>OBLU010001268.1_pt1 | contig 23546 bp, 20 predicted proteins | sample 1518681 | NCBI WGS metagenome assembly OBLU01 (sample SAMEA3539304, study PRJEB22396) | soil metagenome | biome: tundra; feature: field; material: soil | place: USA | collected 2010-05 | depth 0.15 m
GCCGGAGATGGTGGTGGTGGTTGTGCTGCTCATGATCGTGTCCCTTCACGTTGGCACCGGAGTGCCCTTCCGCCCGGGGATCGAGTGAGATTCCGGTACGGGCCACCCGCCATGGGTGACCCGACGATGATGGGGGTGCGACCTGGCCCGAATCTTGCCTATCCCCTTCCCGGCAACCTTGCACGACAAAATTGGGGGCAGTCTGGCAACCACAACCGCCTACCTCGGCATATTTCTCCTTTCCACGTTTGAGCGAACGGAAGGTGGCATTCGCTCAGAGGCGGAAGTTTTGGATGGGTCGGGATCGACTCCCTGATGAGAAGAGGTGCGCGTTGGGACTGCCTCGGGCACAGACCAGCTCAGCTCAGCTCACGTCGGCGGAGAGTTCCGCCCGGGCGGCGTCACTGAGCACCACGCCCGGCATTCCATCCGGATAGTTGGGATGGTTGATGGCCAGGCTCACCGGTCCTTGGACAAATGCCTCTACCTGGGCAGGTGTCAACCGGAAGCGGACGTAGTGCACTGCGGCGGTCGCTTCCTCGCGGGTGAGAAGCGAATCGTGGTCCGCCTCGGGACTTGACGGCACGACCTGCATCAACTCACCCAATCCGATATGCAGCTCAGCCGAGCGTTCCACTCCCACCAGCTCCGGCAGCCAATTCCGTAGCTCCGCCTCGCTGGTGAGTTCGAGAAAGAGGGTGGCTGATAGCTCGCCGGGGGCCGGAAGAAGGCGGTTGTAGACATCGAGTTCGTGCTGAATCTGCTCGTCGGACACCATCTTCTCCGCCCGGGCCATCTCCTGAATCTGGAACCGCATTGTCAATCGACTCTCGAAGGTGAGGGTAATCACCGGGCCCACGGTGACCCGGCGCACCTTCTTGACCGCAATCACCTCTCGGCGGAACTCATCACGTTCTCGTTCATAGGCTCGTTGATCGGCGATATCGGCCAACGTCAGTTCCCTGGTCTCTGTCATCGTTTCTCCTTCATCAGAAGTACCCATAGCCCCGTCCATCAGCTTCACCGGACGGACAGGGATCGTCCTCCCGGAGTGATGGAGCGGTTGTCTGAACAGGCGGCACAACATGGGAGATGCAACGACGCGGCCCCGGGTCGAGCCCGGGGCCGGTCGTTACACCTTGAGGTCATCACTATGCCGGACCCGAGAATCACCGCTCGGGCCCGGCCAACGATTACGAGACCGACGCCAGGCCCTGAGAGAACCGACCGGCATGGCTCTTCTCCGCCCGGGCCAATGTCTCGAACCACTCGGCGATCTCGTCGAGGCCTTCTTCCCGAGCAGTACGGGAGAAGCCCGGGTACATCTCGGAGTACTCGTAGGTCTCGCCCTCCACAGCCGACTTCAGGTTGTCCTCGGTCGGACCGACCGGGGTCCCGGTCACAGGATCTCCGGTCTCACGCAGAAAGTCGAAGTGACCGAACGCGTGGCCTGTCTCACCTTCGGCGACCGAGCGAAACAGGGCGGCTACGTCAGGGTAACCCTCCACATCCGCCTTTTGGGCGAAGTACAGGTAACGGCGATTGGCCTGGCTCTCGCCGGCAAACGCCACCTTGAGATTTGCCTCCGTCTTGGTGTCCTTTAGTGCTGGCACTATGTTCCCTTCCTTGCGTTGATTGTCATGTGGATAGTTGAAGCGTCGACTGTTGACATTCCGGACAGAGCCCCCGGAACACGATCTCGGCGGCGCCGACCTCGAACCCAAGATCGGCGCCATTGGGAATTTGCAGATCGGGAAAGGCTGCCACCAGGTCGCGCACTTTGCCACAATGTCGACACACCAGGTGGTGATGAGGATCGTCGACATTGGGATCGAACCGGATCATTCCGGTCCCCAGGTCGAGCGAACTGATCTCGCCCAACTCGGCCAGATCGTGGAGTGTCTGGTACACGGTCTTCAGTGAGATGGTCTCCATCTGCCTGGTGGCGGCGACATGGACCGCCTCGGCCGACGGATGGGTCATATCGCCCTGAAGTACCCGGAAGATGCACTGGCGCTGGGCCGTCACCTTGCGCCCATTGGCCCGGAACAACTCGGTCAGTTCCCCCGGTGTCTTCATCACTCACGATTATATCACCAACTGTTGTTTCTCAACACTGATTGTAGATAAGGCATCAACCCCTCCGGCATAGCTGTGGCAGGCTTCGGACGTGTCAGACCGTGATCCCGCTCCCCAACCAGCCCCGCCCTTGTTTCGCCGGGCCGACGCCCTCTCCCGTTTGGCTTCCGAGGAGTTCGATGTACTGGTCATCGGTGGTGGCATCACCGGGGCCGGGGTGGCCCTCGATTCCGCCAGCCGGGGGTTGAAGACCGCCCTGGTGGAGAAGGACGACTTTGCCTCGGGCACGTCGTCCAAATCGTCGAAGTTGGTTCACGGCGGACTCCGGTATCTCCAGCAGAACGAATTTCAGCTGGTGTACGAGAACCTGGCTGAACGCCAACGCCTGTTGGACAACGCGCCCCATCTGGTCTCCCCACTTCCCTTCCTCATTCCCTTGTTCGGTCGAAGCGGAGTGGTCAACCGGAGCGTGGCCCGGGTGTACCGGACCGCCCTTTGGCTCTACGACCTGACAGGGGGCGTCCGCATCGGGCGCCGCCACGAGCGGGTCACCAGAGCCCAAGCGCTTTCCCACCTTCCCAACCTGCGCACCGATCATCTGGTGGCCGGATTCCTCTACTGGGACGCCCGGACCGACGATGCCAGATTGACGCTGGCGGTGACCCGCACGGCTGTCCTCGACCATGGAGCGGTGGCGGCCAACCACACTCGGGTCCTCTCTCTTCTCACAGGGCCCGACGGTCGGGTCAACGGGGCCCGGGTCGACCCCGACCAGGGTGAAGCGTTCGATATTCGGGCCAAGGTCGTCGTCAACGCGGCCGGGGTCTGGGCCGACGAGGTCCGGGCCCTCGACGAGCACCACAACCCTCATTCGATCCGGCCGGCCAAAGGGATTCACATCACCGTTCCAACCGAGGCCTTCCCGTGTGACATCGCCGCGGTCATCCCCGTCAAACAGGATCACCGCTCGATCTTCGTGGTCTCGTGGGGGGACCAGGTCTACCTCGGGACCACCGACACCGAGTGGGACGGACCGCTCGACGATCCGAGCTGTCTGCCCGAAGACGTCGACTACATCCTCGCGGCGGCCAACGCCGTGGTCACCAAGCCCATCTCCCGGGCCGACATCACCGGCATCTGGTCAGGCCTCCGACCGCTGCTCGCCCCCGTCGAAGGGAAGCACGCGCCGAGCGGGCGAACCGCCGACCTGTCCCGCCGCCATATTGTCCGGACCTCGGACACGGGTGTCGTCACCGTGACCGGGGGGAAGCTGACCACCTATCGGAAGATGGCCGAGGACACCGTCGACGCGGTGACCAAGGTGCTGGGTCACCGGTCATCACGATGCGTCACCAAACACCTTCGATTGCACGGCGCCGGCACCAGCAAGCATGCCCCGCCGATGCCCGGAGGAGCTCCGCCTCACCCACGGGCGGCAGACTGCACTCCGGCCGAAGCCATCGCCATTCACTTGGCCGCCCGGTTCGGTACCGAGACGACCTCGGTGTTGTCGATCACCGAAGGACGGCCCGATCTCCTCGAACCACTGGTTGTCGGGTTGCCCTACCTGAGTGCCGAAGCCGTCTACGCGGTCCGCGAGGAGATGGCCGAGTCGATCTCGGATGTTCTTGATCGCCGCACCCGCGCCCGGCTGCGCGATGCCCGTGCGAGCGCCTCGGCCGCATCCCATGTGGCCTCGCTGATCGGTCCGGAGCTCGGATGGGACTCCGATCGCTGTGCCCACGAAGCGGAGACGTACGCCACCGAGGTGAGGACGCAACTCGCCAAAGCCGGTCTGGACCCGGCCAGTGTGGAACCTCGTCGTGGCCAGGTGATTGCCGACGCGTAACCTCGTCGTGGCCGACAGCATCCACTCGAACCACCAGAAGAAGGACCACATGACCTACGCCGGCTACCAACAGCTGACATTTGAACGGCGCGAGAACGGCGTCCTGTTGATGACACTCGACAGGCCAGAGAAGTACAACGCGGCTGACGAGGCGATGCATAGTGAGTTGGCCCGGGTATGGAGGGATATTTCTGCCGATCCTGAGACACGGGTGGTGGTGGTCACCGGGGCGGGGAAGGCGTTCTCTGCTGGTGGCGACCTGGCCATGGTGGAGCGCATGACCGGTGACTATGACCGGGTGGCCCACATGCTCTCCGAGATGAGTGACCTGGTGTACAACTTCATCAACTGCGACAAACCGGTGGTCTCGGCGATCAACGGGGTCGCGGTCGGTGCCGGATTGGTTGTGGCGCTGCTGGCCGACATCTCCATCTGCGCCGAAGATGCCCACCTCGGCGACGGCCATGTGAAGCTGGGTGTCGCCGCCGGTGATCACGCCGCCATCATCTGGCCGCTCCTGGCCGGGATGGCCAAAGCTCGCTACTACCTACTTACAGGGGAGATGCTCACCGGTGCCGAAGCCGAACGCATAGGAATGGTCACCAAGGCGCTCCCCCGCGACCAAGTGCTCGATGAAGCCCTCCGTATCGCCGACACCCTGGCTATCGGCTCGCAGACGGCCATTCGCTGGACCAAGCGTGCCCTCAATAACTGGCTGAAGGTTGCAGGCCCGATCTTCGACCAGTCCGCCGCCTACGAGATGTTGGGGTTTTTGGGTCCCGACATCGTCGAAGGAGTGGCGGCACTTCGCGAGAAGCGTCAGCCCGTTTTTCCCTCCACGGTGGCCCCGGCATGATGCGACCTCGTCCTGGCACCACTGGGTCCACTGGGTCCACCTATGGTTCCGTTTCCGGAAAGGACAACCTATGACCCAACCCACTCCGGTCACCCCCATCGATGCCGAATCCGCTGCCGTCACCGACCGGATCGGCGGCACCAAGGTCGGCGTCGACGCTGCGCTCCGTAACCGTCTCATGGATGTCTGCGCGGAGATCAGCGACGATCCCAGCGAGAGGGCCGAGGCCGGGCGGGACTGGTGGCCTCTGGCCATTGGTTGGGCAACCCGCGGACAGGTCCCGACCCGACCGGCGCTGGTGGCCCGTCCCACCGATACCCAACAAGTGGCTGCGGTTCTGGCTGCCTGCAACGACGCCCGGGTTCCGGTGACCGCCGCCGGTGGGCGTAGCGGTGTCTGCGGAGCCTCCATTCCCGTCTTCGGCGGAGTCTCCCTCGATCTGTGTGGACTGTCGGGCATCGGAAACGTCGACACCACCTCACTGGTCGCCGATCTGCGGGCCGGCACGTTCGGTCCCGAAGTGGAGGCCGGGCTCCAGGATGAGCACGGGGTGACCCTCGGGCACTGGCCGCAGTCCATGGATCTTTCCACCGTGGGTGGGTGGTTGGCGTGCCGGGGAGCAGGTCAGTACTCCAACCGGTACGGGAAGATCGAGGACATGGTGATCGGTCTCGAGGTCGTACTGGCGAACGGGACGGTGGTGCGCACCGGAGGTCACGCCCCGCGATCAGCCACCGGGCCGGATCTCACCCAACTCTTTGTCGGCAGTGAAGGCACACTCGGGGTGATCACCGAAGGCCGCTTTCGGGTGCACCCGCTGCCGCCCGGGTCGGGGCGCCGCTCCTTCGGATTCGCTTCATTCGCCGACGGGCTCGATGCCTGCCGCCATATTCTCCGGCGCGGAGCCACCCCGGCAGTACTCCGCCTCTATGACGCCGCCGAGTCGGGCCGTTCCTTTGAACATGGCGAGACCAATGTGTTGATCGTGCTCGACGAAGCCGATCCCGGATTGGTCGACGCCACCCTGGCCGTGGTGGACGACGAGTGCCGGAGCGCAGACCGCCTCGACGACCAACTGGTGGAGCGTTGGCTGGCGAACCGGAACGACGTGTCGGCTCTCGCCCCGTTGTGGCGCCACGGGATTGTTGTCGATACCGTGGAGGTGTCAGCTCACTGGGCGGTACTACCCGGGCTCTACCGGGCAGTGCTCGATGCCCTCGGTGGCATCGAGGGGACTCTGGCGGCATCGTCTCATCAAAGCCACGCTTACACCGATGGCGCCTGCCTCTACTTCACGTTCGCCGGGCGGCCCCCTGGCCATACCGGCAACGGCGATGCTTCAGGTGGTGACGCTCCCGATGGCGAGCATGACGCCTGGGCGGAGAGCTATTACACCGCGGCATGGGATGCCGTCACCCGCGCCACCATCTCAGCCGGCGGGGCCATCAGCCACCATCACGGGATCGGGATCAACCGGGCCCGTTTTCTCCCCGGCGCACTCGGGAGCGGTTTCGAGGTGCTGGCATCGGTGAAACAGGCGCTCGATCCGAACGGAATCCTCAACCCCGGCAAACTCGGTCTGTTGTCGCCGTTCGGCGAGATGGGCTGGCCGAATCAGGGAGCCCGACCATGAGCATTTTGGTGGTCGACGTGGGGACCTCGGGGGTCCGTAGCTCCATTGTGCGTGCCGATGGAACCGTCGAACACGTCCACCATGTGCAGATTCTGCCCGATACTCCGTTCCCCGGATTGGTGGAGTTCGACGCTTCGGCCCTGGCCGCTGCCGTCCTCGATGTGGCCAACCGCTCTCTGGCCGACGGAGGGCCCGTCGCGGGGGTGGGCATCGCCAACCAGCGTGCCTCGACCATCGTCTGGGACCGGGCCACCGGCCAGCCGGTCGGACCGGGCATCGGCTGGCAAGATCTCCGTACCGTCGGCACCTGCCTCGAGCTCCAAGCCAAGGGTTTCCGCCTGGCACCCAACGCCTCGGCCACCAAGGTGGCTGCCCTACTCGACCTGGTCGATCCCGATCGATCACGGGCTGAACGCGGAGAGCTGGCCTTCGGCACTGTCGACACCTGGGTGGTGTGGACCCTCACCGGTGGCCGGCTGCATGTCACAGATGCCTCGAACGCCGGGGTCACCGGCCTGGTCCGCGGTGATGCCTCGGAGTGGGACGCCGCAGTGCTCGACGAGCTCCGGATTCCCATCTCGATGCTTCCGACCATTGTCGATTCCACCGGGAACATCGGCGACGCCGTTGTGCTTTCGGGCCGGCCCCCGATCGGCGGGATCGCCGGAGACCAACAGGCATCGCTGGTGGGCCAGGGGTGTACCCGGCCGGGATTGGCCAAAGCCACGTTCGGCACCGGGGGGATGCTCGACCAGTGCGTGGGCGCCACCCGACCTTCCTTCTCCTCTCGGGGCGAAGGTGGCACCATCCCGGTGGTGGCGTGGCGCCGGGATGGGGAGGTCACCTGGGGCATCGAAGCCATCATGCTCTCCGCCGGGACTTGCGTGGAGTGGCTTCGTGACGACCTGGGGCTCATCGACACCGCGGCGGCGTCGAACGAGATCGCCGCCTCTTGTGCCGACACCGGCGATGTCTGGTTTGTTCCGGCCTTGCTGGGCCTGGGCACACCGGTGTGGGATTTCGGCGCCCGGGGCACATTCGTCGGGATCACCAGGGGTACCGGCCGACCGCAATTGGTGCGGGCGGTACTCGAAGGGGTGGCTCATCGGGGATGCGACCTGCTGCTGGCGGCCGAGACCGACTCGGGCCTCCCGATCGAAGCACTTCGGATCGATGGCGGCATGTCGGCCAATGAGGTCTTTACCCAAGCCCTGGCCGACAGCTGCGGCCGGCCGATAGAAATCTCGCCGCTCTTGGAGGCCACCACGTTGGGGGCTGCCTATCTGGCTGGAATGGCCGTCGGACTATGGAAGGACGAGCACGACATCGCCCGCACGTGGACTCCACGCAAAGTGGTGGAGCCGTCCATCTCCGCTGACGAGCACCACACCCGCCGGGAGCGCTGGCTCCGGGCCCGGGGCCGGGCAGAGGCCACCATCCCTGAACTCTCGGGTCTCGACTTCTGATTGAGGGACCGGGATACGCCCGGGCCGGGGCTCTCGACGATGCCGATGTGTTGGAACGCATGTGTGAGCGTGGTAGCCCCGGCGATCTGGCCGTCGGCGATCATGCCGAGAGAAGAAGTCGCTGATCCTCGAGCCGCGGGTGACGCCCTTCGGGCGTATTTCCAGTACCTTTCGACCCGTATGGTCAAACTGATCCCCTTCCGGAGAACGGGACCGGTAACGTAAGAGAGCCACGAGTGCGCATGCCTGCCGCCCCTCGGGCAGAGTAGGGCATAGCCCGGCTCGTACGGGAACGAGGGACCCTATGAGGACGGAGACAGGAGTCGGCATCGGGCCCGGTCTTGGAACCGCTGGACGGGTGCCGGCCAGGGTGCCGGCCAGGGTGCCGGTGCTAGGGCCCACCGTCGGGTCCCGACCTGCCTTCGCTGAAGCTTCTGCCGTGGCCCAGGCCCTCCACGCTTCGTTGTCCGGAGTCCTACTGGGAACACCCGATCCTGTCACCGTGGCGGTGGTTGCCGCACTCTCGGGTAGTCACCTGCTCATCGAAGATGTGCCCGGTGTGGGCAAGACGGTGCTGGCCCGGGCCCTGGCCACCACACTGGGGGCCAAGCTTTCCCGGATCCAGGGGCACCCTGATTTGTTGCCCTCAGACGTCACTGGCATCACCGTCTTCGCCCAAAACACCGGAACCTGGGACTTCCGCCCCGGACCGGTCTTCGCCCACGTCGTGCTGCTCGACGAACTCAACAGGACCCCTCCCCGCACCCAGTCGGCGCTGCTCGAGTCCATGGAAGAACAGCAGGTATCGGTAGACGGGGTGTCGTGGCCACTCCCCCGCCCCCATCTGGTGATCGCCACCCAGAATCCCGTCGGTCAGCTCGGAACCCACCCTCTGGTCGAGAGCCAACTCGATCGCTTCGGCCTGTCCACCTCCATTGGATATCCCGATGCCGCGGTCGAAACGCAGTTGGTTCTGCACCACGGGGGGCGTTACGCCCTCGATGCCCTGGGGGCGGTGTGCGATCCTCCCCAGTGGGAGCAGATCATCGCGACGACGGCATCGGTGGAGGTGGTTACGCCGGTGGCCGAGTATGCGGTTGCCCTGGTCCGGGCAACCAGATCGGCGGGCACCGTGAGGCTGGGAGCCAGCCCTCGAGCCGCGATCTCTCTCATCCGGAGTGCGCAGGCCTACGCCATCCTCTCCAACCGCGCCTATGTCACCCCGGCGGACGTACAGGCAATGGCAGTGGCTTGCCTGTCTCATCGACTGGTCATCGACGGAGCCGCCGGCGATGGACGAGAACTGGTTTGCCACATCATCGCCACCGTTCCCGTGCCCCAGCCTTGAGCGCACCCAGGACACTCACCGCTCGCCCATCCCGGCGACAGAGGCGCCGCTCACCCACTCAACATCGGCTCCGGCGACGGGTCCATGCCGTGGCGTGGTTCGGACCTGTCTGCGGCAGCATCATCACGGTTGTCGCCCTGTCGAGTGTGGCCCACTCCAGTGGTTCCGGTTGGGTCCAGGCGATCGGCGCGCTGCTGGCGGCGGTGTTGGCCACCGGTCTCGCCGCCCCTTTGTTCTCAGCCCGCCGGGCACACGTCACCTGTATCCAGAGCCCGTCCGACACCGTGGCCGGTCGGAGCATCCCGCTGACGATGATGGCGAGTGGCCCGATCCGCATCCGGCCGGTCGTACCTCCGGGGCCCGATGCACGCGCCTCGGGTAGCGCCCGGGGCCCGCGCCAGGTGGGGGTGGAGGTGGCGCCCGAACGACGCGGTGTCCTCGAAACTGTCGTTGTCGAAGTGGCCTCGTCGTCGCCATTCGGCATGTTGTGGTGGGCCAAGGACGTGGTGGTCCCACTGCCGAGACCGCTTCACGTGGCTCCCCGGCTCGGTGCTCCCGGGGATGCCGAGGTGGTGACCGACGACAGTGCCGGGGAGGCGCTGCGGCGCGTCCGGTCCGAGACCGGTGAGGCGCGCGGGATCCGCCAGTACCAGCCCGGCGATTTGAAACGCTCGGTCCACTGGCCCGCCACCTCCCACACCGGCACCCTGATGGTCAGCGAAACCGAGATTCCCACCGACAGCCCGGTGGTGGTCGACGTCACCCTGCCGCCAGGTCCCGATGCGGCCGAGCGGGAGGCGGAGCGGGTGATGTCGATGGTGGCGGGGTACCTGACCCGGGGGGTGCCGGTGATGATGTCCAGCTTCGAACCGGGTGGCCGCACTTTCCGGCTTGTTCCCGACAGGATCGAGCTGGGCCGGCGACTCGCCCGGGCCATTTCGCTCCCATGACCTTGTGGGCTCGAGTCGTCGAGGCCAACCGTCCTGGGCCGCCTGAGCACTCCATCCGCTTTCGGCTCGCCTCGGCGCTGGTGATGGTGATCGCCATCGGCGCCTGTTGGAGCCAGGGCGAACTGGGTGCTCCATTGGCCCTCTTCACCATTGCCGCCACCATCATCGGGAACACCCTCTCCTATCGGCGGCGTGAGCAACCGTGGTCCATCGTCAAACCCATCCTGGCGGCGTGCGTCGTCGGGGGCTTCGTCTGGTTCATCATCACCGTGACCCACGGTGCCACGCCCGGAGACATCTCGACCGTGGAGAAGCCACTGGCCGTACTGTTCGCCTGGGTCCTCTCCACCCATGCGTTCGATGTCCCCGCCCGCCGCGACGTCGCGTACTCATTGGCCGGATCTGCCACCCTGATGGCGGTTGCCGCGGCCCAATCCGTCGACCTCTCCCTCGGGATCTATGTGGTGGCATGGGTGGTCTGCGGCCTCTGGGGCCTGGTGTCGATGTGGCAGTCGATGAGTGGTGCCCACGGGGTACCGTGGATCACCCTGGGGGCGGCCGGCCTGGCCGTGGCCCTCCTCACCGTGATCTTCGTGGCGCTCCTGCCCGCGCCCCACGTGTCGACCTCACTCATCTTCCCGTCATCGTCGGCGGGAGAAGGTCCCGTGACGAGCCCCAGCAATCTCACCGACGGGGGGTCGGCCGGATTGCCCGCCCACGCCGCCAGCCCGAACGGGCGGACCGGTGTCGGTGGTTTTCTCGGTTTCGCCAAGTCACTCGATACCGGGGTGCGTGCCACCCTCGGCAACCAGGTCGTCATGCGGGTGCGTGCCACCCGACCGGCGTTCTGGGTGGGCCAGACCTACGACACATGGGATGGCGAGAGCTGGGAGGAATCGGCCGCCACCGCCAATGGTCAAGGAACGCGGAAGCTGACGTCGGGATCCCCGTTCATCATTCCCCTGACCAGTGACCAACAGGCGGGCCTGGCCACCAACAGCACCGATATCCAGACCTTCTATCTGGCCCAGGCCGGTCCCAACCTGATATTTCACGCTGACAACGCCGAGAGGGTCTATCTGCAATCCCAACATGTCTTTGTCACCGGTGACGGGACCATCGTGTCGGGTACCTCCATGGGCAGCGGGACCATCTATACGGTGGCATCCGCTGACAACACCGCCACCACGGCGCAGCTACTGGCCGCCACCGCCACAGATCCCAATCGAGTCCCCTCTCCAGCCCTCACCCCCGACCAACTGCGCCGGTACCTCCAGCTCCCCCAACCGGATGCCCGAGTCACTGCCCTGGCCCGACAGATCACATCCGGCATCAGCACTCCCGGCGATACCGATCCCCATACCGACGCCAAGGTCACCGCCATCGAGGCATGGATGTCGTCCCACATTCACTACTCGACGGACATCCCTCCCCTGCAGGCTCACCAGAATTCTGTCGACGCGTTCCTCTTCGGATCCCGTATCGGCTTCTGCGAGCAGATCTCGACGGCGACCACAGTGATGCTCCGGACCCTCGGCATTCCGGCCCGCGAGGCGGTTGGGTACGTACCCGGGTCCTACAACCCGATCACCGATCTCTACGAGGTGCAGGCCAAGGATGCCCACGCCTGGGTGCAGGTCTGGTTCCCGGGCTACGGATGGCAGAGTTTCGACCCCACGGCTTACGTGCCATTGGCCAACCCATCGCCGGGATCGATCATCGCGAAGAGCACGGGCCGGGTTCTCATCCACCTTCCGTGGATCCCGATCGGCGTGACTGCGGCCGTCATCGCCGGGGCAATGGAGGTTCGGCGGCGCCGTTCCCGTCGTCCGGCGACCTGGGCTCACCGGGCAAGCGCCGACCTGGAACGGGCCGGCGCACGCTCGGGGGTCACCAGGGGAACCGGCGAGACGCTCACCGCCTACTGCGGACGCCTGGCCGATGCCGAACCCGACAGTCGAGGCGAATTGATCACGACTGCCGCCATGATCGAGGCGTTTGCCTATGGCGGCATCGAGCCCTCAGCAGAGCAGATAGCGCTGGTGGGTTCCTTCGCCCGGCACTTCCGGGGAGGTCGCCCCCATCCCATCGACACTCAAGCGCGAGACAGTCCCAGGGCATCGTCGAACGAGGCGCCGGCGTCGAGCAGCGGCCGATAGGCCATGAGCTGGCGGGGACGGCTGATGGCCAAGGCAGCGGAGAGCCGGTCCCCTCGGCGGTAGAGAGCCACCAGCTTGCGATCCTCAGCGGTTCCATCGACCACCACCACCTCGTCATCGGGCCGAGGGCGGCCGATCACCTGAATTTTGGCCCCGTACTGGTCCGACCAGAAGAACGGCACCGGTGCATACGACTCGGCGGCAGCGGAGCCGACGACGAGGTTGCGGGCCGCCACCGCCCCTCCTTCCGCGGCGTTGGTCCAATGTTCGATTCGGATGTCCTCGCCCAACCCCACATGGGTCCACCGAGCCACGTCCCCGGCAGCCACCACGTTGTCGGCGGCAAACAGGCGATCGTTGCACACCACCCCGTTGTCGAGGCCCACTCCCGAGTCACCCAGCCAGTCCACCACCGGCACCACGCCGATCCCGACCACCACCACGTCGGCCGGCAACGCCGTGCCATCGGAGAGATGCACGACGGTGGCCGATGTCCCGTCAGGACTGGGGACCACTCGCTCCACGCCCACGCCCACCCGGAGCGCCACCCCGGCATCGCGGTGCAACCCGGCACACACCTCCCCCATCTGTTCGCCGATCGCACCGGCCAACGGGGTGGGGAGGGCCTCGACGATGGTGACGTCGACCCCGAGCCCGTGACAGGTGGCCGCCACCTCGGCGCCGATGAAACCCGCACCGATGACCACCAGGCGCGGCGCGGGGCCGATCCTTTGAAGGTCGGCTCGCAGTCCGAGGCAGTCGTCCAGAGTACGCAGGGTGCGAACGCCGGCCATGTCCTCGGTCCCGGGCAGCCACCGGGGCCGGGCCCCCGTGGCAATGACAAGTCCGTCGTAGTGGACTTGGCTCCCATCACTACAGCTCACCGTGCGGGCCTCGGTGTCGAGTCCCGTGGCCCGGCGACCGAGTCGGAACTCGAGGCCGAGGGTGTCGAGTTTCTCGGGGGTGTGGTGGTGGATGCGGGCGACATCCCACTTCCCCGACAACAGTTGCTTCGACAACGGGGGCCTGTCGTAGGGGGCGTGGAGTTCATCGCCCATGACGACCACATCGCCCTTGTGCCCGAGGTGGCGAATCTCCTCGGCGGCTCGCAGGCCGGCCAGCGAAGCTCCCACGACCACGATGGTGGAGTCGGATGCCTGAGGGTGGCTCATCGGCCGAACATGCTCATCCACTGCTCGGGCGTGGACAATCGAAACACATAGTTGTGTTCGCGGGTGACACCCATCGAGGCCGATGGATCGGGTGAGTAGAGGTGGCCGGGGTACAGAATCGTCTCGTCGGGGACCCGGGCCAACCGGGTGGTCAGCGACTCGTACATGGCCTCCGGATCGCCGCCGGGGAGATCGGTCCGGCCGCAGCCATCGAGGAACAGGGTGTCACCCGAGACCAACCGACCGTCGACCAGGAAACACTGGCTTCCGGGGGTATGGCCCGGCGTGTGGATCAGCGTGACCGGCACCCCTCCGATGGTGATGACATCGCCGCCGTCGTGGGTTACCAGGTCGTCGGCACTGACGCCCGTCGACCGTTCCACCCACGGCGCCTCGACAGCCTGCACATGGATAGGCACCTGATTCGCCTCGAGGAGACGGGTAATTCCCTCGATCCCCCAACCCATCATGTCTCCTCCAACATGATCAGGGTGGTAGTGGGTGGCCAGCGCGCCGGTACAGCGCATGCCGTCGGCCGCCAGCACCTCGAGGAGATCGTCAACCCCGTACGCCGGATCGACGATGAACGCCTCGCCGGTGGTGCGGTCTCCGATCAAGTAGACGAAGTTCATCATCTGTTGGGCCACCGGATCGCCAACGGCGAAATCCCGCCCAGCCAAGAGCTGGCGAAAGTAGAGGCGGTCGTCGGACGGGTCGGACGGGGAAAGAGGGGTCGATTCGGTCACCGGTACACCTTACGGGGGAAGACGCCGTGGGGGCCTGATACGCGATCGAGAAAGACCAAGCCGTCCAGGTGGTCCATCTCGTGGAGGACGGCGCGAGCCTCGAATGCGTCTACCTCCAAGGTGCGCCGATTGCCATGGGGGTCGTTTCCCGAAACCGTCACCCGGGTGGCTCGGGCTACGTCGCCGGTCAGGTCGGGAACGCTCATGCAGCCCTCCCGGGCCGTCTCGGGGGCGGAGACCTCCTCGACCACCGGGTCGAACAGGACAAATGTGCCGTGACAGGAGCGAGCCAACCGGTGCCCGCTGACATTGACGACGAAAACCCGAAGATCCACCCCGATCTGGGGTGCAGCCAGGCCCACGCACCTCGGAGACGCAACCATGGTGTCCACCAGGTCAGCGGCCAGCACCCGGGCGTTCTCGTCGATCCTCCCGACCTGGCGGGCAGGCGTGATGAGTGCGTTGTGGGGCAGCGTCAGAACCGGTCGGACAGGCATCGGGAGGACCAGTAGTGCCGGTCAGAGGACGTCGATCTCGACCCGGTGGGCGTGACACTGCACCCCAAAGGCCTCGACCGACCGACGAATGGTTGCTGCGGCTGCCTCCGCGTCGATTCCGGGGACAAACCCGACAGTGAAGGTCAACACATAGACGGGTTCGTCGTCCGACCCCACCAGCCGGGTGGACAGATCGATGATGTTGCCTCCGGCCTCGGCCAACGCCTCCGCGGCCCGGTGCACAATGCCGGGTCGATCGGCACCGTGCACGGAGAATGCGTAGAGCTCGCCGTCAGGGTCGGCGTCGTCCTCGCTGTCGTGGCCCCCACCCTGTCCATCGGTCTCGAGCCGCAGGGGACGAACGACCACCATCAGGCCAAGACGGTCGGCCACCGGGGCCAGCGCTGCCTCAATAGCTTCAGCTCCCGTATTGTCGGGTACCGCAATCACCAAAAGCACGGCAAAATGACCACGCAGGATGCTCATGGTCGAGTCCTCGAGGTTGCAGCCGAGGTCCACCAGGACGCCGGTCAACGCAGCCACAATGCCAGGTTGATCGGCACCGACAGCCGTCAGTGCTACGTGTTCCACGTCTGCGCCCCTTTCTGTCCTCGCTGTCGTCCCCACGTTGTAGCGCACCGGCGGACGATGCGCAGCCGGGCTGACCCTGCGCAGCCGGGCGGACCCTTTTTGGGCCTACAGTTCCGTCATGACCGTACAAACTGTCGACAATCCGACCCCGGTGGAGTACCGGACGGCATCAGGGATGCTCCGCGAACTGGCGACGATACAGCCCGACTCCCCCATGCTCACCGCCGGAGATCGGACACTCACCTGGGGTGAGCTCTACAGGAGTGCCCGGCGGATAGGCCAGGCTCTCATGGCCAAAGGCGTGGGCCGAGGAGACCGGGTGGCATTCCTCGATCGCAACAGCATCGAATTCTTCGAGGTATTTTTCGGCTGCACACTTATCGGTGCGGTGAATGTGACTGTCAATTGGAGGCTGGCGCCGGCCGAAATGGCCGGCATCGTGAAGGACTCCGGTGCTGTCGCCATGTTCGTGGGCACCGACTACGCCGACGCCGGCAAGGAAATTGCCGGGGTGGCCACCGAGGTGCGGGAATGGGTGGCGTTGGATGAACTCGGTACCTGGCTCGACGCCAACGCCGAGGCCGAACCGGACGATCCCGGATTCGAGCCCGGCCCCGACGATGTGATCACCCAGCTCTATACCTCGGGCACCACCGGTCTTCCCAAAGGCGTGATGATCACCGGGCGCAATATCTCGTGCATTCTCACCGAGGCCGAGCGGGTCTTCCACATCGGGGCCGACACGGTTTCGATGGTGGCCATGCCGTTGTTCCACATCGGCGGCAGCGGGTGGGCACTGGCCGGAATGTCCCGGGGAGGCCACTCGATCATCGTGAGAGATATCGACCCAGCCGCCGTTCTGGCCCTCATCGCCCGACATCGCATCACCGAGACATTCGTGGTCCCGGCGGTGCTGATGTTCATGTTGGCCACACCTGAACTGGCGACCACCGACGTCTCTTCATTGCGCACCGTCTTCTACGGGGCGTCGCCGATCAGCGAAGACGTGCTGGTCCGGTCCATGAAGGCTCTCGGATGCAATTTTGCCCAGGTCTACGGGCTCACCGAAACCACCGGGGCGATCACCTCGCTCCTCTCCGAGGATCACGATCCCGATGGCCCTCGAGCCCGCTTGTTGCGGTCAGCCGGCCGACCGTTCGACCACGTCGAGCTGCGTATCGTGGACCCCGATTCGGGCAAGGTCCTTCCGGTAGGCAAGGTGGGCGAGATTCTGACCCGATCCGATCAGAACATGCTCGGCTATTGGAATCAATCCGAGGCGACTACATCGGTATTGTCGGAAGACGGCTGGTTCCGGACCGGGGATGCCGGCTGGTTGGACGGGGATGGCTACCTCTTCCTCCATGATCGTCTCAAGGACATGATCGTCTCGGGCGGGGAGAACATCTACCCGGCCGAGGTGGAGAACGTGCTGCTCTCCCATCCGGCCATCGCCGACGCCGCCGCCATCGGGGTCCCGGATGACAAATGGGGGGAGACGGTCAAGGCCATCGTGGTGAAAGCACCAGAGGCGAGTATCGATGATGAATCACTGGTGGAGGACATCCTGGCTTTCTCCCGTGAGCGCCTCGCCCACTACAAGTGCCCCACCTCGATCGACTTCGTGGACGTCCTGCCCCGGAACCCATCAGGAAAAGTATTGAAGCGCGAACTACGCAAGCCCTACTGGATCGGTCGCGAACGCAACATTCACTAGCTGTCGGTCGGTGTAGGGCACCATGATTCGCTCAGGTGCGGTCGAGGCCGGCCCGATACTCAGAACAGACCGGTGGGTCCTCCTCCCTCGGCCACGTCCTCCACCACCGTCTCGGCGATGAGATCGTCCTCGCCGCCGTCGCTTGCGGTATCGGCGTCAGATCGGCCGATCGCCTCGAGACGGGGTACCAGTTCCTCCACCTGCATGCGTGTCCGACGGAGGCGTCGATCGAGCTCGTCCACGATGGATGTGGCCCGTTGCAGTCGTTCGACCAAAAGGTCGACATCGATGGCACCCGCCTCGAACTCCCCGATGATTGCATCCAACTCCTGCCCGGCCTCGGAGTAGCTGAGCTCAGCCACTGCCGCACCCCGGCCGAGATCATCGCCGTCATCGACCCTCTTCTTTGTTGCCATCAGTGTGTCTCCTTGGTTCGATCATCTTCGTCATTGTCAGGGCGGGTAGTGTCCACCACCGAGCGCACCTCGCCGTCGGCCAAGCGGGTCAATAGGCTGGTTCCGGGCAACAGACCCACCGTCGACCGCAGTATCTCTCCATCGTCGTTCCGGGTCACCGAGTAGCCCCTGTCCAATTGTCGTTGGTAGTCGTAGGCCCCGAGCAGGCGGGTCCACTGTTGGACCTGGCGCTCTTCAGTCTCGAGGCGCCGCCCCGGAAGAGCTGCGAGCAGGGTGATTCGTCGCACCATTGCCCGATCGGCTTCGTCCAGTTGCCGTTGGGCCACCCCCCTGAGGTTCCGGGCTCGATAGATCAACCCGTCGGTGTGCCGACCCAGGTGCATACGGGCACCGGTTGCCAGACGACTTCGGCTCCGGTCGAGGTGGGTCGAGGCATCTGTGACGGCAAGGTCGGCCATCCGGGCTGCGGCGGCACCTTTTTCGATGGTCGACTCCCAGACGTCGGTGACCCGGCGGGCCAGCTCCATGCCGCACTCGGTCGGCGTGATGAACGCTCGGTTGGCTATCTCGTCGGCCACCGACTGGTCGCCGGTATGGCCGATACCCGTCCACACCGGGACGTTCGAGACGGCGATGGCCCGTGCCACCAATTCGGTGTCGAAGGTAGCCAGGTCCGACTTCGAACCACCCCCACGGACAAGCACCAGCACGTCACATCCATCGGACGCCAGGCTGGCGATGGCTGACGCCACCAACGCCGGGGCTTCGCGACCCTGCACCTGGGTGGCGACGATCCGGACATCGAACGCCATGCCTGACGCTTCGAGTTGTCCGATGAAATCCCGGTAGCCCTCGGTCCCTGGACTGGTGACCAAGCCGATCCGGAGAGGTGGTCGGGGCACCTCGATGCGCCGATTTCGATCGAAGAGGCCCTCGTCGATCAAAGCCTTCACCAATCGGGCTCGCTCGGCCGCCACCTTGCCCAACAACGCCTCGGTATCCAACTCCGACAAGATGAAGCTGATGTCTCCCCGGGGTTTGTAGAACTGCACTTCGCCCCGAACCCTCACCACCAACCCGGCATCGAAGGCGATTCCGAGTTGGTCGAGGGTGGCCCGTACTCGACTCCACTTGCTCGACCAACTGATTACCTTCAGAACCGGCGAGCCGGTGTCCTGAGCGTTCTTGGGATCGACCAGGTCGATGTAGCAGTGGCCACGCGAACTCACCTTGAAGGACCGGACCTCCCCCGACACCCACAGCTCGCCCGGGAACGCCTCACGAAGGGCACGATCGACGCGACCGTAGAGCTCGCCGATCGATAGCGCCGGCCGCTCCGATCCTTCAGATCCGGGCGAGGACACTGTGGGAATGGATGCCACGGCGACAGACTAGAGCGGGGCTGACTCAAGGCTGGGAAACTTCCACCAGTCTGTGAGAACATGAGGTCGACGGTGAGTCGGCCAGGTGGTCGCGGCTCGTTCCGGAAGGAGGTCACCCCTTCAACCGGGGTCGGGTCGAGGAAGGTCGGGACTCCATAGGGCAGGGTGCTGGCTAACGGCCAGTCGGGGCGACCTGCAGGACAGTGCCACAGAGAACAGACCGCCGATGGCGGCGCCCTCGGGCGTCGCACAGGTAAGGGTGAAACGGTGCGGTAAGAGCGCACCAGCGCCCGGGGTGACCCGGACGGCTCGGTAAACCCCACCCGGAGCAAGGTCAAACAGGGGGATTGGGCTGCCCGCCCGGTGTTTCTTCGGGAACACCGCCCCCAGGTAGACCGCTCAGATGGATGACCACCCAGCCCTCGCAAGAGGGTGGACAGAATCCCGCCTACAGGCCGACTCACCGTCACTTAGCCTCTGACCTGGGGCTTTGTGTTGGCTCCCCCACCGTCTGACACAAATCCGACACAGCAGGATTGCCCAACACCAGGTCCACGGCGGCTCTGGTCGAGTCATCGGAATCCGGCCAGAGGTGCGAATAGGTATCGAGCGTCATCTGTGCCGACGTGTGTCCGAGCCGCTCCTGAACGACCTTTACCGACTCACCATGCCCTATGAGGAGCGAGGCGTAGAAGTGTCGAAGCTGGTGATAGCCATCGCCTAGTGGCACGCCGAGTGGCTCGACTGCCTTGCGCCAGATGTCGGAGAAGGTTGTGCGCCGAATCGGCTCATCACGTTCGTTCCTGAAGATGAGATCGCCTGATGAAGTTGGCCATCGGACCAGATGTTCGCTCAAGGCACTGAGAACCACGTCAGGAAGCGGAATGACACGAGGCCGGTTCTTCCTATCCTTCACCGGTCCAAGTACCGGCTTGCCATCACCGATCCTGGCTAACTGCCTGTCAATACGCACGGTGCGACGAAGGAAGTCGACTCTGTCCAGCGTAAGACCAAGGGCTTCAGAAATTCGCACCCCTGTCCCGGCACCGAAGGTCACGAGGGACTTGTAGCGACCTGGAATCGCACTGATGATCGCCTCCACCATGTCAACCTCCCAAGGTGCGATTGCCGGCTTCTCTACTTCGGGGAGACGAACCCCGGTGCACGGAGAGCTAGCTATCACTCGGTCTGCCACTGCCGATGCGAAGATCGAACCCACCCAGGTGTGGATCGTCTTGACCGTCGACGGTGCCAACGGACGGCCAGTATCTTCACCTTCGATCATTGCCTTGATGAGGCTCTGAATCTCACTTTGGCGGATGGAGGCGATGGCCCGGTGGCCTATCAGGGGATATATGTGCAGGCGCAAATTCGTCTCGATCTGTGCTTCGGTACCTCTGCGATGGATCTGCTCAACTCGCCACTTCTCGGCGTAGGACTTGAACGTGATCTTCCCTGCGGAAGGATCGATGTAGCTCCCTGTTTGCTTCGAGTGCTCGACTGAGACCAGAAATCGTTCAGCATCGATCTTGCGGCCGAAGTTCTGCGACCTGTCCCGGCCCTCGGGGTTCCGGTATCGGGCACGCCACTTGCCGTTTGGTTCTCGGTGAATCGAACCCCGGCTCAAGAGAGCCTCCCGTCAAGATCACGAGGTTGCTTGATGCCCTCCTCGATGAACCTATCAAGGTCATCCTTCTTGAACCTGAGATGCTTGCCGAGCTTGACCCCAGGAATCCGCCCTTCGTACCTGATGCGCCGTATGAAGCGATCTGACACTGTGAGGTATTCGGCTGCCTGCTCGACCGTCAGCAGTACCGGCCGCTCATATTCAATGATTGACATTGGCATCGCCCCCTTGCCTTGGAGCACGCCCATTTGTGTGGCTGGAATCCGCCATCTCCACCAATCGGTCAATCTCCGAGGCCGGTATTATTCGACGGCCACCAAGCTTCACACTCCGGAGATCACCGGCAAAAATCAACGAGTAGATGAATCCTCGTGAGGTCCCTAGCTGATCTGCCACTTCTTGCGGCCCAAAGAAACGCCTGTCACTCCTACTGCTACCTTCCATGCTGCTCTCCCTCGTTGGTCAGACCATGCAGATGGCAAAAAGGTTCAAGACCCTTCACTCCATCCCCCCTACGCATGTCCTGCAAGGTGAGCGCTGCATTGGTTTTCGGTTTTTTTACTCTGCTATTTGCACTCTCTCTAAATACACTCATTCACTTATTCACTTATCTCAACGCCGCTAAGCGGCTCCTTTAAGTATATCACACTGTGGTATCATGGTTCTCATGGACGAACATATGAAGCACCAATAGTAGGAAGAGAACAAAGAGACATGAGTACAGACATCAATCTTCAGGAAGCTGCAATCGGCTACGCAGAAGCAGGGTGGCGTGTTCTGCGCCTGTATGGACTGCACTCGATACGGAGTGGCAATCTGATCTGCGATTGCCGCCGTGGATATAAGTGTGACAAGAGCGGTAAGCACCCTATTGACTGGGACTGGACTCACCTGGCGACTAACGATGTTGCCGTGGTCTCTCGTTGGTGGGACGAACAACCGAATGCGAACATAGGTATTTTAATGGGCGGCGGACACATCACCATCGATCTTGACCTTCTAAAGCCAACTGATAATGGTCTGACCGGATTGGAGGAGTGGCAGGAGATTCAGGACCATTGTGGGTTGGCACCCGAGACTTTGACAGCACGGACTGGTTCAGGAGGTCTGCACCATGTCTTTCGAGAACCAACCGGGCACAGGAGCGGCTGTTCATTGCTGCCCGCACTGAAGGGAGCGAAGAAGATCGACCAGAGAGGCAAGGGAGGTCTGATCGTGGTTTCACCAAGTCTCCATAAATCTGGGAACAGATACGAGTGGGTGAATGAGGTCGAACGTGCCCTTGCTCCCGAATGGCTCTACGACACGCTTGGACCGTTTTCCGGCAGGTCGGCAAGAAAGCAACGAACCAAAAAGAGTTCCGTCAGCAAGGCGACGCCCAAGCCCCGAGCAGTCATGATCCGGGACCCCGAGGTTGAGGAGAAGGCACAAGAGCTGACCCGTAATAGTGACCCGGACGCCACACTTACGGAAGCCACTTGGACGTTACTCAAGGAGGGTCAGACCAATGGAGATCAGAGCCGAGTGGTGTTCTCCATCTGCCTGGGCGCAGCGGCGAGGCGCTTTGATCCCATCAAGCTTTTCAAGTTGATGGAAGATCCCACCAACCGAGGCGGACTTCGTCTCCGAGAGGAAATCGCAAAACATGGTTTTGATAGGGCCACTGATTGGTTTTGCATCACCTGGCAGAAAGCCCAACTAGAGCGGGCAAGTTGTCTCGCTCCTATCGACCAACTGAGAGAAGAGGCAAAGAGCTACCAATGGCGCAAGGTCAGCTACGTCGCACGCAATGGCAGACAGATCACCGCAAGTGCCAAGTCGATGCCCAAAGTGCTAGATGCTGCTTTTGATCTGGCCACTCAGTACACGACAACCGAGCCGATGCTGAGTCAGCTCAAGATTGCGAAGATCGCTCGCCTCTCCGTCAAGCCTGTACGGTACGCATTAGGAGGGCTAGAGGCACTTGGTTGGATCCAACGTGGCGAAGCAACTGGGTGTTACAACGCAGACACCTACAGCCTTGTGCTTGATTCTGATCTTCGACTGGCCCGTTCGACCTCTTCCAAGGTAGCTGATAGTACGTTCGATCTGCTACTTGACGGTGATCTTGAGGGTCGGAGCTTTGAGACCAGTTCTGTGGTCGATCTCTCATAGCTGTTCACTTCACTATTCATTGCATCTGTATGACCTAATACACACATCTCCCTAGTTAGTACATACTTAGGTATTCAGGTATTAATATCCCCTAAACCCCCCCCCTAACTATGTGTATATGTAGGGAGTGTTGGGGGGGTGGGAAGAAGGATATGAGATGCCTTAGCTAATGCAATGCGAGTCGCCTGAGAAGCAACACCGCTTTTAAGTTTAAAACAATTTACGTCTCAGCGTCCTTCTAAGATCGCTAATACCCGATGCGGTCGTAATCCCTAGATTGCAAGATTGAACGCCTTCTGGGGCAATCTAGGGACCTCTGAGGGTATGTCGTGATGATGTCATCCTGCTGCGCCTTGTCCATTGATCTATGAGCGGTGGGTGAAGTCCCCTTGGATCATGATTCCGATGCGATTGTAGAGCCAGATGTAGATGAGTTCTGGTGAGAGCAATCGTGCAGCTTGGGTCGCAGCTGCAAATATCTCCTAGCTCTGAGTCGAGATCTCAATACCTGGGACCGACCACTTTCGAAGCGTCTCGCGATCCAACTAATACCAAATGAGTCACTAAATGTATCATTTGGCCCTAGAAAAAATCCTCTGGAAATATTTGCTCAGAGTGACCTTGAGCAAGATCCGACCCTTATCGATCTTAAAATAATGACATCGGCTGGAGGTCGATCTAGGGGGATATTATCGTCTTAGGTGGGATAGATCCTCTGCATCATTAGCCAGTCTGAGAATGGCATACAGCTACCCCTGAAGCGACGCTGTGATCGATCCTCGCATTGCGTGCAATCGGGGTGGCGTCTGGATCATGAGGGACCATGCTTGCCAGGAACTTTTTGCAAACCTTCGAGGAGCTTCCCGAGATCGATTTCTAGGGCCGTCGCCAGCGAACTGATGTA
>OBLU010001269.1_pt1 | contig 23544 bp, 19 predicted proteins | sample 1518681 | NCBI WGS metagenome assembly OBLU01 (sample SAMEA3539304, study PRJEB22396) | soil metagenome | biome: tundra; feature: field; material: soil | place: USA | collected 2010-05 | depth 0.15 m
AGCAAGCAGTCGCCATCGATCCCGTCCCGTACAAGTCCATGGTCAAATGTGCCGAGGGGGCAGCGGGTCAGACCACAACCGGTAGGGGCTAAAATGGGCAACCTGAGTGAAGTAAATAACCACGTGAGTCCATTCGAAAGCTCCAAGTCGTCCCCGACCCCAAAAATGACCAGAGTCCTCTTTATCTTCGGTACCCGACCTGAGGCAATCAAGCTTTGCCCGGTCATCCGGCACATGAAGTCCCGCCCTAATGACTTCGACGTCCGTGTCTGCGTTACCGCACAGCACCGCGAGATGCTCGATCAGGTCCTTCACGCCTTCGAGGTCATACCTGACCGCGATCTCGATATCATGCGACCTGGGCAGTCCCTCTCCCAGTCCGCGTCCCGTATCGTCGCCGCCCTTGAACCAGTCCTTGTCGAAGAGAGACCCGACATCGTTCTAGTTCAGGGCGACACCACCACTACATTCTGCGGCGCCCTGGCAGCCTTTTACGCGAAAATTCCTGTCGGCCACATCGAGGCAGGGCTCCGTACCGGAGATCCACTTGAGCCCTTCCCTGAGGAGATGAACCGAGTTCTGACCGGGAGAATTGCGATCCTTCACTTCGCCGCCACCGAAGGAGCAGCCCAGAACCTCTACCGAGAGGGAGTGGACCCCGCCGCGGTTACCGTTACCGGGAATACTGGCATCGACGCAGTCTTCCACGTAAAGCAAGCTCTCGACGCCGGCAGACTTGTTGGCCTCAATGGATTCCGCCCAGCCGGCTCGAAGAAACTTATCGTCGTCACCGCTCACCGCCGCGAAAGCTTTGGCGACGGCTTCGATCAGATCTGTGCGGCCCTGTTGCGCCTCGCTCGACGGGATGACGTCGAAATCGTTTTCCCAGTCCATCCCAATCCGCACGTCCGCCAAGCAGTCAATCGGCAGCTAGCAGGCCAACCGAACATCACTCTCCTGGATCCTATGGACTACGTCCCGTTTGTAGACCTGATAAGCCGGGCGTACCTCTTGCTAACCGATTCGGGGGGAATTCAAGAGGAAGCGCCCTCTCTTGGCAAGCCCGTCCTAGTGCTTCGCGACAAGACCGAACGCCCTGAGGCCGTCTCGGCTGGAACTGCCCGGCTCGTTGGAACCTGCGAGAACCGGATCGTCGAAAACGCAGAGTCCTTATTAGATGATCCGGCTGCGTATCAACGCACGGCTCGCAGTCACAATCCGTACGGGGATGGCCGTGCTAGCGAAAGGATTGCGGACGTCCTAGCAGGCAGGGTCGCGCAATTCGCCATGGTCGGCGTGGAAGGCCTTCCGCCAGTAGAAATTCAGGGTTGTGTGACTTGCTCCTAATACCTGCCGAGGCCAGATCGTGGGACGGTGCCGCCAAGGCCATAACCCGGGTGTGGATCGCGGACTCACTCCGGGGCCGCTTCGCCAGGGGCGCTGTATGGTCCCTCCTTGGGGCGGTCATAGCGCAAGGCTCAAATTTGGCTGCATCCGTAATCACAGCCCGGCTACTGGGCAGGGAGACGTTCGGCGCGTATGGCATGATCCAAAGCACGGTGGGCATGCTTGGCATTTTCGCGGGCCTGGGGCTTGGTGTCACAGCGACAAAATACGTCGCCGAGTTTCGAAATCGCGATCCGGAACGGGCCGGAGGAATTATCGCCCTGGGTAGCGCAGTCGCGATCCTTTCAGGGGGACTCCTTGCGCTTGCCCTTCTGGCCTACGCGCCGGTGCTCGCCGCCAAGACGCTGAATGCACCTGCGCTCGCAGACGAACTGCGCATCGGCAGTGCCGTCTTGTTCTTTAACGCGCTCAACGGGGCGCAGATTGGCGCCCTCGCGGGATTTGAGGCATTCCGGAGCATTGCCCGAATCAACTTGGCAAGAGGTTTGGTAGCATTTCCCGTCACTGTCGCCGCTGTGCTTCTGTGGCGGTTGCCGGGAGCAATCTGGGCATTGGCCATAACGGCGGCCGTCACATGTGTGATGAGCCAACTTTCGCTGCGAAGTCATTGCGTGGCACTTGGAATACACATGCGGTTCCTGTCTGGATGGGCTGAAAGGAGAGTCCTTTGGACCTTCTCCACGCCCGCTTTTCTGAGTGCCGCTCTGGTGGGACCAGCAATCTGGATCGCTAACACAATGCTCGTGAAGCAACCGGGCGGCTACGCCGAGATGGGCGTATTCTCCGCGGCAAACCAGTGGCGCACCGCCATTGCGTTCGTACCGGGTGTCCTGGCGCAGTTTGCTTTGCCACTTCTATCGAATCTTAACGGGGAACGACACGTGTCGCGTTACAACAAGGTGTTTCGGTGGAACCTGATCTTAACTGCCGCCGCCGCGACGGCCGTCGCTGTGCCGGTCGCCTTGGGGGCCTCACAGATTATGCGTTTATACGGACGCGGCTTCCAGCAAGGTTGGCTGGTCCTGGTCTTGTCAGCCGCCATCGCTGCCATAGCCTGTGTCAATGGTGTTGTAGGAACAGCAATACTCAGTGCCGGCTCGGTCTGGGCTGGCCTTGGATTCAACATGATGTGGGCTGCTGTGCTCCTTGCTGGGTGTTATCGCTTCATCCCCACAAACCTTTCTGTTGGCTTGGCCGGATCAATGCTTGCTGCATATGTTGCCCATACCGTGTGGCAGGCCGCTTATCTCCGGCATCGCCTCTCCAGTCGTAACGGAATCTCTTAGTGCCCACTGTTTACTCACCGCCGAGAGCGTCGACGATCAACCGTAACGATCGATCGCCTAGATCGCCGCAATCCCCTCCCTGTAGGAAACAAGCGTCCTCTGCGGCGGTTGCGCAAGACAACAATTTCGGACGGCTGGCGGGGATTTTGGCTTTTTGGCTATGGCTGGGCAAGGATCTGATCTTCGTAGTATTGCCCCCTCTAAGCGGGGGAGGGGAACTGGCACTTATCACCATCTCGGCCTTATCTCTGTGTATCTATTGCCACGCGTTCGCAAAGAGATTGATCAAGCTGCCACTCGTTACGCCGCAGATGTTTGGATGGGGCTCTATATTCTTGCTGTATTTGACCATTTCCACCTTCTCGGCGCCCTCTACCGCATTCCAGCACTTCAAATTGATTTCGGTTGCTATCAGCATCCTGATGGGTATCGTATGTGCCCACACAGTCATGGCATACGATCTTCTTTCCGACCCCCGATTTGCTTGGGTGGGTATCATATTAGGTGGTCTCGGCGCCAAAGCACTGTTTGCGGGGGCAAACGGTCTTGACCGCGTCATCGGGCTAAGGGGGCTTTCCGTCGCCCATCTGAACATCCAGGACTACTTCGTCGAACTGTGGCTGGTGACGCTGGTTGCAACCTTGGTCTTACCCGCATCAGCCAGGAGCAATTTATGCCTGCTGGCGGCGTCCGCCGTTAGCGTTCCCTGCGTCATTTTGATGAACTCCCGGATGATCCCATTCACTGTTGGAGTGACAATCGCGTTTGCGGTATATAAGTGCATGCCCAGAATCCGAAAGTCACGCGCTCCACTTCGCCGGTTGATCTATTTGTCGTGCATCGGCGCAGGCGTGGTCTTTGGAATCGCGACGTTCACGGACGCCGACATGAGGATGCTCTCGATTTTCCGTAGCGGCTTGGCAGACGGGGTTGGTGAGGATCCCAGATCCGTATCATATTCAATTGCGCTGGATAACTTCGCCACCGCCCCCGTTTTCGGAATCGGATTTGGAACATTCACTTTCCCGGGCATGGCCACCGACGTGACTGAGAGGACCAACGGCTTCTGGCCCCATAACCTTTACCTGGAGCTCCTCTCCGAACTGGGACTATGTGGTTTCTTGCTTTACGGTATTCCCACTACAGCGATAGTCTGGGGTGCAATCGCCCGAAACCGCCTGTCCGGGCGAGGCGGGGAAATCGCGTCTGTCTTTTTGATCTATGCCTTCATTACGGCCCAATTGTCACACAATCTATGGTATCCGGTTGTCTGGGTAGGTTATTGCCTGACGTACTATTCGCAGCGTATGCGGAGGGTCGTTACATGAATCTCTTCCGTTGCCTGTTCCATGCCCGCGTCACGCCCGGCGACCAGTACATCCAGATTGCGGACCGCCGCGACGGCGTCCAGATCTTTTGGAGAGGTTCGAGGCTGTGAGGCGCGCTGTAATCGTCGTAAAGCAGTTCTTCCTGGCAGATGGCCGGGTCGCGGTCGGTGGCGTCGAGACTTATATGCGCCATCTCGCGGACGTGCTTTCCTCGCGGTATGAAGTCTACATCGTGCAGGCCGCTAAAGCCGACTCCAGCCAACAACGTGAAACCTGGTGCGGTCGCACGCTAAAGGCTCCCACTCTGGCTGCGCTGATCCGGCGGGTTCAGAACGAACTGCTGCGTCGAGAGGACCTCTTGGTCTTCTCAACTGACCAATACGCCTGCCGCTCGACGTGGCCGAACACTGTGGTTGTGCAGCACGGTATCTATTGGGACTTGCCGGCGGACCTGTTTTCCTCCTCCCTGTTGGCCAAACACTGTGGGAGGTTGTACAAACTCTACGACGGTATCAGGAATGCACGGCGAGTTTCCGGGTTCAGAAGGATCGTGTGCGTAGATAGTACGTATCTGACTTGGCTGCGCTGCCAGTCAACGGAATTGGCGGCTAACTGTACCCTGATCGAGAACTTCGCTGGCGATGCCTGGTTTGACTGTGCTCGTTCCGATATCGGAGCTGTCCCGATCGTGAGAGTGTTATTTCCGCGGCGCTTCGTTCGAATCCGCGGCACTGTGGAGTTTGGCCGGGCGATACGCCAACTCCAGACGGAAGGGTACAACCTTAGTGTCACTCTCTGTGGTGAGGGGCCTGGCGAAGCAGAGCTGAAGACTGTGTTGCCGGAAGCCGAGAAGGTGACGTACGAGAGACTCGACTACCAGGACATGCCCCGTCTGATGTCGCGCCATGAAATTGTGGTCGTGCCGTCTCTGGGTTCTGAAGGTACCAGCCTCAGTGTTCTCGAAGCAATGGCTGCCGGTAGGTGTGTCTTGGCTTCAAACGTGGGTGGCTTGCCGACAGTGATCAGTGACGGTTATAACGGCCTGTTAATGCCCCCGACCGCCGAAGGTATCGCGGATGCGCTAAGAATGGTGATCGCCAACCCGGAAAGACGGGCATATTTAGGAGCGAATGCGGCCGCGACAGCCCGCTGCCGCTTCACGTCCAGTCGATGGAAGGCGCAGTGGGGCGAGGTACTGAATGGCCTTTGAACGAACTTTCACGTCCCCAGTGAAGACGGGGCAGGAACTAAGAGAAGGAGCCAATGGCTGAGAAAATCACTGCAATCGTTCCAATGTACAACGCCCAGCACTCAATCGAAAGAGCGGTTGAGTCCGCCCTTTCTCAAGATGGGGTCTGTCTGGATGTAATAGTGATCGATGATGGGTCGTCGGATGGCTCGGTCGATGTGGTCGCGCGCTTGGGGTCACCTCGCGTATCGGTCATTCGTCAACCGCATAGCGGTGTATCTGCGGCTCGAAATGCTGGTATCCAGGCGGCCCGCGGCCACGTAATTGCGTTCCTGGATGCGGACGATATCTGGCTTCCCGGGCACTGCTGCAGGCTGATGAGCATGGTGAAGTCCTTCCCGGAGTGCGGCTTCTACGGGCTGAATTATCAAAGGACCGATCTGGACGCCGGCATTCCCGCTTTGGTTTCGAAATCAGCCAACGGGCCAGCACGCCGAGTGCACCATTACTTCGCGGAGTATCTTGCCGGCACGGTTCGTGTGTTTACTTCGTCGTTGGCGGCGAGGCGCGACGGACTCTTGGGGATTCGCGGATTCCCCTTGGGTGTGAGACTCGGCGAAGACATTCTGACTTGGGCAAGGTTGGCGGTTCATCTAGGCCTGGTTTATGACCCCACCGTTTCTGCAGTCTATCACCGGCCAGCGGGAATCCAGTTCCGGAAACCTCCGCTACCTGACGGCAACGACGTGGTTGCTGAAGGATTGCGGACTCTAAGACGGCTTCTCCCCAAGGAAGATGCCACAGACTTAGAGGAGCTTCTGCACCGCTGGTACACCGAGCGGGCCGTAAACTACCTCAAGTTGGGTTTACACGAAGCTGCCTTTAGGGAGGGCGAAAAAGCACGGGAGATGCCGGGCCGCCGCTTCCGGGCTCGCTTGCTGCTGCAACTGTGTTCTCACCCTCAAGGTGCTCACGTTTTATCCAGGCTAATGAGATGAGAAGAAGTAGCATGCGATTCCTCTTGCCATACCTGCCCGGCGTGTGTGCTCTCGAACGCTCCATTGCTCGCTGTCCGGTGAGCGGACACCCTGGGTTGATTCATGAGCGATAGCCGCTTGAAAGTGGCCATCTGGATGAACATGCCGTCGCATCATCAGGACGCGTTCCTTGAGGCACTTGTGGACTCCGGGGTAGATCTTGCGGTACGGTACTACGGGCGAGTGACGGATGACAGGCTTCGGCTCGGGTGGAGCGTGCCCGGCGCCTTACCCGCATTTGCAAGTTACGTCGATGCTGGCCGAGATGCTTTAGACAGTGTGGCGGACTGGAAGGCAAGAGTGCATGTGGTGCCAGGTTACGGGTCTCGGTTTCTGTGGACCCTACAGCAGCGCCTGTGCGAAGCAAATGCCGGATGGGTTCACTGGAGCGAGCGCGCCTCGCCAGGTCTACGTTGGCTTTTGACATATCCAATCAAGAGACGGTATGCCGGTTTGGTAAATGCACATGCCCTCGGAGCATTCGGTATTGGAGAGTCTGCCATCCGGGACTTCATTCGCTGGGGAATCAACCGTGAGTCTATTGGGCTGCTTCCGTATGCGATAGATCGGCTGGCCGGTTGCGCGCAGCCGGACGAGCGCTGCCGAGCTTTTGTGGGGGGGCGGAAGGCATTTCTGTTCGTAGGTAAGTTGATCTCCCGCAAGGGCGTGGACGTGGTTCTCGAAGCCTTTGCAGATATCTCCGATCGACATCGTGACTGGTGCCTGATTCTGTGCGGTGACGATGGACGGGAAGGCAACTTCCAACAGTTGGCTGTGCGTTTGGGCATTTCTGACCGCGTCCTATTCCGAGGGGCTGTGCCGGCGACTGAGATGAACCGTATCTTTGGGGCTGGGGATGTCGCGATATTGGCCAGCTTGAGTGACGGGTGGGGCATGACGATGAGCGAGGCGGCATCCTTGGGAATGCCTCTGATCGCTTCAACGCGGGTTGGCTCGGCTTACCACCTGATTGAGCCTGGGTTTAACGGCTTCCGAGTTAAACCTGGAGACGCAAAGTCCCTGAGCAGTGCGATGCTTGCCTATGCAACGTCGCCCGAACTCATCTCCGAGCACGGGCGGCAGTCACTGCGCCTGTTTGAACAGTTCACGCCGGCTGCGAACGCAAGACGCTTCGTGGCGGTCATCCACAGTTGGCTTTCAATGCGGGCCGGGCAGATAGATGCGGCTGCTGCCAAAGGTGATTCGCAGTCTACCGTGGCGAATCTAGATTGCCCAAGCGTTCGAGATCGGGAAACGGCAAGGGAGAGGCAAACCATGTCGCGCGCGGATCGACCATGAGAATCGGGGTTGATGTTACGACTCGCCTTCATGGCGGGGGCGGATTACATCTCAAACAGCTCCTCGGGGAATGGCTTCGGCTTGGCGTCTACCAAACGCACGACGTTGTCATCTTCGCGAGGCCAGAGAATCTGGACATTATCCGTCAGTGGACCGGTGGTAAGGCGAGGCTCATGCCCCAAAGAATCGTGGCTTGGGGAACATGGTCCCGCTTGTTTTGGCAACAAGTAATCCTTCCGGTACTAGCATGGAAAGCGAACCTCAATGTGGTGTTCTGCCCTGGCAACACTTGTCCCTTGATTTGCAGCGTACCTACGGTAGTGATGCTCCAGAACGCCGCACCATTTTCGCCGCTGGTCAGCGCAAGAACCGAGGGAATGAAGCGCTGGTTTTCATTTCGTGTCCTCGAAAGAATGATGTCCTTCTCATCGAAGCGTTCGGAACGTGTCATCTTCATTTCAAAGTATTTCAGAGATCTGTTCGTTGCCACACACCGTGTCCGCCCCGAACAGGCGGAGGTGATCTATCTTGGGCGTGAGTTGACCGAATCCTGCGAGCCGGATGCCGAAATTGTGGCTAAGTTGCGGCATCTCAAACCAGTGATCCTCTGTATATCCCATTTGTATCCGTATAAGCGCTTAGGCGTTCTCATAACTGCGTACCATCTTCAGCGCGAATGCCTCATAGGCATGGGCATCCGGCTGCGGATTGTGGGGAAGGCAATGCAAAGGGCAGAGCACGACCGCCTTACCTCGTTGATTTCGGAGTATCGGTTGGAGGGATGGGTCGAGCTAAGTGGAGAAGTACCTCAAAACCAAGTGTCTAGGGTACTTTCCATTGCGGCCTTTTTCGTCTTCCAAACCACCTGTGAGAACTGTCCCAGCACGCTGATTGAGGCTCTTGCCGCCGGTGTACCAGTGGCGTCCGCAGGCGTCGGGGTGATGCCGGAGATCGCCGGAGATGCGGCTCTCTATTTTGACCCGCTCGATCCGAACGATCTTGGCCGCGCGCTGGTCGCGATGGCAACGGATGATGGGCTTCGCAACGAGTTGGTGCTTCGAGCGAAGGAGCAAATCCGTCAATTTCCGAGCTGGGAGCGGGTGGCAATCAGTACGTTGGCTTGTCTCGAACTTGCAGGGCGCCGGCATGAAAAACAGGCTGGAGTACCGCAGCCCTGTTCGAAGGATGCCTGACTTGACTCTGTGGACAGCGGCATGAAAATCACCAAGACGGTGTCGATCGCGCGTTCCGGGCGCCTAGCCCACGGTTGCGCAAGTAGCGCCTCTTTGCAGCCGACTCCCGGACAAGTGACTTACGATTATCCGTCAGTGCGCGACCTGGTCAGCGAGTGTTTTGCAAATCTAGGTCTCGATGCGGCGAACGTTGGCACGTCGCGCTGGAATCCACTGGGAGACGTGATCTACCCTGGGGAAACGGTGCTTGTGAAACCGAATCTGGTTAAAGAGCAGCACCCCCGGGATCCAGAGGGGTGGAAATACGTATTGACCCAAGGCAGCGTGATTCGTGCGGCCTGCGATTACATCTGGAAGGCGCTGGAGGGAGTCGGCCGGGTGATGATCGCCGATGCCCCACAGACCGATTCTTCATTTCAAAAAATAGCCGACCTTTTGCAACTTGGGGAGGTGGCTGAATCGTATCGTGCGCAGGGCTTTCAATGCGACCTTGTTGATCTGCGGCGCGAGGAGTGGAGTCTTCGCGACGGGGTCGTCGAAAAACGTACAAAACTGACGGGAGATCCGAGCGGCTACATGGCGCTAAATCTCGGCCCGCACAGCGAATTTGCTTCGCATGGGGGCGGCGGACGCTACTACGGCGCAGACTACGATCAGGGCGAAGTCAACGCCCACCATTCCAATGGCAGACATGAGTATCTGTTGGCCGGGTCGGCCATTGCCGCGGATGTTGTCTTTAGCATCCCGAAGATGAAGACCCACAAAAAGGCCGGCATTACCGGCGGCCTGAAGAATCTGGTTGGCGTCAATGGGGACAAGAACTGGCTGCCGCATCACACCGAAGGAGTCCCTGCAAGCGGCGGTGATGAGCGTCCGAATGGGCACGCCGCGCAGGCTGAGCGCGCCCTCGTGTCCGCCGTGCGGCGCACCATCTTGAGTTTGCCGGGTATTGGTGGAGCCGTCCACCGGTATGGGCGCAAGGCTGCCCTGGCGGTCTACGGTTCCAGCGAGGATGTCATTCGAAGCGGGAACTGGTATGGCAACGACACCATCTGGCGGATGTGCCTCGACCTGAACAAAATCATTCTGTATGGTAACCCGGACGGCACTTTCCGCGAAGACCGCTTTACCCAGGCGAAGCGCCACTATGTGCTCATGGATGGGATTATCGCAGGCGAAGGAAGTGGACCGATGAACCCCGATCCCGTCCACGCCGGCGTCCTGCTGTTTGGGACGAACGCGGCGAGCGTGGATGCCGTGTCCGCGTATTTGATGGGGTTCGATCCGGAGCTGATTCCTATCATCCGGCAGGCGTTTCAGTGCAAGAGTTACCCACTGGCCGATTGGGGCTGGCGTGGGATCGAGGTCCGGAGCAACTATGCTCCCTGGAACAGACCACTCACAGAGATCGCCGGCGACTCAACATTCCGATTTCGGCCGCACTTCGGATGGGCCGGCCATATCGAGAGGCAGATGGTGGAACGGAATGCCTAGTTTAGTTGACAAACTGCTGCCTCTGTACAGGTTCGCGCCAACTGCGGTGCAGAACGGCCTTTGCAGTCTGGAAGGCTGGCGAATTCAAAGAACGAGATACAACGCCGATTTTGACAGACTGCGGCGAGAAGCAAATGCGCGAAGCAGTTGGTCCACCGGGCGGGTATTGGAGTACCGGAACGACCGGTTACGCCGTTTCTTGAAAGAAGCAGTTGCCTTCACGCCACACTATGTTTCGGAGAGGCGGCATGCAGGCTTTGCTTGGGCGGACATCAAGGAACTCGACGACCTGAAGAATCTGCCCATCATCGGGAAAGCGGATGTTCAGGCGCGGACGGGGGAGTTCGCAAACCAGAGACTGCTTACCGACAACTGCATCATGTCGCACACCAGCGGGACCACGGGCGGCGGGTTGCAGTTCCGCACGACGGCTGAATCGACGCAGGAGCAGTGGGCGGTCTGGTTTCGTTACCGAAACTGGCACGGGATCAGCCCGGGGACGTGGTGCGGGTACTTCGGCGGCCGTTCGGTGGTTCCCTGCAAACAGAACGCTGCCCCTTTCTGGCGGCTGAACTACCCCGGCCGGCAGATCCTGTTCAGCGCTTACCATGTCGCCCCACAATGGATGGGCGCTTACGTGGAGGAACTGCGCCGCCGCCAGCCGCCCTGGCTGCACGGCTATCCCTCTTTATTGACGCTGCTGGCGGGCTACCTGATTGACCGGGGGGTGGATCTCGGCTACACGGTGCGGTGGATTACCACGGGAGCGGAAAATCTCCTGCCACAGCAAAGAGCGCTCATTGCCAAAGCGTTCGGTGTGCAACCCAGGGAGCACTACGGCATGGCGGAAGCGGTCGCAAATTTCTCGGAGTGCGAACGTGGTCGTTTACATGTGGATGAGGATTTCTCAGCTGTAGAGTTTCTGCCTGCGGGAAACGGGGAAACGTTCCGGGTGGTCGGGACGAATTTTACGAATCCGGCTACGCCACTGGTTCGGTATGAGGTTTCCGACATCGTAACTCTATCGGGAACCGCGTGTGCTTGTGGCCGGCCGGGCCGTATCGTTGATCGTGTGGACGGAAGGCAGGAGGATTATGTCGTCCTGCATGATGGGGCAAGGCTTGGAAGGATGGACCACATTTTCAAAGACATGGTTCACGTCCGCGAGGCTCAGATTTACCAGGAAGTACCCGGAGAATTGATCTACCGCATTGTGCGCGGCAGCGATTACACAAGCGAGGACGAAGCGCGCTTGTTGCGGGAGACCGCATTGCGGGCGGGCGACGGGGCAAAGGTGACGTTTCAGTACGTCGAGAGTTTGCCGCGGACGAAGTCCGGCAAGCTGCGGTTTGTGGTTTCGGAGATTGCAGAAGCCAAGATTGGCTCATCGAGCCGGCACCTGCAACCGTGGGCCGTTTCGGCTCGGATAGGGGATTGATGCTACAGGTTCTACAAAATCTCGGGAATGGTGAGACAAGTTTGGAGGAGGTTCCAGCGCCGGGCATGGGGCACGCGACTGTCCTGATCCGGTCGGAGATAAGTCTGATTTCCGCCGGCACCGAGCGCATGCTGCTCGATTTTGGCAAAGCCGGGTGGATCCAAAAAGCCCGCCAGCAACCCGATAAAGTCCGCATGGTGCTCGACAAAGTGCGCTCCGACGGCTTCTCAGCGACCCTGGAATCCGTGAAAGCCAAGCTCGATCAGGCCATCCCGCTGGGCTATTGCAACGCCGGCGTCGTCCTAGAGTCAAGCGCCGAGGGTTTCAGCCCGACGGATCGCGTCGTCTCAAACGGCGCCCACGCCCAGGTCGTGCGGATCCCCAGGAATCTGTGCGCGCATGTGCCCCGTGGCGTCAGCCACGAAGCCGCCGCCTTTACGGTGGTCGGCGCCATCGCCCTGGAGGGCATCAGGCTGGCTGCGCCGTCGCTGGGCGAGTGCTTCGCCGTCACCGGCCTGGGCTTAATTGGCCTGATTACCGTACAACTCCTGCGCGCCCAAGGCTGCCGTGTGCTGGGCATCGACTTTGACCCGGCCAAGTTGGAGCTTGCGCGCCGCTTTGGCGCCGAAACCGTCGACCTCTCCGCCGGCCAAGACCCGATCCGCGCGGCCGAACGCTTTTCACACGGTCGCGGTCTCGATGGCGTCCTCATCGCTGCCGCCACCAAGAGCGACGAACCGGTCCATCAGGCCGCACTGATGTGTCGTAAGCGAGGCCGGATTGTGCTCGTCGGAGTTACCGGTCTGCACCTCTCTCGCGACGATTTCTACAAGAAGGAACTGACCTTCCAGGTTTCCTGCTCCTACGGCCCCGGCCGGTACGATCCCGACTATGAAGAGGGTGGAGTGGACTATCCCGCCTCCTACGTCCGCTGGACGGCCCAGCGCAATTTCGAGGCCGTGCTGGATATGATGGCGGCCGGCCGGCTGCAAGTCGAGCCGCTGATCACCCACCGGTTCCCGTTCGATCATGCCCTGGACGCCTACAAGTTGCTCGAAGGGAATGAGTTCTACCTCGGCGTCATGCTGCAATACGCAAGCGGTAGGACTGACGAAGAGGTTTCGCAGTGCCGGGTGATTCTGCGGTCGGGGGCGGCGTCCGGCGCTCCTTCAAACGCCTCCGTCGGCTTCATCGGCGCCGGCGGCTATGCGACCAAGGTCCTGATCCCTGCCTTTCAGAAGGCGGGCGCCAGCCTGGCCTCGATTGCATCGAACGGCGGGCTCAGTGCGGCCCACGCAGGCCGCAAGTTTGGCTTTACGGATGCGACCACGGATGTGGCCGCGATCCTCGCCAATCCGTCCATCGACACCGTCGCCGTTGCCACGCGCCACGATAGCCATGCGGCCCTAGTCTGCCGTGCCTTGATGGCCGGTAAGCACGTCTTTGTCGAGAAGCCGCTTGCCGTCAACGCGGAACAGCTCGACGAGATCGAAGAAACTTGGCGAGCCGTGCCCGAACCTCGTATCTTGATGGTCGGGTTTAACCGGCGGTTTGCTCCTCATGTAGTCCGCGTCCGTCAGCTGCTCAAGGGCGTGAAGGAGCCGAAAGCCTTCGTGTACACGGTCAATGCCGGCGCCATCCCCGCTGAACACTGGACTCAGGACCCCGAGTTGGGCGGCGGCCGCATTCTCGGCGAAGCCTGTCATTTCATCGATCTCCTGCGATTCCTGGCCGGCTGTCCCGCGAAAGACGTTCAGACGGCGCGGCAATCCTCCGACACGGTCACCATCACGATCACCTATGAAGATGGCTCCATCGGCACGGTTCACTATTTCGCAACCGGCCATAAGTCGCTTTCCAAAGAACGCCTAGAGGTCTTCGCCGGCGGCCGCGTCCTGGTTCTCGACAACTTCCGGACGCTCCACGGTTACGGCTGGCCTGGCTTCCGGAGAATGAAACTCTGGCAACAGAACAAAGGTGCGGTCGAAATGGCCGCGGCGTTCGTTAAGGCAGTCCGCGCCGGCGGCCCGTCGCCGATCCTGTTTGACGAACTGCTCGAAGTCTCCCGCACAACTCTCCAAGCCGCCTCACTCTAGGCTCAGAATGACTCGTTTCCTCCACACGGTCCGGTATCTCAAGCCCGTGCAGGTCTATGGCCGGGTGTATCGCTCCAAACCCCGTGTGGTTGCGTCCGGCTCAACGCCGCAAATACCCCGGATTGCCGGACCGTGGATTCCTGGAATCGCACGCGAAGACCCGCGGACCGGCCCGAACCAGTTCCGCTTCCTGAACCAGGAGCGCCGCATCGAGACCTGGAACGATAGCGGCATCCCGAAGCTCTGGCTCTACAACCTCCACTACTTCGACAGTCCAGCCGCCGGCCTGGTTCAAGAGTGGATCGCCGCGAACCCCGTCGGGCAAGGCAACGGTTGGGAACCGTATCCGCTCTCGCTCCGCATCTGCAATTGGATCAAGTGGCATCTTTCGGGCAATCTCCTGGGGCAGCCGGCTCTGGAAAGTCTCGCGCTCCAGGCGGGCTACCTCGCACGGACCGTCGAATACCACCTGCTCGGCAATCACCTCCTTGCGAACGCCAAGGCTCTGGTGTTTGCTGGCTCCTTCTTCGAAGGTGCCCAGGCAGCCGGCTGGCTCGCCTCCGGCCTCCGGATCCTCGCCGCTCAAATACCGGAACAGATTCTCCTGGACGGCGGCCATTTCGAACGCAGTCCCATGTATCACTGCATCATCCTCGAGGATCTACTTGATCTGATCGGCCTCGCGCGCGCCTACCCCGGCCTCCTGCCCGATTGGTCCGAACCCGCCGCCCGCATGCTCTCCTGGCTCCGCCAGATGACCCACCCCGATGGCCGCATCTCCTTCTTCAACGATGCTACCTTTGGTGTGGCACCGGAACCGCGCGCCATTTTCGAATACGCCGCTCGTTTGGGCTTAACTGCGTCGTCCTCCGGACTCGGCGAAAGTGGGTACATCCGGCTACAGCAGGCTTCTACCGTCATCCTGTTCGACGCCGCCCTCATCGGGCCCGACTATCAGCCCGGCCACGCCCACGCCGACACCCTCTCCTTCGAAATGTCCCACGCCGGCAAACGCCTCATAGTCAATTCCGGCACGTCCACGTACGAACCTGGGCCGGAGCGCCTTCGGCAGCGCGGAACCGCCGCGCACAGCACGGTCACCGTGGATGGCGCCGATCAGTCCGAAATCTGGAGCGCCTTTCGCGTGGCGCGTCGTGCGCGGCCCTTCGAAATCTCCACGGACCGTGCCTCCTTTGCGGAAGCGGCCCACGATGGATACCATCGCCTTCCCGGCCGCGTCACCCACCAGCGCCGTCTCCAGCTTTCCCCTGGCCGCCTGCTGGTCACCGACACGCTGCTCGGCCGCGGGGCGCACGAAATCGAAGTTCGGCTCCACCTGCATCCAGGTGCGCGGCCCGAAATTCGCCTGGATCCCAGGCTGGTTCGCGAAGACCGCCCGGGTGCCTACCACCCCGGCTTCAATCAATCGGTCCCGTGTCGTTCCGTCGTTGGAACCTGGCGCGGCCCTCTGCCGGTCATCTTCGAAACGTCCGTAACTGTATAACCGTACGCTCCGTGGCTACACCGCCACCACTCAATCCATATGAAATTCATGCTGATCGCCGGCGCGCGCCCCAATTTTATGAAAATCGCGCCCATCCTCGAAGCCTTCCGCGCTCGGGGTCACCACGACGTCCTCCTGGTTCACACGGGCCAACACTATGACGCCAAGATGTCCGATGACTTCTTCACCGACCTTCAGATTCCAAAGCCGGACATCAATCTCGGAGTTGGCTCTGGCTCTCATGCGCAGCAAACCGCTCGCATCATGGTTGAATTCGAGTCCGTCTGCATCCAGCACCAGCCGGATTGGGTCATCGTTGTGGGCGATGTCAATTCCACCATCGCCTGCGCTCTCACCGCACGCAAACTGGGCATTCGCGTAGCTCATGTCGAGGCTGGGCTGCGCTCCCGGGATATGTCCATGCCAGAAGAAATCAATCGCCTCTGTACCGATGCCATTTCCGACCTGCTCTTCACCACCGACAGCGGCGCCAATCGGAATCTGCTCAGCGAAGGAGTGCCGCCCGCCAGGATTGCCTTTGTCGGCAACACCATGATCGATACCCTGTTGCGCCACATCGGCACCGCGCGCCAACTGCCGCTCGCTACCGGCATGACGGAGCGCGGGTATGCGGTCCTCACTCTCCATCGCCCCGGGAATGTGGATTGCCCGGAAGCTCTCGAATCCATCATGGGCGCCGTTCGTCAAATCGCGGACCGCATCCCGATCGTCTTTCCGGTCCACCCAAGAACCGCCCAAAAGCTCAAAGGCTGCACGAATCACCCCAATCTGCACCTGGTCGAACCCCTGAGCGATCTCCCGTTCCTCGGCCTGGTCGCCAATTCTCGCATGGTCCTCACCGATAGCGGTGGGATTCAGGAAGAAACCACCGTCCTCGGTATCCCGTGCATCACCATGCGGCCCAATACCGAGCGCCCGATCACCTGTGAGATGGGCGCCAATACTCTCGTGGGCAGTGACCCGCGGCGCATTTGGGCCGCCGCTCAGGCAGTGCTGCAATCCCCTCCGCCTACACCCTGTTCTCCGGAAAAATGGGATGGCTGCGCGGCTCAACGCATCGTAGGAGTTCTGCTCGATGAACATTCTCTTCCTGGCCGATAACTTCACTCCGGAGCGCAACGCGCAGGCATCGCGCGTTTATGAGCGCGCCTGTTATTGGGTCCGCTGGGGACACCAGGTCACTGTGGTGACCTGCGCACCCAACTTTCCCGAAGGCAAGGTCTACGCGGGCTATCGAAATCGCTGGCGTACTGTCGAGCAACTCGATGGCATCCGGGTCGTCCGTGTAAAGACGTTTATCGCCCCAAACGCTGGCACCCTGCTGCGTATCATTGATTTTCTCTCGTTCATGTTGAGCGCCTTCCTCGCCGGCTGTCTGGAGCGACGTCCCGATGTCGTGGCCGCCACTTCCCCACAGTTCTTTGCAGCCGTCGCGGGCTGTGCCCTCGCCATCGTCCGTCGCTGCCCCTTCGTGCTGGAACTCTCCGACCTGTGGCCCGATTCCATTGTCGCCGTGGGGGCAATGAAACGGAATGTTGCGCTGCGTTGGCTCGAAGGGGTGGAGATGTTTCTTTATCAGCGTGCCACTCGCATTGTCGCCCTGACAGCGTCGTTTAAACAAAACCTCGTGCGTCGGGGAGTCCCGGAACAGAAAGTCCACGTGGTCATCAACGGCGTCGATCTGAGCCGCTACTCACCGCGACCTCGAGACCTCGAATTTGCCAGCGCCTGGAACCTGTCCGCAACTGATCTTGTCGTTGGTTACATCGGTACCCACGGAATGGCCCACGCGCTGGATAACGTACTTGATGCCGCGGATCTCGTTCGCGGCCAGGGCGTGCACTTTCTCTTCGTTGGGGCCGGCGCGGAAAGGGAAAGGCTCATGGCGGAGACGGAGCGCCGAAAGCTGCCAAACGTCACCTTTGTTCCAGCCCAACCCAAGGAAATGATGCCTGCAGTCTGGAGTGTCTGTGATGTCGCTCTGGTACATCTTAAGGACACGCCCCTCTTTGAAACCGTAATCCCATCCAAGATCTTCGAGGCGATGGGTATGGGTAAACCGGTGCTCCTCGCATCACCCGATGGGGAAGCCAGCCGCATCGTCAGGTTCGAGAATAACGGCCTCCACGTTCTCGCCCAGAGACCCAAGGAACTCGCGGCCGCTGTGCTGTTCCTGAAGGAAAACCATCCCTTCGTGCAGCAGTTGTCTCGCCGCAGCCTCGCTGCCGCCCCGGCATACAGCCGCGAGCGCCAGGCGCGCGACATGTTGCAGGCGCTTGAGGCGGCTAAGGTAGGATTGCCGGTGACGGATTTGACCATTCAAGTTCCCTAAGGGACACGCAGTCGCATTCATACTTCTGGAAGCTCCCATGTTCTCTCTAGCTCTGCTCGCAGTTTCGGCCCTTGTGCTCACTCTGGTCCTCACGCCACTTTGCCGAATCGCTTGCACCCGCCTGGGCTGGGTAGACCATCCCGGTCACCGCAAGGTCCACACTACGCCGATTCCCCGCACGGGATGCATGGCCATCCTCTTAGGCTACGGCGCCGCGGTCCTGATTCTCATCTATTCGCCCCTCAGCGTCGCTCCATCCGTGGCCACCGCGCTTCCCAAAGTCTGGGCTCTACTGCCGGCACTTCTTGTCGCGTTCGCCACCGGCCTTTGCGATGACATCTTTGGCCTGAAGTCCTGGATGAAGATTTTCGGCCAGGTCGTCGTCGCCGCCTCAGCTTGTAGTGCAAACGTCCAGATCCATAGTGTGGCCGATCGCCTTCAATCGGGATATCGACGATGTGCTAGAGTCGCCCGCCTTGGACATCATGCACCTCCTGGCGAACCGTGGCGCAAAGGTGAACTATTCCGACAGTTCGTCCCGGCGGTGAAACTCAATGGATATACAGGTGGGCGGCTGAAGATTTCGAGATCAGTCTGGAACTGTGGGATTGCGTCATGATTGTGACCCATCACAAAGATTTCGCTTATCAGTTCCTGGTGGAACGCGCGAAGCTGATCGTAGACACCCGGAATGCGCTGAAAGGTTCGTATCTGACAAGATCGTTAGCCTCTAGTCCTGCGACCTATCAGGTTTGTGACCGACCGACAATCCAGCAAAACACGGCGCTCTTAAAAGGCGTAACGGTTCCTACTAAACCAAGCGCCCACTTCTCATTCGATGCAATATCATCCAGTTGTCCAAGAACCGGTGTCCTGTGGCCTTCATAGTGCTTAATCGTATCACTCCGGTCTTTGTTTTGGTAACATTCACAGCCGCCCCGCAGCAGACCATTACTCTGAATGCGCCGCCGCCCCCATCTGTGTCGGTCATTTCCGCAACGGCTTCGAGCTCGGGAACCGGAACGTATTGCTATTGGATCGTCGCTCAATACCCAATTGGTGCCGCAGCCCCATCAGAGCCCTACTGCATCTCGAAGGCCAGCGGAGCCATTACGGTGCACTGGCAGGCCAAGCCCCACGCGACAAGCTACGACGTGCTGCGAACTACTAGCTCGAGTTTACCCAGCGTTCCCGCCAATATTGCAGTCGCAATCGGCGTGAGGGGCACCACGCAGGTCGACACGCTGGGAGCGGCAGATTCCTATACCATCAAGTCGGCAGGGCCGGCCGCGGCCGAGATCACACTAGACAATCTGACAGGAAGCACACCCCAGGTGAAGATCTTTGGCAGCGTAATAATCCAAGGAGATTTAGTGGTCGGCACTACGATGCTGCCAGCTAGTGTGCCGGTAAGCATTATCGCGTTCAATACCGTCGCTCATCCCGTCGATCCTACCGGCGTAGCCGACAGCGCAGCAGGCATTCAGGCTGCGGTGTCGGCAGCTTCGGCTGGGGCTACGGTCTTGTTTCCTCTTGGCACATATCGGATTGCCACCACTGTCGTCGATGCCGGGAAGGCTATAACATTTGCGGGGATGGGGGAAGGAAGTGTGATTACTGGCACTGGCACTACACTTCTGAAGTTGACCGCAAACAACTCAGGTGTTTCGAGGCTCAAGATCCTGGCGTCTGATCCGAGCCGCTCCACGGTCGGCCTGGAACTGTCTAACGGTACGAATGGTATTGGAAACTGGCGAATCTCTGACTGCCACATCGTCGGCCAGAACAGTGTTGGCGGTAGCGGTGGGGTCGGCGTACTGGGCACTTTTGCCCTAAAAGGGACAATGGACAACAATGTTATAGAGGCGTGGGGAGACGCGATCAGGTTTGTGAGCCTTGACGCTGGGCACAAACCAAATGCCAATAAACTGTTCGGCAATAAGATTCGAATAAGTACCGTTGGCCTGCATATAGCTGGGTCGGTTGATGATATCTATCTAAGTGGAAACACCTTTGAGGGAAACGGCACTGGACTGCAATCGGATGGCGCCGTGGGGCAAGGCACTTATGTCTCTGCCGTCATGAATCACTTCGAGCAGAATCTTGGATTGCAGACGAACGTCAACCTCACTGATACCGCGTTCTATTCCGTATTCAACTTCTATGGGGCCGGGTCTACTTTTAAGGATATTGTAGTAAATAAGAGCCTAAATTTTGCAGGGCCAATTGTGTCGATCGGCGATTACTTCGCAAACGGTGTCACACACAACGGGACCGGCCCCATGAGCGTAACGAATTTCGTGCCAGCCCGGACTCTACCGAGAACTGGTACGGGACCAATTACGTTTCACCAAGACGGCTGGGGAGAGCTTCCCGTTCGGCACCTTTAGGAAGAGGCCACCGAAGATCATTTCCATCCGCCAGCTAGAAGCGGCCGAACAGGATGCCAGCACTCCGGACGAATGCTGGGGCGCCCCGGTGGATACCATCCGTGGTTTCGGATTCAGCGAAGTTTCTTTGCATTTCAATGGCCACCAACTCACTGCCCGCCTCGTTGATGTCGATTCCGCCGACTGTTGGGATCTGTGTTCACATAATGATGACGAGCCGTATCGCAGCCCTCACCGGGTTCCACGGCCGCATCGTGTGGGATGCGTCGCAGCCTAACGTCCAGCCGCGCCGGTGCCTCGATGTTGCTCACGCCGCACGGGAGTTCGGCTGGCGCGCCCGCACCTCGTTCGATGAGGGCCTGAGGAACACTGTCGAGTATTACGTTTCGTCACGCCGGTCCCCCGGCGCTTGTATAGATACGTCAGTCAACTCAAACTCTTCCCCACTGGACCACACAGCCCATGTACTCAATTACTGTATTGGCTTTAGTTTCTTTCGTACTTTCGTTCTTGCTAACGCCGCTGTTCCGCAACATCGCCGTGCGGCGCGGCATGTTGGATAAGCCCGACGCCGATCGGAAATTCCACAAAAGCCCCGTGCCGCGGGTGGGAGGGGCGCCGATCATGGTCGCCTACACCGTTGCGGCGGCCATGCTGGCGCTGAGTCGGCTCGCTGGCGGTCATGTCATCGCTGGCGTGCTTCCGTTTACGCTCAGTTTGATGCCGGGACTGCTGGTCGTCTTCGTCACTGGCCTGGCCGACGACATCTTCGGCCTCAAGCCATGGCAGAAGCTTTTGGGTGAAGTCGCGGCTGCCGTGTGTGTTTGCGGTGCGGGTTTCCACATTGGGAGCATCGGCGGCTACGTCGTGAACCATTGGATCGGCGTCCCGCTGACCATCGTGTGGCTGGTGGTCTGCGCAAACGCGGTGAACCTCATCGACGGACTCGACGGCCTGGCGACCGGTATCGGCCTTTTCGCGACGCTGACCACGCTAATCGCAGCCTTGATGCAAGGGAATTATGCCCTCGCGCTCGCCACCGCTCCTCTCGCCGGCGCCCTCTGTGGCTTCCTCCGCTACAATATCAATCCAGCCTCGATCTTCCTTGGCGATTCCGGAAGCCTCAGCATAGGCTTCCTCCTCGGGTGCTTCGGCATCATCTGGTCCCAGAAATCCGCCACTCTCCTCGGTATGACCGCTCCGCTCATTGCGCTGGCCATCCCCCTCCTGGATACCACCCTCGCCGTCGCGCGGCGCTTTCTCCGGTGCCAACCCGTCTTTGGCGGAGACCGCGGCCACATCCATCACCGTCTCTTGGCCCGCGGGTTCACCCCGCGCCGCGTCGCCTATGTCCTGTATGCCTCCGCCGGAATTGTCGCCGGGCTCTCGCTCATCCTCAGTTCCGCCAGCGGCCGCTTCGGCGGCATCGCCCTGGTCGCTTTTTGTGCCATCGTCTGGCTCGCCGTCAACTACCTCGGCTATGAGGAATTCGGTGCGGCCCATCGCATGATCTTCGGCGGCCTTTTCCGTCGCATTTTGGTCGGGAACCTTTCCATCGGCCAGATGGAAGCTGCCGTCCAGGCTGCGAACACTCCGGATGAATGTTGGAGCGCTCTGGTGGAAACCAGCCGCCGCTTTGGATTTAGCCAGGTCTCGATCCAATTCAATGACCGCCACATCTGCGCCCTGCTTGCCGAGGCCGATTCCGGGGACTGCTGGGATCTCCACATCCCCCTGAACCATTCCGGCCATGTGTATCTCCGCGTGCCCATGAATGCCGCGTTGCCCCCTGCGACCATCGGTCGCCTGGTCACCTCGGTGGGCACAGTCTTCGTCGACAAACTGGCCGCGTTCGCGGTTCATCCCTCAGCTGCTTCCGCCGACTCAGCGCTCCGTCAGAGGATCCCGTCACTTGTCGCGATCTCTGCCGCCACCACCATTCTTTGACTTTTTCGGACATCATGCAAACTCTCGAAATGCAAGCCATTCTCTTAACGGAACAGGAAGTCCTCACCGATAAGCTCCGCTCCCGCACCGCGAAGGTCGGGATCGTCGGATTAGGCTACGTCGGCCTGCCTCTCGCCATGGAATTCGCCAAAGCCGGATTCCCGGTCACGGGGATTGACGTCCAACCCTCCAAGGTTGAGGAACTGAACGCCGGCCGCTCTTATATCCAGGACGTGCCCACCCGCACGCTGCGCCCCTACATCGATTCCGGCAGATTCCGCGCCACCATGGATTTCTCTGTCATCGCTGACTTGGACACGGTCAACATCGCCGTCCCGACCCCCTTGCGAAAGACCAAGGACCCGGACATGAGCTACATCATGGCGGCGGCCGGAGAGATCGCAAAATACGCCCACCCGGGCCTCCTGGTCATCCTCGAATCCACAACTTATCCGGGCACCACGGAAGAAGTGTTGCTCCCAATTCTTGAGAAGAGTGGGATGAAGGTCGGGGTGGACTTCTTTCTCTGCTTCTCGCCGGAGCGTGTCGATCCAGGCAATCCTCAGTACCAGACGAAGAACATCCCCAAGGTGGTCGGCGGCATCACGCCCGCTTGTACCGAAATGGGCGCGCTGTTCTATGCGCAGGCGCTCGACCAGGTCGTATCGGTGAGCAACACCGGCGTCGCCGAGATGGTGAAACTGCTCGAGAACACCTTCCGCATGATCAACATCGGCCTCGCCAACGAAATGGCCATGATGTGCGACCGCATGGGGATTAACGTTTGGGAAGTCATCGACGCAGCCGCCACCAAGCCCTTCGGCTTCATGCCCTTTTATCCGGGGCCGGGCCTCGGCGGACACTGCATCCCGATCGATCCGTTCTACCTCTCGTGGAAGACGAAACAGGCCGGCATTGAGGCGAGGTTTATTGAACTGGCGGGCTACATCAACGGCCAGATGCCGCTTTTCGTCGTGGATAAGGTGCAGGCTGCGCTAAACAGCCACGCCAAACCCGTGATGGGTTCACGCGTTCACATCCTGGGAGTGTCCTACAAGCGGGACATCGACGATGTCCGCGAGTCGCCCGCCCTCGACATCATGCATCTGTTGGAGAAGCGCGGCGCCAAAGTAAGCTACTCCGATCCGCACGTCCCCTCGGTGAAGTTCGGTGGACACCGGTGTGCGGCCGAAGACTTCGAAAGCAGCGTGGAGCAGGCGGACTGCGTAGTGATTGTGACCGATCACAAAGCCTTCGATTATCGGCTGGTCGTGGATCGCGCAAAGCTGATCGTAGATACCCGGAATGCCCTGAAAGGGTACGTGTCTGACAAGATCGTCAGGCTGTGACAAGCAGGCTTCGATACTTGATTTGGAAAAGCTAATGAACCCTCATTGTGATCGCTGCACTCAACTCCTGCTGGACTACATCGCCGTCGGCAACCATCTCGTCGATCTCCAAGCGGATACCCAACGGCTCCCTGCTAACCAGGCAACGCCCGGTTTGGAACGCTTGGCTCTCGCCAAGGCGGCGGCAACGGCCGCTCGCAAGCATCTGGTAGCGTATCAACGGCTGCTCCCCTG
>OBLU010001270.1_pt1 | contig 23544 bp, 13 predicted proteins | sample 1518681 | NCBI WGS metagenome assembly OBLU01 (sample SAMEA3539304, study PRJEB22396) | soil metagenome | biome: tundra; feature: field; material: soil | place: USA | collected 2010-05 | depth 0.15 m
TTCACTACACACCGAAGCATGGAAGTTGGCTCAACCAGGCTGAGATTGAGATTGGTATCTTCAGTCGCCAGTGCCTTGGAAAGCGAAGGGTTGGGGATATCTCCACATTGAGATGCCAAGCCAAGGCTTGGAATCGCCGCACCAACCACGACAAAGTCAAGATCCAATGGAAGTTCACCAGAAAGCTGGCTCGCCTAAAACTTAATTACTCATTCACGCGGTCACGGTACTAAACACGATGCCTTATAAAAATACGGATGGAATCGACGAGCAGCCGCCATTTATGCGGGCATCATACGTCAACATGCGCAATTACTTATGACGCTGTGTTTAGTTGCACAATAGGAACGCTCGATGCGTCATATTTAACGATGTTAGGCGGGAACGTTCCCGGAGGCAGGACGCGCAGGATCGTCTGCACCACCGCGGTGATTTGCGCCATCGCCATCTCCACTTTAACGCGCGGCTGAAAGTAGACGCGAATGACGGCAATGCCCTGGTAACTTTCCGACTGGGTGTGTTCGATATCGTTGACCGTTGTAGTTAAAGCTCGCTCACAGACGGTAACGATACGACCTTCCATCTCTTGAGGAGATAGGCCGTTGTAACTCCACACGATGGTGACTACAGGAATATTGATATATGGATAGACGTCGTTAGGGGCTTGAATACACATGCCGATTCCCAGGAGCAATATGAGCAGTGAGACCACGACAAACGTGTAGGGGCGCCGCAAGGCCAGTCTTACGATCCACATTCCTGCTATGCATCTCCAGTGGGCAATTTCCGACGAGTGAGCTACTTGCAAAATCCATGCAGCAGTGTGATTTAGAGGCGGGGACTGCCAACTTTAGAATAGGGTTATCAGGACCAACTCCAAAGGAGGTCGTCCCCACCCTATGCAGCTTACCGTTTCCGGGATACTGAATCAATTCCAGCGCATCCTGCAAGGAACTTTGTTCCCGACGCTTCAGGAGCAGTTGGGCCCATTGTCGGACAAGCATCGTCAACTCGCAGCGGTTCTGAGCATGATTGAGATTGAGGCGCTGGTCGGTTCTTGGTCGGGCGGGGTGGGCCGTCCGGCCAGGCACCGGCGTGCCATGGCGCGGGCCTTCGTCGCCAAAGCGGTGTTCAACCTGAGCGCCACGCGGCAGTTACTGGATCGCCTGTCGGTCGATGTGTCTTTGCGACGGCTCTGTGGTTGGGAGAGTCGGCGGGAGATCCCTCATGAGTCGCAGTTCTCGCGTGCGTTTGCCGAGTTCGCCGCCTCGGAACTTCCGCAACGGCTGCACGAAGCACTCATCAAGGCAACGCAGCAAGAACGGCTGATTGGTCACATCTCGCGGGATTCGACGGAGATAGAAGCCCGCGAAAAGCCAGTGCGCACGCCGGTTTCGATAAGTCCAGCTAAGTCGATTCGCAAGCGGGGCAGGCCGAAGAAGGGCGAGCAGACGGCTGCGCCGGAGGCGACGCGACTGGAGCGCCAGGCCGCGATGACTGTGGAGCAAATGCTCGACGACTTGCCGCGATCGTGCAATGTGGGCAGCAAGAACAACAGCAAGGGTTACAAGGAAACGTGGGTAGGTTACAAGCTGCATCTGGACGTGGCCGACGGGCAGATACCGATAAGTTGCATACTAACTTCTGCGTCCCTGCATGATAGTCAGGCGGCCATTCCTTTGGCGCGGCTAACCGCCCAGCGCGTCACCAATCTCTACGATCTGATGGACTCGGCCTACGATGCGCGGTTGATCCACGAGCACATCCGCGGTCTGGGGCACATCCCGATCATCGATGCCCATCCGCGCCGCGATGCATCGCAGAAGGCGGAGTTACAAGCGGAAGCGAAACGGCAAGAGCTGTTGAACTTCAACTACGCCGAGGGTGTGCGCTATCGGGAACGCACAACCGTGGAGCGGGTGAATGCGCGCTTGAAAGACGAGTTCGGCGGGCGAACGATACGCGTGCGAGGCCATGCTAAGGTGATGTGCCATCTTATGTTCGGCATCGTCGCGCTGGCCGCCGATCAGATCCTGAGACTCATCACGTAGGCGGTCAGGGCGAAGCCGAAAACCTTGATCAAGGTCGGATAGCTGCGGTCGCGGCGTGTCCGAAAAACGGAATCCTCAGGTGGGCCTTGTCCAAATACCCAGCAAACGGAGTCGCCCTGCATTGCCGGCTAAGCCCGACGCGGAAAAACCCCACTTCCGTCAGAATCACCAGCGATGCTTGTGGATTTTGCAAGTGGCTCGAGTGCTTGGATGCAACATAGGCAAACAAAGGTTCGCGGCGGGTTTCAAAGCGCTGGGGTGGCGGGACGGCCCCTCGAAGTCGCGTGCGATATGTTGGTTGGCGGACGTTGCAAGAAACTTAACCATTGCGAGAATTTTATTTCTTCGCTAATGTGGAAGTAATGAGCGATCGAAGCTATCTTGGAGAATTCGAACTGATGATTCTCCTGGCAGTCATCCAGTTAGGCGAAGACGCGTATGGAGTCACCATTTCGCGCGAACTCGAAGCGCACCGAGGCCGCGAGGTCTCAATCGGCAGTGTCTATGCGGCATTAGAGCGTCTCGAAGGCAAGGGCCTGGTCTCTTCAAGTTTAGGAGACCCAACCCCGGAACGCGGGGGGAAGGCCAAGCGCTTCTTCAAAGTGACCAAAAATGGCCTTCGCCAATTGGATGAGACACGGCGTGTCTTAACCAAGCTTTGGCAAACGCTGCCCGTGCTGAAGAGAGTATGCGGATGAGACCCGCCAACCCGTCGTCCGTCGCGACGTGGCTGTTGGAGCATTGTTCTCCCAGCAACGGCGATGGCGCATTGCGTGGCGATCTTGAGGAGGAACTACGCAGCGGTCGCCGCTCAGCTGCATGGTACTGGCGCCAAGTCATTGCAGCCTGCATGACCGGTTGGCTCGAGCATTTGCGCGGACATCAGGGCCTCTTCGTTTTCGCCGCGACTTGGTCGATGCTAGCCGCTCCGTGGATCGCCGTCATCGACAGAATAGAGAACGCGTTCAACTTCGAAGGAAGAATATGGCGCATGGATTGGCCGTTCTCGGCGCTGTCCATCTTCGCTGTTTGGATCGTGCTCAACCTGCTCTTCATTTGGACGGGAATTCTTCTCTATTTGGCGTTACACAATGGGTGGAAAAAAAGTTTCAGCCTACTGAAATTCAGTCGAGCAATCCTGCTAAGCCTGGCTATCTTCCTTCCTGCCTATGTCGGCTTATTCGTCTTGCTGAACTTACTTTCATATCCAGGTCCGGCCATAGACCGGCACACAATGACCCCGCTGGGTGAGCTCACTGATTTGAGATTATGGGCAATAGAACTGCGCCTGCCTTATTTCCTCACGATCGTGTGCGCGCTTTGGAAGTGGCCTCAACGGTTTGGGAGGGGCGTACAGCCACTTGTCCTAGCTACTCCGCAGCGGGGTCCTCAGCCTGATACCGAGTCTGAAACGTTGTTGACCGTAGGCGGAGAGTCAACGACTCCGCCGTCCGTGCGGCCGGCAATTATCGCTGGACTGTTCGGGGCGCTGGACGCGGCGTTTCTTCTGTGCCGAGCCCCTCATCCCCCCGTTCCGTTCGCCACCAATCGGGAGCTTATGATGCACGCGCTCAGTTATATTCTGGCCGCAGCATTGGCAGGTGCGGGTGGCAGCGCATTCTTTTGGAGGCGTTCGCGGGGAAGCCGGTTCGGGGCCATGGGAGTGGTCGCGCTCTCGAGCGCCGCTGGTTCAGTCTGGATCCCGGCAGTAGTGCTCCTGTTTCGCCAGGAGTCCGCATGGATAGTGCCAGTAGCTGTAATTGCAGCGGCGGTGCTGGCGGTTTGCTGGCGCCCTTTTGCATCAGCTGACTTATCGGATTCGGGGTCTGAGATTGACCGGTCTGAACTCCTGGCTGAAACCCTTCAACCTTTTCCTCGCAGTTATCGCGGTCTGTGGCTAGCAATCGGAATCTACGGGGCGGGCTTGGAGCTTTTCTATGATCGCGACTTTGTCATTGCGAGTGCTCTACTCGCCGTTTGTGCCTACGCCGTGGCTTGGCAACTGACGCTTGCGAAGGACGACACGGAGTTCGCAGTCGCGCTCAAGAAAAAGGCGGCGTCACGGCTCTTGCGGACGGCGCTTCCAGCCTTTGTTGTCACTTTTCTCGCACTGCTGGCATGGAATCCCAAAAACAATGGTGCGATGGCGGCAGGCGGCTCATCTGCTGAGAGTGGCAGTAACTCCGCCGCCGATTCTTCGCACCAAAGATCTAAGGACAAGTCCGCCGATATAGCGGGTGGTCTTTCGGGTTTTCAGAGTATCGTCCTCTGGCCTCTCGCCGAGAAAAGTAAATTAGTGCTGCCGCCGACTCCAGGGATGAGTCCAAATCTGGACGTTATTAACAAGCCCGTGGTGATTCGATTTGATGGCTCTTACTGGTATTTTCAGTCGCCTCGCCAAGCGCCAGGCCCCGAGGCAAAGGTGGCGCGGGGAACACCTCTGCATGCAAATGTACATTCCACAAACTTCATGCCCCTCATCATGGAGGCGCACCAGAAGCTAAGCACCCGAGGCAGTCTGACCTGCTGCCGCGCGATTCAAATCGAGCTCGAAAGCTGTGACAGTATGCCCGGAGACATAGCCCTCAATGTCGCGCTTGCTGATTCTGCCGTTGGAACGTGCGCACTTGATTTAGGTTTTCAGCCGGTTCCTCCCAGCACATCGAGCTTGTTCGCCACGGGATGCTTGCCGCGCAATCAGACACTCACTTATCTGATTCCGCACCATGCCTCGATTCATAAATTCAACGAAATCAGGGTGCGCTTCTCGCCTGATCCAGCGCGAGCCGAAGCGGGGGCCCAGATTGCCGTAAAGCAGTTCGAATTGCTGCCGCGGTAAATGTTTCCACAAACGTACGACCTAGGGGCTTGCAGGCAGGGAAACTCAGTCGCCAATTACGGGCTTCTAACCCTCAATCCGCGCCGCTTCCAACCCAAAAGGTTGCCTCAAAATGAGTAATTCTTACCGCGCTCCGGCGGTAGGAATTGCACGATGCGGGTAATATTTGCAGGGATGCCTGGATTCTGAATTATTTTCTTATTTTTCTGTTGAGAAGGGTTGTTCCACCCTTGCAAACATGTAACTATTGCCTCAGAAATTCTTTACCTGGTTGCCTTCCGGTAAGGGTTTTGAGAGCCAAATACGGAGGTAGATGAGGCCAAGTGTTAATTAGAAATCGCCCCATCCTCCACTCAAGACGTTGGTTTTCGGCTCAAGGCCGGAATTCGGTTTAGCGGCGGAGATGATCCCTGCGGTCGCCGAAGCAAGAACTTTATAAGAGGTTGCTGAGTTCTTCTGAGACGCGAGCGTCTCATTCTGCTTAGAACAGCCCAAATTAGATTTGCAAACGTATTCGGCTCCGTTCCATTAACGGCATGGAAGGCGCCCAGTGAAACAAATTCGATCTAACAGGGTCCCCCCGAAGAGGCAACTATGAAGAATGTAATTTCTGTTTTATCTTTGCTCCTGCTCTCCGCCAGCTCCGCGTTGGCAAGCGTCTCCATTACCAGCCCGGCCAATGGCAGCGATGTCACCTCGCCGTTCACGTTGGATGCGAATGCCTCATCCTGCTCGTCTCAACCTGTGAATGCAATCGCATATTCGTTGGATAGCGGCAGCGATCTGACCACCGTCAACGACACGACGTTGCAGACCGAAGTGTCAGTGGGCGCCGGCGAGCACACCATCCACGTGAAGGCGCGGGGCAACAAGGGCGCAGTCTGCGTGACCGATGTGGCTGTCAAAGTAACTTCTACAAGCGCAAGTCCGGACTTAGCAACCCCTTCCAATTCAGCCAGCGTCAGCAACATTCAGACATTCGGTAACTGGAGAGCGATGCACGATGCCGGGACCCCGGGAAGCTCAAGCGGGTCGATGGCCATGGTTGGTTCACCTTCACGTGGGGGTGCAACGCGCAGATTTATTACGCATTACTCGCACTCAGGCGGCGAGCGTTATTACCTGACGTTTGGGGACGACCCATCAGCGACGAACTTTCTTTATGACACTTGGCTGTACATCGGCGGCTCGAGCTCTACCCTCGCGAATCTTGAGTTAGATATGAATCAGGTCATGCCTAACGGCTGGACAGTGATTTATGGGTTCCAGTGCGACGGCTATTCCGGAACGTGGGATTACACCGGCAACGGCGGGAGTGCAACCCATCCTAAGGACCATTGGTACCATAGCAGTGCACCTTGCAATCCGCGCAGCTGGGCCCCGAATACCTGGCACCACATTCAAATTAGTTATTCCCGCACCGGTTCCGGTGTCGTTACCTACAAGTCCCTGACCTTCGATGGCAAAACCTACGGCATCAATCGGACCATCCTCTCAGCTTTCGCACTGGGGTGGGGTAAGGTGTTGATGGCGAACTTCCAAGTCGATGGCTTCGGTTCGGGCGGGACTAACACCATCTATATGGATAGCTTCACCGTTCAACGTTGGTAGAAAATGTGGGGTAGCCCCATTCCTGCTGGTTTGCCCGGTGCTCAGTAACAATCCGGACAGACCGCGAAAGGTGATCAGCCCTTCTGGCTCGGACACAAGAACGGCGTAACCGCGACATCGGAAGCGAAGATGTCGCAGGTTGCGCCGTTCTTCTTTGCAGCAGGCCCAGAAGGTGTCCTAAGCGGCGGCCGCCCGTGTTAGGTTCTTTTGCCGTGAATTAAGCTCATCCCCTCGAAAGCGACAACTTTATTCAATTGATTGTGAGAAAAGTGCTTCAATTCCGCCTTCGCTACAATAGCTTTACAAGTAGCAGCCCGGGCGAAGCGCCTAGCGCCTTAGAAACATAGGCAGGAGCCTGGAACTCCAGCCGGGGCCGCACGAGGGTGGATGGGGATACAGGTCGCTCTAGATCACCGGACGCAATACCGGTACGACAAAGCGGTTTCACTCGGTCCACAGGTTGTGCAATTGCGTCCCGCGCCGCATTGCCGCACCCCGATTCTCAACTATTCGCTCACTGTCATTCCCGCGCGGCATTTCCTTAACTGGCAACTCGACCCATTTTCGAATTACCTCGCGCGCCTCGTATTCCAGGAGACGACCACCGAATTCGTGGTCGAGGTCGATTTGACGGCAGACCTCTCCCCGGTGAACCCGTTCAACTTCCTCCTCGAACCGGGAGTGGAAGAATATCCGCTTGCCTATGCGAAAGACGTGGCGAAGGATCTTGAACCTTTCCTTGCGATTGAACCCGCCGGGCCCCTTCTAAAGACTTTTCTCAATGGCATTTCGCGGGAGAGGCGCGCAACCATCGGGTTTCTAGGGGACTTGAATCGCAAGGTGCGCGATGAGATCGGCTATACGACGCGTCTCGATCCGGGGGTCCAGTCGTGCGAGCAGACGCTTGTCATGCGCACCGGCTCGTGTCGGGATTCCGCGTGGCTTCTTGTACAGATATTGCGCCAATTAGGAATAGCAGCTCGTTTTGTCTCGGGCTATTTGATCCAACTCGCGCCCGATGAGAAGACCGAGGACGGTCCGCAAACCGACTCGGCCGACTTGCATGCCTGGACTGAAGCCTTCCTGCCCGGCGCTGGTTGGATCGGGATGGACCCTACCTCCGGGCTTTTCACGAGTGAAGGACACATCCCACTCGTGTGTACGCCGACCGCTGCCAAAGCCGCGCCCATTGGGGGAACGGTTGAACCCGCCAAGGTCGCCTTCTCCTATTCAATCTCGGTCCGTCGAGTGAACGAAGTGCCACGCTTGTCCAGACCGTTCAGTGATGAAAGCTGGGCAAGAGTTCAGCAGGTTGCGCGCGCGATCGATGGCGAGCTAGCCGATAACGACGTGCGCCTGACCATGGGCGGCGAGCCTACATTCGTCGGCATCGACGATCCAGAAAGCCCGCAATGGCATATTGACGCTTTAGGACCGGAGAAGCGCGCGCGCGGTCTGGCTCTGATTCAAGCACTTCGTGACAAGTTCGCACCAGGAGCCCTTCTTCACTATGGACAGGGGAAGTGGTATCCCGGGGAAGCCTTGCCGCGATGGGCATTGAGCTGCTATTGGCGCGCGGACGCTGTCCCGGTCTGGGAGAACGCAAGTCTCGTTGCTCAAGAGAATCATGACTACGGCTTCGATACAACCGACGCGTTGCAGTTCATGAATGCACTTGCTCAGCGTTTACAGGTAAGCTCTCAAGACGTTTTGCCGGCCTACAATTCCGATAGTGAGTCGACCGAACCCGCCGGTTATGTCTTACCCATTCGCAGACGTCAGCATGAGGGCAAGTTCTATTGGTCGAGCCAGCTTTGGTTCCCACGCCCGGAGCGTCTGCAACTCACGATGGGGGATTCGCCGATCGGGTATAGGATTTCGACCGAAACCGTGCCGTGGGTTGCGCCGGATGAATTGGGATACTTATACGATGCAGCGCCATTTGAGGATTGGGTCAAGCTGGCCCCGCGATCGCCGCGCCGCATGGATCTGTTTGAAGTCCAGCCTCGGCCTGATCCGCTGCCGGCGCTTTCCAGCACGGCAGAAACAGCCACCGAATTGATACGACCATCGCTTTGTGTTCAGGCGCGCGAGGGGCGGCTGCATATCTTCCTTCCCTACGCGTCCAAGCTGCCTGACTATCTTGAGTTGGCGGCCGCCGTCGAAGACACATGCCAGTATCTGCAAAAGCCTGTGTGGCTCGAAGGATACGCTCCACCTGCGGATCCCCGTTTGCGATCGTTCAGTGTGACTCCGGACCCGGGAGTTTTGGAAGTTAATCTTCCGCCCGCGAGTAGTTGGGACGAACTGGAAAAGATCAACGTCACTCTTTTTGAAGAAGCACGACGCAATCGCCTTACAGCCGAAAAATTTGCATTCGACGGAAGTCATATTGCGACTGGCGGCGGCAGCCATATTGTCATTGGAGGAGCGACCCTGGCGGATAGTCCGATCCTCCGGCGTCCCGATCTGCTGCGAAGCATGGTGGCCTTCTGGCAAAATCATCCGTCGATGTCTTACCTCTTTTCGGGCATGTATGTGGGCCCGACCAGCCAGTATCCACGCGTGGATGAGGCGCGCATGGACGCTCTTTACGAATTGGAAGTGGCCTTCACGCAGCTGCCCGCGATCAACTGTCCACCATTCATTGTGGACGGATTATTTCGCAACCTTTTTGTCGATGTCACGGGAAACACTCACCGCGCGGAATTCTGCATCGATAAGCTTTATCCTCCCGAAGGCCGCGGCCTGCGCCTTGGTTTGCTGGAGTTGCGAGCCTTCGAGATGGCGCCTCATGTGAGAATGGGTCTGATTGAGATGCTATTGATCCGCGCCCTGGTGTGCATGTTTTGGAGGCGGCCCTTCGAGGGCGGACTCGTCCGTTGGGGTACAGCGTTGCATGATCGATTCATGTTGCCGCACTTCGTCAAGCGCGATTTCGTAGACGTGCTGGGGCAGTTGAGACGCACCGGCTTTGACTTCGAAGATAACTGGTTTGCCTCGCAATTTGAGTTTCGCTTCCCAAAGATTGGTTCGATTGCCGTGGAAGGAATCGAACTCGAACTGCGCCAGGCACTCGAGCCATGGAACGTTCTTGCGGAAGAAACGAACGGCGGCGGAACGGTTCGTACAGTCGACTCATCCCTTGAACGGATTCAGGTGAGAGTGTCAGGCATGTCTCCAGATTCGCACTATGTCATCGCCTGCAATGGCAGAAGGCTGCCGCTCTATTTCACGGGAAAGGCCGGTGAGGCAATTGCTGGTGTGCGGTTTCGAGCGCGGCGCCTATCAGCTTCTCTGCACCCTACCATTCCCGTGCATACCCCGCTCGTGTTCGACATCATCGATCGCTTCACTCAACGTTCCATTGGTCGATGCACCTATCATGTACTACCTCCCGATGGACGCCTTTACAAAGCGCGGCCGGCAAATGCCGCCGAAGCTGAAACCAGGCGCGCCGAACGTTTTCAACAACTCACTCCTCCGAATGAGCCCCTGTCGGCGCCGGAAGAGGAAACGAATCCAACCTTTCCCATGACTCTTGACCTGCGAATGCCGGCGCCTGGACGAAACGCCCGCATTGAACCGGCAGGGATTGGCGAATGACCGTGGACCTGTATCAGACTGCACTGCAATACGGAGCTGCCTATGACGAGCTATCAGCCGATGGTGTGAGCTTTAGGCCGCATTGGGCGCACCTCATGGAGTCGCTTCGCACTATCGGCCCTGAAGAGTTAGGGCGTCGCTGGAGCCACGCCGAGCGCCGCATTCGCGAAAACGGAATTACATACAACATTTATAGTGATCCGCTGGGAGCCAACCGGCCGTGGCGCATCGACATCGTTCCGTTCCTCATCCCGGCGCAGGAATGGCGGGTCATTGAAACAGGTATCATTCAACGCGCACGGTTGCTGAGCCTGCTGCTCGAAGACCTCTATGGCGCGCAGGAACTTATCACGCAAGGACATTTTCCCGGCGCACTTCTTCATGCGAATCCTGCATTCCTCCGGCCGCTGGTAGGTGTATCTGTTCCGGCGCATAGTTATCTGCACATGCTGGCCGTCGATCTGGCGCGTTCGCCCGATGGTCAGTGGTGGGTATTGGCTGATCGAACCCAGGCACCCTCGGGAAGCGGCTATGCATTGGAGAACCGCACTATCGTCTCTGATGTTCTTCCAGATCTTTTTCGTGAGTCGAATGTGTTGCGTCTCGCGCCCTTTTTCCGGGCTCAGCGCGAGGCGTTGATCAACCTGTCAGGGGTTCACAATCCACGCATTGCTTTGCTGACGCCTGGCCCACACAACGAGACCTATTTCGAGCACGCCTACATTTCGCGTTACCTCGGCTTTACGCTGGTTGAAGGAACCGACTTGACGGTGCGCGACCGCCGCGTTTATCTGAAGACTGTCGATGGCCTCGAGCAGATCGATGTGATCCTGCGGCGCGTGGATGATAGCTTTTGCGACCCTCTCGAGCTAAGAGGCGATTCGCTCTTGGGCGTGCCTGGGTTGGTTGATGCAATCGTCGCGGGAAACGTGAAGGTTGCTAATGCACTAGGCAGTGGCTTGATCGAAACCGCGGCTGTCATGCCCTTTCTTCCTGGATTGTCGCGCCATCTGCTGGGTGAAAAGCTTAAGCTTCCATCGGTCGCGACGTGGTGGTGCGGGCAGAAGTATGCGCTTGATTGGGTCGTCAATCATCTGGATTCAGTTGTAGTGAAGCCGGCGTTTCCCACCCGAGGCATGGAGCCGGTGTTTGGCGCAGAGCTTCGGCCGGCAGAGAAAGAAAAGTTCACGCAGCAATTGCAAGCGCGCCCTCACGAGTACGTTGCACAGGAGCAGATTGCTCTATCGAATGCCCCCGTATGGGAAGGCGGACGGCTCGATTCGCGCAGCATTGTGTTACGCACTTACGTTCTTAACACCGGCCAGGGATGGGTTGCGATCCCCGGAGGTTTGGTGCGAGTTGCCGAGGCCGAAGGTTCCGTTGTGTCGATGCAGCGCGGCGGCCACAGTAAAGACGCATGGGTTATGTGGGATGGTCCGGTTGATACATCATTCAGCCTGCTGCATCCGCGCAATGAGCCGGTAGAGCTGCGCCGCGTTTCAAGAGTGGTGCCCAGCAGCGTGGCCGACAATGTCTTCTGGCTGGGCCGCTATGTTGAGCGTGCAGAAAACATCGCACGGGTCCTGCGTACGATCATCCCCCGCGTGCGTCGCGCAGAAGGCGCGGAACTTGGGTGCATCGTCCGTTTGCACAGTTGTCTGGAGTCGCGGCACAGCAAATTGCCGAAGGCCAAAGACGGCCGACCGACTTCTGTCGAACTCGAGCAGGAGATGATTTCGCTGGTCATCGACGCTAAGCGGCCCGACAGCTTGCTCTCAACGCTCAAGGAAGTATCGCGAATCGGTGGACATGTGCGGGACCGTTTGTCGGCCGATATGATGTCCCTGATCGGTGAGTTGAGAGATTCAATCCAATTCGACGAGCGAACCGAGTTCCTCGACTATTCGGTGATGCTCACCGGTTGCCTCGAGCGGCTCTCGGCGTTTTCAGGCATGGAGCGCGAGAACATCATTCGCGGTTCGGGATGGTTATTTATGAGCATCGGGCGCCGCCTGGAGCGGGCGATCTATCTCGCCCGGCAACTGCGTGAGATTACGATGCCACTTAGTGAGCAGGATTGGTCGGTTTTGGAATGCTTGCTCGAAGTCGCAGACAGTTCCGTGACGTATCGGACACGTTATTACACGACTCTGCAACCATTGGCGGTGTTGGATGTGCTGATGGCGGATGAGACGAATCCCCGATCTTTGATCTTTCAATTGAATCATCTCGTGGATCTCTATGAGAAGCTCCCGCGCTATTTGACTGACGACGTGCAGGCAATGCGAGATGCCCAGGCTTTACTTCGCGGTTTCGATTTGCGCGAGATAAGCTATCCGCTACCGGGCGCAACGATCTCGGCGGATGGCTCAGATGGTCTTCTGCGGTTGCATCGTTTTCTCAAGGAACTGGAACGCTTGCTGCCATCATGGTCAAATAATCTATCGAGCCGCTATTTCAGCCATGCTCGCACCTTTCCGATCACCATAGGCCAATGAATTACAAAATCGTTCATCGCACCACTTATAGATACAAGTATCCGGTTTCGGTCGGAAACCACGTAGCGTGCCTGACGCCGCGGTCTCTACGGAACCAGTCCGCGCATAGCGAATTGATTATTCATCCCTCGCCTGTCACGCGCACCGAGCGTGTTGATTATTTCGGCAATCTACTTTGCTTTTTCACGATTCGAGAGCCGCACAGGGAACTCGTGGTCGAGGCGCGAAGTGGAGTCACAGTCGAAGGGAATGCATTTCCTGTGGGGCAGCACTCGATTCCCTGGGAAGAGGCCGCTCGTGCGCTTCCCGATGACCGAAGCCCGGCAGGACTCGAGGCGTACCAATTTGGATTTGAATCCCCACGCATCCGACCGCGACCTGAGTTCGCCGCGTACGCACTGCAATCTTTCACGCCGGGGAGGCCGCTGCCGGAGGCCCTGATCGATTTGACGGCGCGCATCTACAAGGATTTTCGTTTCGACTCTAAAGCCACCAATGTGCGAACTCCAACGGAGGAAGTGTTTCGCAAGCGTCGCGGCGTGTGCCAGGATTTCGCGCACATGCAAATTGCCTGCTTGCGTTCCCTCCATCTGGCTGCCCGTTACGTGAGCGGATATCTTCGCACGTATCCGCCGCCCGGTAAGCCGAGGTTGATTGGGGCCGATGCTTCTCACGCATGGGTCTCTGTTTATTGTCCCGGAGCCGGTTGGCTCGACTTGGACCCCACCAATAATCTTGTTCCCTCGGACGGCCATGTCACGCTCGCATGGGGCCGCGACTACGGCGATGTAAGTCCGCTGCGCGGCCTGATTCTTGGCGGCGGAGCACACAGGCTCAGAGTCTCAGTGGACATGGAACCGATCGAGCCTTAATACATTGTTTCGACCTACCCCAGGGTCGATCGAACCCGAAGACCGAATCAGTTGACAGACGAAGGCCGCCCACCTATGGTTGCTCTTTCCAGCGTCAGTCAGTTGTGCACGCGAGTCGCGTAGAGGGGAGCCACATATGTGTCCGCACGAATTGGGTCCTGACCGCACGGAAGAATTACGGATCACGCATGGATCAAGTCCGCTTCTTCGCTATTGTCTTATGATTCTCGTTTCTCTGATGTTTGCGGCTGCGTCTTATGGAGCCGGTCCAATCTCTCACACACACGTCGATGACTTCACTGGCCGTCCGCGCATCATCGTCATCAGCGACATTGGCAACGAGCCTGACGATCAGATGTCCCTGGTCCGGCTGCTTCTCTATTCCAACGAATTGGACATTGAGGCGTTGATCGCTTCCACATCCACATGGCAAAAGCAAATCATTCACCCCGAAACCATGCATACGCTCGTTCATGCATATGGCGAGGTGCGTTCCAATCTGTTGAAGCATGCACAGAACTGGCCGTCGGAGGAGGATCTCGCGGCTCGCATCTTTGCCGGCCAAAGCGCTTATGGCATGGCCGCAACCGGGCTTAGCAAGGACTCTGCTGGATCAAATGCAATTCTGCAGGCCCTTAACCGCGAGGATCCACGTCCGGTCTGGATCTGCCTTTGGGGCGGATCCAACACCCTCGCTCAGGCCCTTATCACTCTCAGGGCAACTCGCTCTGCTGAAGACGTAGATAAGTTCATTGCGAAGCTTCGCGTTTCAAGCATCTCTGATCAAGATGATGCGGGTCCATGGATTCGACGCGAGTTTCCTAACCTTTTCTATGTTGTGGAACCATCCGACCAGGCAGGCGACGAGTATTATTACGCGACGTGGACCGGCATCAGTGGCGACGCATACTACCGCAACGGGGCCGGCGCCGACTTCTCCACCGTAACTAACGAATGGCTCGAACAGAATATTCGCAGTAAAGGACCCTTAGGCAAGGTTTATCCGCGTTTCATGTTCATCATGGAAGGCGATACGCCCTCGTACCTCGGCCTGATTGACAACGGCCTCAACAGCTATCGTCGGCCGGACTGGGGCGGTTGGGGTGGACGCTATATCTACCGCCAGCCGCATTCAGAAACGCACTCCATATGGACCCAGGGAGGCGATGAATTTCGTCGCGTTACCTCGCAGGACACAGTCATAGGCGCGGATGGGAAGCAGGTCGTCTCTGATCAGGCGACCATCTGGCGCTGGCGCACCGCTTTCCAAAACGACTTCGCTGCTCGCATGGACTGGACGATTCAGGATTTCGCCCATGCTAATCACAATCCGATCGTGGAAATAAACGGATCGGCAGGGACCGCTCCGCTGTATATAGACGCTGAGATCGGAAAGCCCATCTCGCTTGATGCCACCGCCACCCACGATTCCGACGGCCAGAAGTTACGCTTCCATTGGTTTCATTACGGAGAAGCGGGCTCGGCTGACGGCAACCTGGCCGATCTTGAAATCACAGGAGCAGATAGTCCCAAAGTCGTTTTAAAAGCGACGGCAGCCTGTCGTCCGCTCTGGTTGCCCTTGATACCATGCAAGGGAAACGGAACCGCCCACATCATTCTTGCGGTCACCGACGATGGTTCGCCGCAACTCACTTCGTACCGGCGCGTTATTGTCACGGTGCACGGTAGCGAGAGCCGCTAGACCCCGGCAGCGAGCCTGTTGAGCGCTCAGAGGACGCGCTCAATTCGTTATGCGGGCTGCCCGATCTGCGTCGCTTCTTCCGTCAGCGATAAAGCTGCCAACAGCGCAGATAATCGATCTGGACTAGTTGAGGAGCAAGGATTGCACAAAATTGTGTGCAATCCTACAGTGACTAGCGACTTAGGTAACTCTGGATTTCGCTAGAGTGACATAGATCACAGAGCGACACGTGCCGATGATTAAAGATTGAAACTCTCTTCAAGACCCATAGAAGGAGATTAGACCTTGTCACTTTCATCGCTTAGTTATATTAATCAAGTCGTAATCGACGCTATGCGTCGCCACAACTTTACACGCACCGAGACCTACGTATATTTGCCACCTGCGACCTTGGACGCTAAGTGCCCGGTAGAATGTCCTAACTCAGAGACGATGTGGGATTGCGCCATGAGTAACTGCGGGCAAAGTCAATCGGCAGATAGCTCAACCGAAGAATTAGAGTTAGCGAACCGTGTCATCAGTCTCTAAACCGATGGTCTGAGAGCCTGTTCAATAGCGCTATAGGAACCGAACGACCGAATAGATATCCCCTGATGCGATTCGCAGCCTGACTTAGCAAGAAGACTTCTTCGCCCATCGTTCTCAACGTTCTCTGCGACCGATAGTCATGCCCAGAGCCTTGCTTAGAGCGATGATCGTCTTGTACCAGCAGCAATACTCTGATCGACTCAAATATCTCGTACAAACGACCCCTCAAGCTTCAGATGGTTTGCGTGGCCCAATGGACGGCACTTGCAGGCTGATGGCGGCGCCATCAATCAGGATGTCAACGATCGCGGCTTTTAGTTCATAAAAAAGGCATGGCCTAAGTTCTTCAGATCAATCTTGAAGGGCGGGTAAGTTCAACGGGCCCCTGCATCTCCAAACGCGTGATTTGAATCACGTAACGCGTCTTGACAGAGTGCAAAGTAACCCAGAAGTAGGATGTTCTTTCGACCGCGAATACCGATAAATTCAGTGCAGGGGGATTTCCCGAAGCCGCGTACCCGGGCCTTGGCTGGCGGCAATATCACATGTCTATTCAGAGCTTTACGCATGTCGCGGTCATTCGCGATGCGACAGCGTCCGCTTCTTCGGAGTCACTCATTCCAGTCCTTAGGCTTGATGCCCGGTGGACATCGCATCCCCGCGCCGAAAGCAGATTGCCAAATCCCTCTAAAGATCGCCCGCGCAATAAAATGTTCTCCGGAATCTCGTTGCTGGAACTCGCTCGCCTCACGCTGTTATTCGTGGCTGCGATTTCGACGACGCTCCTGGTGATGCCGCTACGAGCTCAGGCCCAACGGGATCCGTCGCCCCTGGCGGTTACTACCGTCGAACAGATTCAAGCCCTTGGATCGACCATCGCTTCGGGTACTCGGCTTCATCTGAGCGGTGTGATCACTTACTACGATTCGGCCGGCGCGACCATGTTTCTGCAGGACGCGACAGGCGGTGTCTTCATCAATACCGACAGGCCCTATCCAGTTCACGGTGGGGATATCGTTGAGGTAGATGGGATACCTGCCGGAAATTTTCGCGTTGAAGTGGCGAACGATCCTGAAATTCGCGTACTTCGGCACGGCGGCTCCCCCGCTCCCGCAGCTTACAGTTATCAAGATCTGATGGCAGGGCATGGCGAAAGCCAATTGGTTACGATCCACGGCACGGTTCGCAACTCCCCTAATGCGCCTGCGGGGCGTCTGGACCTCGTAACGCCTGAAGGCGACATTCAGGTACATGTTCGCCCTTCTACGACCCTTCGTCCGGAGACCGTGCTCGATGCCTCCGTTGAAGTTGTAGGTGTAGCGTCGCGCGTGTTCGACACCAATAAGCAGCTCATCGGTATCGCGTTATACGTGCCAGACTCTTCGGCGATCAGGATTGTGCAGAAGCCGGATGGAAGCGCAAAGCATCTTCCGTTTAAGACGATTGAAGACGTCTACCAGTCCCGTCATACTTCGGACTCGTCGCACCCAGTGCGAGTGCGCGGGACGATCACCTATTACAAGAAGGGTGATTCGGCTGTCATTGAAGACAACGGCAAGAGCCTCTTCATCGAGACACAAGAAACAGGAAATCTTGCTGTTGGAGACGTCGTTGATGCGACGGGCTTCGCAAGTGACAGCGAGTACGGTCCAATTCTTCGCCACGCCTCTCTCATCGGTACCGGAAGCAATCATCCGATCGAACCCCACCCCGTTAGCTATGACGAGGCGTCCAGCGGACTTTACAATGACAACCTCATTTCCATTTCCGGCGTGCTGGTATCTCAGCTGCACGACACAGAACTAAACACATTGGTGCTTAAAGCCAACGGGCATCTTGTGAGTGCCTATCTTGATCCGAATGCATCGATGGATGACTTTCAGGTGGGTAGCAGGCTTCAGGTTTCGGGAATTTGTAGAATCGCTCCCGTGGGCGCCTGGCACTCGGTGCACCTATCCAACATTGAAATGCGCAGCGCGGCAGATGCGCGCTTGATTTCCAGACCGTCCTGGTTTAATGTCGAACATCTTCTGCAGCTCTTGGTGGTGATCATCGTTGTGGCCATAGCCACTGGTATTCGTGCGATCTTCCTCAAGTGGCGAGTCGTCGATCAAACCGCATGGATCGATCGTTCGTCGATCATTGCGCGAGAGCGCAGCAGAATTCTGGAAATGATCAGCTCCAATCAATCTCTTGAAGTGCTGCTCAGGGAGATTTGTAAATCAACGACCGAGCTCCTGCCCGGAGCGAATTGCGCATTCAGTTTTCAACTTGAAGATGAGTGCGTAACGACGAACGTGGGTGATCAATCAACCGCTGTCCACAAGAAGAAATCGTTCGAAGTTGCCTTACGCAACGACGTGGATCAGATCATCGGCAACATTGTTGTCAGTTCACCCAAGAACCTCGCCCCTGCTGGGGATAGTGAACAGATTTACGCTGTGGTCTCTGAGTTGGCGTCCCTGGCCATGCGCCAGTCACTCATGTATCGCGGATTGGTCTTCCACTCGACTCACGATCCGCTGACCGAATTGCCCAACCGCCGGCTATTCGAGACCAGGCTTGCGAGTGCTTTAAAAGATGCTGAAGCAAGCGGCGGTCAGCTTGCCATTATCTACATCGATATCAATCGCTTTAAGCATGTAAATGATCAACATGGTCACAAGACGGGCGACCTTTACTTGAAGCAGATTAGTGCCCGTCTGCGTAACCAGTTGCGTCCTGTAGATACTCTTGCGCGCGTCGGTGGCGATGAATTTGTGGTCATAGCGCCATTCCCTGAGGGCATCGATCGCGTCTACTCCTTGACGGCGCGCCTTAAAACTTGCTTCAAAGATCCGTTCAGTCTGGACGGGGTGACCATCGAAGGGTCTGCAAGTTTCGGCTTTGCGCGCTATCCGGAGCACGGCCAAACTGCAGATGAGCTCACACGCATTGCCGATCATGGCATGTACATATCAAAGAACGAAGCGCAACTGTCTGAGTCGGCCCACGGACTGGCAATCATTACTCCCGATGAATTGGAACTCGCACTGCTTCATGGCAGATATCGGCTGGCGTACCAGCCGCAATTCTCCGTCACTGGCCGGATGACAGGTTTGGAGGCGCTGCTCCGACTCGACGATCCTGTTCTCGGTCTTATCACCCCGGACGCCTTCATCTCAGTGGCCGAGCGACATCCAGTGATTGTGGACATCGGCGCGTGGACCCTGAGAACCGCACTCGCAGATGCCGCTCGATGGAATCTGAATCAGGGTGACCCCGTTTCCATCGCGGTTAACGTGTCGGTTCGCCAATTGGAAGAGCCGGGATATGCCAAGTCGGTACTGACGTGTCTCGAAGAATATGCCTTCCCCCCCGAACGTCTTGAGGTCGAACTTATCGAGCGAAGCCTGATGTTCAGCGGAGAGAAGGTGCTACCGCAGTTAGAAAAACTCCGTGAAGCCGGCGTCCGCATCGCACTCGATGATTTCGGCACCGAGGAGTCGTGCCTGAGCCTGCTGCATAAACTTCCGATTGACACTATAAAACTGGATCGTAGTTTCATTCGGGCCATGGATGATGAGCCTGCTGTGCTGCCGATCATTCGCGCGATCGTTTCGATGGCCCATTCCCTAGGAAAGCGTGTGATCGCTGAAGCCATTGAGCATGCCGGCTCTGTTCCTTCATTGATGGATATGGGCAAAATGGATTATCAGGGTTATTTATTGAGCCGGCCGATTACAGCTCAAGAAGTCAACCTTGTCATCAAGACCTGGCGCTCCGGCATTGTCATGCCCGAAGTCTTCCGTTCAGCACCGCAGCCGAACTCGAAGCGACTGGTTTAGCCGAGTAATTCAGTTTCACCCCCGCTTTCATGTGACATTCTGAACCTGAATTCAGGCGTCCAATCGAATGGGACCTCTTAGTCATGGTTTGAAATAGACTCTCGCCGTGATTCGTTGATATGTTGCAGAAGTCGCGGGATCACTCATTAAAATCACGTCATAAGCATCTGCAGCCGCAGTCTTCACAGTGGCATTTTCCGCGTGATCTACTTGCCAACGTGTTTGTAACCCTATGCGGGATTGAGCGTCCGCCCGTACATCGGCAGTGATGCTCAAAGTATTTCTCTCCACATGGCAGTCGATGATGCGTATGCCGGAGCCGGCCGATCCGAGCATTGGCTTAGAATTCTCAACCTTCACGAGGACGCCGCCATGGAACTCAATGAGCAACTCGCTTTTTCCGTGTGGCACATCGATTGTGACGTTGGCGACGGTCTCCTGCGGAAAGCTCTGGAATTTTGCCGCCACAGCCTGGCGGTTAAATGATGCGCTACCAAGACTGGCACCGAGAGGAAGCTCGGGAGCAAATTCAAGTTTGAAGGTATCGCCGGAATTTTGCAGGTCGAGAGTGAGCGATTCGGGTGAACGATGGAGAGCCAACGCAATACTTCCGCCGCTGAATTTCATTTGCGACACGCTGAGGTGGTTCCAATCCGCCGGGAGATGAGGGGCGAAGAGGATGTGTCGGTTGATCGGGTCGACCTCGAGACCCAACAACCCTCGGACAGTGGCCTCCACAAAAGCTGCTGAAGACCATGTTTGCTCGGGAACCGACTCAACCTGCGGATGATAGTAGTTTCCTGCCAGCACTTCATGCATGCGTCCAAGCGAGTCGAGCGAAAACCATGGCAACAGCCCTTGCCAGATACCCAACGCCGTCGCGGGACGATGCTCGCCCCAGTAAGCAGATGCCAATGACGCAGTAGTCACTGCGGACACACTCCCGCTTGCATAGGACTCAGGGTTAAAACCCGGAGAGCCTTCTCCTACTCCACGCGTGCCCCAGTCAGTTTGAAATGCTGAAGACGCAAGTTCATTGAGTAGGTGCTCACTCTGCTGCAAGTCGAAGAGGTGCATGGTCAATGCTTCCGATGGTCCGCTTCGACGCTGTAGCATTTCCTTTCCCGACTGCGTGTGGCCACTGATCCAGAAGGATTGTTCCGGGCTCCAATAGCGCCTGGGAATGGAAGTGCGAGCTCGCCCGCTCGCTGTCGCGGATTCTTCGGCGATCGCGGCGTGCCCGGTCAACGTAGCGATTCTAGCAACAGCAGCGGAGGCCTCCACCCAACTCGCTGACAAGCCGAGGTCGTCTGACATGCGGTCCTGTTCATTGCCGCCTTCCTTGTCTGCCGGAATCCGCGGAAGCCCGGAGGATGGGTCGATGATGGAATTGCAGTAGTGGTAAGCCGCTTCAATCGCAGACCAGTGGTTTCGCGCGAATGGGATGTCTCCGCTAGCTGAGATATAGCGACCAACCGTCGCGAGGAACTGGAAAGTAGTATCGACATGAACGTACATGTACGGATACTTGCCGACCCAGTCGATAAGGCCTGCACTCTGCGACAATTCGTGCCAGATCATCCCAGAGTGCTTATCCTGATATCGAAGGATGAACTCCAACTCCTGACGCGCCCTGTCGATGTCGTTGGCAGCTAACGATGCTTCAGTTGCAATCAAGCCATCCCCCGCGAAGAACCAATCGTATTGGGGACGACGATTGCCGCGCGAAGGACCGTAACCAGCGACAAATCCGCATCCAAGATCGGGATTGCAGACCCAAGCCTGGTCAAGCATCATCTCGGACGATGCAAATGCCTGGTTCACCTCTTGATCGGGTGTCTCAACCGACAGCATGGAGTTCTTAACTTCACGAACGTGTGCGTCAGATTCCGATTCAAGAGATTGCCGATCACGAATTAGTTGCCGGTAGAGCAAACCCGTATCGGAAGTATGCGCGGAATTGAGTCCAACAAAAACCCGAGCCACTCCGTCTTTGTCGGGGTGCATTGTCAAGCCAAGTCCGGCATCATTCCGGTCCTGGGTCGTGCGGTTGCCTACCTCATCATGTGCCACCGTTTCTGGTGAACCGAACACCGCAGAGAATCCCTCCGCAGGTTCTGAAAGCACGTAGGCGGACAATGATGGATTCCAATTGGCTGACTGTCCTCCTAACGCCGCCGGCCACATCAAGTTCAACACAGGAACAGCATGGATTTGAATTTCGACAGGGCGTGTGCTCGTTACAGAATAGGTAAGGATGGCACCCGGCTTATCCAACGGCACAAAAAGCTTTTCGTGAACAATGAAGTCCGAGCCGATATAAATGCGCGTGATGGAGTTTGGCTCGTATGTGATTCTGCGCAGAATTTGTTGGCAGTTGACGGGCGTCGCCGATCCTTGAGGGAGAAACGAAACTCGATAATCGCTCAGAATCTGAAATGGATAGGCCCATATTTCGAGAGAGTCCGCCGCATAACCGTCGATCAGCGCGCGTCTCCCATGCGCAGCAATGAACCGAAGTGGGGCAACTGCTTCTGTGTTCAATTCGAGCCGGGTTTCCGTCGTCGGACCGGAAGAGACGCTTTGCCCCTCTGCGTCTGCAGCAAACTGTTGGAGGCACGCGACGATCAAGACGCTCATTCCAATTGCGCGGCGCGCCCACTTACACATTTCCGACAGATCTCCTCAAGTATGGTTGATGGTGCCAGCGGCTCCGGCAAATTCGCCAAACGTGCGACAGCGCCATTATCTTCGACCTGCCTCGACGGTGTCACTGAGCAGGGTCCTTCTTTGTACGGAGCGGAGACTGGTCAATTATGGAGAAAGACGAGACCTGGTAGCGGGGCATTGCGGCAATATTGGTTCTCAAAGCGGGGGCTAGGCGACCAGTTCTGGTTGCCGCGGACTGAACACATGACGTATCAGTTAATGGACCCGAATCCGAACTGGGCTCCGAGCAGAATCTCAGCGCATGGGTTAGCTGAAGAAGAGAATAGAGCGGCAAACAAAACTGCAGAGTTCGCACACTGACGGCATCGCTGGGAATGGTGCGCAGTGGGCCTGGCCACGTTTACCCGTGATCGCACGCGTGCGCGATTCGTGGGAATGCTGACAATCCGGCAAGTCCACTTCCCAAGCGATTACACGCGAGGAAAGAATTTATGCAAGCCGACGACGAACCGCTTTAGGCCGCGTCTGGGTTCGACGGCGTGAGGTCAAGAACAATTCGTCGTCCGCGAAGACGCTTCTCGGTAGAGTCTGTCCTGTGTGATCCGTATAAGTTATGTCTTGCATGCTAAGGAGTAATTGTTTTATGCGCAGCCGTGGACCGATACCATTCCACAGCGTGCTCAAGCCAGGCGTAATCGACCGATTGGGTCGTTCTTTTAAGGTAGGGACCATTGTGTCAATCCTTTCCCGAACGGTAGGTGTATTTGTCTATTTAGATAAGCATGTACCTTGCCAAACCCGGTGATGGCTAAAGCCAATAGAGACGAGCTTGAAAAGAGGAGACTTGCCCTCGTCTCATCGATTTCTAAGCCGCTTGGCCACCTGCAACTGACGAAGTGACGATGACGAAATGTCGTCAACTTGACTAAATACAGTCACATCCGACTGTCAGTCTCCCTATTATCTTGATTTCCTCCTGGGCCAATCGTTTGTCGCCGCGGCTGGCACCTTCATCATGGAAGGCTGAAATGCTTCGTGGGAAATCAGATACCGATCTCTGGGCAGTGTGGTCGCCGTCCTCTTGATGGATCAATCTACGAGAATCTGACTTGGTAGTATGAAAGTATGACAATGCATCTTATTTTGATGCTACTCTCATCACCCTAGACGCGAAAAGTCTGATTTAAACTATTGAAATATAGCTATTTAACCGCTGAGGTATATATGAAAGGTAAAGTTAGCCACTATCTAACTTCAAGGACGGCTAGGGGAGAGTTGTCCGAATTGGGAGCAGCCGACAAGGCTGTGAATCTTGCAAGGTGAAAGTCCTTGCGCCGTCA
>OBLU010001271.1_pt1 | contig 23542 bp, 28 predicted proteins | sample 1518681 | NCBI WGS metagenome assembly OBLU01 (sample SAMEA3539304, study PRJEB22396) | soil metagenome | biome: tundra; feature: field; material: soil | place: USA | collected 2010-05 | depth 0.15 m
CTGGTTCATCTTTGCGGTCGCGCTGCTTTGGCGACGCGAGAGCCAAGTTGCTGGTACAGGATCGCTGGCAGGATCTCGGGGACTGGTTGGCCGCGAAGGTTCCCACCTGTCGAACACCGCGACAGGTGGGGAAGCCTCACTTACTGCAGATGCCTTCAGGGTGGGCTAGCCCGCCATTCCAATGGCCGCGGTTTCCGCATCACGGATGATCGCCGGCGTCGACGACGAAGACCGCGGTGGTCAGGACTGCGACCGAGGCAGTTCCTTGTTTCGAGTCGAAGGTGGATTGGCGAGTCAGGGGGTCACTGGAATTTTGTTGCACCGGATGCAGGCGCAAATGAAGCCCCTGTAGGCTGTGGTCTGTAAAGGTCAACTGCTGATTGGTGGCGTTGAAGATTACCAGGATGCGCTTGTAGGGGCCGTAGTGTCCACCGTTGGCATCCAGCCTCATCACGATCACTCCCGGGATCTGGTTCGGACCTGTGTTCAGGAAGGTCAGATTGCGCTGGACCTCGGCGAAGGTCGGCATGCGGAATAGCCGTGAGCTATAGCGCATCTGCATCAGTTCGAGAAAAGCGGCCCGGCTATACGCGATATTTTGCGGCTGCGGGGTGTAAGCGGAATCGCTGAGCAGCGGTGTCATGATGGGCCACTGCCCGCCGTTCTGGCTGGCCAGGGGCAGGCCAATGCCCCAGTTGGCGGTGGCTCCGCTCCAGTCGACCTTGTTGAACCAGTCGCCGGAATCGTAACTGTTCTGGTCCATGTCTTTGGAACGCAGCATGTCGTCGCCGCCCTGGAAGAACGGAACGCCCTGGCCCAAGACGACCAGGCCCATGCCCATCACCTGGCGGCGCGAGCGCGTATCGATGCTGTCGTTGAAGCTGGACTTCAACTGTACCGCGTCGAACAGATCCTGATTGTCGTGAACCGAGCAGTAATTGACGGCTTCGATCGGGGTGGCGGTGTATCCGGTGGGCTGGCCGTTGTAATTCACCTGGGCGCCGGTAACCGTGACTCCGGCAGCGTTGGTGAAGGTGAAATCGCGCAAGTTGCCGGCGAGGCCCACTCGAATCCAGTCGGCGTACTGCAGGAGCTGATTCTGCTGACCGGCGTGCGGGATATTTTGATTGGTGAAGTCGCTGGAATCGGTAAACAGACCGGTGGCGAAACCTTGCACTCGCTCATCGGTGAAAGGGCTGCCGCCGCGGATACCATCGCGAACGCGATCGTTGAAGGTACCAATGCCGAAGCCATAGAGATTCACCTGGCTGGCGTTGGGGCCGATCTGGTTGTTGGCGGTGTCGCCGAAGTTGAATCCCTCGCCGTACAGGTAAATCTTTGAGCCATCCACACCGTCATTTTCCGGGGGCAAGGCCTGGAGAGCGGCCTGGATGTGCCGCATGTTGTAGGTAAAGTGAAAACTCATGATGTCGAAGCGGAAGCCGTCGATCTTGTACTCGCGCGCATTGAGCACAAGCGTATCGATGATCAGCTTTTCCATCATGCGATGTTCGCTGGCGGTGTCGGGGCAGCACGAACCCGTCTCCAGGTTCCCATTGGCATCGAGGCGATGGTAATAGCCGGGCACCACCTCATCGAGATTCGAGTTCGGGCCTTCGCCGTACGCATTAGTGTGATTGAAGACTACGTCCTGAATCACGCGCAATCCGGTTTGGTGCAAGCCCATGACCATGGTGCGGTACTCGCGCACGCGATTGTCCGGGACGATGGCGTAGCTCCCCTCCGGGGTCATGTAGTGCACAGGGTCATAGCCCCAGTTATAGGCATCGCTGCCCTGGATGGCGGTGACGGCAGCCTGCTGCTGTTCTGCGTCGGGCGGGTACTGCGAGAGGTCGCCAGTGGTTTTCCACGTGGACTTGTCCTCGTTCACACTGGCAAAGTGAAAAGACGGGAGAATGTGGACGGCAGCCAGTCCGTTTTGGGCGAGCTCACTCAGATGCCGCATGCCATCAGAGTTGAAGTCGGCAAAGGCTTCGTACATGCCGCGATCTGACGGAGGAACGGTAAGGTCATTCACGCTGAAGTCGCGGATGTGCAACTCGTATAAGCTCATGTCGCTGAAGCTGCGCAGCGGGGGCGAATTCTGCTGATCCCAGCCCTGGGGTTTGGTTGCGGCGGAATCGAGATCGGTGATTCGACTCTTGGTGCCGTTGAGGGCAATGTCGACGGAGTAGGGATCGGTGGTGAGGTTGGTATCCAAGGCGGCATCAATCGGCACCCATACGCTTACGCTGAAGAGGTAGTATTTGCCCTTCCAGCTGCTCCGGCCATGCGCGATCCAGACACCGTTGTTTTCCTGCATGGGAATGGTAGCTACGGGCGCAGAGTCAGTCGCCTGATCGAAGAGCAGCAGCGAGATCGACTGCGCGGTAGGGGCCCAAACCTTGATCACCACCGGCGAAGGGCCTTCGTGGAAGACGACGCCAAGTTTTCCGGGATAGTAATAAAGGTCGTCGAGTACGCCGGCAGTCTGAAGGCCCGCGGCATACTGCAGGGCGCCATTTTGACCGACCACGGAGAGCGCGACTTCTCCTTTGAGAGCCTGTTCCACAGTGTTGAGGCCGACAGTGGAAGGCACCTGAAGGACAGCATAACTGGCCAACTGCGGATAGCGTGCCAGTTCATCCGGTGACAGCGTTCCACCGACGGTTAGCGGAATCTGTGTGCCGCCAGTGACACCGGTGCTGGTCAAGTTCAGGCCGCCAGTCAGGCTGGTGGTGAGGGCGTAGGTGGCTCCGGCCTGAACGTACTGCGGCTGAATTGCCAGGTGTGAGCGATCGATCCAATAAACCTGCTGGATGGCGAGGATGGCGTTGGCGATTTGCTGCGGCGTCGGCTGGGTGGTGAAGACCGTAGCGTCCGCGTGGATGACCCAAGCCTCGTTGTACACGGTAGTCTGGAGATGCTGGTCGGGTCCGGGATCCTTGATTTGTCCCCAAGCGCAGTTGTTGATAATGAACCCAAGGTCGCCGGGCGGGGTGCCTTGAGCGGTATTGACCGTGACGTCGAAATAGACTCCGTAACTGTCGGTGCCGGTGATGGCCACTTCACTCTGGCACCAGATAGCGTTTTCCGTAGAGGCATTCCAGGTGTAGAGGGCCCAGCCGGAGTAGTTGCCGTCGGGGCGGAAATAGTGAATGCGCACGTCCCCGGATGGAATGGGCGGATCGGACGCCGCGCGGGCGGCGGTGTGAGCAAGGCAAAGCAGCAGGAGCAGGAAGGTGGATATTGTTTTGGCATAGTTGCTGGTAGTTTTTGCGCGGTACGTCATGGAGGGCACCCCGATGCGATGTGAGGGTTTGTGTGGTGGGCAGAAAACCGCGAACCCTGCCGATGCTACCCCAGCCTCTTGCAGCGCGCCTGCATGGTAGTTGGCACGAGCCTTCTGCGTCAAGGAAGCCAGTGTCGAGGTAGTGCAGTTTGAAATCCGCAGTAGGTGGCTTTATCCCAAGGATGGATGGTGATAAATCGCCATTTCACTCATCCTATGAAAGAGGATGTCAAGAAAAAAACCCTCTCCCCGTCCCCTCGAGAAGATACGGGTGTGGTGACTTACATCCAGCCCCACATCGAGCGGGCCTGCGATCACCGATTTCACAGTCAGTCTCGTTAAGACGTGCGTGTCTTCGGGCTTTACGGATTCGCCAGGTTTCACTGGTTGATTTGGAAAGCGGTAACCGGGACTCATGAAGTTGCCGACGAATTCTGTTTGGAGGACTTTGATTTCCGTGAGCCATTTGATGCAAGCGGCGCCGATCCAACCGGGGACGAGCGCGCGCGGCATTCATGTGAAGATCGCTATTTCTCGTGTACCCCGATTATCCAACCACACGCATGGTCGTGGAGTTGGAGGCAACCGATCTGTGTAAGGAAAGACGGAACTCGCGCCGATGCAATCCCGTACCATACAGTGGAGCAACAGCGATGAGGACCAAGTTTGCATACGTCGGCCGCGGCGTGCTGAACCTGGTGGTGGTGCTGGCTGTTGTGTTCGGGTTGCAGCCGCTGATTCGCGGGCGGGTGTCGGATACTTTGGGACTGATCGCCCTGTCCAGCGTACTCGTTGTGTCTTATGTTGCGGGAGTGCGCTGGATCGAGCGACGACAGGCCAGCGAGTTGATCGCCGCTGCGGGTTTCACGGAGTTCGCAGCGGGGCTTGCGCTTGGGCTTGCCTTATTCACCACGCTCATGCTGCTGCTTTGGATGTTCGGTGCTTACCGTCCCTCGGGCTGGGGTAGCGTTGCGCCAATTGCTGGCGGACTCTTGTTGGCATTGCTTACGGCGATTCTCGAGGAGATTCTCTTTAGAGGCTTCCTTTTCCGCTTGAGCGCGAAGCTGTTGGGCACGTGGGGCGCGCTCGCCCTCACATCGGCCCTGTTCGGTGCGGCGCACTCCTTCAACCCTGGAGCGACCGTGGGCAGCTCCGTCGCCATCGCGCTCGAAGCTGGTGTCCTGCTAGGTGCGGCCTATGCCTTGACGCAGCGCTTGTGGTTGCCCATCGGACTGCATCTGGGCTGGAACTTCGCGGAAGCGTCCATCTTCGGAATGTCGGTCTCGGGTGGTAAAACGAAGAGTTCATTGATTGCCGGCACTCTACGCGGCCGCGATCTGCTCACCGGAGGCGCGTTCGGGCCCGAGGCTTCCATCGCTGCAGTGGCAATCTGCCTGGCGGCCGCCCTATTCCTGCTCTTGAGAACGGCTCGCCTCGGGAGACTTGAACCTTCGGCCTGGGCCCGGATCGCCTCGGTACAGCATCCCCCAGCCTGACCGGAATTGTGGGGAAGCAAAGACGCGGCTCGGCAAACCTTATCTTGGGATTACTTCCCGCTTGCCTGTAATCCGGCTCAATGTCGGTGAGTGAGTTGGCGATTTGTCATACTTTCAGAAACTAAGCCCACAGAAACCAACGACGACTGAAAGTGTGCGTTGATCAAGACCGGCCTGCGGCCCTTGGTCTGCCTTCGCAAAAGCCCCGTGGATCTTTGCGGTGTAACTGGTGTTACTGAATTCGTCGCACGACTGAGCTAAATAATTCTACAAACCAAGCCTGTGGATACCTCAACACTTTCTGCTCACGAATCCGAACTTGCACGACGGGCTGCTAGCCATTATGCCTGAGTCCGCGCCCTGCATTGCTAATGCGAGATAATGCCCAGACATGTTCCGAACCCGATTCAAGAACGAAATCGTCGCAGAATTTCTGCCTCCCTCGCGACCGAATGCCATTGTTTGCTGCTGGCTGTCAGATCGGTTTCTGCTCGGTACCAATCCTGTTCTGCACGGCCATCTATTCTGCCGCGAAGCTCGTAGAGCTCGTAAGCGCGGGTTTGCACTCCGACTTGGGTTGCGGGGAGCAGTTTTGTGTTGGTGTAAACAAGATTGGCCACGTCCCGCGCAACGGCCTTTCCGTAGATCTGCCTAATGGTGTGCCAAAGAGCAATCACGTTGCTGCGTGAAGATTCCGTGTCACGGCTGGCAGGGTCCTTGGCGAGTTCTGCCTGGTACGTGCTTAGGAGGAATCCACTCTGCGCGCCCAGACGTTCGATTGTTCCTGAAGCTGCGGGAATGCTTAGACTCGAGTCTTCCGCCGAGTTTGAATGGATTAACTGCTCAGTAGACGCGAGAGGTACCCTGACACGTAAGGTGGTGCCACTGGAACTCGACTCCATCTCCAACTGGCCATTCAAGTCATTTATCCGTTCCCGCATTCCGGCCAAACCAACGCCTGTATCGGTGCCCGTTTTCTGCAAGCGGTCCAACAAATCCGGTGCTATGCCGTGCCCGTTATCGTGCACTTCCAAGTTGACCGCTCCAACACTTCGCTCAAGCCTGATGTTCACGATGGAAGCTCCGGAATGGCGATGCACATTTGTCAGACTTTCCTGTAGCACGCGGAAAAGAACCATCTCAACATCGTTTGGTAATCGTTCAGAATCGGAAGGAAAATGGAGGTTTACCCGAATCCCGCTACGTTCTGAGAACCCTTCCATATACCAACGAGCCGCCGAAGCGAGACCTGCCTCGTCCAGAAGTGGCGGGTGCAATAGATATGAGGTTGTGCGAATTTCCTGAAGAGCCTGATCAGCGAGCTCAGCAATATCAGTGAGAGCAGCGGACGTGGGTTGGTCGTTTTCGAATTGTTTCTGAAGAGTCGCTATGTTCATTTTTAGCGCAGTAAGTGTTTGGCTCGTACTGTCGTGCAAGTCGCGAGCAACCCTGCGTCTCTCCTCGTCCTGGGCTTTGAGTAACCGCTGGGAAAGCGCGCGCAACGCTGCGGTGCGTTGCAATACCAAAGATTCAAGGGCGGCATGAGAATCCCGCGACTTCTCGGCTGCGAGGTCAACCCGCACTGCCAATACAGTGGCAATGTTGCGAACGTTGCCCGCGATATTTACAAGTGCTTCTGACACGGGCCGATGTTGCTCCGCCAGTTCCTCAAGACGCTCGCCGACGTCATGGAGTTGGTCAACTTCGTCCAGGATTGCTTTAAAAGCCATGGTTATGCCCCTTTCATGGGGCCAAGGAAGAGAAAACTTCAGATGGACTGCTTAGCTCAGAGGACCTGAAAGAGTAAGAATGAGGTAGCTTGCTCAATTAAAATGCTAGGCTTCTGCACTACCCGCTGTCAAACTGCGGCTACTGTCCTGCGACGAAGGGACTTCCAGCTCCTTGGGAAACAACAATCAAACTGATTCAGAAATTCAATAGGATTGTCCCAGTACGTGTTGTGACCGTCAAGCTAGCCGCAAGAATGCCCAGTCGGGAGAACCTCTGACGCGAGGTTTATCGCACGCGAGCAGAAAGTTGACTGGCATGCGGGGTCCCTCTGCGTCTTGCTTTCGAGATGGCCTCCGAGAGCAGCCAATAGCTTCAAGGCTGTGCGGGAGACTACCCGACCGCGCTTGGGGACGTTGATCGCGCTTACCTACCTGCTGACGCTGGAAGATCCGCATCGTTTTCGTAAGAGCCGCGACGCGGGCTGCTATGTGGGCTTGCAGCCGGGACGGCGAAACTCGGGGCAGAGCGAACCGCAGTTGCACATCAGCAAAGAGGGAGGTCCCCAACGCTAACATTCTTGTGCTGACGAGCTGGTGCATTGGAGCTGGGCGAATTCGTCCGTGCGGGAGTTGCGCGGCAACGAAAACATAATCGGTCGCCGAGCGCGGTCGACCGTGTTGTAGGTAACGGATGATCGCTTCCCCGATGGGCGAGCGCCTCACGCTCTGCGTCTCGCAGTTGGGCCAGGCGTAGGGAACCTGGCGAACGGGAGTGTTTTCCTCGCGGGTGGCTTGCGCGCAAGAGTGTCGTGCTACGCGCATCATCTAGAATGGGTTGCGTCCCCGCAAAAGATGCGTGGCTATGCGTATCAAAGGAGGGAACTTTCCCCCGAGGTATGCCTCATGATCAGGAAGATTCTTAAGTATGTCGGGATAGCAATTGCTTGCTTGCTCGTTCTGGTGCCCTCGTCTGCCCTGTCGTACAGAAAATATCTGCAACATAAGGTTGCCGATGAATGGGCCATTACTTCGCCCACTGGCATCAACAGCCTCGAGTCGGTGCGTATCGGCGGCATCGATCAGTGGATCGAAGTGCGGGGCCAGAACGTGAACAACCCGATTCTTCTGGTCATCCATGGCGGACCTGGCGTCGCTTTCATTCCGTTGGCGCGTTCGTTTCAAGGGCCCTGGGAGAACCGCTTCACCGTCGTCGAATGGGATCAACGGGGAGCCGGGAAGACCTACGCGTCGAACGACAAAGACCTTCAGCGCAGAACCATGAATGTGCCACAAATGGAACAGGACACGCTGGACGTGGCGAATTATCTTCGCAACCGGTTCCAGAGGAAAAAGATATTTGTCATGGGGCACTCGTGGGGAAGCCTGCTGAGTCTATGGCTGGCGCACGAACACCCGGACCTTATTTACGCTTATGTGGGAGTTGGACAAGTAGTGAACCCCAAGCAGAACGACGAGGTCGCGTACCGGAACGCGTTGCAGGAAGCGCGCAGCACCCACAACCAACAAGCCGTCCGAGAGTTGGAGAGCAATGCGCCCTCTCCAAATGTGGATTTGAGGAAAGGGCAGACCACCGAGAATTGGCAAGCGGCGCTACTCGGGCCGCCGTCGAACGGAGTGGCGTTTATGAATATTAGAAGAGTTCTGTCAGACCTTGTGTCAGCTCCCGAATATTCTCTTGCGGACGATTTTAGTTTTCTTCGTGGCCAGCTTTTGTCGCTTGAGATACTGATCCCCCAAGCGAGGAATGTTGATCTCACTCAACTCGGGTCTGACTTCCGCGTACCGATCTTCTTTTTTGAGGGAAGACACGACCCGTACGCCCGGCCCTCCCTGATTTGGTCCTACTATCGAACGATCAAGGCTCCGCATAAAGAATTTGTCTGGTTTGACAACTCTGGCCATTTCCCATTCTTTGAAGAGAAACAGAAATTTGCCGATGAATTGTTCCAGCGAGTCTTGCCTCTCGCCACTGATCGCCCGGAAGGCAACTAGCTTGCTTCGGCCCCATCTGCAGTGGTTTGCTATCGTCCTCTTCCAGTGCTTTCCGCGTCTCTAGATTGCTGAGCAGCAAGGTCAGTTCCGAAGACCGCGTGCGAGTTCATGGTGTGAACGGCGCTGTGGATAAGGTCTACAGTTCCGAGAAGGCGACTTTGCGTTTCGGGCACTTTCAGCAGTCGAACTTAGGCATCATCACGCTGGACCTATCCACCATAAGCCGCCACACCGGGACGGAGGTTTCCGGCTTTCTGGGATTTGCCATGCTCAGGCAGCTTGAGGTGGAATTGGACTACCGCGACGGCCTTGTGGATTTCAAGTACGACCCCAAGCGCGTGAACCCTTTCGCGAGATAGCCTCTGAACCGCCCGAGCCGTCCTCGCCAAAATCAACGACTACTGCGCCCGGTGGAACACGTAAAAGAACACAGCCACGCTGAAGCAACCAAACGCGTAAATGAGCGAGGAGAACAGCGTGACCGCAGGAACCAAGCCACGCAGCAGATTGAGCAAGTTGAAGACGAACGTCCACGCTAAAAGAGCCGTCATCAGAATCGTCCCGATCAGTGCCAGCAACGCCGCGTTTTTGAGTGTCATGGTCGGAGTATGAACGCTCGTAGTGTCAGCCGCAACCTCGGCTCCTGCCTTGGGGCTGCCTGCCAGTCTGAAAAGGCGATGGGCAACGAGGGGTAGTATCGTAGACCTTTGCCGAAAACATTTGGAAATGCCGGGCAAAATTTGTTTGAGAATCAGTTGATCGGAGGAAGCTTTATGCTTGCGGACTTCGCAGTAGTTCCTATGGGCGTCGCAGGTGGCGTTAAAGAGCTGGTAGCCGAAGCCCTAAAACTTGTCGACGAATCTGGCCTTTCCTACAAGCTGGGAGCCATGCACACCACCATCGAAGGAGATTCAGATCGCGTCATGGACGTAATTCTCCGCTGTCACCGCCGCATGCTGGAGTTGGCACCGCGCGTGCTCACCAGCATCACCATCGACGATCGCAGAGGCGCAACCGGCCGTCTTGAAGGCAAGGTCAGAGATGTGGAACAGGTACTCGGCAAGCCGCTCTCGCGTGTCTGAGAACAATGTTTACCATGGGAGACGAATGAACCTTGCGTGACGCCCGTGGGAGTGCGCTGCTTCGAAAACGGCCGGGCAACCATGACCGCGCCGTTCTTGGATGGCTCCTTGAGGCGCGGATAATCCATTTCGAGCACTCAGGGGCCGAATCGTCTCACGCGAATTTCACATTCCTGTAATCGTCAACGGGTAGAATTCACAGCGGAACTTTAGCGCGAAACAGACGTGCGTGGTGAATGTCGCCATGACTATGACCGTAGTTCGGTGCCCTTACTGCGTCTCAGGTGATGAGTTTAAGCCGATGGCAGCCGTTGCGGACGGGCGATTTGTCTGTGGCAAATGCGGACATTTGGCGATCCCCAGCGACGAGAACTTCCGGTGCTCTTGCCGGAAGTGCTTTGAGCTTCGGGCGCTCGATGGCCGCCGATGCGGATAGACCTGATGGCATGTCCGCTACCCGAGTTGGTGGACTTCCAGTCGCGAGTCACACCGTGGCGGGTCAATTCTTGACTGTCTTCTTCAGGACGTAGTCGAAGAACCATTCGCTGGTGCCGTCGCCAAACACGCGCAACATGACGCGAAGCGACAACGTCGTGCCACACGCGGAAGTGCCATTTCGTCCCACTCTTGTCCGTGCGAGCGGCATTTAAGTTTTGGTGGTCCCACCACATAACGTCCCCCAAACTGCAATATAGGCTGACTTCACTGTCGCAGCCAAGGCTCAACTGACGAGAACAGGCGTGGGTGTTGAAAAAGTCCATTTTCCTCAATCAAAGAACCGAACCTTGATTGCCTGTCGCTCCATCTCAGGATGCAGAAATAGGGCGGCCAAGACAAGTTCCTTTCCGCTTTGCCCCGACCACCGGCCGGGCCCTCCGCTGTTGAAAAACTCACTCGCCGGAAAATGGCCGAAAAAACTTTGCATTAGGAAGCCCTACAAACGACTTTCTCGATTTTCCTAGACATTTTCTATCCCCCAAATTTCGGCTGTTTTGGCGAAAATGGAGTTTTTCAACAGCCACGCCTGTTTACGACATTTATGTCGCAAGCGGAGTTAGGATGTAGGTCGTAAACCGAGTTCGGCTTTTCGCCCATGTTCGCTGCCGATATTGTGGAAAAAGGTGATGGGTATGGCTGTTCGTACAGGCTGCTCATAACCAACGATTTCAAGCTGGAGGCAGTAGCGGGAAATGAGCATTCTGCTCTCGTGAGTTCAACAAAACTGCCATTGGGAAGATGGGTTTCCGCGAGAGCCACTTACGACGGGCGAACATTGAAGATCTATATTGACGGGAAGGAAGATGCCAGCATGGCAGTGCAAACGAAAAGTTTGGCTAGCCACGATGATTTGATTATCGGAAGAAGATTCACTGGCAAGCTCGCGGACATCGCAGTTACGGCGGAGTGATGGATGGTTGCTTTGCCACGGTTGTGGCTCCGCAGATGGCCACGAAGCCGGAACACCCAGCGATTGTCCAAGGCGATTACGCTCCATCATCGACCGAACGGACATGTGTGCGTCTTCCACGACCGGGAACCTCGCAGCGAAGAGAGCAGAAAGCTAACGGATGATCGGTGAGTAATTAGGATGGAGCAATGAATCAATTCCTTGTGCATACGCTTCCTGGCTCGGTTCTGGTCGTAGATACTTCGGAGGTTGGACCAAACGCGCGGACCGTCCCGAGTCATTTCTTTAACTCGTGGAAAGAGGCAGAAAGACATTTCCTTAGCCTCGGAGCACCTCAGGAAGCTCTCGACTCTGTGGCGGATGCCGTGAAGGAAACCCGGACTGCAAAGCTAGCGTTCTAGCACCACCGTTGACCGCTGCCTAAATCGAAACTGAGACACTGCCCGAATTCGCCCTTTGTTGGATGTCTGCGGAGCACGTCCAGCGCCTCCAGCAGCGAGCTGATCTTTTAGTGCCATTACCAGGGCCATTACCGATGACATTAGACCTTGCGAAATTCCCGTCACTCTGACAAGTCTCGAACCGAACCGTCCCTTCGCCGACTCCTGATGCAAACACCAATCGAGAAATTGTGGGCCGGACCAGCCGATCCCCAATCTTCATCCGACCAATTTCCGCTGGCCATCTTCGGGAAGACAAGAAGGACCGGCTTGCCACGCTCGTTAATGTTTGCCACCAGCGTCGCGTCTTTGAGTGACAGGTTCATCCTGCTGCCAACCGGTTTGGCAGCTTCGCTAGGCGCGCTTTGCCCCGCCAACTTGGTCGCCGGCAGTCGGGCTTGGCCGGATCGTACCAAGTCTGTCCACGGCGTCCAGTGGTCGATCACCTCTAGGCTGGCTTTCGTTCCTCCCGAGGCAGGTGTGTACTGCACTTTGACGAATGACTCACCGAACTGGGTCTTGCCATCAAAATCTCCATTGCCGGTGATCGCGTAGAGGAAACCCTGCGCGTCCGCGGCCAGCCCTTGTCCGCCCATCCATATACCGGCACCTTCGCCCTGCGACGTCGCCAAAGCGGCGGCGATCGAATTGGTAGCGCAGTCGAAGGCGAAGATCCATCCCGCCGCCTTATTTCCAGTTTCCTGCACCGTCCCGGAGGCCCAAAAGACCGTCTTACGGCCATTCACATTGGTCAACACCAGCGAACTGCGCTGCTTGCGCATGGTACTGCTATAGGACTGCGTGCCACTGGTTCCGGTTACCAGAACCGGCGCCACAACCTGCGTTCCATCTGCCACGTTCAAGACAAACACAAAATGTTTTACGTTTTGCGGCGTGCCATCGGGGGAGATCCAAGAGACGAGGTACACTCGCTGCGCGTCGGGATCGATGACGCCGGTGCTTAACACTCCCCATTTGTCATTGATCGCATGGCAATCAATTGTCGGGAAGTCGCCAACGTAGCCGTCCGGCACGGTCTTCTTGGGCCCGATAGCTGTGTTCCCGTTAACCGGCGTACCCAATGTGACGCTCCACAAAGCTGCACCGTCGTGAGCATCCACGCCGCGCACAATGTTTGCCATCGATGGCAGCACCATGACATCGTGAATGCTGCCGTCGGGAAACTTCACATTGGAAGAATGAGCGGTTGTGATTCCACCTGACACCGTCCCCAGGCTTTTTCCTGTGACGTAGTCCACGACACTGTAGTTGCGGTCATCGAGGCCGCGCAGTTCGAGGATTGGTTTCCGCCACATTCGTCATGAAATCAACCGCAACTCCATCTGGTTTGCGCTCGGGAATGGACACATCGCAAGCACTCGCATTCATCACGTCGTCGCCTTGAGCAGCGGAAAGACGATTTCCCGACAGTACACTGTACTTTCGTAATTAGGAATCAACCGTATTGAGGCGACCGCTGTTCCTGCTGGAGAATCAAATTATGTGAGGCGAGTCCTCACGAATATTCTCTTTAGGAGTACCAAATGACATACGAGCCCTCCCTCAAAGTAGTTCATGCGCTCCTGCACCCCGAAACGCGCAAAGCCTTGTCGCTTCCCCTAGCAGCCCTGATCACGGGTGCTTTATGGCAGGTAGAGACGACAATCGAACTCGCGAACCGAGTTTGCGATTCGGTATTTCACCGTTCAATCAAGACGACGACTGACTTGGCGAGTGGCTACCGAGTCGCTCCGATGAGCCACGGACTGAGACGGACTGACCAGATGAGATAGCGATTTTGCTAGCTATTTTTCGCGCCTGGGGTGGGAGATGAGTCAGGAGCCGATGTTTTCCCAACGGAAATTGTAAAATTGCTGGCGTAGCTGCGACTTTAGCAATTTTCCCGTAGAGGTGTTGTCCCTCGCGGTAGCAGCGCAAGACTCGAGGCCGAGCGGATCGCTACTCCTTTCTCGTAAGGCTCTTTCATCCTCTACTTCATGCCGGTTTAGCCCGGCGCACTGCAATGGCGATTTTGCAACATCGATCACCTTACCTTGAAGGCTATCTTTTCTAATCCGCACTTCCAAACAACCTGTGCCATGCTCCGCAACTTACTCGAAAGTCCAGTGTCTGGATGAGACGAACGTGATGAGGCCGATTGCCAGTTTCGAGGGCACAATGGTTTCCACGCCTGAAGAGTGAGCCCCGCCTGTGACGCTGCCTGTCTTTCAGGTAAGCGTCCGGGGTTAAAGGAAAAGCAATGACAATGCACCGCTCGGTCCGCTGGCTGGTTTTCGCAGTCATGATGTTGTCCCTTTCCGCCGCCGCGTTCGCGCAGATCGCTGTCGGGATCTCGGTTCGTGTCGCTCCGCCTGCTCTGCCCGTCTACACCCAGCCCGTCACTCCCGGCCCCGGCTATATGTGGACGCCCGGCTACTGGGCTTGGAATGACGATGCTGGCTACTACTGGGTGCCCGGTACCTGGGTGGTAGCACCTGTAGGCTTGTTGTGGACTCCTGGCTACTGGGGATTCTCTGACGGTGTTTATGGATGGCATCGTGGTTATTGGGGTCCGCACATCGGCTTCTACGGCGGAGTCAATTACGGCTACGGCTACGGCGGTCTCGGCTTCGCTGGCGGAGAATGGCGCGGAGGCTCTTTCTACTACAACCGCTGCGTGACCAACGTCACCAATGTGACCACTGTCTACAACAAGACAGTGATCGTGAACGAGAATCACGTGGCCTTCAACGGCGGCGAGGGCGGCGTTGCGGCCCGTCCCACGCACGAAGAAGAAATCGCGAAGCACGAGCACCACACCGAACCGCTGGCCGCGCAAACGCGGCACGAACACATGGCCGGCCAGAACAAACAGAACTTCGCATCCGCAAACCACGGACGCCCCGCGATCGCGGCCACCGCCAAGCCCGGCGTATTCAGCGTGAAGGGTGTAGTGGCAGCGAAGTCTGCAGGCGCTCCGTATAAGGCGCCGGCCATGTCTCCGAAGCAGGCGCGTGGCTCGTCGACACCCGCGGCGAAGCATGTATCCACCGCGAATGCGAATAGCAAAAGCAAGCCGACGAGCCACCCGTCCACCGCTTCGAACAAGAACAATACGGCAAGCAAGAAGGCAAACAGCAGCCATCCAAATCAGGTGAGCAACAATAAGGCGCAGAATATTGCTCATCCGAATGAGACGCATGCGGCCAAGACATCCGCTCCTCGGTCGAATTCGTCCCATTCGGCGTCGCAACCGCACCAGAGTGCGCCAAAGTCAAACCCGGCTCTCAAGCCAGTCGCACAGCACCAAAGCGCGCCAAAGCCTGCAATGCAGCCTGCACCGCAGCACCAAAACGCGCCCAAAGCTGCGCCCAAGCAAGGCAAAGGACGGTAGTAGCTCAGTTATCGAGTATTCCGTAGTGTTGATTTGAGGGAGCTAGCAACTGTCGTGTGTGGTGGATTGGGTGAGGTTGCAAGATCGTGAACGAGAATCACGTGGCCTTCAACGGCGGCGAGGGCGGCGTTGCGGCCCGTCCCACGCACGAAGAAGAAATCGCGAAGCACGAGCACCACACCGAACCGCTGGCCGCGCAAACGCGGCACGAACACATGGCCGGCCAGAACAAACAGAACTTCGCATCCGCAAACCACGGACGCCCCGCGATCGCGGCCACCGCCAAGCCCGGCGTATTCAGCGTGAAGGGTGTAGTGGCAGCGAAGTCTGCAGGCGCTCCGTATAAGGCGCCGGCCATGTCTCCGAAGCAGGCGCGTGGCTCGATCTATAGGAAAAACAAAACTCGTTTCATCGGACTCAGACGCAGGTGGCTCGAACGGAGCGCTAGCTTTCCGACAGCTAGAATGTATTCATCGATTTCACGAGCATGGTGGGATCTATAAATGTCGACTCTAGGTGCCGGTGGCTCGGAATCGCATAAGGTGATGTCCGGGAAAAGCAGGTTTATTGTGTGACAGGCTTTTCTCGTCGGACCCAATGCATCTCATCGCCACCGCAAACAAGCGGATCGGCTCCGAAATACTTTCGCAGAGAGCTTCGCCAACTCAACCGTCGGGGACGTCGTCGTTGACGCTGGTTCAGCAGTACAAACAAACCGGTCCAAGTCTGGCTTTTAGCCCTGGGTGCGAGTAGCCCGAAATAGCGAATGCCATGTCTGTAATGATCAGGGGCATGCTCTGCCAGGAGAGCGACAAAGCTCCAGAGAGAATACCGCTTCGGAACCGACTGCTTTGCTTTTGTGTCCTTCGTCAAAAACGTTACCTCTTGCTCCGTTACTTTCGACAAGCGTCGCAGTGCGACTGGCAATCGGCGAACATACCGGCCTGCGTATCCCGCAAAGTGAGACTTTGAAACAATCGGGTCTATGTAAGTGACCCAAAAAGGGCGTCTCGTTCTCCTCTGTGAAGAGTTGCTCTAGTTTTCGCAAATCGAGATGGGATTTCAGGATGCGGGCTTTGAGAGCACGGCGCAGATGAGCAATGACAGCATCGCACCACAACCGCATCAGCGCCTGTTTGTTGAACCGTATGCGCGGCAGCCAATTCGGCCCGACATAGGTCGATGTCCGGCCAGTCAGCTTATTCGTCGCGACCACCGTCATGGTCTTCGCATCAGGCGCGACTGTAATTTTCGACACTACAATTACCTTGCCATCGCGCTTGTCAGTCTCCTCTATCGTGCGGTCATCGACTCGCTTCAGAGAGACAGAACTCCAGCCACACGCTTCCTTGACCGGGTAGTCTTTGCCGTCTAGACGTAAGCCGTCGCGTGTACGTAGTGTCCTTCGTGACCCTCAAGGATCTCCGGATTGTCCACATTCCAGACTCTTTGGTCGGTGACGAAGCTCAATTTGTCGCCACCTTCCTGAACTGTGCCCATGATGGTTGTCAGCCGAGTCCCCGCGGCCGCCTGAGTCTTCCGTTGCGCCTGATTGGCAGCGTCCTGGGAGAGAGCGACGACGACGCTCAGGCAAAAGCACAGAGAGAGAACGGCCAATAAAAGGGTTCTCATGGCAGGAACCTCCGTTCCAAGTGATAAATGCTCGTGCACTTTGTAAGCTGGGAAGGCGGATTTATACAAAGAAAATCACGAAGCTGCTACAGATGGTACGCGCAATTTGCGGGCAAATGGGACTTCAGAACATCATGGCGGAATCGCTGGCGTCATCCTGCACAGACTTCGTCGTAGCCGACTTGGCGATCACGGACTTGGTGAACTCGTCCCAGGAGATGGAATGAGCTTGGTGCGCAACATCGTCTCTGACGTCAGTCACACCCGCACTGTGAGAGCACTTCCAACGGAGGCCCTTCCTTAAGACGAGTATTCATGCTTGTGTAGGTGCGCCATGCCAGCAATTTATAACCCGAGGCCGCTGCTTGGGCGGCTTTTCAGTTTAACTGTCGGTACATCGCGTTTGCAGCCAAACAATCCGGTCGTGAGTGTAATCGCGTTCACGTCAACAATCAATTTCGCATTCCTGCTCTCCGAAATCCTCGCGACGCCGACGAGTGAACCAAGATATCGGGAATGGCTAAGCGTGTCTTGAGGAGAACGCGGTCAACGATCTCCTCAGCGCAATCGTGGTACAGCGTGTGTAACGTATCGCGCCAGCCTGCGAGGTCGCCTCGCAGGAATTCGGTCTCGTACCCTCCGGGGTCTTTCTCGTACTCAGCTCGGAAAGATTTCAGAAGAGATTCGCCTTGTGCTACCAGTCTGTCGATAGTTTCTGCATTTTGCATTAGATGCATGGTTGTCATCCCTCTATTAGGTCGATTAAAGTTGTATTTGCCTGTTTTCGCAGGAATCATTTTGACCCTGCGCCATCGATCTCGTCAGAAGAGAGACAAAACATCCGCTCCCGTGCGGGCTCGTTACGGGATAAAACAAGTGCTGCAACTACACGATTACTGCATTTGTCTCTGTTTAACTGGTGCATTTACGTGGCCCTCTGCATCGATCCGCAACTTGTTGTATCGATACGTCAGAAAGCATGTCCGGCAACGCAGGTCTGGGTTTCAGCGTGTACTCTTGGCGGCAAGCTAGCACAAGCGAAGCCGTGGCCGTGCCTCCGACAAGCCGTCTTTCTTTGGCCGTCCGCCCCGCCAACCTTGCCCTGCGCCGTCGTCTGCGTCTACCAAGGGCAAGGCCATCGGCACTGCCTGCTTCTCTCGCTCCCTTTGGTGCCTTCCTGTACGTCACGTCGAGCTCCCCTGTTTGAAGGTGAGCGGGACGCGCCTTTTGCAACGGCCAAAGACCGTAACTCCTTGAATCTAAATATCCGCAAACGCCCTTCCTCCCTCTTCGGGAAAAAACCAATTCTGAGCAAAAGTGAACATCTTTGGTGGTCACCATGCTGACAAAATCTCTAAGAGTGTCGCTCCACGTCAGGAGAAAGCTTTTGGTGCCACTACCCAATTCGGCCAAGAAAAAGCGCGACTTCGACCCCAGGGAATTCCTTGCCACCATCGGCGAGGGCAGGAAAGTCGTGGCCTTTCCCAAGAAACAAACAATCTTTACGCAGGGGGATGCGGCTGACGCAATCTTCTATATTCAGGAAGGAAAGGTAAGACTCACTGTCGTATCCAAGATTGGCAAGGAAGCAACCCTGGGCATATTGGGCGAGGGCGACTTCTTCGGAGAGGGTGGCCTTGCAGGACAGCCTCTACGCATGGGGTCTGCAACCGCGATGACAGATTGCGAACTCATGCGAATCGACAAGAAGGCAATGATGTTTGCACTTCACCAGGAACCTACATTGTCCGACCTGTTTACCGCATATTTGTTGGGACGGAACATCCGATACGAAGCGGACTTGGTTGACCAACTCTTCAATTCCAGCGAAAAGAGACTAGCCCGGATTCTGCTGCTGCTTGCACATTTCGGCAAGGAAGGCGTGCCCGAGGCTGTAATCCCCCAGATGAGTCAGGAGACCCTCGCAGAGATGATCGGCACTACCCGGTCGCGGGTCAGTTTTTTCATGAATCGGTTCAGAAAGTTAGGCTTCGTTGACTATGGCGAGAGCGGGCTGCAAGTTCATAGTTCACTTCTCAACATTGTTCTCCACGACTAGGAACTTCATTCCGAAAACGTGGCTATGCTCTCGTGAAACGAGAAATGTGAACTAGTCCATGACCGCTCTAGAAGTACCCCGCAAGCCGAGAATGCCCGTTATGCGCTGCCCCTAATTTCGTCGAAGGCGGCAATTTCAAGGTGATGATTTGCCAGAGTGGGGCGGAGCCTTGGTACATGTGCGCTCGATGCAGACATCTGACCTCGTAGCCCCTGGCGCAACGTCAGTTAAACTACGCGCCGGTCACAGGAGAGCGCACGCCGCCGCTGAATCTCTTGGTAGAGCTGGTAGAATTTCTGCACTTCAGCGTCGTTCAGCACTTCTCCCGAAGCGTACGTGAGCACGCGGGCAAGCGCCTGCTCCAGCTCCTCATCTGTGCAAGCCTCTAGGTTTGTCATTTTCCTCCGAGTCTCGAACAAAACCTCGAAGCACCCCGCAGCGTGCATGAAGAGTGGCACATCCCTCACGCGCAGTGAGGTGAACTGCTCAAGTTTGAATTAAATTGAGCGTTTTGCGCCCATGGTTCTCGGGTGATCGGCGCAAACATGGGATGTAAACTCTTTGTCGCGCTGCCACTCGAAGTTCCGCATCATTTCATCGAAAGATTTACCCGTGGGCGCGGCAGAAGGATCAAACCGCCAAGAGCATTCCGAGCAAGCAAAACCGCGAAAACGCCCTTCTTCGACCCACACAAGCTTGCGGGGCATCCCCCTATTAAAGTTGGTTTGTGACAGAGTGGTCTTCTTCCCGGCCAGAGCTTAGTTGAAGGTTAAACGAGTACGCTGCTGTTACCTCCGCAGGTTCTGAGAAAGAATGCAGCAGGCCGCCTGCCAATGTAGAGCGACCAGCGGCAATTCCTTTAATTGCATTGTTTATGGCATGTTAAGAGAGGACAGGGCAGCTTGGACAAGCCGCGATTCGCGGGCTCCGGTGGCCCGATTCCACCAGGGTGGTGGTTCTCCGCCAGGGGGTTGGCGATCATAAATCTGGCCATCAGAATCTGGCGATCAAGAATCCTGCAATCCAGTCAAGAGATGCTCGATTTTCAACCTTCATCCGCTGCTCACCAGAGTTGTGCCAAGGTAGACTAGGGTCATATGCGTAAGCGGCTTATCACTCCAACGACGGAGACCGTACGGTCTCGCGGCGAAGGCTGGCTGGACGTAGAGCGCAGCCGGGGTAGAGGTCACATCGGAAGACGATGATTCTCCGGTGGAGTCTGCCTTCGTTTCCGGAGAAGCGCGGGGCTGGCGTGCGGCAGTGTCGGGCAGCCAAACCATTCGGTTGGTCTTCGATCAGCCACAAAGGCTGAGGCGCATTTCCCTTGTTTTTGAAGAGCGCGAAACTGCCCGTACACAGGAGTTCGTTCTGCGATGGTCTCCGGATGGCGGGACGTCGTTCCGCGAAATTGTGCGCCAGCAGTGGAATTTCAGCCCACCTGAGACGATACGCGAGGACGAGGAATATCAAGTCGAGCTATCAAATGTCACCGTACTCGAATTGATCATTGTGCCAAACATGAGTGGCGGAGCGGCTCGCGCTTCGCTCAAGAACTTGCGTCTTTCTTGACCGGTCACACTGTTTTGCTCAGTCCATCGCATCAAGCAGTCTTAATGGAGTATTGGGCACCAAAGGTTGCTCCGCCAGATCTCGCATTCTTCAGAATTCTGCTGCAAAACTCGCGGCAGGTTGCGCTATGTAAACGTCCCGGAACGGGAAACGGCCGTATCACGTTCTCGCTAACTTGTGATTGACGTGACAGAATCAAGTCCGATGCGAACCGACCGCTCTCGGCGTGATGGAATTCAATTAGACTTCTCTTCATATAGGAGAAGGTGGATGTCCACACTGGACGACCCGTGAACGGGGACCTCTGAAATGAAATCGCTTAGAAACAAGGCAGACGTAGCGCAGCGGCAGCGAACGGCCCAGCGGCAGTTGTCAACCGACTTCCTGGACAATGCCCTTGAGTGGCGGCGCATCTTCGCAGAAGCCTGGGGCACGTTCCTGTTGGTCGTGGTTGCTGCTGGTGGCGAAGTCGTCGCTGCTAGAAGCGGCGGGGCCGTAAGTCCGGGCATGAGGGCGGTTGCGCCCGGACTCATGGTGATGGCGATCATCTATTTCATGGGCGCAATCAGCGGAGCCCATTTAAACCCGGCGGTTACCTTGGCCTTCGCGGTTCGGCGAAACTTCCCGTGGAGCCGAGTGCCGGGCTACGTCTTGGGACAAGTAGTCGGCGGTGTCTTGGCGGCGCTTTTCCTCCGCGTCATGTTTGGCACGATCGCCGCGCTTGGGGCGACAGTGCCAGGCAGTGGCATAGGCAACGGAAAAGCGTTGGCAATGGAAGTGCTCCTGACAACTGGGTTGGTGAACACAATCCTCGGCACGGCCTCAGGAGCACGCAACATCGGCACCAACGGTGCAATTGCGGTGGGTGGATATATCGCCCTGGCAGGACTTTGGGCAGCGCCGATTACGGGCGCCTCGATGAATCCGGCGAGATCGTTTGCGCCGGATTTGGTGCGGGGCAACTTCGGTACGACATGGATCTACCTGGTCGGCCCGGCCATAGGCGCGCTAATCGGGGTCATTTTCGAGTGGATTCTCAAGGGCAGGCCCACAGCTGCAGGCGCGATTGCGGCGCAAGGTGCGCGAGACGGCGATGATTCGACGAACGCGTGAAGGCGGCGGAGAAATGAATATTCATCAGGCGACACAGAGCTATGAAAACTGGATGCGCAGTTGTACGTCCGTCGTAGAAACTCATCTGCGAGTGAAGCACAAGCAAATGAGAAAGAGCCTGTTTCTCTTTTTCCGAGGGACTTTTTACCGGTGGGCTCAACTTTGGCCGGAGGTATGCGCCAACCTGCGTGATGCTCCCAAAGTATTGGCAGTAGGAGATCTCCATGTCGGCAGTTTTGGAACTTGGCGTGACACCGAGGGTCGGCTGTCCTGGGGTGTCGATGATTTCGACGAATCGTATCCTTTGCCTTATACAAATGATCTGGTGCGCCTGGCGGCCAGCGTAAAGATTGTTATCGACTCGGAAAACCTGACAATCGGATTCAAAGAAGGTTGCAGTGCCATTTTGGAGGGGTATCAGAAGGCGCTGAAAGTTGGAGGTTGTCCATTTGTTCTTGCTGAGCATGAAAAAAACCTGGAGCGACTAGGGGTTGAGGCATTCGAGGCCCCTGATGGTTTTTGGGAGAAGCTAGATCATCTCCCGGTTGTGAATCACGGCCTGCCTCGCGACGCGAAGAGGGTCTTACGGAAAACGCTTCCAACTCCGAATCTGAATTACAAAGTGGTGCGCCGGCAAGCTGGCATGGGAAGCCTCGGGCAACAACGATTCGTCGCTATTGCTAGTTGGGAAGGAGGCCACATCGCGCGAGAGGCGAAAGCCATCCTGCCATCGGCATGCGTTTGGCTGGATGGTCACATCGGAAGTCGCCAGTCCTGCTATGAGAAGGCTATCCAGTCCGCGGTGCGGTCGCACGATCCATTTCAGAAAATCATGGGGACGTGGTTAATTCGCCGCCTCTCGCCGGAATCAAATCCCATTGAGATTGCCGACTTGCCCGAAGAGCGCGACGAAGAAACGCTTCTCTATGCCATGGGCTCTGAAGCCGCGAATGTTCACTTGGGAAGCAAACGCCAAGTCGCCAACATTCTTAGGGACCTGCGGCGCAGAAAATCAAATTGGTTGCGTTCTGCTGCTAGGGATATGGCCAAAGCTATGGAAGGCGATTGGAAGAAGTACAGCGACTCCTGAGGCCAATTCGCCCCCACGTGTTTGCTCTGGGCACTCGGCCATCGGCGGTGGCCACGGTCACTGCAAGCCCAGTTCGCCTCTCGCGGGTTTGTAATGATTTGTAATAATCGGATTCAAGTTCGACACCATGTCGGCGGAGCGGGATGGGCTGGGAAGACGATAAGACGATATTGTGTTTCCCTGATGGTCAGTCTTGCGACGCTGACGAGGACAAATCATTCACCTGTGGATGCTGCGGGAACACTTGGACAGATCGTGGAACAACTGTGGAACAGAATGGGGTGAAGCAGGGTGAAAGACCATGGATCACCCGATAGCTAAGTCATTGAGAAGCATCAGGACTGTGCATTCCGGACCAGCCGAACCACTCTTTCCAGCCCCATGCTGTATTTATTGAGGACATGAACAGTCGCACCGAAGGCCGCTGCTCTGGCCTCTTTTGGAAAGAAGCAATGAAATATGACTCATATCACTGATAATCCGATACCCAAACTGCCATGAAGCTCCCCAACCACCCCTGTCGTACCCCGGCGCAACCCCTGACGCAGACCGCGCAAAGAGGCCGCCGCTCGGCCAGCCCTGGCGTTGGTCGGGCGCAGCGGGTGCGCCGCGTCCGACAGATGCCGTGAGTACTCATCGTTTCGTTTCGTAAATCATGTGCCCAACGGCACAAGACGCGCAACACCCGCAAGACGACGAGACCCGTCGGCTGCTCGCAGCCTTTGAGGCGTGCCGGGCCAAGGAACTCGCTGCTGCCGATCAGTTGTCAAAGCCGCGTCATAGCATGCTGTATCCGGCATATACTCGACTGGTGGATGCGCTTGGGGCTGTACGGCTCAAGTGCAACGACATAAGGCTTGCGATTAGAGCGCATCGTAAGGAGTTGCGAGACAAAGGGAAGTAGCGATACGGGCGCTTGACACGGTAGACGTCTGGCGTTGGGGTCTTCAGATGTACTGCATCCTCGAATCACTCAGTGTTCTTACGCAAGATCTGGGCCACCGGAGTCCAATGGCAGCTTCATGATGGCCACAGCTGTCCACAGTTGTACAAAGCGAATGAACGCACAAACACATGTAGGTTTCGAGCTTAGGCGATCTTAGGGTCGCGGGTTGCGCCAACCTTCGACATCTGCAGCGAACTGATCGAGTTGGATGCTGAATAAGGAGCAGAATGGAAAATTCAAACGTTAACGAAGACTCTGGCATGAAAGTCGATCCAATC
>OBLU010001273.1_pt1 | contig 23500 bp, 20 predicted proteins | sample 1518681 | NCBI WGS metagenome assembly OBLU01 (sample SAMEA3539304, study PRJEB22396) | soil metagenome | biome: tundra; feature: field; material: soil | place: USA | collected 2010-05 | depth 0.15 m
ATTTGCCAGCGCTCTTTGTAGATCGCGGCGATGGTGGTGGCGCCGAACTCCAGCAGATTGGTCAGCAAGACGATCTCGCGCTCGTTTTCGGCATCCCACGCCACGATGCGGCGCAGCAGTTCAGGATAGTCGGCTTGGGCTTTGACACCGGTGAGGCGGATGAGTTGGTCGGCGCGGATGTTGCGGTTCTGCGGGATCTCACATTCCTCGACCACTTCAAAGGCGGCGTTATCCTTCAGGCGGGTGACAAAGAAGACCCCGGCCATGCTCCAGCGACCGAACAATGCGTAGTCGATATAGCCGCGATCCATGGCCACAATCGAGCCGGGGTTCAGCCTGAAGGAATCGGCCAGTTTCACGTCGCTCCGCTTGGCTTCGGTGAGCAGCACGTAGGCGGGCAGGTAGTCGTCATGGTCGAGCAGGACGTGGGCCTTGACGCCACCTTTGGCACGGCGGAACTTGGCCCAGGGAAACAACGTGAGGCAGAGCGAGATGGTGGTCGAGTCGAGGCTGAGGAGTTTGTTCTTGAAGCGGAACTTGTGTTGGCGGGTGCCCAGCCCTTGTTGATCACGAAAACGTGCCAGCGCGGTAAAGAATAGATCCTCGAAGAGAGCCGCCGGACGGTGCTCGTTGGCATAGGACAGGGTGGAGCGGCAAGGCGCTTTGGCGATCCCCACATGCACCAACCGCCCCAGGCAGCAGCCCAAGCCGTTGCAGATTTCGCGCAGCGAATCGGCGCGTCCGAGTTGACAGAACAGCATGGAGACGAACTGCGTCCAGCAGGTAAAGCCCTTGGCGTCACGCTCAGCGGCGTGCTTCTTTACGAGTGCGGCGAACTCGGTTCGGGGAAAGTGCTGGAGCAGTTGATTGAACAGGCTTGCGACTTGTACGATTGGATTGCCCTCCTGTGGGCAGCGTTCGGCGAGGCTCCCGCCAAGGAATCGCTCGCCAACGTCAATTATAGGAGGGCACTCATTCTATTTCAGACTGCAAGAGGCTGTTTTGGACAAGAGTGAGCGGTTGTAGGGTATCCCTTTGCCCATGACCAGCCACGCCAAAGACGAACAATTGACCAAGTGAAAAGAGGGTTGATGGACTATATCCTGCACCTCTTCTGGCATCTTTGCTGGCTTCTGACGACGACCCGCGAGGAACGTAACGACACAGAGCCAAATCACTTCAACAGATAGGCCGCAAGGAAGCGTCGCAGCACACCAGATCAGTTCGCACCGAAATGCAAATCTACGTCATCAATCTCACCCGCGCTGTCGAACGACGCCGAATTATGGAACAACAGGCCCAAGCGCTTGGCATAAGGTTCCACTATTTAGCCGCAACCGATGGCCGGGCACTAACCGATGCCGACCGCGCGCTGGTCGATCACGAACGGCGCAAACGAATCAGCCCCTATCCTCTTACTGACAACGAAGTCGGCTGTTGGCTCAGCCACAGACGGGCGATGCAGCAGCTAATCGATAGCGGCCAGAAGGCGGCAGCGATTGTGGAAGATGACGCTGCTCTCTCCCCTGATTTCCCTACGGTGCTGGACGCCATAGAGAATCTTGCCACGGACTTCGATTTCATCGACCTACATCGCACTTTCAAAAAGGGAGAACGCTTTCTGCCGTGCCTTCGCCTCGTCCCCGGTTGTCGTCTTGGACGCATCGGATATACACATATGAACGCCACAGCCTATGTTATGTCCCAGTCGGGAGCACGGAGCTTTCTCAACCATGCGCGGCGGTTTGCTCATGCCGTCGATAAGGAAATGCATCGTTACTGGGCCAATGGGCTGGATATTTACGGCCTTGAAAAGCCGGTCGCAATGCAGGACGATGGTGGCTATTCCTACATTGATGAGACGCGCGGGCAGGATCGTTCCGAAGAGCGCTTGCGCTACCCCAATGCCGATGGGCTTTACTGGCAGTTGCAGCGACGCTGGACGAAAATCTGCGACAGTCTGCAAAAACGTAGGGCCTTCGCCGCCTATTGCAAGCGCGCCATTCCCGCCCCCTAATTCTGTTCCTTCCTGAAACACTACGCCGCGTTCTCTGGGGCTTAGATCGAGGGCAACTGCTTCTCTCTCGCCGCCGGTTTCCAAAGAAAGATGAACAAACCAAGGGCCGCGCCGATGCAGTAAGGGGCAGCGATAGAGCCGCCCTTTTCACGGTGCGAGAGCTTCAAGTATTCGAGATGTGGCAGCCGATTCAGGCCCGCAGTTCTGGGCAATGATGAAGGTGCAAACGCTCACGCATTCATCACAGATGGCGGAATCGCCGCACGGGCTTACAAGGAGCTTCACAACTTGATCTTGCGTTTTGTGGCAGAACGAACAGCGCACCATACCCCCAGTTCAGCCCTTCCGATCCAACATCGGCAACAGCGCGTGACGCATTCCACGCGCGAACCTGAACACGTTTCCGCTGCCCCGCAAATCGCGTGCGGCTTGCCGGAGCTGTGTACGAACCCGCTCCCGATACGGCCAATGGTGGTAGGGCTCGAACCGCTCAGCCTTCTCCATCGCCGCGACGTAGGATTTCTCCGCCCGCTGCCTTTCGGCCTCCGCCTCGGCGCTCGGGTTTTGCAGTGCTTTCACGGCCGCCAGGACAAACGCCCTTTCTGGCACTGCGACAGCAGCCCGATACGCAGCCTCGGCCTGGTCCGAGGATAGCCGGGGGTATCGATCTCGCTGCACATATCGAGTGACCGCAAAGACGGTGAAGAGGACGCCGAGGGTGGCGACGCCCGCGAGCATGGTGAGCTTCGTTCGTCGTTTCATGTCGGTGATTCTACCAAAAAAAGACCGCCGATGAAGCCATAGCAGTAGTGCTGCGCACCCCAAAAACCAACAGGAAGGTAGCAGCCCAAGTTGTTGTTCAGCAGCTACTCTTTCTGCAACGCTAATCGATTCCAGCCTTCTGCGCTGCGGTAGAGGAGAAGAGGTCCCATTCCGTTGTCGTAATTGTCGATTTGAAGAGGGTTATGCAATGCCTGATGAACAAGAATCGCGTTGATGTCTTTATCTGCGTTGATGAGGTTAAGATATTGGTGAGTTTTTTCTGGTGATTTGATCATGTAACCGGCAAGCTTAAGAATGCGATTTGTCCGTGCTTCTTCAAGGCCGAGTTCCAGATTGACGATGTGGGTGAAATATCCCTGCATGCCGTCGTCTTCCGGTTCCAGGATGGCAAGATTGGTATTACTGGGAAGGGCTTCTGCGACGTTACGCCCTAGAAGGCGGGTAGCGCATATTGTCGGTCGTGCCGGGGGAATAAGCCATCCGCCATGCACGAAAAGGATAAGCGGCAACACGGCAACGGCCAACAGACAAGACACGATACGTATCCCTGGCGCCCGAGTTCCTGCCAGCATGAGGCCAGTGCAAGAGGGCGCGACGTTCTTCAGGTTTTGCCATAAAGTGGGCGCGGCCATCCAGAATGCTGAAACGCCAAGCAATATGGTATGCGTGGAATATCGGTAAAAAGATGCCGCGCCGATGATTTCGGCTTCGGTGAAAGTAGCGCCAAGATACGCCGCTATCAAGAAGAGGATGTACCCCAGATAGACGACCCCGGTCATAAGAGCGAAGTTGCGCAGCGGCGTCGGTCGCCGGAAAAGGTTCGCAATGCCGCAACCGGTGACGATCAACATGAGGGCGGAAAGCCCGTTGTTCGTAAGTGCTACCCTGCTAATCGACCGGAGCAGCGGTCCCGCGAGATCGAAACGCCACGCGCTCAGGGGATGAAAAGCGAAACCGTTGCCGCCTATATTGGCATCGACGTACTGCTGCCAGATGAAGCGCAAGATCAAAGCGGGCGCGATCATCATTGGCAGTGCTGCCAACGTAGGTTTCAGGGTTTTGTTTTTCGCAGAGACGGCCATAAAGGCGCAAACAAGAAGGCCGAGCAGAACGATATTCGATTGCTTGATGAGAACCAGCGCCGACGCCGTCAGCGCAATCGGCAATATGGTAGCTATGGAAAGGTGTTTCCTGTCCTGAGTTATACGCCACAGCATAAGCCCCAGCGCGGCGGTCAGCACCATCGTCGGCGCATCGCCGTGACTGGTGACGATGAATTTGGCGTCGAATCCGGGATTGGCAAGCGTCACAAGCAATACTGCGAGTGCAATCCTGCCGATCACGGCGAGGTTCAGGGGGTGTGCCTCGGCCGGCCGCGGCGGGAGTTCCGCCAGGATTGAGGCGAAAGCCATGAGTAGCAGAAAGTTGATCATGGCTCCTCCCTGCATCAGGAATCCGTGGGCCAGCCACGACGCCATATAGGTCAAGAAGGGCAGAGCGTAGGGATAACCTGGCCAGAGGGAATGCGGCGCAGGGAGGGAAGGCCCCGGCAAGCTGTCATACTGGAACAGATAAAGCGCATTCGGCACCCAATGAGAAAAATCGTCCCATCTCGCGACCCCGGCGAGATTGATGGCCGCGAGTATGAAAAGGCCGGGGAATAGTGTCAGCAGCCAGAATGGCGCGTTAAAATAGCTGCTCTTGAGCGCCGGAATGGCAGCGACGGCGATCAGGAGAAAAAGAGCGAACGTGGCAAAAGGCAGAGCGTGGTTGAACAAGACCGCCGTCAGCGTCATAACGGCTGCGACGACGCCCCAGCCAACGAAAATATCCTGTGCCTGAAACCGCGCGCCGCGCCTAAGGAAAGCGCCGATAACGGCAAGCCCGGCCACCACCGCAAGCGCGGCGACTGCGCCCGAGAGGGCGAGTAGAATGTTCCCAAGGTAGGGCTGCCCAATGCATCCAAAGTCGTAGATAACCATGTTTACGGCTTCCAATTCAATTGACAGACGTTTTTGGTGGATTCCCCTCAAAAAGCAAGGAAAATTCGCGCGAGAACGGGTTTGCCCGCCCGGTTCCCGCTCGCCGCCGGCTTGCAGCACGAAGCCCGCAGCCGAGCTAAGGCACCGCGCAATCGAGCCTCAAATTGGTAAACGTGTAAACGTGCGTACGCCTATTGCGCTAGTCTTTTTTGTGCGGCGGCCGCGGGAAGCGCGGGGACCGAGGTCGGCGACGGATGCAGGGTAAACCCGCCCGTCCTCCATTCAATTTTTAGCCCCGGATAGAGAGCGCAAATCTTGCGGAAGGCGCCCTTGGCCTTTTGCCCGAAATCTTTCGCGTTCGTATACTCGGCACCAATCTGGAGCATGAGCCCGGTCCAGGGAATGAATGTAGCCTTCTGGAGTCTGAACACGCGCCAGGTTGCCCAGGCGTACAGATCGAGCGCCAGCGGAGAACGTTTGATAGCCCGCAAGACGCGCATATCGGCCGGAACCGGAGCGGCCGTAATAGCCTCAAAAAACTTGTCACCAAGCTCGATCCAACTGCCCCAAAGGGCCGCTTGCCCCGGTTGCTTCGCATCCCACCACAGCTCACCTTCAGGCGCGACTTGCATATCACGCCACCTGTTGCCCTGGCGGTGTGCCTCTATTACGGTCCGCTGAAAGCTGATTGTTGCCTTGAACAGGCGTTGCATTTGGTTTTGCAGTCGCCGGGCATCACTCCGTTTGCCGCCGCCCGTATTCGGATCAAGGCCCAGATCGCGCATGAACTGGGCAAGGCTGTGCCCCAGGTCCAAGCGTCGGGCATTCGAGATTTCACCCCGGTTGAGCTTGGCGAGGTTTCGGACTGCTTCTGTGGTTATCCAGAACAGGACCAGGCGGGGAATTGCGCCGTAAGGGTAGCCGTACGATTTTCCCGTTTCTATATTCACGCCGGGCACGATTCCCAACGTGAACGTTCCATTGCTGCGCGACCATGCCAGCGGGTTTCCACGAGGATTGCTGTGGGGGAGCGTGCATTGCACCAGCTCACGGGCAAGGAATGTCTTTTCGACTTCCGCCGGGTTGAGGCGGATTTCCATTGCCACGTCGAGCAGTTGTTCCTGAGCGCGCGTCAAGGGAGTCGCAGCTTCACGCAGCTTTCGGAGGCCCTTTGATTTGGCCAGAATATCGCCGATCGACTCCATTACTTTCTACTATATGCCAATGTGGAAAACCGATGTCCAGCAACAACTTATCCACGGTGAAACGGTCAACCGCATTTTTGGTTTTCCACGGTGAAACGGTCAACCCTGTACGGTGAAACGGTCGATCAACCTGTATATAGTAGATTCAATCTTCCTGTAGTGTCCCGTGCCCCAGGCTGTGGATAAATTCCGAAGCCTTCAGCCGCTTCGCTTCGCTACGCGGCAAAAACAGAGTTCGGCCTAACGGCCTCACACCCATTCTTTTTTTGCGAAGCATCCGATATGCTATCGCACCGAAGCCAAGAGAACCATTGAGGCAGTACGATAGAGAAACACGGGGGGGGCAAACGATGACCTTGAGGCACAGTCCGGAAGCATGGGAAGAAGGCTTTCAAGCCGGAGAAGGAAAACAGTCGAAGTGTCCCTATCCGGCAGGAAGCACCGAGGCCTGGTCATGGTGGAGCGGCAGGGTTGAAGGTGACGCGAAGCGTCAAGGCTACAGCTACAGCCGCGGAACTTTGGGGCCGAAAGACGAGGCCGACCGCGAAGCGTTGAGAGAAACGAAATCACGCCGCGACAATCGCGGCCCTATCATCGTGTAGGGCAGCATGGCCGACGCCACAACCAAAGCCCTCGATATGCTGGCCGCTTTCGCCAGCGTAGGCGTCCGGGCGTTTGACGTGACGTTCACCGACCTGGCCGGCGCCAAAGTCGGCTATCGCCCCAACCGGCAGGTGGACGAGCTGCGCCGCGTGATCGGGCGACACCTGCAGGAGACCACCGCGCGCCGGCAGAATTTCATCATCCGGCCGCGCGGCAACCGCCAGGCCGAGCTAATCCAGCTTGACGACCTGGCCGAGGGTGCCGCCGCGGCGATCACACCGCTTGCCCTGATGGTGCTTTGCACCTCGCCAGGGAATCATCAGGCCTGGGTTGCAGTGAAAGACGCGCCGGAGGATTTTGCCCGACGCCTCAAGAAAGGCGCCGGGGCGGATCCCTCGGCGAGCGGAGCGACGCGCATCGCCGGCAGCCTGAATTTCAAAACCAAATACGCGCCGGCATTCCCCACCGTCGAAATCACCCGTGCCAACGTCGGCCAGGTGGTCACCGCCGGCGAGCTCGAGTCCCGCGGCTTCGTGGCGCCGCTCGAGCAGCAGCCCCCCGCCCGTGTTTCTAATCGTCAGGCGCGACCCTACACCGGCCGCCGCAAGTGGCCGAGTTATCAAATGTGCCTTGATGGAGCGCCGCCGAGCCAGAGCAGACCTGGCAAGACGCGTGACAGCATAGCGGATTTCACGTGGTGCATGACGGCGCTTGATTGGGGATGGAGTATTGAGGACACAGCCGGCCGGCTGATGGAGGAAAGCAGCAAGGCGCGCGAGAACGGAGAAGGCTACGCGCTCACGACAGCCACCAACGCCGCGGCGGCGATCGCGCGCCGGGCCCGGCCGGTGAAATCGCCAGCAGGTCCACGATAGCCCAGCTCTTTGCAGCAGCCGGAAAAGGGCGATATCAAACCATCAACCGCTCCCGGAAAATCGACCCTAGGGCATCCTGGCGCGATCTTTTTACGGCCACCCCCGCCAATTCTGCCAGTGATCCGTGATCGCCATTTTCGGCGCGAAGACGCGGGCACAAGGGTGCCGGCAGCTCATTGGATTCCCTTGCCTTCGTTTTTTCAGAGCCGCATAGTCGCAGTCTTGACCGATGCGGACCCTAGCACGCGCGGCGTGTCCGTCCAAAGGTGGTTTCTCGGAATGTTGTTGCGTTCCGGGTCCCTGCCCATAACGCAGACAAAATTCCTGCGATACCGCTCAGCGCTTTGGACCGCCCCGCCTTTAACGCGTGACACGGGCCTTCGCATCGGCTGCGATCATGCAGCCCAACAACAGAAGGAGAAAGACCATGAGCAGCGAACCAACCCACAGAGCCTACGTAGTGACGCCGTCGAAGGACGGGAAGAAAGGCTTCTGGCACGAGGTCGGGAGCGTGTGGCCCCACAAGAACGGCAACGGCTTCGATGTCGTCATTCACGAGGGCATGAGCGTTTCCGGTCGCATCGTATGCACCGAGCCGAAGGCGAAGGAGCCAGCCGAACCAGCGGCGGAATAGCCGAGGCAATCGCCGCCCGCCGGGGTAACCTGGCGGGCGGTTTTTTGACTTTAACACCCCCAAAGGCTACAAACGAGCCGAGCCGCTACACGGGAGTGAACATGGACATTTTAGAATTTGCCGAGCGTAGAGCGGCCGAGCAGGCCGTTCAGAACACCGGCGTTGCCACGCAATTGCGCGCCCTGCTCATCGTGCACCTCGCCCACCTGAAGCATACTGGAGCCCTGCCGAACACGCCCACGCGCTTTGACGACGATCCCGAGGCCGAGTACCGGCAAGCGCGCGCGCGGCTCGCTAGCCTTGAGCACAATTAGGCCAGGTCGAAAGATCGAGCTTTTCGGTGCTGTGGTATGGGTCAGGCGAGAGCAGCCAGTCAGGCCGTTTGTGTTCCCAGTACGGGCGGCGACTGGCCTTGATTGCCTGATCAATGTTCGGACAGAGGAGCACCTGTCCCGATGCCTCGAAACCGAGCACATCTTGAACTGACATTCGAGGCACCTGGTATTCCGTTTCCGAAATGCTTGCGCTTTCCCCGCCGGCCGAAAAGCTTGTGCTTTTCCCGCGCCGGATTTCGATTTTGACGCCGCTCCGTTGAGAGACGTAGGTTGCGGTTTCCAGATCGTTAGGCGTGAAAAACTGGACGAGACCCGCCGCCGAAATGAACCCCTCCCAGTGGTTGCCGTAGAGTTTTTTCAAATCCGGGATGTTTTGGGTGATGATCCACAGCTTGACGCGGTACTCGCGAATGAAGGAAGCCGCACTCTCGATCAGAGGCATGTAGCCGAGGGCGGCGAACTCGTCGAGCATGAACAGCACCTCCTTTTCCGGCTTCGTTTCTTCGTGGATAAACTCGCCAAGGGCCGACATCACCATGAGCCGGAGAAAGCGCCCATGGGTGTGCAGCAAGTGCGGGGGGATGATGAGGTAGACAGTTTGGCGGTTGCGTTTCAGGTCGGAAAAGGAGATTTCAGGGAGGCCGGAACCGGCACCATCGAGCACCCGCTCTATCGCCGGATCGCGTAGAAAGCCGAGCTGAACCACGGCTGTTTGCAGACAGTCCCGAACCTCTTTGCTGTCGAGCGTGGTGTAACGGTTGGCGCCCTCTCCGATCTCAGGACGGCTGCACATGGCGATTTTCTGGAAGTGAGCAGCCCGTAGATCGTCAGGTAGGTTCAGGAGCTGCCGAACCGTCACCAGGCTCTTATTATCCTCATAGCAGCACGTCCACATGATGAGCACGGTCACGGCTTCGAGCGCCGATATTTCCCAGTGGTCGCCCTTTTTCTGATCGACCAGGCCTTCCGCAACGCGGCGGCAGTCGGAAGCGAAGGAGAGGATTTTCGGGTTGAGGTAGCGAAGCGGATTATACGCGACTGTAGGCAAACCCAACACCTCAAACGGGTTGATGCAAACCACTCTTTGACCATGCTTTTCGCACCGATGTTTTCCGGTGATTGCCGCGAGCTGCCCTTTGGGATCTATGACCAGGGCCGAGCCTTCATAGTCCATCAGCGCCGGCGTTTGCATGGTCGTGTTTTTGCCGGAGCCAGTGGGCGCGATCGTGACCATGTGGCGATCGCCGCGGTATTGAAGAGCATCACTTTTGGGACGACTTGCCGGCGGCATCTCTGCCAACCATTGGCGATGCTCCGGAAAGTCTTTCTGTAGCCCCTTTATAAACTTTTTGCTCTCCCGCGATCCCCCACTCGCTACTATGTAATCCCACATCATGTTGTCAGTGATGGACATGAAACCTATAGGAATCCCAGAAGGCAGCCCCCACGCGGGGAGCCCCGCCTGGAGTTCAGCCTTCGCGTTCGCCAGTGCTTCCAGGCGGAATCTACGGTCCTCCGCGGTCTCTTCCTCGCCGCGGCTGAGGATGAAGATGATCGCTCCGACAATAACGACAACCACGATTGTCAGAAAAAGCCAGTTGTCCTGAGCCCAATCCAGAATTGGCAAGAGCAACGAAACCTGCAAAACGTTCCAGTTCATACCTTTTCAACCGTAGCAAAAAGAGAGCGGCCGATCCGAATACGCCCAGCGGTCCCGCAAAATATCGCGGTGCATTTCAGCCGGTCGCGGCCCGCCGCGTCGCCCGCGGCGAACCGCTCAAGAAAACAATTTTTCCGCTTTCGTCCCTGACAGCCGCGGCGCTTCGCTTGGGCTGTCAAGGACCGCTTCGCGCCCTCCGGGGAAACGGAAAAATTCTTTTCTTGCCCGTCTGAAAAGCCCCTCGATTTTTTGCACTTCAAGGACGCGGAATCAGCCGCGCCTCGAAACAGACGGAGGAAAAAGATGGGCCTTGATATGTACGCATACACCACGACCGGGGATGTTCCCGAGGTGGACTTTGAGGGACCAGACGACACCGCGGAGCTTCACTACTGGCGGAAACACCCGAACCTGCACGGATGGATGGAACGGCTTTACCGGAAGAAGGGAGGCCGCGACGAGAAGTTCAACTGTGCTTCGGTACTCCTGACGGAAGCCGATCTTGCGGTTTTGAATAGCGATGTGATCGGGGATCGGCTGCCGTTTACGGAGGGGTTTTTCTTCGGGGTGTCACGGCCGGAGGAGAAGCAGGACGATCTTGATTTCATCCAGAAGGCCCGTGCCGCCATCGCTGAGGGAAAGAAGGTGTTTTATACGAGCTGGTGGTAAAGGCCCATCCGGGGGGATGCCGTGAAATAGCGGCATCCTACCCCCCCGCCCGTGTTTCAAAAGAGCAGCTCTGAACTTCAAAGGGTTGTATGCTACGATTTTGTTTGCTACCACGGATAGGCTGTATGCAAGGCATGTTTGTAATACCGCGCCGCCTGCGGCGGCCCGGCATTCCAAACCCGCCCCGGCTTCGCCGTGGCTGCCTTGCAAGGGGGGCGTTGCCCCCCGTTGACCCCCAAGGCTGAACGCGGAGGAACATACCGGCGTATGGCGAAGAGCGGCAGCGAGAAGCGGAAGCAGACCAAGGTCGTCCCTTTCCGGGCGACCGAAGGCGAGGTCGATCACCTGGCCGCCGTCGCCAAACTCCAGAATCTTTCCAAGAGCGCTTTTATCCGCGCCCGGCTGTTCGACGCACCGGAGATCAAACCTACACGGCCGGCGCGGCGGCCATCAGTCGAGGTGGCAGTCTTATCCCGTCTCCTGGGCCAGCTCGGGAAATGCGGCAGCAACCTAAACCAGATCGCCCACCAATTGAACGCCGGGGAACATGCTAACCGCGGCGACATCACCGCCGCGCTTGCCGAGCTGAGGGAGCTAAAGGCCGAAATCATGGGAGCCCTGGGAAGGAGCACCTCTGCCGATAGTGATTAAAGGAGCGTCGCGCGGGAATGCCGGACAGATGGCCCGGTATGCCCTCGATGCCGGCAAAAATGAATTCACCGCCATCCGCGAAGTGCGGGGCACTTTGGCGACCGACGTGAAGGGCGCCTTCGCGGAAATGGAAGCTCTCGCCCAGGGCACCCGTTGCCGCGATTTTCTCTATCACGCCCAAATCAATCCGGAGAAAGGCGACCCGCTCAGTCCCGAACAATGGCAACGAGCGGTTGATCTACTCGAAAAGAATCTCAAGCTGGAAGGCCACCAGCGGGTTGTCTTCGAGCACATCAAGGACGGGAGGCAGCACTACCACGTCGTATGGAACCGGATTGACGCCGAGACCATGAAGGCCGTCAACATGGGCCACAACTACCGGGCCCATGAGCGGACAGGAGCGCAGCTTGAGAAAGAATTTGCGCTTGAGCCATTGGAACGCCGCCCCAACCTTGAGGGAGGTCGCCGCGGCGAACGGGCGCCGGCATCGTGGGAGTATCGCCAGGCTGAACATACCGGCCTTGACCCCCGTGCCATAAAAGCCGAAGTGAAGGCGCTTCGGGAGCAGAGCGCGAACGGCACAGAGTTTTCCGCCGCCCTTGCCGCCCACGGCTACACCCTTGCGAAAGGCGACCGCCGCGATTTCCTGATTATCGACGGCGCCGGCGGCGAGCACAGCTTAGGCCGCTACGCCGGCATGAAGGCGGGCGAGCTTCGGGAATTCATGCACGACGTGGACCGCGTGAAGCTTCCGACCGTGAGCCAGGTTCGAGAGGCCGAGCGCGAAGGCGTGGCGTACCACCACACGCCGGAAATCGCGAAGAACCAGACGGCCGCCACGATCTTTCAGGCCTTCCAGGCTACAGAGAACGCCATCGACTTCGCCGGCGTTTGCCGTGCCAACGGCGTTTGGCTTGCGGAGGTTTCGCCGATTGAGGCGCGGGAGAACAACGACCGCCGCGAGGAACTGAAAGCGGAGGGTGCAGAGCGCGCGCCGTTGAAGTTGCGCGCGGGGGAAATTGTCGCCGTCAACGTGTACGGCAACGTTTACCGGCTCAACGAGCGCACCACCGGAGCCGGGCGGGAACACATCGCGGAGAAGACGGGAGGCATCACCCTCCCCTCGTTGCAGGAGGCGACCAAGGAAGCACGGGAAGCCCGGAGTATCGACGTTGCAGAAAAGCGCGCCGAATGGGACCGGGCGCACCCGAAACCAGGAGAAGTCGAGAAGGTCGCGAAAGGGGCGTTTCGGACCGCGAAGCACGTTGTTGAAGACCTACACCGTCCGGGCAAAGAGCGTAAGCCGGATAGCGGCCTGAAAGTTGGGAAGACATTAGGCTCAGTTGGAGACCGCCTGGCCAGCACAGTTGACAGCTTGCTCGACATGCTCACGGGTGCAGCGCAGCCGCGGGCGATCACGTCGGATGAATACAGGAAGAGCGCCGCGGCGCGGCAGGAATATTACGAACAGCAAGCGGAGCGCCAGCGTAAGCGGCAGGAGCGCGGCAACGTTCTTGAACAGGTAAGGCTCGGGCGGGAAGTGGACCCGGCCGTACTCAGCTCATTCACCCGCGAGGACCTCCAGCTCATCAAGGACCGCGGTGTCGATACCGGAATCCGCATGCTGATTGAGGACGAACGAAAACGAAAACTCGAATCCGGGCGCGAGCGGGAACGATAGCAGGCTCCCGCCCCAAGGCCCGGGGCGGGAGCCAGACACACCGGCAGGCCAGAGCTGCAACTCAAAGAAACACGGGCGGGGGGCAGTTGCGGCCCGCGAGTGTTTCAGTGAAGACGGCGGAATTTCGGGAGGCCCGGAGCTTTTTACGGCGCCGCCTTAAAACGCGCCGGAAGGGGTGGCCCCTGAATGCCGTTAGAGATTGGGAAGCATGGGGACACAGAGCCCCTGCCCGGTTTTTTGCGAAGTGGCCGGAGCTTGCCCCCGAGGGTTGGTTACGCGACGGCGGCCGATCCGGCGGCGCGCAGCCGCAAGAGCTGAGCTTGTGAGCGCCGGTTATCATTGTCGCTGTGACTGATCTTGAACGCTCCCACGCCGAGCTGCGCGCGGCCCTAATGCTGGCCGGCAAGCGCATCGTGAAAACTGAATTTTGGCAAGCGCGATGATCCAGTGTTGCCGATCCTTCGCCGTGTGCTGAGAGATGCCCGCGCCGTAGCCAAGAAGGAAGGCATTAGCGTGCGGGTGCGGCTCAGCCTGGGTGACTAACCCCTGCCCTGCATTGAGCGGCAGCTTGCACAAAGCTCGCCTTTCAGCTTTCCCGGCCATGTTTTGGCACCACATCGGGCGCAGGGTACACATACCCCGCATTCTTCGCCGTCAGCCAGAGGCAGATAGCAGCTCGCGCAGACGCGGCAGCCATTCGGACAGCCCAAAACTCCGCTTTCCTTTAGCACTTCTACTAAAGGCGCATCGCATAGTGGGCATTCGGTCAGCGCCAAAACACTGAACCTCCGGTCACAGCGTCTTGCGGTCGAGCAAAGGCGCGGCGCTTCATGCGAGTCATTGTACACCGGCCGGCCAGCTTTTTGCACGTTTACACGCTCAGGCGTTCGACGTTGGCGAATCCGCCAGAGGCGGACCGGGCTCTATGCGCTTCGCGCACCGGGCCTGAAGTCCCGGCCATCCGGTAACGATCCCGTTCGCAAGGCTAAGGGGCTCTGCCCCTCGCGCCCGCAAGCAGAAAAGGTCGCACAGATCGTTGCGTTTTTGGGTCCCTGCCCAAAAACGACAGACGATCTTTCTCGTTTTCCACTTGCAGTTGCTACCCCCGCGTTCGCCACGTGGCAGGGGTTCATGCAGCATGAACCCTCTGCAAACCAAACCATCGAGGACACCCATGAAAAAACCATTACCCAAAAGCCGGTTTCTATCGTACGACAGAAACATGAAAGAACCGATCACACCCGCCGAGTACCGCGCCTTTCAGACGGCTTACGATTTCTTCAACGCGGAACTGTTTGGCGCTTCCCTGCCCCACGTGCTGGTGACTCTGCAGCGCCACGCCAAGGCCCGCGGCTATTTCTCACCCGAGCGCTTTACCGGGCGCACCGAGCGCGCAGCCGTGCACGAGCTCGCCCTCAACCCCGACACGTTCACCGGCCGCACCGACGAAGAAATCCTGTCCACCCTCGCCCATGAAATGGCGCATGTCTGGCAGCAGACGCACGGCAAGCCCCCGACCCGCTGCTATCACGACCGCCAATGGGCCGGCAAGATGAAGGAGATCGGCTTGCATCCCTCGACCACCGGCGAGCCCGGCGGCAAGGAAACCGGCCAGAGCGTGACGCATTACATCATCGCCGGCGGCCCCTACGCGCAAGCCTACGCGCGGCTCAAGGCGAGCGGCTTTCAATTGCACTGGCAATCGGCGCCGGCCGACGAACACGCCAAGGCGAAGGTCGCCAGCAAGACGAAATTCACGTGCCCGGAGTGCGAACAGAACGCATGGGCCAAGCCCGACGCCCTCCTCATCTGTGGCGGCTGCTACGAGGACGGCGAAGGCGATATTCACCTGATGCTGGCCGAACCAAGCGGCCAGGCCGAAAGGCCCCGCCCCGCGGCTCGCAAAGGGTCACTGGCGACCGCCGCACCGCGTTCGTAAACACTCCGCACGTTTGCACGTTTGACAATTCACACGCTCAATGGCTGATGTTTTACCCCGCGTTTCATTAGTTCCCTCTTTGCGCGTGGAACCCCGAAAGACGGCAGGGCGAAGGCACTTTAGCCGCCGCAGCTTGCCGTCAATGACGGATTTTGGCTCCCCTCCCCCGCCGGCAGGCTTCGCCTTTGGGGCGGGGCAGTCACCCCAAAATCCTATGACAGCCGCGCTGTGATCGTCGGCAGACGTGCCCTCTTTCGCCCCCGCCGTGGGGGTCACTCAAACGAAAGAGGCATACCATGACGAACGCAGCGAAACTCAGCGAATCCGACCTGATGCAGTTCACCGGCACCGAGCAGTGGTACCGACACGGCATCAATCGCAAGGTGCTTTTCACGGACGGCGCGAAGTACGTCGCCGACACCGCCGGCGCCTATTGGCTCCTGGACGAAATCGCCCTCATTCAGCCCTACGACAAACGGGTTGCCGCCGAGGAGTTTCAATTCTGGAAGCTCAGTGTCCGCCCCGATCACACCGCCACGCTCACATGCGACGACGGTAACGGAAACATCGTTTACACCAAGGCAATCGAGTACACGGATTTCCCGCTCGATGAGATTACGTTCTACTTCACCAACAACGTGATTTATCTGCCGAGCGAGCATTGACCGCTCCCCTACCCCCCGCGCCGGCAGCCCGGCGCGGGGATTCTATCGTACGACAGAATAGCCAGGTCTGGTCACCCGTCCCGAGCCCCTGGTATGCCGCGCGGCCCGGTTTCCTGCTACTGTTGACCTTCGGGCGGAGAAAATCCAGAACCGGGGTTCCGGTTTGCACGTCATCATTGAAGGGCGTATTCTGACCAACGAAACCAAGAGATGAAAAGCCATGCCCCGAGAAAAAATCCCCGTTAACCCGGCACTGGTTGAGTGGGCGCGCAAGCGCGCCGGGTTCACCGTTCAAGAGGCGGCTGAAAAGTTCGTTCACATCGAAGCGTGGGAAGCAGGAGACGACTTTCCGACCTACCCTCAGCTCGAACGCCTTGCTGACGAATTCAAGGTGCCGATTGCCGTGTTCTTTTTCCCTGAGCCGCCGCAGGTGCCGCCGATCAGGGAGTCTTTCCGCACCCTGCCCGATGCCACTTTCGACGAAATCCCGCGCCGGGTTGCATACCTCCTTCGCAAGGCGAAGGCTTTCCAGATCAACCTTGCGGAACTTAGCCAAGGCCGCAACCCAGCGGCTCGTCTGATAACCCGCGACCTAACCTTTCCGGACAATGTCTCTATTCAGGTCATGGCGGCGAGGGTGCGCGATTACCTTGGCGTGACGGTTGCCGACCAATACGCATGGGACGACGAAGACTCGGCACTAAAGGCTTGGCGGAAGTCGCTCCTGGACACCGGGATCTTTGTTTTCAAGGACGCGTTTCGCGTGGATGAGTATTCCGGCTTCAGTCTCTACGATGACGTTTTCCCGATCATCTACGTGAACAACAGCTCCACGAAAACCCGCCAGATGTTCACGCTCTTTCACGAGTTGGCGCATCTTCTGTTTCACACGAGCGGCATCGACACGCAAGAAGACCGCTACATCCCTACCCTACCAGCTCGCCAGAGGCGGATAGAAATTGTGTGCAATCAGTTTGCTGCGCAGTTTCTGGTACCCGAGGCAGCATTCACCCAAGCCATTGCTGGGCATGATCACTCCGAACGCACGGCCGAGCTTATGGCGGCGCGTTTCCATGTTAGCCGCGAAGTCATCTACCGCAAATTTCTAGACCGCCATTGGATCGACCAGGCCGAATACTCGCGCGCTGTCCGGAATTGGGCGAATCAACGCCAAACGGGCGGCAGCGGCGGCGGTGACTTTTTCTGGAATACGATATCCTACCTCGGCCGAGACTACATCTCCTTGGCCTTCAATCAGTATTACCAAAACCGGATCGACGCTGCGCAACTCGGGGAATATCTAAACACAAAGGCCAAAAACATCAGCACACTGGAGGGGTATTTTTCGAGAAGCCAATGAGCTACGTCTTCGACAACTCTCCGCTGTCAACGCTTTTCAAGAATTTCTACCGTAACCGGTTCCCCACTCTTTGGGAGCTTTTTGACGGGTTGGTGGAGAACGGCGAGATCCTATCTACGCGCGAAGTTTTGCGGGAGATCGAGGACGGAGCAACGGAAAGCCTGCGTGATTGGGCGGCCCAAAACCAACAGCTATTTACCGTGCCGACGGCTGCAGAAGGTGCCTTCGTCAGGCGGATTTATGCGGTTGCTCAATTTCAGCAGAATATCGAGCAGCAGAAGATCCTCAAGGGTGGCAAGAATGCCGATGCTTTTGTTATCGCCAAGGCTGCGGTTGTGCAGGGCACGGTTGTAACAATGGAACGGTTCAGGCCGAACGCAGTCAAAATCCCCAATATTTGCAGGCACTTTAACATCGAGTGCCTCTCGTTAGAAGAATTCATGGAACAAGAGGGCTGGCAGTTTTAGAGGTTGTGCTCGCTCCCCTGCCCCCGACCCGCTTGACTTCCACGCCTACATTTTCGTACGCTTGCGTTTTCACATGCTTGCAAACTTAAGCGCCCGAACGTTTGAACTGTTACACGTTTAGATGTTCACACGGTCACACGCTTGAAATGATGAGGGAGCTTTGATAATCACTGTTGCCAGCTACAAGGGAGGGGTTGGGAAGACCACGACCGCCGTGCACCTGGCCGCCTACTTGCAGACTTTGGCCCCGACGCTCTTGCTTGACGGCGACGACACCCGCAACGCAACCGCATGGAGTCAGCGGGGGAAGGGGTTCCCGTTCAAGGTGGCCGACGAGGTACAGGCGGCCCGCCTGGCGCGCAACTACGAGCACACGGTTATCGACACCGGCCAGCGCCCGAAACAGGTGGACCTTAAGGCCCTGTCCGAGGGTTGCGATTTACTGGTTATTCCCGCCGTACCGGCGACGCTCGACACGGACGGCCTTGTCTTGACCCTCCAAATCCTTCAGCAGATCGGCGCGGAACGCTACAAGGTGCTTTTGACCAAGGTGCCGCCAGCGCCCGAGCCGGAAGGACCCCAACTCCGGGCGGAGCTTATCGCGCAGAAGATACCCATTTTTGCCGTGGACATTCCCCGCCTAAAGGCCTTCGAGAAGGCCGCAGCCGCGGGCCTAACCGTTGACCAGGTGGACGACGCGCGCGCGGGCAGGGCATGGGACGCATACGCCAGCGCCGGAAAGGAGCTATTCAAACATGGCCGAGAAAAGTAAATTTGCCGGAGCCCTTGGACGGCTTAAGCAGCCACGCCAAGCCGCGGCAGCCAAGTCACAGCCGGAACGCGAGGAACAAGCGGCAGCGCCGCCGGCCGCCATCAGCGCGGCGCCGGACTTTGGGGGCAGGGGGCGCAGGGCAGGGAAGCGCAGCGACCCGGCCTTTCGTCCGACAACGTTTTTCGTGCGGAAGGAAACGCAGCGCAAGGCCGCCCGCTTGCTTGAGGACCAGGACGCCGGCAAAGATCTTTCCGACCTAGTTGAGGAACTTCTTGGGAAGTGGATTGGTGAACATTCACATGGTTAAGCATTCACACGCTCACATGCTCACAAGGGAGCGGGAGCTTAACAGCCTATGTCTAAGCACGTAGGGGTGAACAGTTGAACGCCGTTGAAATAGAAGAAGCCATTTCGCAATTAGCCGATCAGCCGTTCGAGCCCGGCAGCTTCCCGTATGCCTTCCTTGAAGCGTTCGGCAACAAGGAGACGACGATCAAGAGGCTGCGGGCGGGCGCATCGAACAAGTCCGACCTTGGCGGTGTTCTTCAGACCAACAACATTCACATCGCCACATGCGACACGGGACAGGTCACGAACAGGCTAACGGCGCTGAGGCAGAGCCCCGCGACGGCCAAAGCGAAAGCGAAGTTCATTCTGGCGACCGATGGTGTGGATTTTGAGGCAGAGGACCTGGCGAACGGTGAAACCGTTGCCTGTGCTTACAAGGATTTTCCCGACCATTTCGGCTTCTTCCTGCCGCTCGCCGGCATCGCGACCGTCAAGCAAATCAGTGAGAACGCCTTCGACATCAGGGCGACCAGCCGCTTGAACCGGCTTTATGTCGAACTTCTGAAGGACAACCCCGCATGGGGCACGGCAGAACGCCGCCACGACATGAATCACTTCTTGGCGCGGCTGATCTTCTGCTTTTTCGCCGAGGAGACCGGTATTTTCAACGGAACCGGTCTGTTCACCGATACTATCGCGCAGATGAGCGCGAGGGACTCATCCAATACCCATGAGGTGATCGGCGAAATGTTCCGTGCCATGAACACAAAGATCGGTGATCGGTCGAGTGTCAAGATACCTCGTTGGGCCGATTCATTCCCCTACGTTAATGGTGACCTTTTCTCGGGCAGCCTGGACGTGCCGCATTTCAGCCGGATCGCGCGCTCCTATCTCCTCCATATCGGTAACCTGGACTGGACTAAGATCAACCCGGACATCTTCGGTTCGATGATTCAGGCTGTGGCGGAGGACGAGGAGCGCGGTGCGCTTGGCATGCACTACACAAGTGTGCCCAACATCCTGAAGGTGCTCAATCCGCTATTCCTCGACGACCTGCGCGCGAAGCTTCAGGAGGCTGGCGACAATAACCGCATGCTCCTGAATCTGCGCAACCGTATGGCAAGAATTCGCGTATTCGATCCGGCCTGTGGCTCTGGTAATTTCCTCGTCATTGCTTACAAGGAAATGCGTGCTATTGAGGCCGAGATCAACAAGCGGCGCGGGGAAGTGGATCGCCAATCCGAAATTCCAAAGACGAACTTTCGCGGCATAGAGTTGCGCGATTTTCCTGCGGAAATCGCGCGTCTCGCACTCGTCATTGCCGAGTTTCAATGCGACGTGCTCTACCGTGGACACAAGTTGGCTTTGGCCGAGTTCTTGCCGCTCGATAAGCAGAACTGGATTACCTGCGGTAATGCCTTGAGGCTGGATTGGCTTGGCATCTGCCCACCTACAGGGACGGGTGTGAAATTGCAGGCGGATGACCTCTTCAGCACACCGTTGGATCAAGCACAGATCGACTTCGAGAACGAGGGCGGCGAGACTTACATTTGCGGCAACCCCCCATTTACAGGTACGCGCAAGCAAAGTACCGCGCAAAAGAGCGATCTAGAAGCGGTCTTTTCCTGCCTGACCGCACAGTGGAAGAACGTGGACTATGTTGGAGCATGGTTCCTCAAAGCAGCACAGTATAACGCCGATTGTGAGGCGCCTTTCGCGTTTGTCGCGACAAACAGCCTCTGCCAGGGACAGCAGGTGCCCATCACGTGGTCGCTCATCCTATCAATGGGCTTCGCAATCCGCTTCGCATTCGCACCATTCAAGTGGAGCAACCTTGCGAGCAACAAGGCTGGAGTTACGGTAGTCATTGTCGGCGTCGATAATCGTAAGAGCGCAGTGCGCACGCTTTATTATGATGACGCAAAGGCGGTGGTTGAGCACATCAACCCCTATTTGACCTCACATAGAGTCGAGATCGTTACCGCCCTCAGAAAACCCCTATTCACTGATGTCGCGCTTGAGTATGGAGTCTACTACTCAAAGTCGGCTGGCCTGATAGCTTGTGCTGAGGAAGCAAGAGAGATCAAAGCCTCCGGAGTAGATGGAAGATATCTTAGAGAGTTTATTGGTTCCCACGAGTTTATCAACGGAGTCATTCGATACTGTCTTTGGATTTCCGACGGCGATTTGCAGGATGCCCTATTGCACCCGGTCATTGCTGCAAGAATTAAACAGGTTGAGCGTGATCGCTTATCTACCGACGACAAGGCTGTAAACAAGCTAGCTGGGCGATCTCACCAATTTCGGGAATTTAAGGGGGATGAGGCGCAGAAAATATTTGTACCGATTGTTAGCTCTGAGAACCGGGAGTATTTCCCAGCTGGCTTGGCCAGCGACTATGTGATCCCCACCAATAAGGCATTTTTTGCTGCAAACGGGCCGCTTTGGGCTCTTGGAATCATCGTCTCAAGACTCCATTTGGTTTGGATCGGCACGATCTGTGGGAGGTTGGAGATGAGATATTCCTACTCAAATACACTGGGTTGGAACACCTTTCCCGTCCCGACACTGACCGAGAAGAACAAGGCTGATTTGGCTCGCTGCGCCGAGGACATCTTGCTGGCGCGTGAGCGACATTTTCCGGCAACAATCGCAGATCTCTACGACCCCGACAACATGCCCTCCGAACTGCGCGCAGCGCATGATCGCAACGATGAGGTGCTGGAGCGAATTTATATTGGCCGCCGCTTCAAGAACGATACGGAGCGGTTGGAAAAGCTGTTCGATCTCTATACAAAAATGACCGCCGGACGTGGACCGGCCAAGAAAAGAAAGCTGGAGGCGGCCCCATGACTACTGAGGTGAAATCAGTTCCGTCAATTTCGGTTTCCTACGCCCACAATGGCAGTTCGACCAAGGCCAATGCGCTCGGCATGCGGCCCATGCAGGAGCGCGCATACGAAAAACGGGGCGAGCAATATCTCCTGATCAAATCGCCGCCCGCGTCAGGCAAGAGCCGCGCACTCATGTTCATCGCGCTCGACAAGCTCAGGAATCAAGGACTTAAGCAGGCGATTATCGTCGTGCCTGAAAAAGCCATCGGCGCCAGTTTTCAAGATGAGCCTCTGACCAAGTTCGGCTTTTGGGAAGACTGGCGCGTTGAGCCAAAATGGAACCTCTGCAACGCTCCGGGCGACGACAACGGCGGAAAGATCAAGTCAGTTGGGGCGTTTCTTGACAGTGCCGACAAGGTGCTGGTCTGCACGCACGCAACGTTCCGCTTCGCCGTCGACGAATATGGCCTGGAGAAGTTCGACGACCGGCTCATCGCCGTGGACGAGTTTCACCACGTTTCGGTCAGCCCCGACAACAAACTCGGCCTGCGCCTTGGCCAGTTCATCGCCCGTGACCGCGTTCATATCGTGGCGATGACCGGCTCTTACTTCCGGGGCGATGCCGAGGCCGTACTCGCCCCGCAGGACGAGGCCAACTTCGACAGCGTGACCTATACTTATTACGAACAGCTCAACGGCTACGAATACCTGAAGCAACTCGACATCGGTTACTTCTTCTACAGTGGCTCTTATGTCGACGACATCCTCAAGGTGCTCGACCCGGCCGAAAAAACCATTGTCCATATTCCGAACGTCAATTCGCGCGAGAGCACGAAGGACAAGATCAGGGAAGTGGAGCACATAATCGGGGCACTGGGCGAGTGGCAAGGGATTGACCCCGCGACGGGCTTCCAGCTTGTCAAAACGCCGAAAGGCCAAGTTCTGCGCATCGCTGACCTGGTTGATGACGACCCCGCCAGACGCGACCGCGTCTCCGCGGCACTGAAAGACCAGGCGCAGAAGAACAATCGAGACTATGTGGACATCATCGTCGCTCTCGGCATGGCGAAGGAAGGCTTCGATTGGATCTGGTGCCAGCACGCGCTGACGGTCGGCTATCGGTCGAGCCTGACTGAAATAGTGCAGATCATCGGGCGTGCGACCCGCGATGCACCGGGCAAAACCCGCGCGCGCTTTACGAACCTTATTGCCGAGCCGGACGCTTCCGAGGAAGCAGTCACAGAGGCAGTGAACGATACTTTGAAGGCCATCGCAGCGAGCTTGCTTATGGAGCAGGTGCTTGCGCCCCGCTTCGAGTTTAAGCCAAAGCACCAGGAGAACGGACCTACCCTCGGCTTTGACTACGGCGAAGGCGGTTACGACCCCGACAAATGCAATGTCGGCTTCAACGAGCATACCGGGCAGCTCCAGATCGAGATCAAAGGGCTTGCCGAACCGAAGAGCAAGGAGGCCACACGCATCTGCCAAGAAGATTTGAACGAGGTTATTGCCTCCTTTGTTCAGGACAAGACCGCCCTTGAACGCGGTCTGTTCGACGAGGAGCTGGTGCCCGAAGAGCTAACGCAATTGCGCATGGGCAAGATCATCAAGGACAAATACCCGGAGCTTAACGACGAAGACCAGGAGTCCGTGCGCCAGCACGCCATTGCCGCCCTCAATCTGACACAACAAGCCAAGCAGCTTGCGGCCGGCGGCCGGGACAGCACCGATCAGGCCGCCAACACCGCTCTGGTCGACGGCGTGCGCAGGTTTGCCATGGATGTGCGCGAGCTCGACATCGACCTGATTGACCGTATCAACCCGTTCGGCGAAGCCTATGCGATCCTCGCAAAGACCATGAGCGAAGATAGCCTGAAACAGGTTGCTGCAGCCATCGCCGCCAAGCGCACGAGCTTGACGCCGGAGGAAGCGAAAGAGCTTGCTGTGCGCGCCTTCAAGTTCAAGAAGGAACGGGGACGGCTTCCCTCGCTCACTTCGCAGGATGCCTGGGAAAGGCGGATGGCGGAAGGTGCCGCCGCCTTTGTTCGCTACAAGGATGAGGGTCGCTATGAGTGACATC
>OBLU010001276.1_pt1 | contig 23468 bp, 20 predicted proteins | sample 1518681 | NCBI WGS metagenome assembly OBLU01 (sample SAMEA3539304, study PRJEB22396) | soil metagenome | biome: tundra; feature: field; material: soil | place: USA | collected 2010-05 | depth 0.15 m
TTACCCAGCCCGTGGGCGAGCTCGATGATTCCATGGACGATGTGGGCGTCGGCATTGTTGTGGACCACATCGAGGTAGAGGCGAGCATGAGGGAAAGGTTCTCCACGTAGCGGGAGAACGTGGTCATCGTGGCCAGACCGCCCTGGGCGACCTGAGCCCCACATTCCCTGGATCACCTGGTGATCGGTGCGGTAGCCATCCCGTCGTATCTTGGCGTGGGCGCCTGGCAGAGCGATCACATCGCCCGGTAGCTCGGGCGAAAGGTTCGACTTGTGCAAGGCTGGGGGCGCCGGTCGATCAAATACCTGTTCAGAGGCCATTCCGCCTTGGCCCCTTCGTGGTCAGAACCTCGTCTTGAGAATCCGTTTGGGCGTATTCGACGCAGCTAGCCAGCAACGGGCGAGGTGGCCCGAACGAGGGTGGCCACCAGCGCGTCGAGCTGTTCCCGATCCAGAGGCCGGCCGAGCAGGAACCCCTGGGCAAGGTTGCAGCCGACTTCTCGAACTGCGTCGAGCTGGCTCACCACCTCCACGCCTTCGGCGACGACTTCAAGACCGAGGGTCCGCCCCAGCGAGACGAGGGTTTGCACCACCGACGCGTCCTCGGGTGATTTTGAGATGGACTCGACGAAAGAGCGGTCGATCTTCAGCACGTCGACCGGGAAGCGCCGGAGGGAGGCGAGCGAGGAGTAGCCGGTGCCGAAGTCGTCGACCGATAGGCGCACACCGAGGCTCTTCAGCTTGGTCATGCGGGCTACCACGGCGTCTGGGTCGTGCATCATCGCCGTCTCGGTGACCTCGAGTACGAGCCGTACGGGGTCGAGGCCGCTCTCGGCGAGCGCACTCGCCACGTCGCTTACGATCCCGCTGGACTCGAGCTGGCGGCCTGAGATGTTGACCGCAACGTCGAGGCAGGCATCTAGTCGCTGCCAGCCGGCAGCGGCGTGGCAGGCTTCAGAGAGGACGTATCGACCCAGGTCCGCGATGAGGCGTCCGGATGCCTCGGCCAAAGGGATGAACTCACTCGGTGGGAGCAGACCCCGTTCAGGGTGCTGCCAACGGACGAGCGCCTCCATGCCACAAACGTCGTTGCGCTCCAAGTTGAAGATCGGTTGATAGTGAACGCGCAGCTGGCCTCCGTGAATAGCTGATGCGAGATCCATCTCGAGCTGGAGGCGTGCGTGGGCCGCATGGCGCATGCGAGGCCGGAAACTGACGCAGCAGTTCTTGCCTGAGCTCTTCGCCTTGTACATGGCAACATCTGCCTCCTGGAGGAGGTTCTCGGCGGTGCCCTCAGACGTGGTGGCGATCCCGATGCTCGCACTGACCAGGTACTCACGGCCACCGAGGTTGAACGGCGGGCGCAACACATCCTGAACCCGCTCGGCTAACAGCCCGGAGGCGTCCGCCAACGCCCCGTTTTCGACTAGGACGACGAACTCGTCTCCGCCGAGGCGGGCCACGGTGTCGGTGTCGCGGGTCACCCGGCGCAGTCGAGCTGCTACCGCGGCCAGCAGCTCGTCGCCAGTCGCATGCCCAAAGCCATCGTTCACCTCCTTGAAGTTGTCCAAGTCGATGAAGAGCAGCGAAGCCGAGCCGTGAGTCCTGCGCGCAGTGGCCAGCATCCGCTCTGCTCTGTCGAGGACCAGGGCGCGGTTCGGAAGCCCCGTGAGAGAGTCGTGAAGTGCCTGGTGACGCAGCTGTTCCTCGAGGTCGCGGCGGTCGGTGACATCCGTGATCGAGCCGACCAGGCGCGTCGCCGGGATCGGTGCGCCGGGGATCGCCAGCGCACGGCAGTGCACCCAGCGGTACGTGCCGTCGCTGCTCCGCAGGCGGTGCTCGGACTCGAGGGCAGTGGTTTGACCATTTCTGCACGCATAGAGCCCTGTGTCGAGCGCTGCTCGATCTTCGGGATGTACGCGCCCGAGCCACTCATCGGGGCTCGTCCCGATCTCGTCGGGTTTGCAACCGACCACGGCCTTCCATCGCTCGGAGAGAACGACGCGACCGTTTCGGAGATCCCAATCCCAGAGCCCGTCGTTGGCGGCACGTGCGGCGAGGGCATAGCGCTCCTCGCTGGAGCGCAGCGAACGGACGGTGCCCTCCTGCTCGAGCGCCATGCTGAGCAGTGCTGCGCACTGGAAGTAGAAGTCGTGCCCTGTGTCCACCGTCGTCTCGAGCGGGCCGACAAGGGCCAACAGGCCCCAGTCCTTGGTAGCGGTTCTGACCGGGAGCACGGTGGTGATCTCCGCGGCGGCCGGCCTGGCGAGGGAGAGGAGCGTGGAAGGCGGGAAGGATTCGACCTCAACGTGGCTTCCGACTGGGAGGACATCGCTGGCGTTGGACACGAAGGAGCCGGCAAGCTCGATTGTCACTTCCTCGTCAGGGCGGTCGGTGCTCTCCGAAGGCACCTGTCGCCAGAGCCCGAGGTAGGCGGCTCGCACCCGCGTCTGGCTCAGGAAGGGCAGCCCACCTTGGGCGTTCGCCGGGTTTCGCAAGAGGTCCAGGCTGATGTGGTATTCGTCGCGGAGTGAGTGGTAGAGCCGGCGCTGCTGGTGCTCCTGCTCACATGCGTACGCCCGTGACAAGGCGAGCGAGATCTCGCCGATTCGGCGCTCGAGGTCGCCGCCCTCAGCCCTCCGCGGCGCGGATTGCAAGCCGAAAGCTCGAGCGCACGCGACCGACGCGGGGACGACCTCAAAACGTCCTGTCGAGGAGCAGAGCTCCTCAGCCACAACGGCGAGCCGCGCAGTCAGCTCCTCGGTCAAGTTTCCCCCCGGCGCCTCGAGGACATCGGCAACGACCTCCGCCGCGTGTGCAGCTACCTCTCCGGCCTCGTCTTCGCTTGCCCCCTGTTCTCTCAAGAGATCCAGGAACACATGGCGCAGGCCCCCGCGAATGGGCTCGTTCGAGACCGCCTCCGCCAGGTTGTCCGGTGAACACCCACAGGACGACCGAACGATGTACCGCGTGGGGACCCGGTAGTGGAGAGCCGGCACTTCCTGGTGGCCCGCGAGCTCGAGGACCAGTTGTGCCGCCTTGGCCCCGATTGCGCTGAAGTCCTGGCGAACGCTCGATAGAGCCGGGGTGGTCAGCGCTCCCGCCTCGGTGTCGTCGAAACCGACGATCGCCTGGTCGCGGGGAAGTACCAGTCCCGCCGCTTTTAGGACCCTCATAACTCCGATGGCGTTGTAGTCGGTCCCGGCGACGACCGCGGTCGAGGGAAGCCCCGCCGCCAGCATGGCTTCGCCAGCCTCGGCACCACCGCGTTCGACGTTGTCGGTCGCCTCGAACAGCAGGCGGTCGTCGGGGTCCACACCGTGGCGTGCAAGGGTCTGGCAGTAAGCCTCGTAGCGTTCGCGTATGTCGCTCTGTCTCAGGTTGCCGACAAAGGCGATACGACGATGTCCGTGATCGACAAGGTGATCGACGGCTGAGACAACACCGGACCGGTTGTCCGAGGATACGACCGGGCATGTGAGCCCCTCAACCTTGTTGCTCACCAGGATCACGGGAATTCCAGTGGCTTGGAGTTCGAAGAGGTACGTGGAGTCGACGGCGTCCACCAGAGCGATCACCCCAGCGAAATGATCCCAGCCTGCCCTGCGCCGAAAGCGCGATACCGCCCGGTCGACGTCGGCATCGCCCGGATCGAAGGTCTGGATTCCGATAACCGCAGCACCTCTTTGCGCGGCGAACTTGCTGATGCCTACGAGTACCGCGCCGAAGAACGACGACGCCAGCTGGGGGGAAAGGACGCCAATGATCAGCCTGTCGTCGTCCGAACGGGGACGCTCTCGGAAGGAGCGCTGCTGCACCGTACTTCTATCGACCTTCAAGGCAACCCACTTGAGCTGCATGTTTGCACCAAGCTGCCACCTGCCGTGACGACCGGCCGTGACGACCGGACCGTGGCGGCCGCGACGCACAGAACGAAACGACAGGAATTAGGTTGGACGAGATGGCCAGTTTCAGCCGGCCGCGTAGAGGGCCGGCCGCGGTCTCCCACGTTTGGACCGCGATCGAGCTCATGTTCGGCGTCGCCCTCCTCGGTGCCGCGGCACTGGCCGGCTTGCTGCTCGCCAAGAGACCGGGGCCAAATCGCGTGGATGCGGCAGGCTACTTCTACGTGCCGTCCGATCCGAGCTCCCATCTCGCAAACGAGCTGGTGAAGATCGGCTCACTGCCGGTGCTGCTGGTAGGCATCGGCTTGATCTTCGCCGTCACGATCTTCCGCGATTGGGTGCGCGCATTCGCATGTGCTGCGGCTCCGATCGTTGCCGTCGAGGTGGTGGAGCACATCGCGAAACCCATGGTCGGACGAGAGATCGGCGCAGGCAGTTTCACCTATCCATCGGGGACGGTTGCTGCGGTCGCGGCGCTCGCTACCGCAGTCCTCATCATCTCTCCACGACTTGTGCGTCCACTGAGCGCGCTGGCTGGAGCACTAGTGGTCGCAGGCGTCGGCGTGGCGGTGCTGGTTCTCAGGTGGCACTACCCGACCGACGTGCTCGGCGGCGTCTGGGTGGGGAGCGGGGCCGTCTTCTTCATCGACGCGCTCGCGCACCTCCCCTGGCTCGTCGTCGCTCGACAACCTTCGTTCGATAGTCGCTTTCGTGCTCAGGCGACGAGTCCTCCGGTCCAGGTCTAGGACCCAGACGTGGTAGCACCAACGCCGATCGCTGCGACGACGGTGTTCGGGCTCATTTGCGTCGAGCGCGCCAGACCTCCTCGCACGGCCATCGACTCGCCCATTCGAAGTCGACGAAGGGCAGGTCACTGGTGGCGCCAGCGGGTGGGCGGAGCTCGATGAGGTCCTCGACCTCAAACGCGCTGGCGCGCAGCAGTCGGATCCAGTCGCCGTGACCAAGGTGGAACTCGACAGTCGAGTCGTCGGGCCACTCGAAGCGGTGCATGCCGAACTGAGGGCGAAGCAGGCGATCGGTGGCCGCAACGTCATCCTCGTCGGGCGCGCAGAGCATCAACAAGGTGCTGTTGCCGAGGAAGACGAGCTCACCGCCGGGATGTAGCAGGCGTGCCGCCTCGGGAATCCAGAGATATGGGTCCGCCCAGATGGCAGCGCCGTACTCACTGATCACGAGATCGAAGGACGCGTCCCGCAGGGGGACCTGCTCGCCGGCAGCGCGCACGAGAGGAAACCACAGCCCGAACTCGTCCTGACACTGTCGCGCGATACGCAATTGGCCGGGGGCGGGATCGACACCTACGGGCACCGCGCCTCGGCGTGCGAGCCAGGCTGAGACATACCCTGTGCCGCAACCGAGCTCCAATGTCCTCGCCCCGTCGAGGTGCGACGGCAGGATCCCGGCGACGCTCTCCGGAATGTCGAAGACGCCCCAGGTCGGCTCCGCTGCCGCCCACTGGCGCCGGGCAAGCTTCGACTGGCCGTCACCGCGGGCTTCCCAGGCCTCGGCGTTGGCCCGGACGTGGTCTAGCGGCCCGCCTGACACCCGACAGACGCTATCTGCAAGGCGAGGTCGTGTCCGTCCGGCCGTCTTGTCGTCGCCACGTACAGACTTCAGAGCTGGCCGAGCTCCTCGGCTACCGCCAGCGCCCAGGTGTGCACGTGCGCACGGTCGCGCCAATCACCCGCCTTCGTCTTGGCCATGGCGCTGGCCGGGAAGCCCTTCGCGGTCGATTCGAGACGGCCTCCGAAGGTGACCTCGCCGCGGGCGCCGATCTGCGACATCACCGTTGCGACGTGCCTGACGGGCGGGATGGCGCCGGCAACGGCGGAGTCGTCGAGCGGGCCGCTGCTCACCAGCCAGACCGGCCGCTCGCGCAACGCCGCGGCGTGGCGACGGGCGAAGTGCCGGGCATCACGGTGCCAGCGTGTGGCGTACAGAGCCCCGGCGATCACGACAGAGTCGACGCCGTCAAGGCTCCGAACGTCGCGAGCAGGCTTGACGGCGGTCTTCAGCCCGACCGCTGCCAGCTCGTCGCCGATCATCTCGGCGAGCCCGGCCGTGCCTCCACGCTTGGACCCGTAAGCGATGAGAACTTGCACAGAACCCCCTTCTCGAGCACCCGCGACCATTGAACGACCATCCGGGCCGACCTCTCCAGAGGCGAAGGACACCTTCTTGGTGGCCGGGCCGTCCTCTCCGACCGGCTTGGCGCCTCGAGGACACCGACCTGTCGCTCGGCTGTCGCCACCTGACAGTGCTGCCGCATTACTGTCAGGTGGACCGAAGATGACGACATACCAGGTGACAAGCGACGGAGACGGGCACGACCTGGTCGCTTCCTGGCCTGACCTCCCGGAACGGGCGAATCATCCCGTTGCGACGTTCAAAGAGCTGAAGCTCGCCACAGCCGCAAAGAGCGTTCTCAACGCTGCTTCGCGCTACCGGTGGCACCGGTGGATCCAACTCCAGGACGAGGGCCTCTTCACAGACGAGCGGGTGGGGGCAGATCCGACCGAGCGTCCGGCGATAGCACAGCTCCCAGCAGGCTCTGCCGGGACATCCGGTCAACCGCCTTGGTTGCCGAGGTTGCCGACGAGTGTGATTCTCGGCGATTCACCAATGAGTGATTACCTCGAGGCTCGAATCGAGGCACTGATCCCAGGCCCGGGCCAGGAATCCGCGCCCGTCGAACCCGACGCGTCCGGCTTCACCGAACGTGTCTCGATCGGGAACCTGCGACCCCTCTTGTGGAGGGACTGGTGCGGTCACCTCCAAACCGGCGAGCACGACCGCTTGGCTGTCGAGCTCGACGCGGAGCTGGCTGCGATGACAGGCTCGCTGACCGGGCGGGCGCGCCAGATCTCTTGGTATCTCAGCGCCGAACTGCTCATCGATGAGGACCGCTCGAGGCTGGTCCCCTTCGACAAGGGCGATGATGGCGCGGAACGTGCGAAGGTCTTCCAGAAATCTCTCGTCAAGCTCTTGAGCGATCTGATCGGCCTTCGCGTCGAGTCGACCGCGGTTGACTGGGACCCCGACAACGAGGAGTTGCTTCGGGTGTACTCGCCCAAGACGGTCGTCGGGTTCTGGCTCGACCCGGAGTGCTGGTACAACGGGTGGCCGGACCCCGACTCGGCGGACGGCCAGTCCACGACCTGGCGTCACGCGGGCACACTGCCGACCGACACGAGCATCGGGGACCTTGCCGGCTACATCACAGAGAGACTCGCAAACGGAACCTGGCCATTTGGAGGCAACGCTCCCAGCGAGCGGCGTAGCCCGTTCGGCGGGCGGCGCCGCGGCGCCCAGTAACCAATCACCCTCCCACATCACGGTCGGCTGGCTGACGGCGCGGGGTTGGCCGCCCGCGCGGCGGCCTATCATGACCGGACCATGGTGAACCTTTCCGATAAAGCTCGAGCTGCCCAGCAAGCTCTCCGCGAAGCGTCGGCCGCCTATCAAGCAGTGGTCGACCGCGTGATAGACGACCCGCGAGGACCGTTCTCCCAAAGGCTCCGCGAGGCCGAGGAGCGCGTCGCCGAAACGGCGGCGAGCTGGGCGCTCGAATACGCCGAGGGTGTCGAGCCCGCCTCGGGCACCTAGCTCTCTTCCCGCGAGCGCTCGAGCGGGAAGACTCGGGAAGCGGCCGGCCAGCGCGAACTCCGGACTGTTACGCCCGTGGCTCGGTCAAGTGACGCTCGACAGTTTCGACCTTGCCGTGCAGCGCGCCGGTCACGCCGGGTCGATAGTCGACTTTGATGACAGCCGATACACGGGGGGAGCCCTCTGCCAGGCGCAGCACGCACGACTTTATGAGCGCCATCACCTCGTCCCACTCGCCTTCCACGTTCGTGAACATGGCGTTGGTCTCGTTGGGCAACCCGCTCTCGCGGACGAGCCTCACCGCTTCCGCCACCGCAGCACCGACCTCCTCCGTACCGGCAGGGCTTACCGAGAACGCCGCGATCATCTGTCCTCCCGTCGTGCCTTCGGATGCGCCGGCCGGCGCATCCGGTGGGAACCACTCTTGCGCGAATCCCGACCTCTTGGTCGGCGCTCAGGAGCTGGTCGCTCAGCCGTGTGGGAAGGCCGTGCTGGAGATGTTGGCAACGCTCGGTGAAGCTGACTGGGCATTGCACGCGGACGCGCTCGAGCCGGGCACCACGAAGTAGTACGTCCCGATCGCCGTCTCGTGATCCAAAGTGGAGCTCAACGTCGACTTGATGTCGAGGATCCCCCAGCAGTCCAGAGAGCCGTGAGCCAAGGCGGTCATCACGAGGGCGTTGCCACCGTTGGACACCGACACGCTGATCACGTGGGGACCTGACGAAGAGTTTGCGGCTCCCAAGCCGGAGACATAGGTGAGACCGGTCCCGACCGAAGTGATGGTCGACGCCCCTCCCGCAGAAGAGTCGAGGTACGCGTAGGACTGCGAGCCGGCCGTCATGAAATACGTGTCCGCGCCGGTGAGCGCGGTCTTGAGATCCGCCTGCGCGGACGTGTTGTTCGCGCTGCCGGTCGTAGACAGGAACGTGGGGATCGCGATCGCAAGCAGAATCCCGATGATGAGCAGGACGACGAGGAGCTCGATCAAGGTGAAGCCCTCGTCACCGGGGCGCGCCACAACCTGGCGATCCTCCAACAGCGGGATCGTGTGCATGACCTCTTCCTCCTAGGCCAAGAATTCATCAATCAGATTCCATGATCATAGCCCATTTGAGCGCCCTGCGTGACCATTCCACCACTTTCTGTGCTCGAGCATGGAGCGGCGGCCTCTTTGGAGAGCCAGGCAGGACCGCGGCACTCGCGCGGATCTCGCAGCTGGCAGGCTGACGCCGTGCAGATCTATCTGATCGACGGCACCTACGAGCTCTTCCGCCAGTTCTACGGCAGGCCATCCAGCGCGGCCACTGACGGCGCGGAGATGGCGGCCACCCGGGGTGTGATCTGGTCGTTGGCCTCGCTGCTCTCCCAGGGAGTCACCCACGTCGGGGTAGCGACCGACCACGTCGTCGAGTCGTTCCGCAACGACCTGTGGGCCGGCTACAAGACGGGCGCCGAGGTACCGGCCGTGCTCAGTTCACAGTTCCCACTCCTGGAAGAGGCGCTCGAGTCGCTCGGAGTGCGAGTCTGGCCGATGATCGAGCTCGAGGCCGACGACGCCCTCGCGTCCGCTGCTGCCGTTGCCCAGAAAGACTCCCGCGTCGACCAGGTGCTCATCTGCACTCCCGACAAGGACCTGGCCCAGAGCGTCGTCGCCCAGAGGGTTGTCCAGCTCGACCGCCGCACGGGCGTGGTCACCGACGAAGACGGCGTCCGGGCCCGTTACGGGATCAGCCCGCCGTCCATACCGGACTGGCTCGCACTCGTCGGCGACAGCGCCGACGGGTTCCCCGGCCTCTCCGGCTGGGGCCGTCAATCGACCTCGGCGGTCCTCGCCCATTACGGCCACATCGATGCCATTCCCGATGACGTCGCCGACTGGGACGCCGGGGTCACCCGGGTAGTGCGCAGCGCGCCGAAGCTGGCTGCCCGGCTAGCCACCGAACGCGAGTCGGCGATGCTGTTCAGGGTCCTTGCGACCCTCCGGATCGAAACGACACTGCTGAGCGACGTGGACGAGCTGCGCTGGCGAGGCCCGGGGCCCGGATTCGCGGACATGTGCCGGTACCTTCGCGACGAGTCCTTGGCAGACCGCGTCGCGGCGCTGAGGAAGTCCTGAGGCTGACTAACTCCCGGCGCCGAAGACCCGCGCAAGCTCCTCCGGCACGGCAACCTCGAGCTGCGCATAGGTGCACGAACCCGGCTCGCGGTCTCGCCGCCAGCGGCGAAACGACGTCGCGTGCCGGAACCGGTCACCCTGGAGATGGTCGTAGCCGACCTCGCACACGAGCTCAGGCGCCACGGCATGCCACGAAATGTCCTTCCCCGCGTTCCACCGGCTCAGTCCTCCTGGCCTGCGCGTGCGTCCGGTGCCGGCGGTCATGGCGTTCCAGGGATGACCCTCGAGATTCTCCAACCGGTAGGGAGCGAGGTCGTCCACGAGGCTCCTGCGCAACGCCACCGCGAAACCGGACGCCACCCCGACATGATGAAGCGCGCCCTGCTCGTCGTACAGTCCGAGAAGCAGCGAGCCGACGCCTCCGCCGTCCTTGTGCCACCGGAAACCGCCTACGACGCAGTCGGCGGTGCGCTCGTGCTTCACCTTCAACATGACGCGTTCGCCCTCCCGATAGGTGAGCTCGACGGGCTTGGCGACTACGCCGTCGAGCCCGGCACCTTCGAAGCGATCGAACCAGTCCCTGGCCACGGCGGGGTCGGGCGTGGTCGGGGTCACGTACACGGGCGGCTCGGCATCGCCGAGCGCCCGCTCGAGCGCCGAGCGCCTGGATCCGAAGGGCTCGCCGCGCAGGTCGTCGTCACCCAGGCCCAACAGGTCGAACGCGACGAACGAAGATGGAGTCGCGGACGCGAGGAGCTTGACGCGCGATGCGGCAGGATGGATCCGCTGCAACAGGGCGTCGAAGTCGAGACCCGACTGACCGACGATCACGATCTCGCCGTCAACGACGCAACGCTCGGGCAGGTTGGCCAGCAGCGATTCGACGAGCTCTGGGAAGTAACGCGTGAGCGGCCTCTCGTTGCGGCTGCCGAGCTCTACCTCCGGGCCGTCTCGGAAGACTATGCAGCGAAAGCCGTCCCACTTGGGCTCGTAGAGCATCCCGCCGCCCTCCGGCATCTGCCGGCAGAGCTTTGCCAGCATTGGGGACACGGGCGGCATGACCGGCAGTTCCACCGGACGATCGTAGCCTCAGGGCGTTCTGCCACGGCGGGGCGCGAAGGCCCTGCCGTGGCTCGCCGTCCACTCCAGGAGCCGGTCGGCCTGCCAGGAGTTCACGACCGAGGCCACAGCTACCCCGGCCTGTACCGCCTGCTCGCAGCCGAACCCGAGCCATTCGAGCTGGCCGGGCGCATGGGCGTCAGTGTCGATGCTGACCCAACAGCCGAGGTCGCAGGCAAGCTTCAGCAGTTCCTCCGGCGGATCGCGCCTCTCCGGGCGCGAGTTGATCTCGACCGCCGTCCCGGTCCTCGCGCAGGCGCCGAACACGGCTTCAGCGTCAAAGCTCGACGGCTCGCGGCCCTTGCCGGTCACGAGCCGGCCCGTGCAGTGGCCGAGGATGTCGCTATGGGGGTTCTCCACCGCTGCCACCATGCGCCCGGTCATCTGGGGCGCCTCCATCCGGAGCTTGGAGTGGACGCTCGCGACGACGACGTCGAGCGCGGCGAGCAATTCCTCGTCCTGGTCGAGTGACCCGTCCTCCAAGATGTCGACCTCGATGCCGGTCAGTACGCGAAACGGCGCCAATTTCTCGTTGAGCTCCGCGATCACTTCCAGCTGGCTCCGGAGCCGTTCGGCGGTCAGCCCACGCGCCACCGTGAGGCGAGGGCTGTGGTCGGTGAGCGCGAGGTAGTCGTGCCCGATGGCAATGGCCGCCTCGGCCATCTCGGGAATGGGGCTGCCACCATCGGACCAGTCCGAGTGAGCGTGGCAATCACCCCTGAGCATGTTCCTGAGCCCGAGCGCGTCCGGGCTGAGGGCTCCGGGCTGGGCCGTCTCAAGCTGGACCAGATAGCTCGGTGTCCCGCCCGCGATGGCTTCGGCGATCACGCGCCCCGTCGTTTCCCCGACGTTGGGAATGTCCCTCAGCCGCCCCGAGGACGCGAGCTGCTCGAGGCGGCCTCGACCCACGTCGTCGACGGCGATCGCCGCTTGCCTGAAGGCGCGCACCTTGTAGCTCTCGGCGCCGTCACGCTCGAGCAGGTACGCGATGCGCCGGAGCGCTTCGGCGGGTCCCACCGGCTTGGTCCCTCAGTCCTTGCGCGCCCGGCTCGGTGCGACGCGGCTGGGCTCGTCAGGCTGTTTCGGGTACTGCGGTGGCCACGGTGCGTCATGAAGCCCAGCGTCGCGGTCACGCGAAGCCAACTGCAGGAGCGGCTCGAGCGACTGCGGCTCGTCGGGCATCGCGGCCCACGGATCACCGAGGCGGCGGATCCGATCCGGCACGGTCGCGATGGTCAGCTCATCGGGATCGACGACGGCGACCTCGTCCCACGAAAGGGGCGTCGATACCTGGGCATGGGTACGCGAGCGGGCCGACCAGGCCCCGAACACCGTCTTGTGGGGCGCGTTCTGGTTGAAGTCGACGAATACCCGTTGGCCTCGCTCCTCCTTCCACCAGTTCGCCGTGACGAGATCGGGGCGTCGACGCTCGAGCTCGCGTGCGAGCGCTACAGCCCCAGCCCGGACCTCGGTTGAATCCCAGCGAGGCTCCAAGCGGGCGTAGACGTGCAGCCCACGATTGCCGCTGGTCTTTGGGTACGCCAGGATGCCGAGCTCGTCGAGGAGCGCCTTCACGCACGAGGCGGCTTCTCGGACCTGGTCGAACACGACACCGGGCTGGGGGTCGAGATCGATCCGCAGTTCGTCGGCGTGCCCGGGATCTTCCACGCGAAACGGCCAGAGGTGGAACCCCAGACAGCCCAGGTTCACGGCCCAAACGATGTGAGCCAGGTCCGCGATGACGAGCGCCCTCGATGTCGTGCCGTTCGGCGTCGAGACCTCGATTGTCTGGAGCCACTCCGGCGCGCCCTTGGGCACACGCTTTTGGAAGAACGAATTCCCGAGCGCTCCGTCGGGAAACCTCTGCAGCATCGCCGGGCGGCCGCCTGTCGCGCGCAGGATCGGCTCCGCGACGGCGAGGTAATAACCGACGACATCCAGCTTGCTCGCCCCGAGACCGGGGAAGAAGACCTTGCCGGGGTTCGAGATCTCGACGCTGCGGCCCGACACCTCAACGGTCCGGCTGGCGGCTCGGCTGTCTGGGCTCGCCACACCGACAGGTTAACGAGGCACTCGGCCACGCCTGTCCCGCTATCAGTGGCTCGAAGGCTCCCCGGGTGAAGCGCCGGCGAGCTATCGGGTGAGGTGAACTATGTCGGAGATCACGAGCGTCATCACGAGCACGATCACGACGCTGTACAGAGCAGTGATCGGCCAGCGCCAGCGGTGGTTGGCCAGCCAGAACCTCCGGATCCCCCGCACGTCGAAGACGAGGGCGACGATGCCGATCGGGAGCCCGACCGCCGGCCCTGCGCCGGCTGCCGCTCCGAGCATCGGCGTGAGGATCGGGAGCACGACATAGCCGAGCAGGCACCGGAGCCCGGAAAGCAGGATCGACGCGCTGAAGATGCGGTGTGCCGAGGCATCGTCCGCAGAAGGCGGACCTTCGGGGACGCGGAGAAGACGACGCATCGCGAAGTCTGCGTGCGATGGAGCGGACCCGGCGGGTCCTGCGCCGGGCGCGATCGTGGAATGGCTCACCGCTTCGAGGTTACGGCCTACGAGCCCGCTCCTCCAGCCGCGCGCGGCCCGGCCGACCCCGATCCGTCATGATCACAGCCACAGTGCGAGACTGACCGCTGTGGCGACCGGCGACAACTCGGATACAGACCCGCCACAAGAGCCAGTCGAGCAACAGCTGGGCGACGCCCCGGAACTGGCTCGGTTGCCGGGCACCGAGCGGACGAAGCGGTTCCGCCCCAAGTTGCGCTGGGAGCTCATCGGCTGCGGGCTTCACGGCCACGAACTAGTCGGCACAGACGCAGCCGAAGTGCGGCTGGAGGACCACATCCTGGTCCGCGAGGCGGACGGCCTGCGGTGGTACCGCTGCCTCAGGTGCGACTCGTGGCTGCCACTGGCACCGCCTAGATCGCCATCGAACCGTTTCCCACCGGGGCGCGACCAGATCACATTGCCGCTACGGGGCAGACCGCTCCGGAACCGTTACGTCCTGCGCCTGATCGCGCTCGACCGTGTGATCCACTTCTTCGTCCTCGCGGCCCTGGGAATCGCGATCATCCTGTTCGCCGGTCACCAGAAGGATCTCCGCGGTGACTACCTCCGCATCCTGAACTCGCTGCAGTCGAGCGTCGGCTTTGTCTCGAGCCGCAACGGCTTCTTCCGCGAGATCACCCACCTGGTCTCGCTCTCCACCACCAAGCTGTATCTCTACGGCTCCGCCTTTTCCACCTATGCGGCAATCAACGCGATCGAAGCGGTCGGGTTGTGGAGAGAGAGGCGGTGGGCGGAGTACCTCACTTTCATCGAGGTCACCCTGCTGCTGCCACTGGAGATCTATGAGCTCGCGAGCAAGATCAGCTACTTGAAGATCGGCGCGCTCGTGATCAACGTCGTCGTAATGGCTTACCTCCTCTGGGCACATCGCCTGTTCGGCTTCCGCGGTGGCGGGAGCGTGGACCGGCTCCAGCACGAACGCGACACCGGGTGGGGCGCCCTGGAGCGCGCGACCCCGGTCCCGAGCCAACTCCCGAAGCCACCGCCGCCGCCGTGAAGACAGCCGCTCCGAGATTCCCGGGAGAACCCTAAGACGCACCTCTGACAAGCTCTTCAGCCGTCCGCTCGATATGTCGCCTACCGGGCAAGGAGGGCTACGTTGATGCCGAAGCCTAACCGGGGGATGAAATGCGTCACGGTGTTGTGCTTGAAGCCGTGCTGATAGAACCAGCTCATCTCGCCGTTGATGAGCACGAACTGGCCAGAACTTGGGCGGCTTACGACGATCCACAGTCGTCTGCAGCTCGACGCGACCGTCGCAAACGACCCCGTCGAGACTGGAACACGAAATACGGGGTCCAACGCCTCCGTCCATGTCAGCGTGGGTCGCACGAGCCGTGGTGCGGCGCCAAGGGCACCCTCTTCGGAGAGGTAGTAGGCAAGGTTCGAGTCAAGCTCCGCCTTGTTGACCGTGAGGCAGTCCGCCGGCCGGGAAGCGGTGCGAACATACCGGGAAACCTGGGCCCATTGCTCGTATGAGACCCCGTAGGTCGGAACTAGAGCTGCCACTAACAGTGCCGCGACGCCGATGGCGAACGCGTGCGACAGACCCCCGGGCACAAGCTTGCTTAGGGCAAAGGCAACGACGAGTGCGCCTGCCGGGACGCTCTGGAGAAGGAAGCTCGAATTGAAGATGGAGCGATAGGCGAACGAGAAGACCGGATCCACGAACAACGGCACGAAGAGCCATGACAACACGATGCCGAGGTACGCGGTCTCGAGCTCACCAGGACTGCCCCGTATTCGGGACACAAGTTCGGTGCCGGCCGCGACAAAGCACAGGAGCCCTATGACCGTGACTATGCCTGAGATCAGGGTGACGGAGACAAAGTCCGGCGCAACTCCCGAGGTGAGCTCCTCGAGGATGTGGACGCCCTCGGTCGTGGAGGGAGGTGCATTGGTACTCAGTACACCGGCGGCGGCACCGGTTCGTAGCATGAGAACTATGAGCGGCACGTACGCCAGGGCTGCAACGCCGACAACAGTCAACATCGGCTTGGCCCGGCGGCGGGCCTGGGGCCAGAAGGCGAGCGCCAACCACTGCGCAACGAGGAACATCGCTGCATAAGCGAGTGTGTAAACAGAGAGGACGACAAGGACGCCGTAGGCACACCACCGTCGCCTGCTGGGACATTCGATAGCCCGAAGGAGTGCCAGCAGACTCGACGCGATCAGAAGCGTCCCCAGGCTGTAGCCGCGGGCCTGTTGGTTCCACACAACCAGTGCTGGGCTAACGGCCACGATCGCGGTTGCGATCACGGCAGTTCGCAACCCGAACATCCGGCGGCCAAGGAAGAAGACGACCGGTGTAAGCCCGGCGCCCGCCAACGCCGACGGGACTCGTAGAGCAAGCTGCCCGCCTCCGAAGAGAGCTACGAAGCCGTGCAGCAGCAGGTAGTACAACATCATGTTGCCGCCGTCGGCTGTGACGGCGGACCAAAGGGTGGCACCGTGGTGAAGGGCGATCAACGCGCTGTGGAGCTCGTCGTTCCAGAGACTGCGAGACCCGAGATCGACGAAGTTCGCGACCGCCGACGCCGCGCTGAGCCCGATCACGAGCAGCAGTTCCGTTCGAGAAAGACACCCTGGGCCAAGCGGGGCTTCAGCTCGCCCGCGCGTGGCCTCCGCTCCTCGAGCTGGGACCAGGTTCACGAAGTGGAGAGTTTCTCACAGGCGCCGGCAGCCCGGTTGAATCGATCGCCGAGGTAGGTTCGCGTCCGTGGCGCTGCTCCCCTTGCCGGAGGACTGGGACCGAGCCCTCGCCGTCGTAGCCCATCCTGACGACCTCGAGTTCGGTGCGTCGTCGGCAATCGCGCGCTGGACGGCCGAAGGGAAAACAGTCGGCTACGTGCTCGCCACGCGGGGCGAGGCCGGCATCGACACGATCGACCCTGCGCAATGCGGCGTCATCCGCTCGGCAGAGCAACGTGCAAGTGCGCGGGTGGTGGGTGTGGAAGAGGTGACGTTTCTCGACTACGGCGATGGAGTCCTCACCTATTCACTGGGGCTTCGCCGCGACCTCGCTCGCGCGATCCGGAGCCACCGGCCCGACGTCCTGTTGTCCATCAACCATCACGCCACGTTCGGGCCCGGCTCGCTCAATCACGCGGACCACCGTGTGATCGGCGAAGCGCTGCTGGACGCGACCCGTGACGCCGCCAATCGCTGGGTCTTCCCCGAGCTCGTCGCCGAGGGTCTCGAGCCATGGCACGGATTGCGCTTCGCGGCATTCGGCGCCTCGCCTGCGCCAGACCACTTCGTCGACGTCACTGGCTACCTCGACAAGGGGATCGCCTCGCTCGCCGAGCACCGGGTCTACCTCGAGAGCCTGGGCGGCGATTTCGATCTCGTGCAGTTCCTGCGCTCGAACGCCGAGCGGGCCGGCAACGAGGCCGGCGTGCCTCTTGCTGTGACCTTCGAGGTGGTCAGTCTCTAAGCTAAGCGCGGGACGTCCGCGACGACCCTCATATCGGTGTCAATGCGTTGCCGGCGCCCGCGCCAATCCCAGGTGCGGTGCTGCTCCAGGAACCTCCTCCTGGCCCGCCACGAAAGCCCCCGTGACCGCCGAAGCCGCCAGGCCCGCCGAGGCCGCCCGGACCGGACGTGGTACTTGATCCGACGTAGACCGTCACGGCAGCGAAGGTATCGCCGGCACCGGGTGTGCCGGAGGCCTCCACAAGATCACCCTTCACCACCGAAGCGATGGTCGTGGTGCCGCTCTGATCGCGGAAGACCGTGCTCGCGTCGGTTGTCAAGGTCTCCGCCGTTCCATCGAAGCTCGTGATCGTGATCGTCGCCCCGGAGACGCCCGTCACGCGACCTGCGATAGAGGGCAGAACGATCTCGACCGTTGTGGCGTCGATCTGATCGTGGTCGGACGACAGCGTCCCGGTGACGGAGACGACGGTGCCGACTTGAACGTCGGAAGCCGACGCAGGCTGTCCGGCCTCGTCGTAGGTCGTCGACGCCGAAGTGTTCACCGTGACGTTCAACCCGTCCTGCTGGGAGACGACGAGCTGAGACCCGTCCGCCTTGACGACCTTGCCCGAGACGTGCGGCTGAACGATCTCGACGAGCGTGACCAGCGGCGAGCCGCTCGAGCTCGAGGTTGCCGGCCGGCCGGCCGGGAGGAAGACGACCTGCTCGCCAACGGCCACCGCAGAGCGCGCGACCTTCTTGCCACTTTCGTTGTAGACGGTCGACGAGTCGGTTGTCACTGTGAGCGCGTTGCCGAACAATGAATCGACCGTGATGGTTGTCGGTGTCACCTGAGTGACCGTGCCGCCTTGACCGAAGCTCCCGCCAAGCCCGAAGCCCTCTCCGAGCCCAGCCGGGCCGCCCAAGCGCGGATGACCGGGCGCGGACTTCGAGGGGCTCGACGCCGTCGCGAGGGCTTGACGGGCAGACCGGGTCGTCGCACTCGGGCTGGAGGCGGCCGAGGCGACGCCATATCCCCCTGCGGCCAGACCACCCGCGATCACCGTTGCCGCCGCGGCTCGCACGCCCAGCGAGCCCCGCCGGCGCTTGTCGGGCGCGGCCTGTGTCACTGCAGCCGCGTCACCGAGCTCCTGCCGAGGTTCTGGATTCCGGTCACTCATTTTGCACTCTCATTTCTGACGCCTGAGAGGGATGGGCCGGCCCTGAGCTTGATCGGCCCATCCCTTGCTGGCAGCCAGAATGCCCCCCCACCCTGTGAATTCACTTGGAAACGCCTACGAAGTCGTCAAGTGACCCGGAACCCGAGCACCTGCTCGTAGAGCTCCTTCGCCCGCTGCGGGTCGCTCACGGGGACCGAGTGATGCCGATACATGCGTCTTGCACAAGGGCTCTTAGTCGACGATCGCCGAGTAGACGAGCTGCTTCAACTCGCGGCGGATCGGATAGGTGCCCGACGGGAGCAGCTGGGTGAAGAACAGCACAGTCAGCTCCTCTGCCGGGTCGACCCAGAACTCGGTGCTGGCTGCGCCACCCCAGCCGTACTCGCCAGCACTGCAGGTCACTCTCAGCGCCGCGGGGTCGATGACGACGGAGAAGCCGAGCCCGAAGCCGATCCCAGGCTCCTGTTCGCCTCCCATCGGGTTGCCGAACCGGGCCATGTCCGCGCCGCCCGGCAAGTGGTTGCGGGTCATGTACGCGACGGTTCGTGCGCCCAGGATCCGCACGCCGTCGAGCTCGCCGTGACGCAGCAGCATCTGGGTGAACCGGTGATAGTCCGCCGCCGTCGACACGAGCCCGCTGCCGCCCAACGGCGCGCTTTCACGGCTCAGGGCCGCGTCGCCCACGTGGGCGGCGCGCGTCGCCCGACCGGTGAAGAGGTCGGGCATGTACAGCACGGCTAGTTTCTCGGCTCCTTCGCCCTCGACGTAGTAGCTCGTCTCCTTCATCCCGAGCGGCCCGAGCACGCGCTCGACGAAGAACTCGTCGAGCGACCGCTCCGTCACGACCTCCACGACGCGGCCGAGGACATCGGTCGCCATCGAGTAGTTCCACTCGGTGCCTGGCTGACAACGGAGCGGGATCTGCGCTAGCCGGCTGCAGCAGCCGGCCAGATCGAGGCCGTGAGGCGCCTCCCACTCGAATCCGGCCGAACGGTACATGGCGTCGACCGGATGGTTGAACATCCAGCCGTATGTGAGACCCGCCGTGTGGGTCATCAAGTGCCAGATCTTGATCGGCCCCAGGACCGGGACAGTGACCGGCCGGATCGACGAGCCACCTGCAAAGACCCGTGTCTCGCCGAACTCCGGGATGAACTTGCTCAACGGGTCATCGAGCGCGATCAGGCCCTCCTCGTAACAGATCATCGCCGCAACCGACGTGATCGGCTTGGTCATCGAGTAGATACGAAAGCGCGTGTCGGCCTCGACCGGTGCACCGTTCTCGAGATCGCGAAAGCCTCCGCGGACCACGTAGGCGACCTTGCCGCGCCGGGTGACGACGGCGAGGAACCCCGGTATCCTCCGGTCCTCCACGTACCGGTCGAAGTGCCGACCGATGGAACCGAGTCGGGCCTGGTCGAGACCCACATCCGATGGGTCGAGCTCGGGGGAGATGGCAGACATCGGGTCCACCATATGACCTGAGAAGGTGGGAAGGCCTTCCTTGCGGTTCGGTCCGTCCGGTCAGGGACAACTCCGCGTTTCGGCTCATGGTGTCCGGCGTACCAATATGGAGCCATGACGAAACTGCACGGACGCAATCTGTTGAAGGAGACCGACCTCACCCGGGAGGAGTTCCTCTACCTCGTTGACTTCGGAGCTCGCCTCCGCGAGGACAAGCGTGCCCGGCACGAGCGCCAGTACCTGACGGGTCGCAACATCGCGCTCATCTTCGAGAAGGCCTCTACTCGCACCATGTGTGCCTTCGAGGTGGGTGCCTACGACCAAGGTGCGCACGTCACATACCTGGGACCCACCGGTTCGCAGATCGGCCACAAGGAGTCCGTCAAGGACACGGCTCGTGTGCTCGGCCGGATGTTCGACGGGATCGAGTACCGCGGCTCTGCGCACGCCAACGTCGAGACTCTCGGCAAGTACGCAGGCGTGCCCGTCTGGAATGGGCTCACTGATGAGTGGCACCCGACCCAGATGTTGGCCGACATCCTCACGATGCGCGACCACGCCGGCCGACCGCTCGACGAGGTGGCGTACTGCTACCTCGGCGATGCCCGCAACAACACGGCGAACTCCTTGCTCGTCACCGGAGCTCTCCTGGGCATGGACGTCCGGGTCGCCGCGCCCGAGGCACTCTGGCCGTCTTCGGAGGTCCAGTCGATAGCCCATGGGCTTGCGTCCCAGTCGGGAGCCCGGATCACGGTCACCGAGGACGCCGTTCGAGCGGTGCGCGGGTCGGATTTTCTCTACACCGACGTTTGGCTGTCGATGGGGGAACCGGCCGAACAGTGGGACGCACGCATCGACCAGCTGCTCCCCTACCAGGTCAACGGACCGCTCATGGCGGCGACTGACAACCCCAACGTGAAATTCATGCACTGCCTTCCCGCGCTGCACGACACCGACACAGCGGTCGGCCTACAGATCTTCGAAAGGCGGGGTCTCTCAGCCCTGGAGGTGACCGAGGAGGTATTCGAATCGGGCGCCTCCGTCGTCTTCGACCAAGCAGAGAACCGGATGCACACCATCAAGGCGTTGATGGTCGCCACGCTCGCTGGCGAAGCTGGTGAGTGAGCCTCACCAGCAGGGCGATCACCGCCGGCCGACGTCCCTGATGCCATTGAGCCGATCCCGAACCACCCGCGACCCTCCCAGGTGAGCCAATCTGCAGTTCACGAGTGTTGGAATTCTCGTCCAGGTCGATGGGATTCACAGCCTCGGTCAGGGCTTGCCTGATCGGTGAATCGGCGCTTGTCCGCGTAGCACCCTTGTACCTATGTTACAAGTGCGCTACGGTCTTACTGACGGATTCTCGCTCGAGGGTTGACAGCCCCCCTTTTTCAACCATCGAGCTAACCAAGGCGTCCGCCAAACTAGCCAATAGCTGCAGTTGAGTCCAGGAGGTTCGGCACGATCATGATACGAAAGCGCAAGCTGACCAAGGTCGCGGTCATGGGAACGGCGGTGGCATCCGCCGTGTTCGTTCTCGCAGTGGGAGCATCCAGTTTCGCGACCACGTCCAAGACCACCACGGCCCACGTCACCACGATGGTCAAGGTTCCGGGCGGCACCCTGACGATCGCCGAAGGCGCGGCTGCCGGACCGAACTACATCTTCCCGATGATGAGCCTCCAGTATTTCAGCGTGACGAACTTCGACTTGATCTACCTGATGTTCCGCCCGTTGTACTTCTTCGGCGTCGGCAACACGGCGTCCCTCAATGGAGGGCTCTCGCTCGCCCAAGACCCGGTGTACTCGAACAACGGCAGGACCGTCACCATCAAGATGAAGGGCTACAAGTGGAGCAACGGTGAAACCGTGAGCGCCCAGGACGTGGTGTTCTGGATGAACTTGTTGAAGGCCGACGCCACCTCGTGGGCGGGCTACGCGCCGGGGCCGGGCCAGTTCCCCGGCGACGTCACCAACGTCGTCGCCAACAACAAGACCGACACGGTCACCTTGACGCTGGACGCGAGCTTCAGCGAGTACTGGTTCACCTACAACGAACTGAGCCAGATCTCGCCTCTGCCGATCGCGTGGGACATAACCTCTGCCGGCGCAAAGGCGGGCTCGGGCGGTTGCTCGAGCGCCTCGTACACGTCGATAAATGCCCCGGTTACGTCCAAGGGCCTGACTGACGTCTCAGCGTCCGCCAAGGCTTGCGCTGCGGTGTTTACGTTCCTCACGTCAAAGACCGAGGCGGGCGACCTCGGGACCTACGCCACGAACCCGCTGTGGCAGATCGTGGACGGGCCGTTCCAGCTGACCTCCTACGACGCGACCGACGGCGGTGCGACCGTGGTGCCGAACAAGGCGTACTCGGGTGCCGTGAAGCCTTCGATCGACAAGCTCGTGATGGCTCCGTTCACTACCGACGCGGCTGAGTTCAACGTGCTGCTAAGCGGCAACAAGATCAACATCGGGTACGTCCCGCCGCAGAACGTGCCGGTTTACAAGGGCAAGCCTTGGGGCGCAAACGGGCCGAGCGCCGGAGCGAACAACTCTGAGCTTGCGAAGAACTACAACCTCTCGCCGCTGTACGGCTGGGCGGTCAACTACTTCCCCTTGAACTTCACCAACCCGACCTCAGGCCCGATCGTCAAGCAGCTGTACGTCCGCCAAGCGATGCAGTCGCTGATGAACCAGAGCCTGTGGATCCAGCTGTACCAGGGGGGCTACGGAGTTCCGGACTATGGTCCGGTGCCCGTGCTCCCGCCGACGGACTTCGCCTCTCCGCAGGAGAGCTCGAACCCGTACCCCTATAACCCGGCGCACGCTAAGGCGCTGCTCAGCTCGCACGGCTGGAATGTCGTCCCGAACGGTGTCACCACCTGCGTGAAGCCGGGAACGGCCGCCAACGAGTGCGGAAAGGGGATCCCCAAGGGCGCGCAGCTGAGCTTCACCTACCTCTACTACAACGGTGCCGTTTCGTTCAACAGTCAGGTCCAAGAGCTCCGATCGAGTTGGGCGCAGGCCGGGATCAGCTTGCAGCTCCAGGGCAAGGCCTTCGGTGACGTCATCGGCGTCGCGCTGCCGTGCATAGCCGGTAAGGCTTGCCCCTGGGAGATCGCCAACTGGGGAGGTGGATGGGACTACGCGCCGGACTACTACCCCACCGGTGAGGAGATCTTCACCACCGGCGCAGGGTCGAACAGCGGCGCATACTCCGACCCGACGGCCGACAAGCTCATCGTGGCGACGAACCACTCATCGTCGTTGGCGTCCCTTCACACCTACGAGAACTACCTCGCGACGAACCTTCCGGTGATCTGGCAGCCAGAGGGTGCCTACCAGTTGACCGAGATCGGGAAGAACGTCTGCGGCGTCCTCCCCCAGAACATCCTCCTCAACTGGGTCGCTGAAGACTGGTACTTCTGCAAGGCCAAGTAAGCCATCAAGCCCAGGCGCCCTTGAGGGCGACCGACGGCACGATTCCCGGGCCACGACGATCAATCGTCGTGGCCCGGGGTGTATGTGGTCCCAATCCCCGGGGGAGTTGTCGACACCCGAGTAGACCTGGAACCGACACGGCAAGCATGACCGGATGCGGAAGATCCAGCACTGAGATACAAAGTTCCTGCTGGAGCGGTGCTAAAGCCGCCAGGTCGGACCCGGTGCGGCGCGATCGATCCTGAGAAATCTTCCATACCGGGCGTGGCACGGCCGCTGTCGTCCGGTCCGCCAGGCAGAGAAGAGCTCCCTACGCTCTCCCGGCGGGGCTCTCGCCACGTCGCAGTACCGTCGTCGCATCATCGACGACGGGAGCCATGTATGTACAAGTCGTTGCTCGTCGCGACGGACGGCTCCGAGACCGCAGGCGAAGCAGTCCGAATCGCCATGGAGACGTTCATCCACTCCTGCGGCTCGATCTGGCGCCTGCTCGATGACATCGCCGAGCCGGGTTCGACGTGCTGAACCCGGTGCAGACCTCCGCCGCGGACATGGACCCCCAAGAACTGAAGGACCGATACGGCCACCGGCTCACCTTCTGGGGTGGTGGGATCGACACCCA
>OBLU010001277.1_pt1 | contig 23465 bp, 14 predicted proteins | sample 1518681 | NCBI WGS metagenome assembly OBLU01 (sample SAMEA3539304, study PRJEB22396) | soil metagenome | biome: tundra; feature: field; material: soil | place: USA | collected 2010-05 | depth 0.15 m
CAGCGGCTCAGTTCAACGCATTCTATCCGCAATGCTCCGGCTCCGGCTTTCGCCCCAACCCCGAAGATTATCGCGCCGGAGCACTGCGGATAGAATCGTTAACGTTAAGATAGGCGGTCGCATCACTTCCGCGGGATCGGCGTGCGTTCCTCGCGGCACAGACGGGCATTCCGGACCGGCAGCACTTCTCCGAATCGCCGACTGCGCGGCCGTGTGGATTGTTTCCGAATGCCCGTCATCCTTCGGCGCTCGGCAGAAATGACCCAGTAGCGTGAAACGGCTCCAGCTTGCTGGTTCGTTGGGGCCGGGGACGCGGCGGCGCCGGCTGGATGAGATATTTGGCCACCGTGCGCCGGTTCAGGTTCAAGTGGCGGGCGATCTGTCGCAGCGACCACTTCTGGTGCCAGTGAAGGCGGTGAATTTCGTTGATCTGTTGGTTGCTCAGCATGGCTGGGGGCTGATTCTGTTGTCGGGCAAAACCGGCGCCGATGCCAGAGCGTTGTTGTTTGCAAGATTCCGGAGCCGTTGGCTAAGCCCTTCCACGATAAAGACTTGCGTGGTAGCCAAGGTGTTGTTTGCAAGATGGCTGGCGGCAGGACCGAACGGCCAAACCCCGGCTACTGTCATTGCAGACCTGGCGGCAAACCGAATCCGCAGTCACATGGTGGCGATGGTAGCTGAAGAATGTCGTGGGTAACTGGAATCTCTCCGGCACTTACACCTACCAGTCGCCGGAGTTCGGGTAGTGGGCTACTTTGGTTTTCCACAGGCTTGACGCCAGCCGCCGAACCGTGCCACGCTGGAGGTGTATGCAAAAGCGTTCACGCCTATATATCTCCGGACGCTTAGACCTTTCCAGCCAACGCAATAGAGCAGGGCAGGCTAGCTAGTTCTACTATAGCCCGCAACAATGCCGATAGCGCCGCGATTATTATGATGAATGGATGCCTATAGCCGCCTATCCCGGTAACAGACGCCATAAGAACATCATTGGAACTATCTATTGACCAGTTACAGAACTTGCTAACTGTCTGGACTTTCATGGTTGCGTTAGGGTTAATCCTTGAATACGGTGCCATAATAGCTAGAACAGGGCACAGCAAACGGAATGGTCCGGCCTTCGCATGGATACAAGTGTTTACTATACTGGGCGGCCTATTCATTACAATCGGAGTAGCTGGCGAGTTAGTAGCCGAGTCCGGAATTGCGGTTGCGGAGGGGAAGTTACGCCAACATAACAATGACGTATTAATCATGGCCGATTTGACGCTGAAAATCGGTCTATCAAGTACAGATACCTCTGCCACCCTAGGGCAACTAGGATTATCGTTGGATATGAGAACGGCGCTGGAGCAAGAGCGGAAAAATCGCGTCGAGTTGGAAAGAGAGGTTGACGAACTCTTCGTGCGGATGGGACTAAAGCCGCCCGTCCATCCAAAATAGCGGGATTGGAGAATCAGGCCGCTGGTCAGCGCCACGGCCAAGATGATAATCCAAAGTAGCCCACTACCGGAGTTCGCCACCATCCAGAGCGGGGTCGACTCCAATCTGAACTCGGATACCGCGGGCGACCGCGCCGTCAATCAATGCCAGTGGCGCCGCCAACGTTGGGAGCGGAGTCACGGGTTACAACGCACAGGGCCGGGCCGTCGCGGCCGGCGATTTGTCGATCGTGGCCTATGTCGCCAACAATCCCAATGCCCGTTACATTGTTGCCGGCCTGGGCGCTTATGCCACCGGCGGGAGAAACACGTTCTCGCTTGACCACACCAATAATTTCGATGTGGCGTTCCATGAAGCGTGTCAATCTCACCGAACGGATGCGCTTCGATATCGGTGCCCAGGCGTTCAACCTCTTCAATCACGCGCAGTTCGTTGGGGGCTATCTCTCGGACGTTCGGGACAAACGGCATTCCGCGCAACTTCCTCATTCCGAGCAGTTCGACTTTCGACCGATACGACCAGTACTTTCCCAGCAATGCGCGGAACGTGCAGCTTGTAGCGCGCTTCGTTTTCTGAGCGAGTAGGGAATTGCTCGCTGGCGCTTCCTGGAACAGGCTGCGAAAGCATATGGTTAAATCGCTATAAGTCGTTGACGTTATTGGGCTATTGGCCTATCAAAGAGCAGTCCCACAACGCTTGGATGTCAGTATCAGGCCCGGCAGGAAACAGGCCAGTATCAGGGTCGGAGCAGGCTGGCCCGCCAACCCCAAGACAGGACCCGACGGGGGTCTGCTAGGACACACGATCTCGGAAGCGAGGGAGCCGGGTGAGGGTCCCGCGTCCACGCGAATGTTCCCTCAAGGGCTGCCAGGCGGGGCGGGCTCGTCCACCTGCAAAATCTGGCCGGCATGCACATCCTTCAGCACCTGGCGGATACCGCTGGGCCAAAGAATTTCGAGCGTTTGAGCCGTCACCGCCGGGCCCAGGCCGAAGTGCACCCGCTTGTCACTGGAGGAAAGATAGCTGCTCGCGGTTGTGACCGTTGCGTACTGCTGTCCTTGCGACGTAACAAGCTTCACTACGGCGCCGATGGCATCCCGGTTGCTTTTATGGCCTACCAGCTTCAGGGTAAGCCAGTGATTCTCCGTCTTCGTTTCGTTGTGAATCACATAAGCTGGTCCGTCGTTGGTGGATACCACCGCGTCGATGCGGCCGTCGTTATCGAGATCGCCGGTGGCGAGTCCGCGACCCACCCACGCCTGGTGGAAGACACTACCGGACGCTGCGGAAACATCCACAAAACCATGACCCGTGTTCCGGACCAGCAACATCGGCTCGCGATAACGTAATTGCGGATTGGTCTGCTCGATGGTATCCAGGTCGTGCCCTTGCGCGAACAACAGATCCTTCCAGCCGTCGTTGTCATAGTCTATCAGCCGCAGCCCCCACCCGGAGTGCAGCATCGTGATGCGGCCCATGCCCGAAGTCTTGGTAGTGTAATTGAACGTGCCATCGCCGGCGTTCTGATACACCGCATACATTTGATCGGCGAGATTATCCACCACCAGGTCCGGCAGACCGTCGTTGTTAAAATCGTCGAAGTCCACGCCCATGCCGGCGTAGGTGCGGCCATCTTCGTCGACCGCCACCTGCGAGAGCAGGCCCTTCTCCTCGAACGTCCCGTCGCCCTTGTTGTGGAACAGGAATTCGGGCATGGAATCGTTGGCGATGAAAAGGTCGATGTGCCCATCGCGGTCGTAATCCGCGAGGGCGATGCCCAGGCTCTTACCCGGCAGGGCCAAGCCGATCTTCTGCGCGACTTCCGTGAAGCGGCCGTTCCCATCGTTGTGATAGACCAGCGGCGTAATCGCCTTAAACGTATTGGGATGGCAATAGGCGCGAAAACCCTCCTTATGCTCTCCGCACCAGATATCGTCGAAGTCCCATTGAAGATATCGCAGGACCACGAGATCCAGCAGGCCGTCATTGTCGAGGTCCACCCACGCCGCGCTGGTAGACCAGCCGCTGCCTCCGACGCCGGCCTGCGCCGTCACGTCGGTGAAGGTGCCGTTCCCATTGTTGTGATAGAGCCGGTTGCCGCCGTACGCGGTGACGTATAGGTCCTCATAGCCGTCGTTGTCATAGTCGCCCACCGCGACGCCCATTCCGTAGCCAACCCCCTGGAGACCAGCCGTCTCCGTCATGTCTTCGAACGTTCCGTCGCTTTTCTGGTGAAAGAGGCGATTCCAGTACTTCGGCCCGGTCTTCCGCGGAATCGTGCCCTTCGGAGTAGGATCGTCGAGAGGCGCTCCATTCACCAGGAAGATGTCCAGACGGCCATCGTTGTCATAGTCGAACAGCGCCACGCCCGATCCCATCGTCTCCGGCAGGTACTTCCTGGATGTATGCGAGGCTTCGTGCTTGAAACGGACTCCACTGGACGCGGTGATATCGATGAAGTTGCCGGGTGTCTCGGGAGCTGCCTGCCAGGCTCCGGCCAACCCGATGAACACTAAGGAAACGAGGTAGACCACTGCGTTGCTCACCGCGGCTCCTCGACCGTAGTGTAGCGATCCACCGGAAGTTCGTTCAGCACCTGCACCGTGCCTCTCGGCCATGTGATGGTTGCGCGATCCACCTTCGTGCACGCCCCCAGCCCGAAGTGCAGGCGTGGATCGTTGTGCGATAGATAGCTCCCGCCGTTGCGGACCGTATCGAACTGCGTCTTGCCGCAGTATGCAATCCGGACGCTGGCGCCGATGGCGTCGCGATTACTGCGGGTTCCGCGCAGGTGCAGGCCGAGCCAGGAATTCGAGTTCGATGTCTTGTTTTGGAACAGCAGAGGCCGGCCCGCGATGGGCAGCACCGCCACATCGATCCGGCCATCATTGTCGAAATCACCCGCGCAGCCTCCGCGGTAGGAGTTGTCCGGCATAGCCGGATAGCGAAAAACGGTAGAGAATTCCCCGCCCCGATTCTGCAGCACCGCGAACGGTTCGAAGTAATGCGGCGAGCGCGGGTAGACATGCCCGTTGGCGAGCCAGAGGTCCCGCTGGCCATCGTTGTCAAAGTCGGCAAAGCCGCAGGCCCACCCGAGGTACCGCCTGGTAGCCGGCAGAACGCCGGCCGCCAGCGAGACCTCATCGAAGAAGCCGGATTTGTCCTGCCGGAACAGGGGGAAATAATCGTCGAAAAATGTGGTCGTCAGAAGGCCAAGCCTACCCTGGTTATCGAAGTCGCCGACAGCCACTCCCATGTTCGATTGCGACTTCCCCTCGGCGTTGACGGCAACTCCGCGCTCCAGCGCGCACTCCTTGAACGTGCCGTCTCCCTGATTGAGGAACAGGAAATTCGGGTCGGAGTCGTTCGCCACGAAGAGGTCGATCTTGCCGTCCTGATTGAAGTCGTCAAACACGGCCGTGAAACCATGCGAAAGTCTTCGCTCGCCGAGGCCGGCCCGATTCGTGACATCCGTGAAGGTGCCGTCGCCGTTGTTGTGATACAGCACACCATGGCCCCCTTTCATGCCGATTGGGCCGCAAAATGCGGGCATTCCCTGGTAAGGACAATCCGGCGCGGGTTCATTGAGCGAAATCGAGTGAATATCTACGTAGCCGGCCACGTACAGATCCAGATAGCCGTCACCGTCGAAATCGCCAAACGCGCTCCCCGTATGCCATTCCACGTTGCGGCTCAAGCCCGCCGCACCTCCGACTTCGGAGAACGTTCCGTTGCCGTTGTTCTTATAGAGCAGGTCGACGCCGATGGTGGTGATCAGGATGTCCGTGTAGCCATCATTGTTGTAGTCCGCGGCGTTCGCGCCGGTTCCCCAATAGGCATTGGAGAGACCCGCGCGCTCGGTAACATCTTCAAATCTCCCATTTCCGAGATTGTGGAACAGGTACACCCCACCCTTGGATGGCACTGGCGGCTGGCCCGCCACGATGCGGCGCAACTGCTCCATACTGGAGCCATTCACCACCAGCAGATCCATGAGGCCGTCGTTGTCGTAGTCGAGCCAAGCGGCGCCGCTGCCATTGGCCTCCGGAATCCAGCGCTTCTCGGGGCCTCCGCAACGCATCTCGGCATGAATTCCGGCGGCGCCGGCGGCCTCTGTGAACTGGATACCCGACGTGCCGCCAGCCAAGGAGAGAATCGCGAGGACCGGAAAAACCACGAGGACCACGACAGCACCCGCGTGGCTCAGTCTCATGTTAATCGTAGTAGTATAGCAAGATAATATCAGTGATGCTCCATCGGCTCTTGGCAACTTTCTTACTGCTGCTGCTTTCGGCATGCCCTGAACTGCCGGCTCAGAGCAATTCCGGTGACGACCCACGCGTGCAAGAACTATACGGCCAAGCGAAGACGGCCCAATCGCAGGGCGATCTCGCTACCGCCATCGCCAGATACGAAGAGATCCTGCGAATCGCGCCGCGATTGGGTCCCGCCTACAACAACCTTGGCGCGCTGTATTTCCGGCAACGGGAGTATCAGAAAGCGGCAAGGATTCTGGAGGCAGGGCTCAAAATAAGTCCGGCGATGCCCTCGGCCTCGGCGCTGCTCGGCATTTCGCTCTTCGAGATGGGCGAGTACGGCAAAGCGCGGCCCCGGCTGGAGGCGGCCCTCCGCGCCAATGCCACCGACAGCAACGCGGAGATGTACCTGGTGCACGATTTGACGAAGTTGGGCGATTACGGGGCGGCGGAGACCCACTTGCGGCAACTCGCCGGCCGCGAGCCAAAGAACCAGGAAGTCTGGTATCTGCTCGCCAAGATTCACATGAAGCTCTCCGAGCAGGCCCTGGCGAAGATGAACGCCATCGATCCCCATTCGGTACTGGCGCACGAGTTGTCCGGAGAGATGATGGAGGCCATGAACAATTACGACGGCGCCGTGGTGGAGTTGAAGAAGGCGGTAGAGATGGCTCCCCAGCGGCCCGGCACGCACTATAAGCTGGGAGACGCCTATTGGAGTCTTTCGCAATGGGATTCGGCCACGGAGCAATTCCAGGCGGAGCTCTCCGTCGATCCGGCAAATTGCATGGCGCGGTGGAAGATCGGAGCTATTGTCCTGCAGAGGAATGGGAATCCGGACGAGGCGCTGGCGGACATCAACCGGGCGCTCTCGATGTGCCCCAGTCTGACGGATGCCAGGGTGGATCGGGCGCGCGCCTTGATCAAGCTCAACCGCAATGCGGAGGCTGCCACGGATCTGGAGGCAGCCGCGAAAGCCGATCCGGCTGAACCCAGCACACACTTTCTGCTCGCCAAGGTGTATCGCGCCCTCGGACGCGTCCAGGACGCGCAAGCCGAGATGCAGACGTTCAGCAAGTTGGAGGAGAGCGTGCGGGCGGCCACGGCCGAGCGAGCCCAAGAGGTGATTAAGAACAAGGAGACGGCGCATTAGTCTTTGGCGCCGGCACGAGCGCCTGCGCCACGCCTACTCCGGCACGGCCAGCATGAGCTGCAGTCCTTGCTTGAGCTGCAGCTCTTTTCCGCTTGATTCAAATTTCGATGCGTGCTGCGGCGAATCGTCAACCTGGAGAGTGACTCCGGGCATCCCGATGACCGAGCCTGTCTGCGCAGCCACAGCCCGTCCGGGTTGTGAGACCTCGCCGGATCCGGTGGCGGCATTCTGGGCGGCGTTCTGCGTCTTGTCGGACAACTGGGCCGTTCCGCCCTTGATCGGATGTGCGTTGGGGGTGGCGGCGTCCAACGGAGTGTTCCCCGCGTCGCCAGAGCTTTTTTGAGGGCCGCCCGGCATCATGGCCGCGCGGATCGACAGGCTGAGCGGCGTCTTCTTGCCACTAAGTTCCACCTGCTCGAACGAAATGCTTAGGGAGTTCGGGTCTGCCGCACGCACTTCGCCTAGCAGTATCGTGCCCTCCGGAATTGCGACTCCGCCGGGTAGAAGCACGGCAGTGACTGCGCGAGCTTTGACAGGATCGCCCGCCTTGGCGCTTTTCGCCTTTATTGTCTTGAGCAATTCGGCCTGTACAAACTGTTTGGAATGTTGCGCCAAAGACGACAACGGTAAGCAACCCGCTGCCACTATTGCGATGAGCCGGATTTTCATAATTGTCTCCTAGTTCTCTTTCGACGGCTTAGTGCCTGCCAGCGCGGTATACCGCTCACTCTCGATCTTTGCTTTGTCCATCAATCCCTGTCTCCGGTAGACCTGTGCCAGCATGAAATGTACGGGCGCGTTTTGAGGGGCAAGCTTCACGGCTTTCTCCAACTCATTTCTAGCCTTCTCCAACTGATTCAGGTGAGTGTACGCCTTTCCCAGTTGCCGATGAACCCGATAATCTTCCGGAGAGATCCGCGCCGCGCCGAGCAGGTGCGGCAACGCTTCGTCCGGGCGATTGTCGTCCACCAGAAGACTGCCTAGGTCAAGCAAGGGTCCGGCGTTGCTGTCCGGCGCATCCTTCTGCCAATCGATGGCGGTACGGTAGGCGGCCATGGCTTTCTCGAGTTGATTCAGGCCTTCAAAAGATAGTCCAAGGTTATCTTCCGCCTTGACATTCCTGGGATCCAGCTTCAGGCATTGCTCGAAGGCGCCGACGGCTTCCTCAAACCTGTTTTCGTTGTACTTGGTGCGGCCAAGATAATACCAGCCGAGTGAGTCTTTCGGATTCCATTCGACCGCCTTCGTGAACCACTTATCGGCGTCCGGATAATCCTTCAACAACACATAATCGCCGGCTACCGCTTGCAGATCCGCCGCGCCCGGCGTGCGGTATCGGGCGGCTTCGGTGTATTCGGCCAGGGAAGATTTTGGGTCCTGTTTCTTGAACAGTATGTAGCCGAGGAGATAGTGCCCATCGGCGGAGCTCTTGTGGATTTTCAGATACCGGCGGGTCACTTGCTCGGCTTCGTCCAATTTGCCTAAGTCCAGCAGCGATCGGGCCTCTGGCAGCGGGGTGTCCGGCGAAGAATGCGCACCGGTCAGTGCGTTATAGCGTTCGGTTTCGACGCGCGCATGGTCTTCCAAGCCGCTCTTTCGCAATGCCTGAGCCAACAGGAAGTGAAGGGGACCATTCTCAGGGGCGAGTGCCACGGCCTTGCGCAGCTCCTCGCGGGCCTCCGGCAACCGATTCAGTTGCAGATAAGCCTTCCCGAGCTCGCGGTGAGCCCGCCAGTCGCCGGGGGCGATCCCGGCCGCCTGCACAAGGTACGGGATGGCATCGCCGGGCCGGTTATTTTCCACCAGCAGGGTGCCCAGATCGAGGTACGGTTCGGGATTTCCGGGAGCGGCGCCGGTGTCCAAAGCGATCGCGGTACGGTATGCCGGGAGGGCGTCTTCGGTTCTGCCCAGCGCTTCGTAAGAGCGGCCCAGGTAGTCCGCCGCTTGAGCGTTCAGCGGATCCAGCTCCAAGCATTCGGTGAAGATCCGGACGGCGTCCGCGAAGCGCTTCCGATTGTATTTGGCGCGCGCCAGGTAATACCTGGCGTGCGCATCGTTAGGAGCCAACTCCAACGACTTAGTGAGCCATCGATCAGCGGCGGCGTAGTCCTCCATGAGGAAGTAATTGCCGCCGATCGTTTCCAGGTCAAGGGCGCTGGGCGCCCGATAACGCGCGCCCTCCGTATATTCAGCTAATGAGGGCTTTGGATTTCCTTCCCGGAACAGAATGTACCCGAGCAGATAGTGCGCATCCGCCGAACTCTGGTGGATCTCCAGATACCGCCGGGCAGAGCTCTCGGCATCATTCAATTTGCCCGCATCGACGAGCGATTGAACCTCCAGAAGAGCAGGCTCAGGTGTCTGCCCGAAGAGTAGTGCGAAAGGCAGCAAACCGGCAAAAAGGACCGCGCGGGGCATTTCTTTAGTTTAAACCGGGCTTTTCAGTTTAGACCGGGCAGGTCCGGTGGTGGAAGAGGGGACGCCGTCTCCGACGGCCGCGAGAGGATTCCAGGATCGATCGCCGTGGCCAGCGCGCGCGCGCGTTTCGATCCCTGCGCGTCGCCATGTTGCTCCAGCATAATGCTGAGGTTGAAGTAGAGCCTTGCTGCCAGCGGATCTATCCGAAGACCGGCGTGGCACACTTCGACCGCGCTCTGCCACTGGCCCGCCGAGTATAGCGCGGCGCCCAGGCTCTCATAAGCCGCAAGGTTGTCCGGGTCGAGTTCGATTGCGTGGCGGAATGCTTCGATCTGCCCGGCATGATTCCCCAGAGCGCCGAGCGTGAGGCCCAGATCGAATTGGGCGGTTGCGTCCTTCGGATAGAGCCGCGCCGCAAAGGCCAGGACTTCGGAGCCTCTTTGCACCTGTCCGTTTTCGCCAAGGGTTGCCCCCATAAAGATTAGCGCCCGCAAAAAGTACGGATAGATCCTAAGCGCCTGCTGATCCTTTTCGAGGGCGCCTTTGATGTCGCCGCCCGCTTTCAACGCGGATGACCGCTCGAAGAGATCGTCGGCGTCCGCCTTGAAATCGCGCGGCATGCGCTGCAGAATCATCCAGCGATTTCCCATGTCGACGATGCCGCTGGTTTCGCCGTGTCCGAGCTTCGCCCCGGCGGCCGCCAGCTTCGGCTCCATCTCGGATAGCCACATCTCACCGATGTAGCCGCCCCCCGGTGCGGTTTCGTCTATCGAAAGATCGTGCGCTACGTCAAAGAACGCCTCTCCCTTAGCAAGCCGTGCGGCCGCGCTCTCCGCCTTCTGTCTCTCGTCCACGACGATGATGCGGAGAAACTCGCGTAAAGGCGGAACCTGCGATCGGAGGCTTTCATCGTGTTTTGCGGGTTGGATTCCCCGCTCCGGATGCACCCGAATCCAGTGATCCGACATGTGGAAGACGCCTTGATCCACGCGCGGCATGTGACAGCCGGTACACTGGCCGCGCGCGTTCACCGCGCACATAGCGGCACGCGGCTTTGCGGCGGCGGAGTGGCAGCCCAGGCAGGCCCTGACGGACACCTGCTCCAATTCCGCGGGCGCCCGATCGCGATGGGGATCGTGACAGTTCGTGCACGTCAGCGCCTTTCCGCTCTGAATGAAGCACTCCGAATTGCGAAGCGCCACCACCTGGCTCGAAACAAGCAATTCTTTAGGAAGGGGATCGGACCGGTCCGAAAATCCGATGTGACACCGGGCGCAGGGATCCAGGCGCCGATCGGCGGCGAGCTTCTTCGGATTGACCATGCTGGCGCCGGGTTTGCCCTGACGGATCGCTTCCACGTGCCCGAGACCCGGTCCATGGCAGCTCTCACATTGAACTCCGCCCTGCTTGCCCGCCCCTGGTGTGCCGGGTTCGCCGTGACAGGTGAGACACTTCACCTGGAATCCCGGACTCAGCACCCTGCCAAAGGCGTCTTCATACGAGCTCGGCTTTCCCGAAGCGAAGCCCGGTGAGATCGCCAGCGCCTGGTTCGGCGTATTATAGACATACCGCGCTTCGATGAGCGCCGGGCGCTCCAGGGGGATGGAGTCCAGTTTTTCGATTGACAGAAGAAAGCTCAGGCCGTGGCGTTCACCGCCCATGACTACGTTCACAGGCAGTGTCGTTTTCACCCCATCCGGCATGAGTGCGGAGAAGATAAAGCCGTCGCTTTGGCGCTCGATTTCGTATTGCAGCACCTTGGCCGCCCCTTCTTGGGCGCGGCCATGATAGCCCGGAGGCAGCAAGGGCGTCACTGCGCCGTGCCACGTCTTGGCCATGGCGGTCTTGGCCTGAGTGGCGGCGATCTGCTGGTGGCAAGAACCGCAGACCACCGCTCCGGCATAGCGCATGTCGCCGGCGTCTGCGCCGCGGCCCAGCGGCGCCAAGGCCAGTAGCAGGCCAACGGTCGTGGCTCGGCAAGTGGGCATGATTCTGAGCCGCCGTGGCGCACGCTTCAGCGTGCTGCGGCGAGCTTCAGCTCGCCATCTTCGGATGACAGCCAGACCGTGGGCTGAAGCCCGCGGCGGCACGCTAAAGCGTGCGCCACGCCTAGAAATTGACCTGGAACTGCGCTTGGCCCTGGCGTTGCGTATTGGCTTGGCTATTGATCACCTTACCGAAGTTCGGATCGGCAAGGTTCAGATTCGGGCCGCCCAAGACCACCCGGTTCAGCAGATTGAAATACGACATGCGCAATTCCGCTTTCACATGTTCGCCGATGCCGAACTTCTTACTGAGAGAGACGTTTTCATTCAGGTTCCACGGACCGCGGATATCGAGAACCCGCGGCGCCGTTCCCAGCACCCAGAGACCGGGGTTGGTGAAGGCTGCTGCATTCAGCACCGGCTGTCCCGTATAGACGTTGCTGTAGGAGAACTCCTGTTGGACGCCCGGAACGATATTAGCGCGGTTGCATGGCGCACACCCGTTCCCTAGCGGATCGCCAGGAACTGTTACAGATCCGCCCGTGCCATTCCATAGCGGCGTACCCTCCTGGTACGTGAGGATGGGACTGAGCTGCCAGCCGCCCAGTATGTTGCTGGCAACTCCCTTGTCGTTCAGCAAAGGCTTGCCTTTGCCAATCGGCAACTCGTAAGTACCGGCGATGCTGATCATCTGCGGCTGATCGTTGTTGTCAATCGACCATTCCGCCTTCTGGTTGTTCCTGTTCAGTGCAACGTTGGCGAACGACGAGAAACCGGAGTTTGTGTTCGACATCATCCGCGACAGATTGTAGGAAACCAGGAAACCCAAGCCGGCCGAGAAGCGCTTCTCCAACTGCACCTGGAGGGCGTTATAAAACGCAGATCCGCTGTCGTCGAAATTGTTAAAAATACTCGCGAACTGTGGAAAAGGACGCAACGCCTGAAGCACGGTGGCGCCGCTTCCAAAGTCATTGAGGAAATTCGGATACGGAATCGCGATACCCGCGGCTACCGCCGCTGCAGAGTTGACCGGCAGACCGAGGGTGCTGCCCAGGCCCAGCTTACTGGAATCGAGCTGATTCGGGGGGTTCAACTGGGCTGGCAGGAAATTGGCCCGGTTACCCGTGTAATGCGCCGAAAGTAACATGTTAGAGCGCAGTTCGCGCTGGATACCGACGCTCCAGGAAATCACGTACGGCGCAATGCCGTCGGTGGGCGAAAAAGCATTAATCGGTTGCGCGACGCCCAAACTGTTGCTGAAGGGAACGGGAGCCGGTACGGGAAGGATGTTGCTGTCCCAGGAGCCGAAGCCGGGCGTGGTGGTCCCCGTCGAATTCCGGTTGAATGAGCCGGTCAGCAGGTTGGCGTAGTTGACGGCTACTTTGCTAGTGCCGTATTCATATGCGCCGCCATCCAAATAATTCCACGAGACGCCCCCCTGCAGGACCGTCTTGTTGTTTAGGCCATAGGAAAAACCAAACCGCGGACTGAAGTGGTTCCATCGGATGTTGGCATGCGTGAATCCCGCGCAGCCCGTACAGGTGCCGAACTTGGTAGCCGCTCCCGGCAGTCCGCCCGCCGCGGGATTGGCAATACTAGGATCGAAGAACACGATCTGGTTGTTCACCTCGGTGAACGGCACCATCACGTCCCAACGCAAGCCGATGTTGATCGTGAAGTTCGGTCTCAGCTTGATGTCATCCTGGATGTACGGCGAGAAGTCGCGGTTGCGGAGCCTGAGCTCCGGCGAACCTATCCGGTTCGCGCTGTCCACGGTGCCCAGCAGGTAGCTCGCGAACGAATTGCCCGTGGTCCCCAAGTTGTTCGGGTCGGCCGTTTGGTTGTTGCTGAAGTTAAACGTGCCGGCGCAGTGCTGGCACTCATTATCGTCCTGGTAGGTCCGCCGGACCTCCAGTCCGATGTTGAAGGTATGTTTTCCTTTGATCCAGAGATAGTTGTTTTCGATCACCCAACCCAGCTTTCGGTTGATGGATTGAATCCACGGCGAACCGAAGTCGGTTGGAGCCAGAAGGCCGGTGAAGTTAATCTGGGGAAGCTGGGGCGCCCCGGGTGCAGCCGCGAAGTTGCTGTTCTTGATCAGGCTGAGCTGATCGTTCAGTTCGCCCAGCCAGCTTGCCCCGGCCGTCATTACCAAGTGGGGCGTGAGCGAATTGGAGTAGTTCAAGAGAAATACCGAGCCGAGATCCGGATTCCGAGTCTCGCTGCCTAGCTCACCGAGAAGGTGAGAGCTGGTTTCCGTCGCGTAGGAAGTCTGCTTATCGCGCCACTCGCTCCAGTGGATCGACTGCTTGTCGTTGATGTTGTAATCGATGTTGAAGCCCCAATTGGTTTGCCGGGTGGGGAGAACACCCTCGTTGGATTGAAAATTGTTTGCATATCCCCCAAAAGTAGGATCGGGCATCAAAGGTATCAAGGTGGCCGATAACGGGCTGAACCGGTTAGTTGGAATCGTATCGTTGGGGAAGGGTGTGTGGGTGGTCGGATCGTAGATCGTCACGCCCGTAGCGCTGAAATTTCCCTGCTTTTCGGCGGCTGTGGGCAGCGACATGAAGGTGGTGTCGGTTTGGTTCACGCGGTACCAGTCCATGCTGAGGTGGAAAAACAACCGGTTCTTGCCGTTGTACACTTTGGGAATCCAGACCGGGCCGCCAACAGTGAAGCCGTAGTTGTTCTCCTTGTCAACCGGAGTGGCCGGGTTGTAAGCGCCCCGCGCGTCAAAGAAGTTGTTTCGGATGATCTCGAAGACATCTCCGTGGAGCTGGTTCGTCCCAGACGCAGTTTGGTATGTGACTACTCCCTGTGCCAGCCCGTACTGGGCCGAGAAGGACGATCGCAAGACGTTGAATTCATTGACCTGTTCGAACGGCGGGTTCCAGATCGTCTGAAAGCCTTGAGTTTCGGACTGAGCCATAGGGATGCCGTTAAAGACCACCTCGCTCTCAAAGTCCACGCCGCCGTTGATTCGTTTGCTAAAGGTGCCGCCCGTTACGCCAGGGGCCAGGAAAACGAACTGGTCGATCTGTCGGCCTCGCCCGCCGGCGATCTCCACTGGAAGCGCCTCGACCACGGCGTTTTCAATGGTGGTGCCTAGTTCCGGCTGAGTGGTATTCAGAGTGATCGCGGTTTCCTGGACTTCGACGCTCTGCGAGACGTTGCCAGTCTGCATCGATACGTCCACGGTGGAGGGACGCCCCACCTCGACCAAGACCCCGTTGTGCACGGACATCTGAAAGCCGGGGTCCTCGGCTTGCACGGTGTACGCGCCGGGAATCAGGTCCGTGACGGTGTACGTGCCGGAAGAGCTGGTGACCGAGTGGCTTGCCACTAGGGTCGCCGTATTCGTCACCGTTATCTTTACATTGGGCATCACGCCGCCGGTTGCGTCGGTTACCGTCCCGGTAATCGAACTAAGGGCTTGGCCGTGCAGGGTTGCCGGAGAAGTCAGCAACACAACGCAGACGGCCAAACAGGCGGCCAAAAAGCGCCAGCCAGTCGCGCCGGCGCGCTGTAACAGCGGAAACGTCGAGAAAACCCTCATGTGCAACTCCTTGTCAAAAATGTCTTGAAAGCGAATCCCAGAGCAAAACCCCTCGCATTTTTACCCTAGTGTTTTACCATTAAACCTTTTTTCGGTCTATAGTGGTGAGGAATTCCTGAAATTCTGATGAAATCTTTTGGACACAGCGAGTTGGACGGTTTCGTACGGGGTTCGAGGTTGGCTCGCGGATCTGTATGACCGCAAAGCGCAACGCAGGCGGCATCAGCGGCCGGTGATGGCGCGGCGACGGGAAACGCGGATATCCCACCGGCTTGTAACAACGTTTAACGGTTCTGTGGCGCCGAACTGTCGGGCTGAAGACCGACACCGGCACGCTGAAGCGTGCGCCACCGATTTGCGCTATAATCGGTCCCATGCTTCACGGCGGGGATGGGGATCTGGCCGGTCCGCCTGCGCGAGGGAGAATTACAGCCGCCATGCCCGCGGCACACGGAAAGGCGGTTGGCGGTGAGCTCGCAGCGAGGGTGTGCAGGCAAATCTACCGTTGCGAAGATGTGGAGATCGACCCTTCCCTAGCCTGCCTCAAGCGCGGCGGACTGGAGCAGCATCTTCGCCAACAATCCTTTCACTTGCTGCTGTACATGATCGAGCGGCGCCAGCGGCTGATTAGCAAGGAAGAGCTGATTGAGAACTTCTGGCGAGACGCGGCGGTCACCGACAACGCCGTCGTCCAGTGCATCAAGGAGATCCGAAAGGTTCTGGGCGACGATCCGCACGAACCGCGATTTATCCGGACAATTCACAAGATTGGCTACCGCTTTATTGCGATTGTTGTGGAAGAGCCGTTGGCTGCCGAAGCGGGCCGTCCAAGTCTGGAGAGCGAGGGGGCTGGTCCGTCCTTCGCGGGGAAGGCCGCTGGGGCCGAAGCCATGGCGGCTGGAGCCGAAACGAAGGCTGCTGGGGCCGCGGCGATAAGAGGCCCCCACCCGCGATTGAACCCGTGGCTCCGATGGTTTGTGCTGGGTCTTGCAGCCACGGGAGGAATTGTCCTCACTGGGACCGTGCTCCACCATTCCACAGCCTCAAGAGTGGAAGTGACCCTGCCTCGGGTTCCCGGACGGAAGGCGCTCGCCGTGATGTATTTCGAGAATCAGAGCGCCAAGCCGGCTCTAAACTGGCTGAGCGAGGGCTTGGCCGACATGTTCATCACCGACCTTGCCCGTTTCGACAAGCTGACAGTCCTGAGCCGCCAACAGCTTCATCTGCTCCTGGAGAGAAGCGGCCACAAACCCCAAAGCGGGATTCACCTGGACGATGCGTTGGATATCGCACGCAAGAGCCATGCCGAGGCCGTCCTGCTGGGCAGTTTCCTGACGCTGGGAGAAAAGATTCTGATCAACACACGGCTGTTTGAGACCGCCAGCGGCCAATTGCTCGCCGCGGACCAGTTCGAGGTGGACCAGCCGGCGGATATTCTGGCGCGGATCGATCTGCTGTCGCCCAAGCTGGCGGCTCACCTGGGCACTACGCCTGTCGACATGCGCCATCAGACCGGCCTCGCCGAAGCCATGACCAACAACCTGGAGGCTTACCGATACTATTCCCTGGGTGTGAGCAAGGCGCAGGCGTTTCAGAACGCGCAGGCCATCGCGCTGTTGCGCAAGGCCGTGCAACTGGATCCGAAATTCGCGATGGCCTACGCGCGGATCGGATACGCCTACTCCGTAACGGATTTCGTGCCGGAGAAAGGCAGGCCGTTCCTGGCAAAGGCCATCCAATTATCGGACCACCTGGCGCCCAAGGACCGCTTGTATGTCACAGCGTGGTATGCGATCGCCCGGCAGGATTACCCCGGGGCGATCCGGACCATGCAACAAATTGTCGACCAATTCCCGTTGGAAACGGAAGCCTACACGCGCCTGGCCCGGCTTCTGTACGGAGAGGAGCGGCCGCAAGAAACCATCGCGGTGGTGCGGCGGGGGCTTGCGGTAGATCCTGAATTCGGAGATCTATACAACGTGCTGGGCGTCTGCTACCTGGGCCTGGGGCGGTACGATGAGGCCATCGCGGCGCATCAGCGCTACGTGCAGCTTGCGCCGGCCGAGCCCAATGCGCACGACAGCCTGGGCATGTCCATTCAGCAGTCCGGAAGGTACGAGAGTGCCGCCGGCGAGTACAGCGCCGCCTTGTCGCTCGATCCGGAATTTGAGCCGGCCATTATTCACCTCGGTAACGTCTACTTCCAGCAGGGCCGCTACCGCGACGCTCTCCGCCAGTACCAGCGCTACATTCAAGTGACCGGGTCGGATACGGCGCGCGCGGTCGGCTACAGCAGCCTGGCGCAGGTGTACTGGCGGCAGCGGGATCTCAGCCGCGCGGAACAAGCTGCCCAGAACGAGACCCGGTATGCGAAGGGCGCCGTCTGGAGCGAACTGCTCCTGGCGTTGGAACGAGGCGAGACTGCCAAGGCGGCAAGGCTGAAAGGCAGGTTTCTGAAGTATTTTCAGGATGTGCCCTATCCAGGGCGCGGGTCGAGGGACGAACGGAGGAGCTACGAATATTATATGGGCGCCCTGGCGTTGCACGAAAAGCAGCCCAGCCAGGCGATCGCCCACTTCCAGGCGGCACTGCGCCATCTGCCGCCCAGTTCCGGGCTGGACCTCTATGAAGACTGTCTGGCCAATGCATACCTCGAACTAGCGCGCCTGGATGATGCCGTCTCCGAGTATCAACGCATTCTGCGCCTCAATCCGAATTACCCCTTGGCGCAATACCATCTAGCGCAGGCTTATCGGGGAAAGCGTCAGGCCGAGCAGGCCCGTGCGGCATACGAGCGGTTCCTGCAGATCTGGAAAGGCGCGGATGCGGATATCCCCGAGGTCGTGGACGCCAAGAAAGGACTGCTAGCGCTATCGGCGCGCCCCCAGACCTGAATGGGCACGCGGACGGCATCAGGCCGCGGTGATCATCGCGCCGGGTCGAAGCCCATTTCGCGCCGGTATTGCGCAATGAGCCCGGCTGCCTTGGCACTCTCGCCTTCGTCCCGGTAGAGGCTGCTCAGGAGTTCGACTGCCTGTTGCAGCAGGGGATCGAGATGCACCGCTCTTTCCAGGTGGCGGAGGGCTTCGGATTTTCGGCCAGCGGCCATCAGCGCCGAAGCGGCATTTACTTCATAGGGAGCATATGCCGGCCGTAAGACTAGAACCTTTTCGAAGCGGCGCAGAGCCTCGGCCGGCTGCTTCCCGCGGAGCAGGACGCTACCCAGAGTTGTCAACACATCCGGGTCGTCCGGGTATTCCTTCTCAACTTGATTGAGCATGCGATAGCCACGGATGACCTCTTGTGCGGACTTGTTCTGCAACCCCACCGCCACCAGGGCCAGCGCCAGATTACGCTGGCGCAGCCTGGGCTCCGGTTCACGCCACGCGGCCAAATCCTCGGCTTGGACTGGCTCGCTCCGCGGCTCCGGGCGCCGTGCGATCCGGTGGTCCGTGAACACCGTGTGCCCGCCATCGCGTGCTGCCAAGCGTGGCATGTGGCACGCTACACAATCGCGGCCGGCTGCGGCGTGGGATTGCTCCAGCCTCGTACCGTGGCAGTTCAGGCAGCGCTCTCTGAAGTAAGCCGCGGGATCTGCCGTCCTCTCATGAGGGTTATGGCAACTCCCGCACCAGAGCTTGCCGGCGCTGTTTCGGGCGCAGACGCTGAGGGCTAGTTGTTCCGCGTGACTGACGACTTTCAGGGTCTTGCCGGCCGGTTGAGCCGCGACATAAACGGTATAAGTGTCGTCGAGGCTCTGGCCTGGTTGGAAATCCGCCATACTCTTTCCTGGATTGGGGATGCGCACTTCTCCGGCGAGATGACATTGCTCGCAGATACTGTCCCGCGCGGCCCCTCTGAGTTTCGCTGGATTGAGGATCGACCCGGGCACGGGCTTGTTCGCATGGGCTTCACCCGGCCCGTGGCAACGGTCACAGGAAATGCTTTCAGCCAAGAAAGCCGGCGTTTGATAGCGGTTCAGAGTGTCCGGAACCGGTTGTGCCTTTCCCGAATGGCACAGCAGGCACTCCAGCGTCACGGGCCGCGAAAAGTCCGGATGATGAGATTCTTCGTAACCCGGAGCGACATCCCAGAGACGGCGATTCGTGTAATAGGAGAGCGGGGATTGAAAGAGATGATCGCCAATCCGGACCAGATAGCCGAAAGCGTGCGCGCCAGAGCCAATCACGTATGCGACTCGCTGCTCGCCCCTTTCACCGTCGCGCTCAAACCTCTGCAGCACGCCCGATGGCTTCGAACGAATGGAGAATCTGGTCTTGGAGAGAGCGTGCTCAAAAGATCCCTCCGGCTGGGGCGTCACCTCGCTCAGAGAATGGGCCATTGCCGACTGCCGATAGCCCTGCACCTCTTTTGGATGGCAGTCCGCACAGCGCCGATCTCCGCCGATTGCTGGCACGGCAAGAAGCACGATCGTCCCGATTGCCCCTCGTACTGTCCCCTTTAACATCGTAGGCTGTATTACATTTATCACGAATTGATTGATGCGGTCGCGCCGAAGTCTGCCCCGTCTGGGCGGCCCTTGAAGGAAGATCCGATATATACTGCTAAGGAGTGCCGATGCGGTTAACATTCTCCGCTCTTCTTCTGATTGCGGCGGTAGCGCACTCCCAATCGCTGCCGCCGGACATTGAGCGGCTGCTTACGCTGAAAGACCGCGCGTCCGTCTTACTGGCGAACATCCCGGATTGCACCTGCCTCGAGACGGCCGGCCGGGTCGAGCGCAGCGCCCAAGGGCGCCAGAAATCCGCAGACGTGATTCGGGTGGCGGTTGCCGTAGTCAATCGGAAGGAGACCTACGGTTGGCCTAACGGCGAACGTTTCTTAGATCGGCAGCTTTCACAAATGATCCCCGGGGGTCTGCGTGCGACAGGGTTATACGGAACATTCGTGCGCGGGTTGATGGCCAGCAAGAACGACAATTTCCAGTTTGCCGGCGAGGGCAAGCTGAACGGCGAGTCCGTGTTCCGCTACGACTTTCAAATTCCGGCGTCGGAGGGACCATGGAACATCGGAGTGGGCCAGGAGTCCGGTACAGCCGGTGAGCGCGGATCCTTCTGGGTGGAGGCGAAGAATCTCGAGCTGCGCCGCCTTGAGGTGAGCGCTGTTGGGATTCCCTTGAACCTCGGGCTGAAGGACCTTCATCTCGTCATCGATTACGAAGTGATGGTGATCTCGGATCGGCGCGTGTTGCTTCCCGCCAAAGCGCGGGTCGATGCTCTGCAGTGGAGTGGACGAGAAGACTTGAGCCACGTCTTCTTCAATCACTGCCGCGCCTTCGGAGCCGATTCAACGATATCTTTCGCTGCCGATGCGCAAACCGGTTCGCAGACAAAATCGCCGTCCCGGAACTTTGAGCTGCCCACGGGTCTGGAGATAACCGCAGCGCTGAAGACTCCGGTGGACTCCGCTACCTCCTCTCCCGGCGACCCGCTCGAAGCCGCCATCGCCAAGCCCGTTTTCTGGAGGGGCAAAGAAATCGTCTCCCAAGGCGCTCGCCTCGAAGGGCACATACGCCAGCTCCGGCCGCTACCGGATCTGGAGCAGTGCGCCGTGACGATCGAATTCGACCGCATTCAAACACTTAAGGGTTGGATGCAATTCTACGCGCGGATGACAGCTTTGCGAGGCGTGCCTGGGACGCGCACGAAGAAAGGGCACCCAGTGTTTGAAGCCGCGCCGGACGTGAGCGGCAGCCGGGACATGATCGATCCCGAAATCCCCGGTGTCGGCACCATCTACCTGCCCGCCGCATCCGCGCAAATGCCGGCGGGTACATCGATGACGTGGAGGACCGAGGACCTCATCCCCAGCAAGGATCGGCCCTCACCGAATTTGGATACTCGCATACAGATGAACTAGTTCCTCAGTCACTCCTCGCGCAGCGCGGACATCGGGTCGATGCGGGCCGCGGCGCGGGCGGGCCAGAAACAAGCTAACAATCCAGCAGCTACCACCAGCACCGAGACGGCGGCAAACGAATAGGGGTCGAAAGTCGAGAGCTTCCACACTTGCCTGGAGAGCACGCGGACCGACAGGACACTGAGAATCAGGCCGACCGCCACGCCAGCTCCGACTAGCCGCATGCCGGAGGCCAAGACCATCCAAATGACTCGCGAGACGTTCGCACCGAGCGCCATGCGGATCCCGATCTCGTGTGTGCGCTGCGCTACGGAACTGGAGATCACGCCGTAAATTCCGAGCAACGCCAGCAACAGTCCAAGTACGGCAAAGATCGAGAATAGCAGCAGGTTGAAACGCGGGCGTGAATAAACCCATTCATTCAGCATGGTCTCGATGGTCTTGACGTCGGTCACCGGCTGATCCTTGTCGATGGCATATACCTGAGCCCGCACGGCGCTCATCAGGGCGTCTGGACGCCCCTTCGCGAGCACGATCAACTGGTCGGCGATACCGGTAATCGTATAGGGGATGTACAACTCGGGCATGACCTGCTGTTCGGGAACGTTATTGAGCGTGTCTCGCGTCACGCCTACAATCTGAAACGACGCGTCCGCCAGCTTGAACGGAGGTGTTCGCAGGAAGGGGATGGTGACGTGCCGGCCGAGGGAATCGCGCTCGGAGAGATACCGGCGCACGAACGCCTGGTTCGCCAGAGCGATATGCGCGTTGTTGGCGACATCGTGTTCGTCCATCGCCCGTCCCTCAACCAAGCCTATGCTCATCGCTTTTGTGTAGCTTTCATTGATGGTATGGATCAGTACGGGGCGTTGGTCCGGGTGCGCACTCCCGGCGACTTCGACCGGAGCATCCATGCTCCCGAAGGGGTGGAGTCCGACATTGAGGCCCACTGAGGCGACGCCGGGCAACGCAGCCGTGCGGCGGAGCAACTCCCGGAAGAACGTGTTGCGCCGCACAGTGTCCGGATAGCGCTTCTCCGAAAGAGGGATTCTCACAGTCAGTATACGAGACGGCTGGATGCCCAGCCCGAGGTCTTCGATGGCGAAGAGCGTTCGAATCATCAGGCTGGCGCCGACCAGCAGCATGAGAGAAAGCGCCACTTCACCAACCACCAGAGCGCCGCGCAGGAATCGTTGGCGCTTGCCGCCGGTGGCGCCCCGGCCGGCTTCCTTCAGTGGGTTTACGATGTCGCCGCCGGATAGGTGCAACGCGGGCGCCAGCCCGAAGATCAATGCGCCCGCGACTGAAATTGCCACGGCGAATAGCAGAACGGGCGTGTTCAGTGAGATGACGGCTTCGTCGGGGATGGTATTGGGCGGCACCATCGCGATGATTCCGGCAAGGCCGGCTTTCGCCAGAAAGACGCCCAACAGCCCTCCCATGAGCGCCAGCACAATGCTCTCGCACAGTAACTGGCGGACGATACGGAGCCGGCTTGCGCCCAGCGACGCGCGAACGGCGATTTCCTTGTAGCGCGCAGACGCCTTCGACAGCAGGAGGTTCGAGACGTTGACGCAGGAGATGAGTAACAGCAGTCCAACGGCTCCAAACAGAATCCAAAGTGCATCGTGCAGGCCGCTTTGGAATTGCTCGGCGAACGGGATAATGCCGGCCCGCCATTTCTCGGGGAAGTCGTGTGGGGATTGCCGCTGCAGATCTTCCATAATCGGGCGCAAGTCGGCCTCGGCCTGCGCCGCGGTAACGCCCGGCTTGAGACGGCCGAGGACGTGCGCTTCGTGGACACCCTCAACGGCTTCGCCGCGACGTGGAACGATGGGGATGTAGACGTCGGCGCCGCGCCACATGAAGCGCCGCGGCATTACGCCGATAACCGTGCGGACGGTGCTGTCCAGTGTCATCCGGCGGCCCAGCACGCCGGGATCTCCGCCGAATTGGCGCTGCCAGAAGCGATAGCCTAGAACGGCGACCGGCTCGGCGCCGGCTGCGGCGTCCGCGGAGCTTGTGACGCGGCCCAGAAGCGGCGGCACTCCCATTACGGCGAACGAGTTCATGGTGACGTGATTTCCCCGAAGCCTCTGCGGTTCGCCGTTTCCCGTCCAGAGAATGTCGCTCCAGGTCGAGATCACCAGGCCGTCGAATATGGTGCTGCGTTGCGCGATTTCGAGGTACTGATCGATAGTGTAGTAGGTGCGGTAGCCCCGCCTGCCGGGCTCCTGAAGCGCCGGACTGACCAGGTGGGCGACATCCTTGTAAGGGAACGGGTCAAGCAGTACGGCGTAGATCACGCTATACATCGCGGTGGTGGCGCCGATCCCGAGCGCGAGAGAACCGGCAGTCATGAGCGCCAGACCGGGGCTCTTCCGCAAGTTCCGCATCCCGAAACGCATGTCACGCGCGAGGTCTTCGAAGAAAGCAAACACAGGTGTGTCTCCCCTTTCCGTTTTTGACGAACACCGCCCATTTTAGTTCCTTGCGGTTCAACCTCGACCCCGATATTTCATCACAATTTCAGGATTCTCTCACCACTAAGAACTGCGCGAACAGGTACTGCCATGTTAATGTGAGCCCGAGGTGTGCTCCATGTCCGATTGGAGAGTTGCCGTGCTCCGATGCTGCACGGCTTTCGTGGCGGGCCTGCTGGCCTGCCTGTTCTGGCCCGGCGAGGCGTGTGCGCAGACGACCGAGAAACCCGATTTAACCCGGCAGCCGACCCTTTACGTGGTCGGTTATGCCCACCTGGATACGGAATG
>OBLU010001278.1_pt1 | contig 23460 bp, 24 predicted proteins | sample 1518681 | NCBI WGS metagenome assembly OBLU01 (sample SAMEA3539304, study PRJEB22396) | soil metagenome | biome: tundra; feature: field; material: soil | place: USA | collected 2010-05 | depth 0.15 m
ATTATCGGGGGAAGGGATTATCCAGTACTGCGGCTATTGTCATTGTGGCCCGGCGTCTCGCTCGAACCGCCTGGTCGATGTACACCTACAAAACCGACTTCGATCCTGCGCGCCTCACAAAGTCCTTGACCTGAACCATAGAATCTATGGAGAACAATCTCGAATGTCCGCAGTTGGCACCAAGCTGCACTCGAGTTATGTTTTTAGCCATCCTGAAAGCTGCCATCGGAACTTTGCGTTCAGGTCAGTTATTCAGATCACCGGTTAGCAGACACTGGTGACGTGCAGCACACGACACTTGAGACATTCAGTGTTGCGGACAGCGGACGTTCATTAATCGGTATTTACCTGACTACGTGCGTGTTGAACTACATCATAGGATACGACCAATACATGCGTTTAACCCTCCCTGAAGTATCAAGAATAAGTCCGATGGAATAATTCACTAAGCACGAGCCTACGCTGCAAGGGATAAAGCTTTCTCCTTCTGGTTCATAGACCAAGGGGAATTCCTTAGCATTAGCCCCCTGTCTTTCACTACATTTTGGTCGTCCAAATTGTTGCACCCATCGATCAATCGGCTGACCGACACGAACTCCATAGAGAAGGGATACATTCGCACCAAAGATTTCTCCCTTCGATCGACAGCTCGTCGGGTTTGGGTTTGCTCGCAACCGTAGTGATTCTGTATTCACGATATTCCCAAGTGGTAACAATCTCCATCGGGTCACCCGGATCGTAGGCTAACCTTTCTTTTGATCTTGTACTAAGAGGTTGGCCAAAACGAGTTGTCAGAACTTTACGCGGAATTGCGGAAGAATAGTCACCTGGCAATTCGGGGGAAAATATCCCAACGGCGAATTTTAATAGGCGATGCTGCTGTTCCGCTGTTGGGACTTGTCGTTCCTCAGGGGGCCATTCATCACACTTCCACCACGTGAGGGACGGTGGAATAGGACACATATCGTTTACGGGACCGGCAGCTGGATCGCAGTTTTTCACCTCTTCCGCCAATAGTGGGCAAGATACGACCATAAACAAAACCATCGCGATCCGATACATCGTACCTCCCGTTTCAAGGCCAGCTTTGGAGGAATTCTTGTGCGGCTGGTACTAAGCGGTCCGTCCTCATAGCCGTCATCAGTCGTGGATTCAGAATATCCTGTTATTGCCTTGTTAACAGGCTTTCCGGCTTGACTTTGCTGCCGGTAACCGCCACCACTTTGTGACGCGATTGTCTACCCTGCTTGAGTTCGGCATTGCGCAGCGGCACGGCAAACAAATCAGCGATGAATTTCAACAGAGCATCGTTGGCGCGACCTTCGACGGGTGGTGCGGCTAATCGTATCTTGAGTGCATCACCGTGTAATCCGGCGATTTCGCTACGCTTTGCTCCGGGTTGCACATGCAAAGTCAGGGTGATGTTTTCCCCGTCGCGGCGATACCAGTCCGCCATTAAAGGAGCCTGAGCGCGACTTGTTCCAGCGCACCGATCGGCACGATCACGATAAGCTGGCAGATGATGAGCAATAGCAACGAGGATAAATCCACGTTACCCAGCATCGGCACGATGCGGCGTAACGGTTGCAGAAATCGTTGGGTGATGGCTGTCAACAGCGGTGCGGCTGGCGTGTAGGGGTTTACCCAGGACAAAATCGCTTGAGCGAACACCGCGGCCATCAACAAGTACAGGCTGATCTTGAGCAGCTTGACCATAGTCAGAACCAAAAGCCCCGGCAACAAGAATCCATGCGTCGGGTTATTCAGCACCCACAACAGTGCGGTCAGGTATAGCATTTCAACCAACAGTGCCAGTAGCAGCGTCGCCATGTCCAATCCCCGTGCGGAAGGTACGAAACGGCGCACACGCAACACCAGAAAATCGGTGAGCACCATGACGAATTCGCCGACAGGATTGCGTAGCGGGGCGCGCAACCATTGCAAGTGAAAGCGCAGCAGCAATATCGCCGCAAACGGTTGCAGCAGGATGTCGAGCAGGAACAGCAGGGCTTCGTTGAGCATTATTGATTTCCCCCCGATTCGTCACCAAGTTCATCGCCCATTTCGCGGGAGCGCGCTGCAGCAGCTTGCGCAGCTTGATCTATATGTTCGGCAACATGATTGGCGGACAGGCTCAGCAACGCACGCTCGGTTGTGCCGTTTTTCGAGGTCACGCGGGCACGCAGCACACTGACATCCTCATCGCTGGATGCGGCTAATTTACTGGCGCCCAGAAAGGTTGCCAAGCTTAAGCGACGTGCATCTTCGGCATTGAATCCAAGTTTTTGTGCTGCTTGCTGCAGCGCCTCGATGAAATAAAAAACATAGGCCGGGCCGCTGCCGGAAATCGCCGTCACGGCATCCAGCATGGCTTCGTCTTGCAGCCATAAGGTCTCGCCCACCGCAGCCAAAATGCTTTGCGCCTGTTCGCGTTGCGCGGGACTGACTGCGGGCAACGCATATAAGCCGGTCATGCCGCTTTGAATCAATGCCGGTGTATTGGGCATGGCGCGAACGATCGCCTGGCTGTTTGACCAGCGCGCCAGATCCACCGCGCGTATGCCGGCCGCGATAGAGATCAGTAACTGCCCGGACAACAATGAGGCAAGTTGTTGTGTCACTTCGCGCAACTGTTGCGGCTTGACCGCGAAGACGATGATCTGACTGCCCGCAACACCTTCGGCAATGTTCTCAAACGCGCGTACCGCGAAATCGCGTTGCAGTCGCGCGCGGTTGTCCGCGTTGATTTCCAACACACTGATCTGTTGTGCGGCAAATCCCTTGCCGAGCAAGCCGCCAATCAAAGCGGTAGCCATGTTGCCGCCGCCGATGAAGCAAATATTCATAACCGCTTTCCCCGTAATAAATTAGGCCTTTTGATAAATCCTGTTGCCAAAGATGGCAGTGCCGATGCGCACCATAGTTGATCCTTCGGCAATCGCGGCGGCAAAATCATGCGACATGCCCATCGATAAAGTATCCAACTGCAAGCCCTGCTGATTCAACTGATCGCGCAACTTCCGCAACTGCGCGAAGGGCAGACGCTGCGCAGTGACATCATCGCTGGGTGCGGGAACCGCCATCAACCCGCGCAATTTCAGCTTGGGTAGTTTGGCGATGGCGCGAGCCAATGCGCCCACTTCATTTGGAGCCATGCCGCTTTTGCTGGACTCCATGCTGATGTTGACCTGCAAGCACACCTGCAACGGTGGCAAATGAGCGGGGCGTTGCCCGGATAAGCGCTCGGCGATTTTCAGTCTGTCCACGCTGTGCACCCAGACGAAATTCTCTGCGATGGCGCGGGTCTTGTTGCTTTGAATCGGCCCGATGTAATGCCACTCGATCGGTAAATCTTGCAGTGCGGCGATCTTGTCCAACGCTTCTTGCACATAGCTTTCCGCAAAGCACGTCTGTCCCGCGTGGTAAGCTTCGCGTAACGCATTCGGCGCGAAAGTCTTGCTGACCGCCAGTAAGCTAACATCGTTTGCACCACGACCTGCCTCGACAGCTGCTGCCGCTATCGCGTCGCGCACAGCTTGCAAGTTGGAAGCGATTGTTGTCATAATCTCGTGCGCCAAACATTCCTAATTCGGGCGGCTCAAGGCCACCTCATCAAACCGGGACGATTATAATGGATATCACCGAACTGCTTGCCTTTAGCGTCAAAAACAAAGCGTCCGACTTGCATCTTTCCGCCGGTCTGCCGCCGATGATTCGTGTGCATGGTGACATACGCCGGATCAACCTGCCGGCGCTGGAGCACAAGGAAGTGCACGCCCTGGTGTATGACATCATGAACGACGGTCAGCGCAAGGCTTACGAGGAGAACAAGGAGATCGACTTCTCCTTCGAGGTTCCCGGACTCGCGCGTTTTCGCGTCAACGCCTTTGTCCATAACCGCGGTGCGGGTGCAGTAATGCGTACCATTCCTTCCAAGATATTGTCGCTGGAAGACCTGAAGTGCCCGAAGATTTTCGAGTCCATTTCCGATTTTCCGCGCGGCATGGTGCTTGTCACGGGACCAACCGGCTCGGGAAAATCCACTACGCTGGCTGCGATGGTCAACCATCGTAACGAGAAAGAATTGGGCCACATCCTGACCGTGGAAGACCCAATCGAATTCGTGCATGAAAGCAAGAAGTGTTTGATCAATCAGCGCGAAGTCGGCCCGCATACCTTGTCTTTCCAGAATGCTTTGCGCAGTGCCCTGCGTGAAGACCCGGACGTGATCCTGGTCGGCGAAATGCGCGATCTGGAAACCATACGCCTGGCCATGACCGCCGCGGAAACCGGCCACCTGGTGTTTGGTACGCTGCATACCAGCTCGGCGGCCAAGACCATCGACCGTATCATCGACGTGTTCCCTGCCGACGAAAAAGAAATGGTGCGCGCGATGTTGTCCGAATCGCTGCGCGCGGTGATTTCCCAAGCCCTGCTCAAGACCAAGGACGGAACAGGCCGGATTGCGGCGCATGAAATTATGATTTGCACCCCGGCAATCCGAAATCTGATCCGCGAAGCCAAAGTGCCGCAAATGTATTCGGCGATACAAACCGGTCAAGCGATGGGTATGCAGACGCTGGATCAATGTCTCGCCACCCTCATCAAAGAAAATAAAATTACCGCTGCGGAAGCGCGCACCAAGGCTGCAAATAAAGACTCGTTCCCCGGCTAATCACGGTCTTCACATTAGGAGTTTTATATTATGGAAAGAGATCAAGCCACCGAACTGATACATAACTTGCTGCGCGGCATGATCAGCAAAAAAGCCTCCGACTTGTTCATCACGACGGGCTTCCCGCCGGCGTTCAAGGTAGACGGAAAAATGACCCCGGTTTCCAACCAGGTTCTCACCACGCAGCACACTCAGGAGCTGGCACGCAGCATCATGAACGACCGCCAGGCGGCCGAGTTTGAGACTACCCACGAATGTAATTTTGCGATCAGCCCGCACGGTATCGGACGGTTCCGTGTCAATGTGTTCTTGCAGCAGCAGCACGTCGGCATGGTGTTGCGTACCATTACCACCCAGATTCCCGATCTCGATCAGCTGGGCATGCCCCCGGTACTCAAAGACATCGTGATGACCAAGCGCGGTCTGGTGATTGTGACCGGTGGGACTGGCTCCGGCAAGTCGACCACGCTGGCCGGGATGCTCGGCCATCGCAACAAAAATAGCTACGGGCACATCATTACCATCGAAGACCCGGTGGAGTATGTGCATGATCACATCCACTGCCTCATCACGCATCGCGAGGTCGGCGTGGATACAGAGTCCTGGCACAACGCGTTGAAGAACACCCTGCGCCAGGCACCCGATGTGATTTTGATCGGCGAAATCCGTGACCGCGAAACCATGGAATATGCCGTGGCTTTTTCTGAAACAGGACACTTATGTCTGGCCACGCTGCACGCCAATAATGCCAACCAGGCACTGGATCGCATCATCAACTTCTTTCCGGACGAACGTCGCACGCAGCTGCTGATGGACTTGTCACTTAACGTCAAGGCATTTATTTCGCAACGCCTGATTCAGAAAAAGGACGGAACGGGGCGTGCTGCCGCGATTGAAATCATGCTCAACTCACCGCTGATTGCCGACCTGATCTTCAAGGGCGAAGTAAATATGATCAAGGGTGTGATGGCACAATCGCGCGAGTTGGGCATGGAGACTTTTGATGGCGCGTTGTTCAGTCTATATGAATCCGGCACGATCGCTTACGAGGAAGCTTTGAAGAACGCAGACTCGGTCAATGATTTGCGTCTGCGCATCAAACTGGAAAGCAAGCTGTCGACGGATCGGGACCTGATGAGCGGTACCGAAAATATGAAGATTACTTAACTTGTAGTAGTAGGTCGGGCTCTGCCCGACAAATTCTTCGCGGCGGGCAAAGCCCGCCCTACGGCTACGACTAAGCTCCATGCGGGCTACCTGTCTTGGGCCGATTGCTTCCAGACACAATCTTGTATTCCAGCAAACGGCATTCGATTGCGCCGTTGAATAACGGGATGCGCTTGGACGGAGACAGGCGCATCAGTTTCAAAATGGCTTTGTCAGCAGTGAACAGATAAGCTGTCCAACCGCCGAATTTCTTTTTCAGCGCGTCGCCCAGCTTTGGATAAAGCTCGGCCAATTCGTCCAGTTCACCCATGCGCTCGCCGTAGGGCAGGTTCGCCACCAGCATGCCATGCTCTGCGGGCGCCGGGATTTCCAGCACGTTGGCTTGCTTCAGTTCCACGCATTCAGACAGCCCCGCTTCATCGAGGTTGCGCCACGCGGTCTTCAGCGCGTCGCCATATAAATCGCTGCCATAAAGCTCCAGCGGTTTGGTCGGCAGCTGTGCGGCAATCGCCTGTTCGCGCATCGCATGCCATATTGCAGCATCGAAATTTTTCAGTTTTTCAAAGGCAAAGCTGCGTCCGATACCGGGCTGAATGTTGAGCGACATTTGCGCCGCCTCGATTAGGAACGTGCCGCTGCCACACATCGGGTCGAGCAGTGGTGTGCCGGGCTGCCAGTTCATCAAACGCAAAATACCCGCCGCGAGATTTTCACGCAGCGGTGCGATGTTGGTGTGCTGGCGCACGCCGCGCTTGAACAGCGCATCGCCGGAGGTGTCCAGATACAGCATCAGCTTGTTGTCTTCGATAAACACGTGGATGCGCACGTCCGGCTCCAGTGTATCCACACTGGGCCGTTCGTTGCAATGTGCGCGGAAGCGGTCGCACACGGCATCCTTGACCAGCAGGGTGATGAACTCCAGACTTTTCAGCGGACAGCGGATCGCTGTGGTATTCACGCGGATGGTGCGGGTGACATCGAACCAACGCTGCCATTGCAATTCAAATACCGCCTGATAAATATCCTGCTCGTTGCGGTATTGCGTTTCCTTGACGCGCCACAAGATGCGGCTGGCGATGCGACTCTCCAGATTGGCGCGATAACACAGCGCCCAGTCGCCGGAGAAATGCACGCCGCCCTCGGTGCTGCGCACGCTTTGCGCGCCGAGCGTTTCAAGGTCATTGTGTAAAATGGTTTCCAGGCCGCGCGGGCAGGGGACGAAAAAATCAGGCATAAATTAGAAAGGTTTTACGGTGACGAGAATAACCACAACTATCAGAACGAGTACCGGGATTTCGTTAAACCAGCGATAAAAAACATGGCCGTGGGTGTTCTGGTCGGCGGCAAATTGTTTGACCAGCTTGCCGCAGTAGTAGTGATAAGCGATCAGCACCAGCACCAAAAAAAGTTTGGCGTACAGCCAGCTTCCGGTAATGCCGTAACCCAACCACAACCACATGCCGAAGCCCAACGCCAGCCAGGCAATCGGGGTGACGAAGCGATACAGCTTGCCTTCCATCAGCTTCAGTCGCGCGATTTCGGCAGGCTCGGTCGCCATCGCGTGATTCACAAAAATACGCGGCAGATAAAACAACCCGGCGAACCAGCTCACGACGAAAATGATATGAAACGCTTTAACCCATAGCATAGTAATTCCCTACTGAGATAACCGCCGCCGGAACAACACCAGCGACACATAAAATCCGACCAGCGCATAGCCCAACAGCACTGCAATATGCAACAGAAAATGCGCCGGAATTGCGTCATTCAGCAGCGGTCGCGCGAGATTGATTGCATGCGTCAGCGGCAGGACAGAAGACACATTTTGCAACAACGGCGGCAACTGCTCGACCGGAAAAAACACGCCGCATAATAGCACCATCGGCGTGATGACCAGGGTGAAGTAGTACATGAAAAAATCATAGCCCGGTGCGAGCGCGGTGACGATCAGCCCCAGCGATGCGAAGCACAGCCCCACCAGTAATGCGAGCGGAATGATCCACAACGACAGCGGCGAGTGCGACATCCCCAGCAGCCAAATCACCAGCAGCACCGCCAGACCGGAGAGCAGGCTTTTGCTCCCCGCCCAGACAACTTCCGAGAATACGATGTCGTCCAGCGTGACGGGCGTATTGAGAATCGCATCCCAAGTGCGTTGCTCGTACATACGCGAGAAGGTGGAATACAACACCTCGAAGCTGGCGCTGTTCATGGTGCTGTAGCACACTATTCCCGCCGCAAGAAAGGCCATGTAAGACATCCCGCCAATTTCCGGCAGCATACCTCCCAGCCCATAGCCCATGCCCAGCATGTAAATAACCGGGTCGGCGAGATTGCCAAGTATCGCGGAGCCCGCCATTTTTTCCCACACCATAAAGTTGCGCCGCCAGATCGGAATGAAGCGGTGGCTGAATTGCGGCAGTGCAAAGATATTTGGTTTCATGCTGGCATTACCTGTAAAACTTCATCTAGCGTAGCGTGCGCTGCGCGCACGACTTTTGATCTATGCCGTGCGCACAGCACACGCTACGTCCCCTTTTTCAAGATTGCTCCCGCATCTCGCGACCGGTTAGCTTGAGAAACACATCTTCCAGATTGGCAGGCCTATGCAGGTAGCGCAGTTCCGGATGTTGTTGCAATTCCCGCAACAGCGGCTGCGCATCGGTCACATAGCAATACACCGTCTCGCCGCTTACCTCGAAACGCTGTGCATGATGAACCGCATGGCTTTGCGCCCATGCTGCCGCATGTTCACCAAACACCTCGACCACCTGCGGCTCGATGTTCTGTGCGATGAGCTCGCGCGGCGAACCGGTGCTGATGATGCGTCCGTTGTCCATCACCGCGAGGCGATGGCATAGCCGCTCCGCTTCATCCATGAAGTGCGTGGTGAGCAACAAGGTCTTGCCGCGCGCGGTCAGCTCGCGCAGGCGTTGCCAGATCAGATGGCGCGCTTGCGGATCAAGTCCAGTGGTTGGCTCATCGAGAAAAATGACTTCGGGATCGTTCACCAGCGCGCGCGCCAGGGTCAGGCGCCGCTTCATTCCGCCGGACAGGGTTGGCACTTTCACATCGCGCTTATGGGTCAGATTGGCGAACTCCAGCAACTCTGGCAAACGCGCTTCGATTGCCGCATCGCTCATGCCGAAGTAGCGGCCATACACCAGCAGGTTTTCCGCCACGGTGAAATCCGGGTCGAGATTGTCTATCTGCGGCACGACACCGACGCGCAACCGGGCAGCACGCGCCTGTTGCGGCACGGCATGATCCAGCAGCTGCAACTTGCCTTCGTCCGGCGTGATCAAGCCGAGCATCAAACGCAGTGTGGTGGTTTTCCCAGCGCCATTCGGCCCCAGCAAACCGAAACATTCGCCGCGCTGAATGGACAGATTCAGCCCATCCACCACCACTTGATCGCCGTAGCATTTGCGCAGATTGCGCGCACTCAACACGGCGTTCATATACGCTGCCCGTTGAATGCATGCAGCACGATTTGCTTGATCTGGTTTAGCCGCCCGTGGAAAAAATGCCCCGCCTCCGGCAACACCACGATGGGCAGATGCAGTGGACGAGCCCATTGCAGCACATCGGCCAGCGGCACGACCTCGTCCAGCTCGCCATGAATCAACAGCGTGTCATGCGGCACAGGCGGCATGGCGAAATGCCCCACTGCAGGCGCGATCAGCACCAGCCTGTGCGGATGCGGGTGCAAATGTTGTGCGACACGCGCCTGCACATAAGCGCCGAAAGAAAAGCCGGACAGGAGCAACGGCAAGTCGCCATACTCCTGCTGCGCATAGCGCACCATCGCCAGCACATCTTCCATCTCACCGTTGCCGCTATCGAATTCGCCGCTGCTGGCTCCCACACCGCGAAAGTTGAAGCGCAGCGCGACGAAGCCGAGTTCCACAAAAGTTTTCGCCAAGGTCGTGACGACCTTGTTCTCCATCGTCCCGCCCATGGTGGGCAAGGGATGCGCCACCACGGCGATGGCGCGCGGCGCACTGTCGGGCAGTTGGGCGACTCCTTCGAGGTTTCCCGCAGTGCCGGGGATGGAAAATTTTTTCAGGGTAGGCATTTAAGTTAGGGTATCTGAAATCCAGTGTGGAAGGTTCAAGAGTTGATGCGGCATGAATGACTATTTTCAACCCGTTGCGGACGGTCGAAATTCCCGATAGCAGACACTCAACGTTCTGTAACGCTCAATGGTGACAGTTGAACTGAAACAGCGCAATTTGCACGCTTAACCCACTCGTTTTTCAAATGATCCCTAAAAAGGTACACCGATAATCGCTTTCAGAACTGTCTTGTCAGGGGATTGGCCCGATGCGTGCCCAATCCCGACATTAAAATTCCACCTGCCCAGGTTAAAGTCTGCGGCCAAATAGTTTGCATAGTTGCTCTGGGATTGACCCGGATCATTATGAATTGCCCCAAGAAAAAAATAGTTCTCGATGCCGACCTGCAATCGGTCACTGATTTGATAAGCAATCTTACTGTCTATCTCTGAGGTGGCTGCTTGAATAGGATGATCCTTCAATGCTCGGTTAAAGTTGAAGTTCATGCCCAGCGTCCACGGATCAGTTTTCCAAACACCTATCAGCTTAACTTCACCACTTGTTTCATCCTGATAAAATTGTTTGGAAAGTTGTCCGGCCTCAAAATTCACCGCCCAATAAAAAGGTGAATCTGATGAAGGCGCTTTGGGTCGCCATCTAGTGCGAAGCTTCATGCCAGCCGTTTGAGGTGATCCACGTGGATCCGTGACAGTAAGCCAGTATGCAGCCACCTCCCAATTGGTATTGACGCCATAACTAAGCTCAGGTGTGACACGGGATTGATGATCTGTTGACTGTTGTCCGGACGCTACATAATTGGTATGCAGATCAAGGCCGGGTTTTCCAACTTCCGCGAAGTCGTCAAGATAGACCTGAATCTCCTCCGGAGCGGCGATTACGTCACCAGACAAAAGCACATTGAAAATAAATACGCTTGCAATGGCAGCGGCATATCCACGCAAGGGTGCTTGTAAATTGCCTTGCCCATTTTTTAAGCCCTTCCTTTGGCCCATGATGGAATCAAACCCTGAGTACCTCTACGCCAACGGGAATCTGGCTCAAAGTATTTTTCGTTGTTGTGGCCATCGCCAGCCTCAGTTAACAAGCGCAGTCGCTGTGCCTGGATGCAGCGCACAGGCATGATCGGTCGTTCCTTGTTCCACTTGCAGCGTGCTGTGCTGGATAGAGAAGCGCTCTTTTAGCGTCCGCATGATATCGTCCATGAAAGCATCGCCTGGGTAGCCTTCCGGCATCACCAAATGGACAGTCAAGGCGCTCTCGGTCGTGCTCATGCCCCAGATGTGCAGATCGTGAACGTCCGTGACGCTGGGACATTGGCGTAGATAGGTTTCTACTTCGGCCACGTCGATGTGTGCTGGAACAGCACTCAATGCCAGTTGCACCGACTCGCGTAGCAAGCCCCAAGTGCCGATCACGATAACTGCCACGATCATCAGACTAATAACCGGATCAAGCCAGTACCAGCCGGTAAACATCATCGCTACACCGGCAACGGCCACACCCAGCGAAACGACCGCATCAGTCGCCATATGCAGGTAGGTACTGCGAATATTCAAGTCACCCTTGCTTCCCTTTACGAACAGCCACGCCGACAGCCCGTTGATGGCGATGCCGATACCCGCCACAATTGTGATTGTCAACCCGGCCACCACGGGCGGTTGCGAGAAGCGCTGTATTGCCTCCCACGCAATAGCCCCGCACACCACCATAAGGAACATGGCGTTTGCCAGCGCTGCCAGAATCGAGGTGCTGCGCAGACCATAGGTGAAGCGCCCGCTCGGTATCTTGCGGGCAAGGATCGTCGCTCCCCATGCCAGCAACAGACCCAGCACATCGGAGAGGTTGTGCCCGGCGTCGGCCATCAGTGCCGTCGAATTGGCAATGACGCCATAGGCGAACTCGACCACGACAAAAACTGTGTTCAGGGCAATGGCGATGACAAAAGCACGACCATGATTGTTCGGATCGCCGTGGTGGTGATGGCCCTCACTATGCGAGTGTCCGCCGTGATCGTGTGAGTGGTGATGTGACATTAAATCCGCTCTCGTATAACGTTTGGATACTTGTTCGAGCATGTCTGCCAGCATGCCAAAAATATATTAATTGCGCTTACCTAACAGTCCGACTCGTTGCAGCCATTCGAAGTTCGTCAACTTGTAAAGATTATGAATCCTCAACTGCACTCACTGACGCTAAGATACCCCGAGCGTTAAGGAACCTCTGCGCAACGTGACGTATGCAGCACAGCACAACTGCATAGAGGCCATTCCTTATTGCCAGCCGTATTTTCGGGTGTAGATGCCTTTCATGGCTTGGGTCAGCACCATATAACCAAACAAGATGACGAACAGGTAGGCGAAGTAAATCGGTGGCAATGCTTGCAGTTTGAAGTAGCTTGCAAACGGCCCCATCGCCAAGTATATCCCAGCTGCGACGATGAGTATGGTCGCACTCATCAACTGCCAACTTGGTTTGCTTTGAATGAACGGGATTTTTTGTGTGCGGATCATGTGCACGATCAGTGTCTGGGACATCAACCCCTCAACAAACCAACCGGACTGGAACAAGGTTTGCTGATTCGCCGTGTTCGCGGAGAACACAAACCACATTAAACAATAAGTGGCGATGTCGAAAATTGAACTGATAGGACCAAAAAATATCATGAAGCGACCGATGTCATCCGGCTTCCAAGTTTGCGGGAGCTTGACTTGCTCTTCGTCCACACTATCAAACGGAATGGCTACTTGGGAGAAGTCATAGAGCAGATTCTGCACCAGCAAATGCAGTGGCAGCATCGGCAAAAATGGTAAGAATGCGCCAGCCACCAGCACGGAGAACACGTTGCCGAAGTTGGAGCTGGCGGTCATCTTGATGTACTTCAGCATGTTGGCAAAGGTCTTGCGCCCTTCAATGACACCTTTTTCCAGTACCATCAGGCTGCGCTCGAGCAGAATAATATCCGCAGCTTCTTTGGCTATATCCACTGCGGTATCCACCGAAATGCCGATGTCAGCAGCGCGCAATGCTGGAGCATCATTGATGCCATCTCCCATAAATCCCACTACGTGGCCATTTCTGCGCAGTGCTTGGACAATGCGCTCTTTGTGTGCGGGAGTTAGCTTGGCGAAGATGTTGCACTTTTCAACCATCTCAGCCAGCTCTATTTCTGACATTCCTTCGACATCAGCACCCAGCAGCAAGCCTTCTATCTGCAGTCCCACTTCGCGACAAATTTTGACAGTGACCAATTCGTTATCGCCAGTCAAAACCTTGACCGTCACCCCATGTTCCTTGAGAGCCTTGATAGCTGGTGCGGTTGATTCCTTGGGCGGATCAAGAAAGGCAATATAGCCAATCAGCGTCAGTGCCTGTTCATCAGCAACGCTGTATGAATTATTTGTGGGTAACATTTCTTTGGCTGCGACCGCGACGACGCGCAAGCCTTCTTCATTTAAGTCTGCGGTAATGGAACGAATTTTTGCCAGCATTTCTGGCAGCATTGGATCGACATGGTCGCCATGTTGAACTTTGCTGCATATAGCGAGAACTTCTTCTACAGCGCCCTTGCAAATCAACAGGTGTTGTTCCTCATGTTCGGCAACCACCACGGACATACGGCGACGCACGAAGTCAAAGGGGATTTCATCTACCTTGCGGAACGCCGTGTTAATTGATAGTTCTTGATGGACATCAGCATGTTCCAGCACGGCCACATCAAGAAGATTCTTTAGACCAGTCTGGTAGTAGCTGTTGAGATAAGCGTAATTTAGCACCATGTCTGATTCTTGCCCGAACACGTCGGTGTGGCGTTCAAGAAAAATCTTGTCCTGGGTTAAGGTGCCGGTTTTGTCGGTACACAACACATCCATCGCGCCGAAGTTCTGAATAGCATCCAGACGTTTCACGATCACCTTTTGCCGTGAAAGCAACACTGCACCCTTGGCGAGGGTCGTGGTGACAATCATCGGCAGCATCTCGGGCGTTAGACCGACCGCCACTGACAATGCAAACAATGACGCTTCCAGCCAGTCGCCTTTGGTAAAGCCGTTGATCAGCAACACGACCGGGGTCATTACCAGCATGAAGCGAATGAGCAACCAGCTTACTTTGTTTATGCCAGCTTGAAAGGAAGTCAGCGTGCGCGTCGTCGCGGTCACACGTTGGGCCAATGCGCCAAAATAAGTGTTGCTGCCGGTAGTAACCACCACCGCTTTGGCGGATCCACTGACTACGTTAGTGCCCATGAACAGGATGTTATCGAGCTCGATGGTATTGGTGACGTTGGCGATGCGCTGGACGGCGAATTTTTCCACCGGCATGGATTCACCCGTCATGGCCGACTGGCTGACAAACAGATCCTTGGCGGACAGTATTCTGAGATCGGCAGGAATCATATCGCCTGCCGAAAGCAACACCACATCGCCGGGAACCAGGAGTTTGATTGCAACTTCTGCTTTACGCGGCCCCTTGGGATGAAGCACTACATTGAAGTATCGGCGCGCTTCTTCAGCCGCATCTTGCGCGGGATCGCGGCGCAGCACCGTCGCCGTATTGCTCACCATCTCCTTCAGTTTGTCCGCCGCATTGTTTGAACGAGTTTCCTGAATAAAACGGGTGAACGTCGCAAGCACCACCATTGTGGAAATCACAATGGCCGCCTTGATATCTTCGGTGAAGTAAGAAATAGCGGCCAGTACGGTCAGCAACAGGCTGAATGGATTTTTGTAGCAATACCACAGATGCCGCCATGCGGGCAGCGGCTTCTCATGCTCTACCTCATTCGTGCCGACGCGTGCACGGATAAGTTCTGCCTGTGTTTCAGTTAAGCCATCGAGATGGGCATCAAGATCGGCGAGAAGTGGATCAACCTCGCTATACGACGCGTTGGTCAACGTGCGGTTGAGCGCGGAAGGAATATCGCGAGTTACGGTTGTGCCTTTGATGGCATCAAGTATGGCAAGCCGCCGAAAGTGTCGGCTGATGCCATGGGTGCGAATAAACCCCGCGAAGAATTCTTTAAAGAATGATTGGTTCATGATTATTCCTCTTGCTTGAAACAACAAGTGTAAGAGGCCGGCTAAAAAAAGCTGAGAAGACAGAGGAGACAGCTTGTCATCAGAAGCTAAAGAGAATAATCGCGGTTAGAGCAAAAGCTCTGGGTTGGATCCGCTATCTCACTCTTGGCGAGATAGGCGGCGGGGAAATGCCGGGGTTATCTTGCCAAGAGTCTGCCAGCCATTAAGGCGTAACGACTACTATTGCTTAAACAAGTATCCATAAAGGACGCCCCCACAGAACGAAACGGCACGCAGGATAGCAAAGGGCTGTCCTTCGGTAAAGTGAATTTATGATTGCATGGATATGCAGTTAAATTGTCTCCGGCAAAGCTAGGCGGGCGGGTTCGCATGATTTTCGTGTTGACATAGTGGCTTGATATTTTATTAGCTGACCGAATTGGGATCAGAACTACTGATGGTAGGCTTCGATTGTGATTGTCGGCTGGCTGGGGGGAATACGTAGGTGAATGAACGTCCGCAGTTGGCACAACAGCGCCCATACATGGACGCCCACTTTTGCCAAGCTTTCAATCGATGATTTTGAGTAGGTAAAGATTGCAGCCATACATCCGGACTTTGTGTGAAGCGCAACGCGACGAAATCCAGTTCCACAAAAGTTTTCGCTAGGGTCGTGACGACCTTGTTGCCCATCGTGCCGCTCATGGTGGGTAAGGGATGGGCCACCACCGCGATGGTGCTCGGAGCCTTGTCAGGCAGGTGTGCGATGCCTTCAAGGATTCCAACAGTGCCCGTTATGGAAAATTTTTTCAGGGTAGGCATTTAAGTTTGGGTATCTGCAATCCAGTGGGGAGTTTCAAGAGTTGATGCGGTATGAGAGACTACTTTCGGCCCGTTTCGGACGTTTACATTCCAGAGGATTTAATCAATCAAAAGCAATGCAGCCATTACCAGTGCGGCAAGCATGATTGCGACAGATGCAGCCGTCCGAAGTAGAGCGCCAAGGGTGATCTGCGCCAGTGGGAGATCTGTAATCCCGGCCGGCCAAACCCAGTATGAGATAGCCAAGCCGATGCCGAACAAAACGGTCGCCATTACCCGCAAAATTGACTGAGCACTCTCGTTGCTCACGAACTTGCCGTCTGGTTTTCCCATAGTCCCTCCTTAACAAGAAACCGGATTACATACGCTACAGTCACTGTGCGACCCAAACCAAACGGACAATTTCCGCGAAGTGGACATCCAAGTGAGGAGCCGTAAAAAAGCGGCATCTTTGTCGACATTATAGTTATTGATTTTTGCAACCAAAATAGGCCAAGAGCCCCTCCTCGAAGGCTTGGAACAAAACATCAATTGACAGCTCCCATTGCACAACCTTGTTCCCTTTCATTGAGAGCACAGCAGTATTATCATCGCCAATCTGCGAGAAAAGCCGTGCTTCATGAACAAATTTGATGCGATTATCGTATAGAAATTCAGCAACTTTCTTGACCGATTTTAAAGGTTGTCCATCAATCTTTATAGAATGGCACAATACTTCCTGCCTGCATTGCGGCAGGTTCTCGAAAAAAACTTTGCACCGACGAATTGAACCGTACTTATCTTTATATCTTTCGTTCAACTCCGAGAGCGCGGCCTTATCGTTAATCGGGAAAATCGAGTCTTGCGGCTCATCACTAAGCCATTTGTAGAAATCTTTGTAATGCTTATCTGATAGGCTTTCAATGACCGAAAAAAGTGCGACAAGCTTGAACGAATTTGTAAAATATCCAATCACTGCATTTGAACGTTCAACAGCAACATGCCAATCCCCACACTTAACCATGAAGAGATAAAAGGACGCGGTGCGAAGAAACTCGTCCTTTGTAGCCAAGTCGTTCAAAGTCGAGTAGAAGTTCTCGAAATCATTGCGACTGGTGAAGCGAGAAGCCAACGCTAAGTAAGCATCCTCCTTAAATTTCTCTTCATCAGCAACATATCTGCCATCTGAAACCATACCTGAGTCCTCTGGTGTGAAATATACCTTTTTTCTTAATGTCTCTGTGTTGGCACAAAGCAGCCTTAGTGTTCACCCCTTGACCGCCCCCAACAATAAATTCCGGATATCCTAAATCCTCAGCCGCTCCACCACGCGCCCGTTTTTCAAATGCTCTTCGATGATTTCATCGAGATCGCTTTCATCTATGTAGGTGTACCAGGTGCCCTCGGGATATACCACGATGACCGGACCTTCCTCGCAGCGATCCATACACCCGGCGGTATTGATGCGGATGTTGTTTTGCTGGTTGGAAATGCCGAGCTCCTTGACCTTGTTTTTCACGTAGTCGCGCGACTTTTGTGCACCGTGATTGTTGCAGCAAGCGCTGCCGTCCTCCCGTTGGTTGGTACAGAAAAAAACATGCTTATCGTAAAAGCTCATGGCAGACACCGGATGAATTGAAAGATGGGGAATTATACTTTCCTGATACGCCACAAATGGAATATCAGCAGCAAAGGGAAGACTAAAGTGATGGTCTGCGCCAGCCCGTTGTAGTTGAGCAAATGCCCGTAATGCCAGTGATAGATGGACATCGCGGCAGAAGGGGTGTTGTCGTCAAACACAAAATTCACGATGGCAAAATAGCATAAAGCCGCTGCAGTGCCGAAACCAATCGCCGCACTGCGCGGCAGCCACAACGCCGCGAGCAACAGCAATATTCCCAGGAACATCCCCAGCACCGCCTCGCTGTTGATCCATAACAACAGAGCCCATGATTTAAGCAGCAGCGCGGCGGTAATGAATTTCGCCAACGCCACCACGCTCAATATCACCAGTAACGCCGTGACGATATTGCGCGGCACACGCAGCAAGGTCAGCATCAACGTACCCAGCATCAACAAATTCAGTGTGACAGCACTGCTTTCCCAGCCATTAAACGGGGCGGACCGCAGTGTCACAAAAGGCTGGTGCGCCACCCCGCTGATAAACACATTGCCCAGCATCGGCAGGGACGGGTTGCTCTGTCCGAACATCCACAGCGCAAGCAAAGCCAGACCAAAATCCATCTCTTTGCCATGGTGAAACAAATGGCAGCGCCAGCGCGTCAGGCGCGAGAAGAACCAAGTCCACGAAGTCATGCTCACCGCCAGTAATGCGCCTATCAACGTACCCGCACTATCGGTCAGCAAATCCAGATTGGAACTGACACGCGTCGGCAAATACATTTGCAGGTACTCCATGCTCGTTGACAACAACACGCCCAGACACAGACCCAGAATCACGCTGACAAACGCACTGAAACGTGTGCGCAACATCAGTACAACCAGCAAGCCGAACGGCAAATAGGCAAGTAAATTGATAACCGCATCGAACGCGGTATAGGTGAGCAGAAAAGGTGCGCGGAGTACCTCGATGAAATCCAGACCTTGCCCGCGCCAACCGGAAAATGGCGACAGGCTCCCATACACGATGAACAGCGTGTAGCCGATAGTCAGCCAAGTGCGCAGTCGTACGCTAGTTTTGGTGATGAAGGGTTGTTTCATGTTTTGGTATCGGTCGCACTGCAACAGTCGCGCAAGTTTAACCTATTCGGCCGTGCGGCTCGGGTTCAAAGACATTTAGCCCGTCATTCCCGCGCAGGCGGGAATCCAGTAAGGACAAACATCCCGCGAAGCGGAAAAACCACAATGTTGTCCCGCTGATGAAACGAATAGCCATTCGACTAAACTGGCAAAAAACGCCAGCAAAGTCGCTGGTTATACGCGGGGATTATTCAATCAACTGGATTCCCGTCTGCGCGGGAATGACGCGTTTTAGAGCTAATGGATAATCTTGGATTAAAACCCAAAGTGAAGTCCCGAACCGCCGACAGGGTATAATCGCGTCACTTTTTTCGCTTCACCCCCGATGAATATTCTTTACGAAGAAGACGGCAGTTTCAAGGTCGGCAACGTCATGACCGACAACATCACTTCACTCCAGATTGAAAGTGTGTCCGGCAAGCGCAGCAAGGTCAAAGCGGCCAATGTGATGCTGCGTTTCACCCAGCCCGCCTTAGCCGAATTTATTGCCCAGGCAGAGTCCATCGCCTCGGGCATAGAGGTGGATTTTCTGTGGGAATGTTGTCCGGCGGATGAATTTGGCTTCGAGCAAATCGCCGCCGAATATTTTGGCCATACCCCAAGTTCATTGGAGGCCGCCGCCGCCTTGATATGCCTGCATAGCGCGCCAATCTATTTTCACAAGAAGGGGAAAGGCCGCTATCGCGCCGCACCGCCTGATGTGCTCAAAGCCGCGCTGGCCGGAGCCGAGCGCAAGCGTCAGCAACTGGCGTTGCAGGCGCGCTACACCGAGCAACTCAGCCGTTTTGAATTACCCGGCGATTTTGCCGAACACCTTGCTCAACTGCTTTACAAACCGGATCGCAACACCATTGAAGCCAAGGCTCTGGAAGCAGCCTGTGCCGCAACGCATCTATCCGCCGCTCATCTGCTGCACCGCTGCGGCGCGTTGCCGTCCACGCAGGATTACCATTTACAGGGTTTCCTGTTCGAGCATTTCCCCAAAGGCACGGACTTTCCGCCTGTCGAATTAAGTGTGTGGGAGGAATTGCCGCAGGCCAGCGTGAATGCTTTCAGTATCGACGATGCGACCACTACGGAAATCGACGATGCGTTCTCGGTGGAAAAATTAGCCAGCGGCAACTGGCGTATCGGCGTGCATATCGCCGCCCCCGCACTGGGCATGCCGCGCGACTCGGATGGCGACAAGGTTGCGGCTCAGCGTCTCTCCACCGTGTATATGCCCGGCCAAAAGATCACCATGCTGCCCGACAGCGTGGTGCAAGCCTTCACGCTGTGCGCGGATCGCGTTTGCCCCGCGCTGTCGATGTACATCGAAGTGGACGGCGAAACGCTGGCAATTTTAAATTATGAAAGTCGCGTCGAGCGCATACACATCGCGGCGAATCTGCGCCATGACACACTGGAGCCGCTGTTCAACGAAGAGACGCTGGCGGCTGGCAAGCTTGATTATCCCTATGCGAGCGAACTGACCTTACTGTGGAATCTGGTGCAGAAACTGGAGACGGTGCGTGGCAAGCCGTCCGACAATAGCACACAGCAAATGGATTACAACTTTCATATCGAAAATGACCGTGTCAGCATCACGCAACGACGGCGCGGTTCACCCATCGACAAGGTGGTTTCCGAGCTGATGATTCTGGTGAACAGCGAATGGGGCAAGCACCTTGCCGAACACGGCTTCGTCGGCATTTACCGCACGCAAAGTAACGGCAAGGTGAAGATGAGCACGGTCGCTGCGCCGCACCAGGGCTTGGGCGTGGCGCAATACATGTGGTCCAGCTCACCGCTGCGCCGCTATGTGGATATGGTAAATCAACGCCAGATCATCGCAATGCTGCGCGACGAAGAACCAGCCTATCACAAAAACGATCCCGCGCTATATGCCACGATGCGCGACTTCGATACCATGTATGGCATCTATAACGAATTCCAGCGCAGCATGGAGCGCTACTGGTGTTTGCGCTGGTTGCAACAGGAGCAAGCTAACGTGGAAGTCCTCTCCCCAACCCTCTCCCGCGTTGCGGGCGAGGGGGCAAACGAATCGCTGCGCGAGCTTATCGTTACTGCCACCGTGCTGCGCGAAAATCTGGTGAAGCTGGGCGACATCCCGCTGATCCTCCGTGTGCCATCGCTGCCGGAATTGCCTGCCAATACCCGGGTGCAACTGGCAATCGGTGAGATCGATCTGCTCGATCTTGAAGTGCAGACACGCTTTGTCGCAAAACTGGAGGAAGCTGCTTGTTAGCCAGGCTTAAATCATGGTCGTCGATGATCTCGCCGCACTTGAAGACATCATTGTCTTTATCGATGGCTTTCTCCATCGTGCTGCACCTTTTCATATTGTTCGGTATCGCACTGGTGCTGCCCGATCCACGCAGCGCGGCCAACTTCACGCAGCCGCTGCAAGTGGTGTTGGTCAACAGCAAATCGAAATCCAAGCCGTCAAAAGCCGACGCGTTGGCCCAGCACAATCTGGACGCAGGCGGCAATACCGCTGAAGACCGGCGCGCCAAAAGCCTGCTGCCCACGATACGCGATGACCGGCAGTTCACGCCGGAGCAACGCACCAAACACGTCGCCCAACTCGAGGAAGAATCCAAACGGATGCTGACCAGGCTGAAGAGCAATTACACGGCAGTACAACCGGGGCTCAAGAAGCAGAAAAACGACGCTGCCAGCAACGGCGAGGACTTGGTACAAAGAGCCCTGGAGATGGCGCGCCTCGAAGCGCAAATCGATAAAAATTGGGATGACTACCAAAAGATGCCGCGCCGCAAATTCATCGGCGCGCGCACGCAGGAATACCGCTTCGCGCAATATATCGAAGACTGGCGTGTCAAAGTGGAGCGTATCGGCAACCTGAATTACCCGGAACAGGCGCGCCAACAAAAAGTTTTCGGCAGCCTGCAGCTCAGCGTCTCGATACGGGCGGATGGCAGCGTGGAAAGCGTGGAGGTGAACAAATCTTCAGGCCAGCGCATATTGGACGCAGCGGCGATGCGCATCGTCCGACTCGCAGGTTTGAACGGATTTGCCCCCCTTCCCCCGAACATCACCAAGGATGTCGACATCCTGACCATCACGCGCACCTGGACATTCACCTCATCGGATAGGCTGGAAAGTGAATAGAATCTTGCCCCATTCAGGTTTCTCCGTTAAAGTGCGTCACATGCATAGCGCCTTGTTCACCAGACTCCTGCTGATTTTCGCCTTGCTGTTCGCGCAGCTGGGCGGCTTGGTGCATGGCATTTCGCACACATTGACTGAACAATCGCAAGGCTCGGATCAATCGCTGCCGCATGACAAGCATTGCGATCTATGCGCGGCTTATGCGCAAATCAGCAGTGCAATCGGTAGCAGCGGCATCAGCTTCGCCAGCAGTGAAAATTTCGAAACACTGCATTTCAACAACCCCGCTTCTTACACTTCCAATACGTTCGTCGCATTTGCGGCGCGCGCCCCGCCTTACTCCGCTTAAGCCGTTCAACTGCCTCGCCGTCAGTGTGCGAGGTTTTGCCATGCTTTTTAGGAGTAAACATGTCCCGAAATATTTATTGGTGCACGGTTTTTGCCGTGCTGTTGGGTAATCCGCTCAACGCGCTCGCCACGGACGATACCGATCTGCAAGCCATACGCGAGCAGATTCAACAATTGAAGCAAAGCGATGAGCAACGCAACATGCAACTGGAACAACGTTTGCAACAAGCCGAAGCAAACAGCCAACAGGCGGAAAGTGTTGCGGCTCAAGCTCAAGCCGCCGCACAACAGCCCGTTCGCAGCAGTGCCGGCCCGAGCAGCGAGAACAGCTTTAACCCCGCCGTGGCTTTGATCCTGTCCGGCACCTATGGGCAGCTCCAGCAAGACCCGGCGATCCCAGCCACCGGCTTCGCCATGTCGCCCAACAACACCCTTTACACCAAGGGTTTCAGCTTGGGAGAATCGGAAATCAGCATTGCCGCTAACATTGATCCGCAGTTTCGCGGCGTCGGCACGTTTGCATTGGAACCGACCGGCGGCATCAGCGTGGAGAATGGCTTCGTGCAAACCAGCGCGCTGGGCAATGGCCTCAATCTCAAATTTGGACGCTTCTTCTCCGGCCTCGGCTATCTCAACGAGCAACATCAACACGTCTGGGATTTTGTTGATCAGCCGCTGGTGTATCGCGTGTTGTGGGATAACCAACTTGCCGATGACGGCGTGCAACTGAAATGGCTGGCACCGACCGATATGTTCGTCGAAGTCGGGGGCGAGTTAGGCCGTGGACTCGGTTTCCCGGGAACTGATCAGATCAAGAATGGCGCAGGAGCAGGGGTTCTGTTCGCGCACATCGGTGACGATATCGGCATCGAGCAAAGTTGGCGCGCCGGGGTTTCACTGCACGAAGCCAAGCGCGAAAATGCGGTAAGTGCTGGGGTGCCGGATTTACTTAATACGGCGGGCGGCGTGAGCAACAGTTTCACCGGCGACAGCCAAACCACCGGGCTGGACTTCGTCTGGAAATATTCGCCCAACGGCAATATCCGCGAGCGCTACCTCAAGGTGCAGAGCGAGTATTTCCGCCGCAAGGAAAACGGCACGCTGACTTATGACTTCACGACTCAAGGTGTTTCCCCTCCAGGCGTGAATACCCCCGGCAGTTACACCGTCACACAAAGCGGCTGGTACCTGCAAAGCGTATACCAGTTCATGCCGACCTGGCGCACCGGCTTGCGCTACGACCGGCTCGATCCGGGTATTGCCAGCGTGGGTGCGTCTATCGCGGCCAATGTCATCAGCAATTACGCGTTCAATCCATCGCGTCTCACCTGGATGGTGGATTACAACCCCAGCGAATTCTCCCGCATACGCTTGCAATTGGCGCGCGACGACTCGCGGCAAGGTTTGCCGGATAACCAGCTATTCCTGCAATACATCATGAGTCTGGGCGCGCACGGCGCGCATCAGTATTGATACGCGCAAC
>OBLU010001280.1_pt1 | contig 23441 bp, 22 predicted proteins | sample 1518681 | NCBI WGS metagenome assembly OBLU01 (sample SAMEA3539304, study PRJEB22396) | soil metagenome | biome: tundra; feature: field; material: soil | place: USA | collected 2010-05 | depth 0.15 m
TGTTTAGATGAGATTTTGGCGAATCACAAGTAAAACTTATCGCTATTCTTGTCTAGTTGCTACCTTTATTTATTGACGCATCCTTAGAATGGAAAGTACGCGCCCTGTGCAACTCCGAAACACCGACCTGAAGCTTCGGGTTCCCCTCAAGGCCCTGCTGCACGAGTGGAACGTGACACACGCGGCGGAGCGCATCCATCTAAGCCAATCCACCATGGGATGCAAAAGAAGCGTGGTCGCAGTAACTGCGGATATACTTGCTCCTGTTTGTCGAAGTCACGTGGACTATAGGGCAGCGTGAGGATCGCTGTTGTGGATCAGAGTCGCGCCGCCCTGAAGGCTCGGAAGAACTGGATAGAGTTTGACGTGCGTGACTCTGTCAGTTCCAGCGAGTCTGTGACGAAGAAAAACCTAAGACCGTGGTGTCCAGGTCGAGAAAGCGGGTGATCGCGTGAACCCTCTGCAAGAGTGGTTAACGGAAGGGCCACTCATAACCGATGGCGCTTGGGGAACAGAGTTGCAGTCACGCGGCCTGCTCCCTGGCACAACACCGGACACGTGGAATCTAACTCATCCCGAAGATGTGGCAGCGGTGGCGCGCTCCTATGTCGAAGCGGGCAGCCAGGTCATCCTGACCAACACTTTTCGAGCCAATGCGGTCGCAATGGACTTCGTCGCCGGGACTGAGTTGGACGCAATCAACCGCGCCGGGGTAACCCTCTCAAGGCAGGCGGCATGTGGCGTGCTCGTGTTTGCCTCAATTGGTCCTACCGGCAAGATGCTGGCTTCGGGAGATATTGACGGCGGTGAGGTGTTTGCTGCCTTTGCCACGCAAGCTTGCTCGCTCGCGGCTGCGGGAGCGGATGCATTGCTGGTCGAGACGATGAGTGACATTGAAGAGGCCCGCCTGGCCGTCGAGGCGTCTCGGCGCACGGGACTGCCGGTCATCGTCTCGTTCGCATTCAACTCGGGCAAGAACAAGGACCGCACGATGATGGGTGCGACCCCGGAGGCTGTTGCGATTGCGATGGTCGAGGCGGGGGCGGACGCAATTGGCGCAAACTGTGGCGTAGGAATAGAGTCTATTGTGCCCATCTGCCGCCGATTGCGTGCGGCTTGTGATCTCCCGGTCTGGATCAAACCGAACGCGGGGCTACCCGTGGTGGAAGGGACAGCCGTTCATTATTCCACGTCAGCAGATTCCTTCGCTTCGCATTACGCGGCCTTGCGCGAAGGGGGGGCTGCGTTTGTGGGGGGATGTTGCGGCTCGACGCCGGAATTTGTTCGCGCCATGGTAAGCGCGCGCCGCGCCATATCGTGATTTGCCGCGAAGATCTGCTTGTCGACATGATTGACGAAGTTGCGTTTGCTATGGACAAGACTCCCTATTCAAGTGGATGTTCGAATGCCGTGCCTAGGATCGCAGTGATTGCGTGCTCCGTGTTCCAGCGCGAGATAACGTTGCACACTCGCGGCGCGAATCACATTGCGCAAATCCGTTATCTTGAGATGGGTTTACATGAGCAGCCGGGACTGCTTCGTTCCACGTTGCAGGCTACTCTCAACGAACTCGATGAACAAACAGACATCGAGGCGGTGGTGCTGTGCTATGGGCTCTGTGGACTTGGGACGGTCGGTCTGGGTTCTTTGCATCACAAGTTCGTCATCCCCCGGGCTCACGATTGCATTACGGTATTCATGGGGAGCAAAGAGGCGTATGCGGAACATCAACGCAGGTGTGCCGCATGTTACTACTACACTCCGGGCTGGAATCGCGGGCTCCGTTTACCCGGACCCGAAGCACTAGAGGCCTTGCGCGCCGATCTATCGGCCAGATTCGATCAGGACGATGTCGAGTTTCTCGTTGAGACAACTCGCAGACAGTGGGCAATGCATGATTCGGCGACGTTCCTTGACCTCGACACAGAAGACGTTGCCGCCGACGTGGCTTACGCTCGAAGGTGCGCGGACTGGCTGGGATGGCAGTTTGAGCACATTCATGGCGATGCAATACTGTTGAGAGACTTGCTTTGGTGCAATTGGGATGCCGCCCGCTTTCAGATCATCGAACCCGGAGCAATACTGCGGCACGCACCGGATGAGTTCATCATGCGGTCGGAACCAGCGTCGGCGAAGGGGTCGAAAGCATGAGCGGGCGGCCGAGAATCTGGGTGGAACTGGAATCCGGCGAGATTCGCGAGATTGTTGCCGATCGCAATGATCGGTCGCTCGCTGACACACTTGCGGCACACGGATTCGCACTGAGCACGCGGTGCGGACAACGCGGGTTGTGCCGGGGATGTGAAGTCGAACTGCGCAAAGGCTCGCTCATTTCGGGTAGCGATATAGTCGCGGCTCCGGCAAAGGTAAGAGCGTGCCAGGCGCATGTTAGCCGGGATGTCTCCCTCTTTATTCCTCGTCGAGGATGCATCGAGAATAGTCCTGAAGTCAGCGACACGTTCGAAATCGCGATCCCTTATGCGTACCAACCTCTGTTCGAACCCCAGGCGGGCGGACGGGACACCGGCTTCGCAGTCGATGTTGGCACTACAACCGTAGTTGTGCTTTTGCTGGATCTGACGACCGGCAAGGTGCTATCGCGGGCGAGCGGATTGAACGAACAGATTCGCTTCGGGGACAACGTTATCACAAGGATCGATGCTGCACGCAGTCCAGAGTGTCTCCGTGCGATGCAGCGTGCGATTGCCGTCGAGACGATTCAGCCGCTGTTGCTGCGTGCCTGCGAGTTGGCCGGAAGACTGCCGGAGCGGATCGCCGGAGGATCGATTGCCGGTAATACGACTATGCTGCATCTTCTTGTGGGCGAAGACCCGACGCCGCTGGGAGTCGCGCCTTTTGTTCCCGGATTCATCCAAGGCAAGCGGATTGCGGCGGAGGCTCTGAATCTCAATGCCAAAGGTCTGTCGGGCGAGACACCGATTCAGTTGCTCCCAGGGATTGCCGCATATATCGGCGCGGATATCATTGCCGGGATCTTTGCCACCGGCATGACCTACGACTCAACTCCGAGCATGTTGGTCGACATTGGGACGAACGGGGAAATTGTGCTCCAGAGCGAAGGCAGGTTAACCGCATGTGCCACTGCCGCGGGACCGGCGTTTGAAGGTTGTGGACTGGGATACGGCGCACGAGCTCGCGAAGGCACAGTGAGCGAACTTAGCCTGACGCTTGATCCCTTTGGGTTCAAGGCCGAGACCATTGGACACGTGCCCCTTTCTCACGCCATCGGCTTGTGCGGATCGGCCTATGTGGATTTCCTTGCTACCGCCCGGCGCAGTGGTTTGTTACGTGCAGCAGGCAGGTTTGACGATAGAAGCTGGGAAAAAGTACCCCTTCAGAACAGGCTTAATAACGACGGCGAGATGGCGTTGATCCTGATGGAAAGCGGCGGTTCGAAGGCTCTGCGCATTAGCGAAGGAGACGTAGCGTTGTTGCTGCAGGCAAAGGCTGCAATCGGTGCAGGAATCGAGATCCTGCTGGAAATGGCGGGCATCCGCGCGGCTGATCTGGGGCGAGTTTACCTTGCTGGAGGGTTCGGGATGCACCTGAATGTCAGAAACGCGATTGCCATCGGGATGCTTCCCGGACTCCGCGAGGATCAAGTGCGCGTGGTTGGCAATACCGCGCTGGCCGGGGCCTTCATAGCTCTGGTGGACCGTGCGGCGCTCGAAGAAATGGAGTGTCTGAGGACCCAAGTGAAGACGGTCGAATTGACTTTAAAGAAGGATTTTGAAGACTGTTATATAGAACACCTCATGCTCCCATGAATGATTTTCCTGCCATCCCGCTACTGTTGGACCGGCCTTATGAAGGGATCCACGAACTCTACCTGTTAGAAGAACCGATGCTTCTCGCGGCGATCATGCGCGGCGATCGGGGCGAGGCGAGACACATCATCAACCACGTGCTCGTGCATATCTACAGCGCGGGGGCGGAACGAAGTGATTTGCTCAAAGGGTTGCTTCTGAAACTTGTGGTGATGATTTCACGGGCGGCGGTCCAGGCCGGCGCCGCGCAATCCGAGGTGCTGGGTTCGAACTTCCGTTTTCTCACCGATCTGGCAGAGATCGACGACGACGAATCGCTGGCCGCTTGGCTGCGCACCACTCTCGAACATGTTATCTCGACCATCGAGCGGCACAAGGATTTTACTCCTCCGCTGCTCGTCATCAAGGCGTTGGACTTTATGCGGCGGAACCTGCAGCGCAACATCTCGCGTGACGAAACAGCCCAGCATGTGGGGATCTCGCCCGGCCGATTCTCGCAGATACTCAAAGAGCGCACAGGACGCTCGTTTTCTGAATTGCTACGACAATATCGCGTGGATCATGCGAGCGATCTTCTGCGCACCACCGAGAAATCGATCGCGGAGATTGCAGATATTTGCGGATTCTGTGATCAGAGCTATTTCACCCGGGTCTTTCAGAACCTGAAAGGCCTGACTCCCAAGCAGTTCCGCGACACAGGCAGGCTCTGAGACTGACTTGAATTCCCAACCGCCTCAGCGGGCAATCATGCCCTGGGCTCGCGCTGAAGGACAGCACTGGCCGACCTTATGGGGAATTCCTGTAGCGAAGCATTGGCGGGCGCGAACCTAGAAAACACTAAAAAATAGTCCCAGATCACAAGATTGGGAACTCGGCGCTCGCTAGAATGACACCGTTATGGATGATCAACACCCGCTCACGCTGGCGATCATTGCCGGAAGACGAAAAGAAGTTCCCGAGCTTGTGCGGCAATGTCTCGACGCGGGCGAGAGTGCTGCTTCGATTCTAGAAAACCGCCTTGTGGCCGGGATGATGGTTGTCGGGGACCGTTTCAAACGGAACGAAATCTTCGTGCCCGAAATGTTAATCGCCGCGCGGGCCATGAAGGAAGCTCTCAAAGTTCTGGAACCCTCGCTGGTAGCTGCCGGAGTGAAGCCTGAACACACTGCGATCATCGGGACTGTGGAGGGCGACCTGCATGATATCGGCAAGAATCTCGTTGCAATGATGTGGAGGGGGGCAAACGTCGATGTGATCGACCTTGGTGTCAACGTGCCAACTGCCAGATTCATCGAAGCGGTAAAGCAGTACCAGCCCAAGCTGCTGGGCTTGTCGGCCCTGCTGACGACCACAATGCCCGCCATGCGGGATACAGTGAGGGCAATTCGGGATCAAGGATTGGTCGTCAAGATTGTGGTTGGAGGAGCCCCAATCACGCGCGAATTCGCACGCGAAATTGGCGCCGATGGGTACGCGCCGGATGCCGGATCTGCAGTGGATACGGCGATCGAATTGCTGAAAACAACTGCCGAAGCGAGTTGAGGAAGGAAAGCATTCATGCACTACAAGGCTCTTGCGATCGACGATCCTTCTGAACTTATCTTCGGTATTGCGCCGCATCCCGTGTTAACCCGCAGTGGGATGGTGATCGGCGGAGGGACCGTTTATCCAGAGCTCAATTTTACCTTGCCGCCGATGCGCATTGATGCGGAAACCATGCCGGAAGTGCGCCGCAATTATCAACAGATCATTGAGGGATCGCTGCGGCGCGCCGCGGACCTGAACGCGCCTGGGGTGGTGATTGAATTTGAAACGTTGCCGCCGATGACGAAAAATCCTGCCTGGGGATTGAACATCGCGGAGATATTACTCGAAGGGATGCAGAAGGAGGCGGAGCGCTCCGGCTTGAAGAGTGTGCTGCGGATGACGCCCAACGACAACAGGGAGTTTGACCGGCCGCCCTTGATGCGCCGCGGAGAGTACTGGGATGCGATGTTAGCGCTCTTTGAATGTACGGCAGCCGCGGGCGCGGAGTTGCTCAGTATAGAATCTGTCGGTGGTAAAGAACTGCACGATGAGGCGTTGGTCAACGGTGATTTGGCGGGCAGTCTTTTTTCCCTTTGCATTCTCGGCGTGCGCGACATGCGATTTGTATGGACGAACCTGCAGCGTGTTGCCGAGAAGCACGGAGTGAAGTGCGCGGGTGACACCGCGTGCGGGTTCGGGAACACCGCGATGGTGTTGGCCGAGCAAAAGATGATTCCGCGCGTATTTGCCGCTGTCGTCCGCGCGGTTACGGCTGTGCGAACCCTGGTTGGCTACGAGTGCGGCGCGGTGGGGCCCGGCAAGGACTGCGGCTATGAGAATCCGATCCTCAAAGCTATCACGGGCTTTCCGATGGCGATGGAGGGCAAAACATCGGCCTGCGCGCATTTGAGTCCGATGGGAAATCTGGCCGCCGCCTGCTGCGACACCTGGTCCAACGAATCCGTACAAAACATCAAGCTCCTTGGCGGCATGGCGCCCACTTGCTATATGGAGCAGCTGGTGTACGACTGCCGATTGATGAACACCGCTCGCAGAGACGGAGAGAGATCCGCGCAACAACTCCAACGATGGATGGTAGAGTCCGACGAGGCATCCGACCCTCAAGCATTTATCCTTTCGCCGGAGTCCTGTGTAGCTTTGGCGAGGGTCATCGTGAACAGCAGTTCGCACTATCATGCCGGCGTGGCGGTCGCCCGCAAGGCCATCGAACTGTTGTCTGGCGCGTACAGCCAGGGAAAGCTGTGTATCGAGCCCAACGAAGTCTCCTGGTTCGATACGATGCGAGACGACCTGGATGAATTGCCCGACAGTGAGTCGGATTTCATCGCGCAACAACTCGCCCGGGCCGATCGCTCGAGATTCCTGCCCGAAGAATACGATCTGCAATCCGAATAAGATCCCAATCGAGGACCAAGTCATGAAACTCGCTTTCACGTTGTTTGCCGCAGTTGTGATGTACCGCATCAGTGCGGCTGAATTTGGTGCGGGACACTTATGGCTGTTGAATTTTTCGCCTCTGGCGTCCGTAGCCCTGTGCGGCGCTGTGATCTTTCCACGAACGGTAGCATTGCTTTTGCCGCAGTTCATTCTGCTGGTGTCTGATGTTGTGCTGAACGCTCACTTAGGCGCGCCATTTGTCACCGCCGAAATGCTTCCGCGTTACGCGGCGCTGATGCTGATCGCGGTGCTCGGCCTGCGGTTGAGGGAGTGTCGCGCAGCCGGGCCCTTTCTCTTCGCGAGCGTGGCCGGATCGACCGGCTTTTATCTCATTACGAATACGGCGTCGTGGCTGGGCAGTCCCGGGTATGCCAAGACCGCTGCTGGGTGGAGCCAGGCTCTTATTGTTGGCTTGCCAGGTTATCCGCCAACATGGCTATTCTTTCGCAATTCACTCGTCAGCGATGCATGCTTTACGGCGGCGTTTCTCGGCATTCTGACACTTGCAAGACGGACAAAGACGGCGGGTGAAAACATGGCGGCTTCGGATTGCCTCGACGAGAGACCAGCGCCGCAACAGGCATGAGAGAGTATCGAGATAGGGTTCCGCTGCGGAACTTGGAATGGGGATGCCAATGTCAGAAGAGATGACATCTTTGGAGAGATGCCTCGCGACGATCCGGCTGCAAGCGCACGATCGGGTTCCGGTGGACTTGCACAACTTTATGATGACGGTGGCGGATGTAAATTTGTCCCCCGCGAGCCTCTTTCAGAATGGGCATCTATTGGGAGAGGCACAGGTTGCTGCCTGGAAAAGATTTGGGCATGACATGATTTTGGTGGAAAACGGCACCGGTGCGCTTGCCCAGGCTTGCGGATGCGCCGTAAGCTACCTGCCTGGCAGCGCTCCGGTGATCGAAGGCCACCTGCTCGAGGATCTGTCCCAGGTGTCGCGCTTAAAGAAACCCGACCCCTGGAATTCTCCGTTGTGCAGGGCTGTGATTGAGGCCACTCGATATGTGCTCGATCAGATTGGAGACCGCGTCTTTGTCGTGGGCCGAGCCGATCAAGGACCATTCAGTCTGGCTTGCATGATTGCTGGAGCAGAGACGTTGATGACTGAGATGGCAATGGGCGATAACGATGAGCAGATCTTTGAACTGCTGGAGTATACGAGCGACGCCTTTATTCTTTACGCGCAAATCTTCAAGGAGATGGGATGCCCTGGAACCTCGGCCGGCGAGGCACAGGGTTCTCCGGACGTAATCTCTCCAGTGATGTACGAGAAATACTGCCTTCCCTACGCCAAAAAGATTGTGCATGCCCTGCAAAGCGATGATTTCGTTCTTTCCTATCACATCTGCGGTAACACCTCGAAAATCGTCGATCGAATGGCCAAGACGGGGGCTCGAATCCTCGAGATCGACTACAAATGCGACAAATCGATCGCTAAGAGAGCCGCGACGGGAGTGGCCACACTTCTTGGCCCCATCGATCCGAGCGGAGTATTACATGACGGTTCACTCGAGACTGTCGAGACGGCCTGTCGAACGGCTATCGAGGAATTGGCGCCGGGCGGGGGATTCATCCTCGGGCCGGGCTGCGCCTTGCCTCGGACCACGCCCCCCTGGAATATCGATAAACTGGTGGAATGCGCCAGGATTTACGGTCAATACTGAATTCCGATTACGTCATGACGATGGAGACGTGCTCCAGACGGCATGTCTGGAGGATCATCGAGCTGTATTCAGGATTCGTGCCGGGTGGCATAGCTGTCTTGCGAAGTTCGCAAGGCGGCTTTTTTGTCGATTCGTAATCGATCCTTGGGTTGGCCAGCCATTCGCTGCCAATGTCTCTCGAATCTACGCGGCTAACCATCTCTGATTGATGATCTAATATTGTTTGGAGGGCTGAAGGCTATACACAAGCGAAAGGTCGAGGAAACGAATGGAGAATTACACCGGATGACGATCGAATTCGAACAGTTCTCTTCGTCCTTAAAAAAGACCGTTAGTATCCCTGATAAGGTGACCGAGCTTCTCCGCGGGATGATCTTATCCGGGAAGTGGCGCCCCGGAGACCGGATTGTCGAAACGAAAGTGGCCAGGCAATTGGGCATTGGTCAGCCCACGATAAGAGAAGCTTTAGGCAAACTCGAAGAGGCAGGCCTCGTACAGCGTTATCCCAATAGCGGTTGCAAGGTGACACAACTCTCGGAAGAAGAGCTCGGTCAGATGTTCAGGGTTCGAATCGAACTGGAATGCCTCGCCGTGGAACTGGCTACCGAAAGCAGCGATCCGCGTAAGGGGTCGAAGCTGAAATCGGCGTTTGCGAAGCTTGAAAAAGCTGCTCGCAAATGCAAGCTCGATGAATACTACCGAGCCGATTACGAGTTTCACCAGACGATCTGGCAATTAGCCGGGAACAGATTTCTGGAGAAGGCGCTCTCGCAGGTCGTCATTCCGCTGTTCAATTTAGCCATCCTTGGGATACTGGCCAATCGGAATATGGACTTTGTGAGTGACGCGAAGGAGCACGGACGACTTGTCGATGCGATTCTGAAAGCCGACAAGGAACATGCGCGTCAAAATGCCCGAACTGTGCTCAATGAATTCCTGCATCGAGGCTTGGCAGTTGTGCACGAAGGCGAGGCTGTCCCACATCCTCCGCGCGAATCCGTAAAGGGGAAGGGCATACCTCGGAAGGCCAGTCGCACAACCTGATTGAACCACTGCTAACCTGTCTGCTATGCGCTTTCGCCGTCGCCCTCGCAATAAAGATTAGGACGCACTGCTTCGCGAATGCGATGAAGCAGCGGGATCGCTTCTGGTCCATCCATCCAGTGATGGTCTTATTAAGTCCCAGTCATTCGCGCTACTTCGAGCAATACCTGCCTGAATAGCGACAATTAAAGTTTCCGGCGAAAGAATCGTTGACGCCGATCAACCTCCCGCACAGATCGATGAATTCCTGCCGTGCATAGCCCCAAAAAGCAGAGGCTCGACCAGCTGTTCGCTTGCGAGCGGAGACATCAGGTTCGGAAGGATACGGTTCAAAGGGTTCTCGGCGCCCCAGGGGACGGTAGATCTTTTCATGTCAAATTCCTTGAACTTTCCGCTTGACAAACATTTTTGCCGCGCTGTAGCTTCATCCCGACCAATGATAGTCATAAATCATCGATGAACGTTGCTCGTTGATTGAGTTTCCCCGAATCACAAAAAGTCAGCGAATAAGAATGGTGAAACAACTTTTGCCGCGATTCATGCGGAGGAAGTTCGAGTGGGTGGCGAGTGTCAGACGGATTTGAAATTACCAAAAAATCGTCTCATATCACAAGACACCTAGCCCGGAACTCCCTAAGGTATCAACAACGAATCGGCATCAGCGCCACGTTCATCAAGCTTTGGTTGCCTGAAGACGAAAGGGATTTCGCGATCTCACAAGATAATCCATTGACGCAGGCGAAATGGTAACGCAATTTCTTTGAGTGGCAAGATTATCAGCGCACGTCGCGCCGCTTAGAACGCGAAAGTCGCTGCAGGTCATTTCATATCCGGGACGGGATGCATAGGACGCCTGTTGTTCCGGAAAGGTGAAGGCCGATACGAATCGAGCGGGTCATTTGCGTTGAACCTGATGCGCCAGACTCACAAGAGAGGGGAATATGAGAATCAGATTTCCACGGAGACGCAAATTGTGCGCACTCGGTTTGCCCATCTTGAGCTTACTGTTTGCAATAGCCGTATTCCGAATCGCGTCGAACGCGCAATCGACAAGCGGCAGCTTGCATGGTACCGTGTCCGATACGACGGGGGCCGTTCTTCCTGACGCTACGGTTCAAGTCAAGAATCTCGCCAGCGGTCAGACCCGCACGGCGACCACTGACGGAAAGGGTTTCTACACTATCACAGATTTGGCTCCCGGGCACTACTCTGTGTTGACGTCCAAGTCCGGATTCGCGACAGCCGAGCGTCCGGATATCGAGCTGCAGGTCAGCCAGGACCTCGAGGTTGATAACTCGCTTGGTATTGGACAGAGCACAACGATTGTCCAAGTGACGACTGCGCCTCCGGTCCTGTCCACGGCGAGTGCAAGCCTGGATGAGACGATCGATTCCAAAGAGACGGTCGACTTGCCTTTGAATGGCCGCCAGTTTACTCAGTTGCTCCTCCTGGCCCCGGGAACGTCCCCTGTCGAAGGTGGACAGCAGTCGTTCTACACCATCTCCTTTGGAGCTGGCGGACTGAGCCCAGCCGTTAATGGGCAGCTAGGTGGGGAGAATGTGTTCCTCATCGACGGAATTCTGAACACGCATCCCTTCATCGAGTCATGGGCGATCAGTCCTCCCCCGGACGCGATCCAGGAAATCAAGAGCCAGAATCACGTTCCCGATGCGGAGTTTACTCTTTCGTCCGGCGCAATTGTCAACGTGGTTACCAAGACTGGCAGCAGCCAATTTCATGGCAGCGCATGGGAGTTCGTGCGCAACCAGAGCCTGGATGCAGCAACTTACTTCGACAATCTTTCAGGCTCTCCGAAACCTCCCTATACGCAGTATCAGTACGGGGGCACATTCGGCGGACCGGTCTTGCTGCCGTTCTACAACGGGCGAGAGCGAAACACGCATTTCTTCGGCTACTATGAAGGTTTCCGCTCAAACGAGGGCTACACTGCTTACACCAACGTGCCGACCAGTGCAGAGCTGGGAGGAGACTTCTCGGACCTACTCACCACGACCCAGGCAACCGACTCTAACAACAATCCACTCTTCGATGCGAATGGCAACGCGATCTATGTGGGGCAGCTTTACAACCCATTCACCACGACTGCGGGAGCTAACGGACAGCTTGTGCGTTCGCCCATTCCAGGAAACCAGCTAAGTAGTGTTCAAACGCCTAATGCCGCTGCATTGACATACCTGAAGGCCCTTTATAACTCGCCCAATTATGGACCAGGCGGCGATTCTTTTCCCAACCGTGTGGACACGGTGAGTCAGGTCACCCGGTCGAATCAATTCGGCGTCGGGGGTGATCACACGTTTGCGAATAACGACGTCGTATCAGGAAAATTCTTTTACTCGCAGCCCAATGAGATTGGACCCAGCGCGGTTAAGTTTGGGGCCGAGGACACCGAGAACCACGCCCGGGTACTTGCAACGTCGTACACTCACCTCTTCAGTCCGACACTCCTGATGACCGCCCACTATGGATACAGTTGGCTCTTCTATCAATACTCCAACCAGCCTGCCCCGTCTGGTCTTCTGAACGCGATCAACGGCGAGAATTTCGAACCGATTCAGAGCGGGCTTGACCTCGTTCCCCAAATCAGTATCGGGCCGCGCATCGGCTCTCCCAACGCTGGAGGTAGCTTTACCCAATACGGCATTGCGCAAGGGCCGATGCGGACAAATCAATTCAACGTAAATCTCGAGAAGGTGCTCGGTCAGCACACGATCAGTACTGGATTTCTTTTCCTGCATATCCACGCCTTCGATAACGGCTGGGGTTCGCAATTGAACTTCGATCAATACCCGACAGCAATTTCAAACTCGGCAGGTAATTACGTTACTAAACACAGCGTCATAAGTAATTGCGCATGTTGACGTATGATGCCCGCATAAATGGCGGCTGCTCGTCGATTCCATCCGTATTTTTATAAGGCATCGTGTTTAGTACCGGTGACGGGCTAGCCAGCATGCTCCTCGACTTGCCCTCTGCTTATGCCACGGACTTCGGCAACACCGCGGCTGACTTAACAACCAATTGGTACGGAGGGTACGTCCAGGATAAGTGGCAAGTTACGGGCAAGCTCAATATCCAGGCTGGGTTGCGTTGGGACTTCCAACAACCGCCGCATTACAAGGACAATCAGTTTGCCATGTGGAACAGTGACTGTCCTTATGGAGACTACAGCACGCAGACGGCAGTGAACTCGATCGAAGAAAAGTGTCTTCTGCTTCCTTTCAGTTATACGCCGGCAGCCACAGCAACCAACCCAAATCCGGCGCCCTGGCCTAAACCGAACGTTCGATCTTCGATCTGGGCACCCCAATATGGGGGGTGGTCGCCGCGGCTCGGACTAGCATACAGCATTACGCCAAAGACCGTGATTCGCGCCAGTATCAATATCTACGACGATCACAACGCCTTCGATAAGGAAGTGCAGGATCCGCGCGGTAGTTTCCCAGTTGGAGGATCTTATGGATCTCCCAGCGACCTCAATCGAGGTGTACCCAACGTCTTTTTTGACCAGCTCCCGACCGTTGCCCAAATCCAGGCAGGTAGCAGTCTTACCATCAATCGAGCTGCCAACCCAAACGCCAAGATACCCTACGTAATGCAGTACAATCTTGGTATCCAGAGACAGGTAATGGAGAACACAAATCTGGAAGTGAATTACGTGGGTTCCGGAAGCCGTCACTTATGGGGAACTTATGGATACAACGAGCCGCTGCCTGGAACCTACGGGCCAAATGCACTTACTAACGGACTGCCCTTCCCATTCATAGCCGGGATCATTCAGGCCGACGACAACCTCTTCAACAGCAGCTACAATGCGCTGCAGGTTAAGTTTGACCGTCAGTTTTCACATGGGCTCTTGTTCGCGACCTCGTACTCCTATTCGAAATGCATGAACGAGGTTGGGGGAGAGTACGACTCATGGCCTGAAGATACTTACGACTTTGCACTGGATCATGGTAAGTGCGATTCCGATTTGCCTCACTTGTTCAGTTTCAGCCCTGTTTATCAACTGCCGTTTGGCAGAGGTCAGCGGTTTGGCAGCAATATGAGCCGCAGAGTCGATCTTTTGCTCGGCGGATGGAATGTGAGCAACATCACTTCCATACACAGCGGATTGCCATTTTCCGTAACCGAGAGCAACGACATTGCGAATGTGGGCGTGACTGGAAGATCGAATTCAGTGCCGGGTTGTAAGCTTGTGCCGTCCGGATTCAAACAAACCATCCACGAGTGGTATAACATCGGTTGCTTCGTCACGCCGCCGCAATATACATTCGGCCAGACAGTGCGCAATGGGTACCGAGGTCCGTCTTATGCAGACGCGGACTTTGCGGCGATGAAGAACTTCAGGCTCACGGAGTCGAAGAGTATCCAATTCCGCGCCGAGTTCTTCAACGCATTTAACCACACTAACTTCGCCAACCCCACTGGAGGCCGTATCAGCGGAGCCAACTCTGTCCAAACCTCGTTTATGCAGATTTACGGCATCAATGGCTACGCGCGACAAATACAGCTTGCAGGGAAATTCACCTTCTAGCAATCGATAGTACAGTGGCTCTGCGCCGTTCCCTTGGTTTCGTTGCGACTCCAAGGGAGACGGCCCAAAAGGAAGCAGTTCCCTGGGAGTGATGCCAATTTGATTTCCGAAGGCAGCAGCGGAGCAAAAGGAAATCGGAGCCCCCGGCGCGCATTTTCGCTGATGAGTGTGCGCCGGGTTCTCATGTTTGTCGCTGTCGCGGTGTCTCTCTCGAGCGGTCCGGCTGGATGGACGATTGCTCCGATGCAAGCCGACAAAAAGAGTCCTCAGAAGGAGACACAACTTTATCGTGATGCAATGCAGATGCTGCGCCAGGGGAGTTATGAAGCGGCATTGAACATGTTCAGGGAGCTCGAGCAGAGTAGGCCACACGCGCCGGAGAGCTATGCGGGTGAAGGGATTGCCCTGGCTATGACCGGCAAACCCGAAGACTCGATTGGAGCTTTGCAAAAGGCCTTGGCAATCGATCCGCAGTACGCTATTGCACGCAGAGAACTCGGCATTATCGAGTGGCAGTTGGGACGCAAGGAGGTTGCAGCGGCAGATCTTCTGAAGGTCGTCAGGAATATTCCATCTGACGGTCCGGTCTCCGCAATCCTTGGAGAATACTACTTCGAGAAAGGGAAATACGCCGACTCGGTGGCATTCTTCAAAGTAGCACATGAGCAGGTAAGCGCGAGTCAACGACTCTCTCTAATGTACGACGGTGCTTTAATCAGGGTCGGGCATCTGGAGGCGGCGGCGTTACAGCTTGATAGGCTTGGCGCCACGCCCAACCTGACTTCTGAAGAACGATTTCGAATCGCGTGGCTCTATGGCAAAGCAAAAGAATACCCGCGAGCCACCGCGATGTTCCAGTCGATCACCGTCGATTTTTCAGATATGGTGGGACGAAATTATGGCTTGGCACTTGCCTACTATGAAAACGGTCAGAATGAAGACGCGATTAAGCTGCTCGACGCATTGAAAGATCGCGGCGTTTATCGCGCTGAAATATACAATTTGCTCGGGGCCGCCCAAGAGGCAATCGGACAACCAGAAAAAGCCTACGATGATTTTCGAAGCGGAATAGAACGGTTTCCAAATGAGGAGTCGAGTTATCTGAACGCCGCAACAGTTGCGGCGCAATATCGTCAATATTCCGCAGCGGAACAAATCATGACACTGGGGATCAAGCGAATCTCTTCTAACTACAAACTCTTCCTGACCCGTGGAGTGATATACACGCTTTGGGGTGATCTCAACAAGGCCGAGGCGGATTACAGGCAGTCTGTCTCCCTGGCACCAAACGAATCCAGCACCCAGGTTGCGCTTGGAATCTGCTACATGGACAAACATCAGGACGCGGATGCGGTTGAAGTGTTTCGCCACGCAATCCACAGCGGTATGGAGGATGTCCGGCTCTACTACTATCTTGTCGATGAGCTGTTCAATCAGGAAATCACTAGGACGGCCACGTTTCAGGAAGCGATGGATGCCGTAAATGCAAGTATTCGATTCGAGCCGCAGTTTGCATACAGCTACTTTCAGCGGGGCCGATTGATGTTGGTCAAAGGCCAGTTGGAAAGTGCAATCTCGGATTTTGAACGTGCGCGCAGCCTAGAGCCGGACTCAAAGGATACAGCCATAACCTACCAGTTGGCGATCGCATATCGCGACGCAGGCAGGAAAACAGAAGCGAATCGGATTTTATCTGATATTTCTGCAGCAATGAAGAAACAAGATGACGGGTATCGATACGGCACACTGGTAAGCGTAATCGGCGAGGAGAGTGGATCGGGCTTTAATGAGCACTAGACATGATTCCACCGTTAATTCTGCCGATGGCGCTCCAAATTGGTGCTGCTGAAGTTTGTCCTCAGTCGTGGTAAGCAGAACAGGTTGTGAGGGAGAGAGCATTTTATGACTGAAAGATACGGGCAGGTTGTGCCATGGTCGCGAAGGAACTTTCTGAAAGCAGGAGCGCTGGTTGCGATCGCGCCTTCTATCCACTTGGCTGGGTTGGAGGGCGCTGATTTGCGGCCGGGAGACGATGCTGGTTCAAAACGGCCGAAAGATCCTAGCCAGCCGCCTTCCCCTGAGTGGATGAAAGATCTCATCATCTACGAAATCGCCACAAAGGGGTTTACATCTCCTAACGGCCCGGAGAGTGGAACATTTGCCAGCCTTCACTCGAAGTTGATTTATCTTGAGGAACTGGGGATAACTGGAATATGGTTGACCGGCTACTCGCTATGTGACGCTCATCATTTCTACAATATATGGACACAATATGCAGTGATCGAGCCTGATAAGTTCGATCCTACTCTCGGCACGGCTGAGGAATTCAAGGCGCTCATTCGCGAAGCGCACCGGCGGGGAATCAAGGTATTTCTTGATGTGATCACGCACGGACTAATGGAAGATAGCCCGGTGATCAAACAGCATCCAGAATGGTTTCGCGGCGGCAGTTGGGGCATGACCGACTTTGACTGGACGGGGGGCCACACAGACTTAGACGACTGGTGGGTAAAGATCTATACGGAGTATGTGACAGTCCATGGCGTGGATGGCTACCGATTGGATGTGAGCATATATCGTCCTGATCTTTGGGAGCGAATTCGAAAGAACGCCGCTGCGGCCGGGCATCCCATCGTGATCTGGGAGGAGGCAAATTCGGTAATTCCTGGAGTTACGGATTTCTCGCAAAGAGAAAACGTCATTGGTACGACCGGTGAAGGGTCGTTGAACGAGGTGATCGTCAATAATGTGCCTGGTTTCTATGACCGGAAGTTCGGTCGCTCTGGCTACTATCAGGTTGAGATCAAGTATGAGGACTGCGAGGTGCTCAAGGGGAGTACCAAGAACGATGGTCGACTTGGCGTTCGGCTGATCGGCCTGTCCGCTGATCGAGTCAGTCGAAGGACTGAAGAGGGCGTGCCAAAGGCGGACGGACTGCCTGACGTTCAGATCCGGCTGGAGAATGTCGCCCAGAAACCGATAGCGAACATTACTGTTGTAAATGACATGGGAGAGGAATGGCAACTTCGATCGGGCCAGTGGTTTAGTAGGCCTCTCTTTGTAGATACGCCTGAAGCTTCGGGGGCCTTAGTGGTTGCGCCGAGCATCGACATTTATATTGGCACTCTCGCGTGGGGCTCATCCATTCAACTGAGCTGTCATGACAACGGTTGGACAGGATTTCCAGCCGACAAGAATCCCTACGTGGCTCAGGGTAGCAGGTCTATCTTCGGGTATTCGTTTCTGTTCTCGCCTATGATTCCGATCTTCTTCTCTGGAGAGGAATTTGATGCGACCTTTCACGCCCTGCCCGGATTGTCTCCCGATCTCTACGGCGACAAGAATGCGGGGAAGGGCCGGTGGTTATATGGCACCAGGATCGACTGGAATGAGCTGAATGCGAATCAGCATAAAGACATGCTGATCGACGTTAGGAAAATGATTGGTATTCGCAGGCAGCATTCCTCGGCTCTCGCGATGTGTCCGGCAGGCAAGGTACCAAATCTGAAGGCAATTCAACACGAGAGTGATATTGAGGTGCCGGTTCCCTACTTGCGTTGGGACGACCACCAGGTGATCGTGGTTGCCGCCAACCGAAACAGAGACCGGGACGCACATTTGAAGTTATCCATGGTCCTGACAGACACAGGGATCGGGGGACACCAAAGCTACAGAGTCGCCGACCTCTGGTCAGGGACGCAGCCCAAGACATGCACGGCGGATGAGTTGGCGCATTTCTCATGCACTGTCACGCGTGATGGCGCTCTTGGCGGTGGACTGTTCGTGTTTCGAGTTGAACCGGTGTCGGCTGGTTCTTAGGGAGCTTCTGCGGTGTCTTGAATCTTTAGTTACAAGAAGAAAGGGGAAAGGAATACAAGTCGAAGGAACGGCGCTGATGCTGACTTTACGTGCGCCGCGGGAATTCGAGAAGCAAGAATGACTTTCATCATCATAGACAATTCGTAAGTATGCCGGCGTTTTGTGGCCTGCAATTTAAAGGATGGAACATACCGTGAGAATAGTCCGACTCAGGACCGCTGTTGTGGAAGGTAATTTCGATTGGACGTTCGTGCGCATCGACACTGACGAAGGGATACAGGGGCTTGGTGAGTGCTTCTTTGCTCCTGGGCTTACATCGATTCTTCGTTCATTGGAATCTGTAATTCAGGGAGAAGATCCACGCGATATTCATCGGTTGTGCCGGAAGATGCAACTCGCGACCTCGGGCGCAGGCTCGGTAGCCGGCATCGTTTACAACGCGATCAGCGGGATCGATGCGGCGCTGTGGGACGTGCTGGGTCAGTGGATGGACGTGCCGATTTATCGACTACTGGGAGGAAAGTTCCGTGACAGGATTCGAATTTATGCTGACTGTCACGGGGGGAAGGCGCTGGAAAGCCTGGACGAGGTTCTAAGATCGCGGGAAGCATCGTGGATACCGAATGGAGCAAAGCATATAGCCAAGGATTATTTTGGCGAACGCGAACAAGATGTGGCGATCTCCGCGGACGATTATAAGAGGCAGGCGCTCACGGCAAGAGCAAATGGATTTACTGCGCTCAAGTTCGATCTGGATGTGTTGGGAACGCAAGATTCGGACCCACACAATCGTTGCCTCAGCAACAGGGCGATCGATCGCATGGTCGATTTGATCGGTGCGGTTCACGAGGCTGTGGGTGAGGATACGGACATCGCCGTGGATTGTCACTGGCGGTATAATGTCAGCGACGTCGTGAGGGTCGCCCGGGAACTCGAACCGCTCCGCTTGCTGTGGCTGGAAGACCCGGTTCCGCCGGGAAGTGTAAGAGCATTGAAAGCGGTGAGTTCGCGCGTACGCGTGCCTATCGCTACCGGGGAAAACTTGAACCTCTTTGAAGGTTTCAGAGAAATCATCGACGAGCACGCTGTCAGCATCGTGACGCCCGACCTTCAAAAGGTGGGGGGTCTGCATACTGCATGCCGCATTGCAGAACTCGCGGATGGCCAAACCCTGCCAGTGGCTCCGCACAATATCAGCAGTCCCGTGGGTACGCTAGCTTCAGCGCATTTCTGCGCCGCAATTCCCAACTTCCTCGCTCTCGAATTTCACGCTTCGGAAGTTCCGTTCTGGAGCGATCTGGTCGAAGGTCTTCCAAAGCCGATCATTCAGAATGGTTATATCCGCGTCCCAGAGAGACCGGGACTGGGAGTGAAGCTGAACGAAGAAGTTGCGCGGCGTTACTCGCGCAAGGGAGAGCCGTTCTTTGAATGATATCTCCGATTGACTTACTGATGCCGACTCTGCTTCTTACTGGCGAGACTGAGGGACAACGATGACGGCTTGGAACACGGACGACGAATTGTTTGCGATCGTGCGGAGAGAACTCTTCACCTGCGTGGTGGGGGATGTCATGGATAAGTTGGACCTGCAACATCAGTTTCTCCCTCCTCAAATTCGTCCCATGGAGCCGGACATGGTTCTAGTGGGGCGAGCAATGCCCGTGCTGTCTGTGGACGTATATGCCGAGAAAATTATAGGGTCGGCGAACAGCCTCATGGAGAAGCCCTTCGGTTTGATGTTGGAAGCGCTGGACGACCTTCGTACCAACGAAGTGTACGTGAACAGCGGATCGTCTCCACGCAATGCGCTCTGGGGTGAGTTAATGAGCATCCGCGCCCGCAAACTGGGCAGTACCGGGGCCGTCTTGAACGGCTATGCGCGCGACACGAAGGCTATTGTGAAACTGGGCTTCCCCACATTTTCGTGGGGCTCGTACGGTCAGGATTCCGCACCCCGATACAAGGTCGTCGACTTCCGAGTACCACTTGAAATCGGAGGAGTGCGATTGCGCCCGGGCGACATTCTATTTGGAGATATAGACGGAGTGTGTGTGATTCCATCCGAAGCCAGTACTGAAGTCTTCGCGAAGGGTCTTGAAAAAGCGCGGGGGGAAAAGGTGGTCAAAGGAGCGCTCGAAGCCGGAAGCAGCGCCGTTGCTGCATTCCAGAAACATGGAATTATGTAGAATCGCTGCCCCAAGAGACGATCTGATGTCGAGACAGTCTATGCAGAAGGAATGATCGCCGGGAACCGTTGTGCTACTGATGCTGCGTTCTTGCAGATACAGCGAGAACCCCGCGGTCGAGAGGCACGACTTATCCCATACATTTCTGGACAGGGAAGTTACCGCTCGATCGGGGGATCACCGTCGTGATTGGTGTCGAGTTATCTGGAAAAGTTATTCTCATCACTGGAGCGCTTGGAGCCATTGCGGAACATGTGGTTCGCAGGTTGATCTCTGCCGACGGTATGATCGTCTTAGTGGACATCGCCTCCGAAGAGCAGAGTCGAACAACACTCCATCAGTGGCAGATTCCCTCCTCATCCTATCGATACATCTCTGCCGATATCACCGATTCTTCCGCCGTGGCTCGTGCGGTCAATCAGGCATTTGAGTTATTTCCCTCGCTGGATACGGTGCTGGGGCACGCAGGTGGCTGCGGTCTCCATCCATTTGCCACTACTTCAGAGACCGAGTACGAGCGTATCTTTCGGTTCAACTTTTTTGCCCAGACGTACCTTTCGCGTGCTGTCCTCTCGCAATGGACGAACCGCAACATTGCCGGCCACTTGATCTTCACGTCCTCCTATGTTGCGCGAATGCCTCATTCACACATCTCTTCCTATGCGTCGGCCAAAGCAGCTTTAGAGAATTTCGCTCGGAGCCTTGCGCTCGAATACGCATTCACCGGAATTCGCGTTAACGTGATTTCGCCAGGCAATGTGGCGGTCGGCAGCGCACAAAAAGCGTTTGAGGAGGATCCGTGCTATCGCGAGTTTGTCTTGCGAGTTTCTCTCGGACGACGAAACAGTCCGGAATCGATAGCAGACATGTTTGCCTTCATGTGTTCGCCCCTGGCTAGCGAAATCAATGGACAGGTTCTCAGTCCCGACTATGGTGGTGGGATAGGAAACCGCTTCTGAGGATGGGCCTCAGATTTGCGGCGGGGTCTTCGACTTAGGGCACTGAGCTTTGTCCTGTGCCAGGACGATCGGACCGTTTTCAGGAGTGCAAGTCTTTGAATATCTCACAAAACGATGCTGAGGTTCCTCGGAAGAGGTATCTGGTGATTGCCGCAACGGTTGCCTGGCTCGGCGGGTTCCTGTTCGGATACGACAATATCGTCATCAGCGGGGCAATCCGCTACTTGAGCCTATGCTACGGACTTGGTGCGGCGGGGATAGGCTGGGCTGCCGGTTGCGCGCTGATCGGCTGTATCGGGGGCTCTGCGGCGGCCGGTGCCGTGGTCGACCGTATCGGGTTGAAGAAAGGTCTTACACTTTGTGCAATCTGCTTTGCACTGTCCTCAGTGGGAATTTTCTTCGCAGGCAGCTTTACACAGTTCGTGGTTTGGCGCCTGCTAGCAGGAGTAGGCATCGGGGCAGCTTCGATTATCTCCCCGATGTACATTGCCGAGATCGCGCCAACTCGGATGCGCGGGAGACTGGTTACTCTTTACCAGCTTGGGATCGTGGTCGGTATCCTGACGGCCGTGTTTGCCAACATGCTGATTCAACGCATGGGCGACGAGGCGTGGAATATTCGGATGGGTTGGAAATGGATGTTCTTTGCCGGCATAGCTCCGGCGGTTTTCTTTGGAGTGACGATTGCTTTTGCCGTGGAGAGCCCGCGCTGGTTGATGAAGATGGGACGGCACAGGTCCGCCTTTGATGTTCTGTCCAAAGTAAATGGTCTCGCCATCGCTGCTCGGGAAGTTCGTGAGATACAAGGGGCACTTGACAACGAACGAGGACATTTGTCGGAGCTGTTCTCTACATTTCTGCGGCCATTGCTGATTGGAGTCATGTTAGCGGCATTCCAGCAGTTGAGCGGGATTACGCCGCTATTCTCATATTTACCCGAGATCTTCAGAGCGGCCGGAACGGGCACCACCAATGCATTCTTCCAGTCAGTGTTAGTGAGTCTTGTAAATCTGCTTCTTACGATCACAGCATTGGTGCTCGTAGATCGTATTGGACGTAAGACGCTCATCTTATGGGGGACGCTGGTGCAGTTTGTTTCGTTTGCACTGGTCGGTTGGTTCTATCACATCCATGGAAGTGCGATCGTAGTGCTTATCTTGGTCATGAGCTTCGTGGCGGGACATGCTTTTGGCAACGGGGTCGCCTGCTGGGTGATCATCTCGGAGATATACCCCACCAAAGTCCGTGGACGCGCGATGTCAATCGCGACCACGGCCCTGTGGGTTGTAGGATTTATTGGAAATCAAAGCTTTCCTCTCATGCAGAAGTATCTTGGAAATGATGGCACATTCTGGTGCTTTAGCGGAGCCGCGCTTCTGGGGCTCATTTGCATATTGCTATTGGTTCCCGAGACGAAAGGGCGTTCGCTTGAGCAGATTACCGACTTCTGGATCGGTCGTGAGAGCAGCATTCACTCAGGGAGGCTCGTTCCTTGAGGAATCTCTAAAAAACGGGGGTGACTCCTTCATTTTCACTTCTCCGCGATCACGAAATGAAAATCAAGCGACGAGCTGGATTGGATCTTCGGAGCGTGTTTCCATAGGAGGTACCGGCGTTGGAAAGTGTTGCGCAGATCGCCGTTCATCACTTGTGTGCGGACCTGCAACAACAAGTGGGCGCCTCGCTCGGTCCAATGCATTTGTTGCTGCTTGACCATGCGCCGGCTGACAAGTTGGTTTACGGCCGATTCTGCAAAGGCGGAGCTGATTCGGTCGACATTGCGATGGCGGTCGCCGTAGTCGGGGATGTAGGCCTGATTGTCGGCAAAGTAGTTGCCGAATTCGCGAATCGTGCGCAGCAGCTTGTGCCGCTCAGGGCTTATTTCTTCGCCATTGAGCATGCTCTTCAGCCCATCGATCAGCTTCAACGCCCGATCGACGTTGCCGTTCCACAAGTGCCACTTCGGGCTTTCCAGATCCTTCTCGACTTCGCCCAGCCAAGCGGTCGGCTCCGCTCCCGCGAGGCTTTTGCGCATCTGGTCCTCTGCGGCGCAGAGCGAAGGTGCTGTAGAAGCCGGAGCGTCTGCTTTTGGGGCTGCCGTTGATTCGGTGCTTCGAGATTTTATTCCTCCGATGTACATCCCACGGAGCATTCTTAATCCTGTTGGTGGTGGTGGATGTGGTCCGGGAGGATGCTAGGTATGGAACACGAGATGCAGAACGACCAGCAAAGCATATTTAACTCTCTCAGGGATAAAGGGCCTGAGGCGTGGCGTGCATACCCTCGCCCACTAGAGGAAGGGCAACCAATGACAGCCCTTAGTATGTTGGTGGTCTATCCCTATGCGGAGCGTGTCAACGACTTTGAGACATGAGCCGGTTCCGGAAATTCAGACAGCGGGATGAGTGAAAGAGTTGTTCCCTTAC
>OBLU010001283.1_pt1 | contig 23423 bp, 20 predicted proteins | sample 1518681 | NCBI WGS metagenome assembly OBLU01 (sample SAMEA3539304, study PRJEB22396) | soil metagenome | biome: tundra; feature: field; material: soil | place: USA | collected 2010-05 | depth 0.15 m
ATATTTTATAAGTGCGATGATGGCGGGGGTGATGGCAATTAGAAGGGCGGCGGCTGCGGGGACGATGGTATTCAGATGGGCGGCTATTGCGGTGCTGATGGTTGTTTGCGGGGGGGCGGTTTATGCGCAGAGTGTTGATTCACTTGTGAATGAAGCGCTGATGAACAACAGGCAACTGAAGGGACTGGAGCAGAGGGTACGGTCGGCATCCTATAAGAGTGAATCGGTGAGCTACCTCCCTGCTCCCACGTTAGGGATAGAGTTTCAGCAGATTCCTTTTAGTGATCCGAACCCATTTAACCAGGCGCTATCGCAGAATTTGTCATTCTCGCAGATGTTCATGGTTGGTGGAAAGCTGAGTTCTATGTCAGAAGCCGAGAAGCAGAATGTTCCGATAGCCCAGAGCGATTATGATATTGCGAAGCAGAAGCTTATAGCCGAGGTTAAAGGGGAATACTATAAGATATGGATGGATAAACACCATGCGCATCTGAGAGAGGATAACATCAATATATTAAGGGACTTACTGAACAGAGCTGAGAATTCGTATAAGGTGAATAGGGCTAATTACTCGGAAGTGCTGCTTATAAGAGCCGAACTGTCATCGTATGAAACTGATCTTAATGTATTGAATAACCAGTCGATGTCGGAAGTATATAAGATGAACAATCTGCTGGGGAGGGATATAAGCGACACGAATATCAAGGTATGGAGCAAATTGGAGATCGATACGCTGACACAGTCGCCGAAGGAGCTGGAAGATATATTGCTGAATAATAATCCTTCCATAAAGAAGATGAGCAGTATGATAAAGATGAGTGAGCTTGAGGTTTATGCGAATAATAAGGAGCTTATACCTGACGTTATGGTGCAGGGGATGGTTATGAGAATGCCGAGAGGAATGATTGTAACTACCAAGACTGATCCTATGATGATTAACGGATTGGGGGAGACGGAGTATATGTACAGCGTGATGGCGTCTGTTACGCTGCCGTTCATGCCGTGGTCATCGGGGAGGATAACATCGAAGGAAGAGGAACTGCAGGCGGACATATCGGGACTATCGCTGGAAAGAAAGGACATGCAGGGGGAAATGGTATCGGAATTGAATGCTGCACTTAAGAAGCTTGAGAGCAAGAGAGAACAGGTGGGGCTGTATGAGAATGAGGTGATACCTCTTTACAGGAGTGCGTTTGAGGCGCAGCTTGGGGAATACAGGAACAGCAGGTTAAGCATCAACTCTCTGATTGAAACAATGCGGACGATACTTGTGAAGGAGGAGGCGCTCGCAGAAGTTAAGATGGACTACGAGATGACGCTTGCCGACATTTACATGATGGCAGGTATAAGATGAAAACTATAAAATTGAATAACAGGAATTATGCTATGAAATATTTAATAATTGTTTTAACTGCGGTTTTTTTATTTGCGGCAGGATGCGGGGGGAATAAGAGCAAGGAAGGTGCGGGTGTGGTGGCGGAGAAGAAGGTGCAGTATACTTGTCCCATGCATCCGCAGATAATAAGGGATAAGCCGGGAGTTTGTCCCATTTGCCATATGGACCTAGTGATCATTCCTTCATCCATGGATATGGATACGATGGCAACGACGATTGACATAAGCAGCAACAAGCAGATACTGGCGAATGTGGCTGTGGTTAAGGTTGCGAGCAGCACATATCATAAAGAGGTTAAGGCTTATTCTACTTTAGATTTTGCGGAGGAGAGCAGGAAGACTGTTGCGGCAAGGTTTAACGGCAGGATTGAGAAGCTGTTTGTTAATAAGACCGGGGTAAATATAAGGAAGGGGGAAGCGCTGTTTGAGATCTATAGTCCGGAGCTGATACAGGCAGAGAACGATTATGTGCTGTCATTGGGGAATGATTCTGTTTATAATATGATTAATAATGAAGATGTGAATTCCATTATCAATTCCGGCAAGAAGAAGCTGATGTTGTTCGGGTTGACCGAGGGGCAGATAGATGAGCTGGGCAAGAGCAAGGAAGTGAGCGCGACGGTTACGTACTACTCCCCTTTTGGCGGAACGGTGCTGGAGAAGAAGATACAGGAAGGGATGTATATAAATGAGGGAACGATCATGTTTGAGATAGCCGACCTTAGTACGCTGTGGAACATTGCGGAGGTGTATGAGTCGGATATAAGTTCTATCGCTGTGGGAGGCAGTGTTAAGCTGAATGTTGCATCTTACCCAGGAGAAACATTTGAGGGAAAGGTAAGTTTTATATATCCTGTTATCAATCCCCAGACGAGAACAATAAAGATAAGGACGGTGGTGGCTAACGGTAAGTATAAGTTAAAGCCGAACATGTACGGTGAGACATATTTTGAGTCGAGTGCCAAGACCGGCATAACTGTACCTATGGAGGCTGTGCTTCTGACGGGACAGAGGAATTTGGTATATGTGAAGAAGAGTCCCGGGCATTTTGAAGCGCGTGAAGTTAAGCTAGGAAGCAAGCTTGACGGCAGGTACGAGATACTTGGGGGATTATCTGTCGGTGAGGAGATTGCGGCATCCGGGGGTTACCTGATAGATTCGGAGAGCCAGTTAAGGGGTATAAATAATGATCAACATAAGAACATGAAAATGAATTAAACAATAATTCTAATCAACAATAACATATAATATAAGGAGCACTAACAATGAAGACCATGATCATATCAGTATTTTTTCTTTCAGTAATTTTATTAGGTGCATGCAAGCAGGAGGAGCCGAAGTCTGCTACTCCCCCACCTGTTGCACAGCAGGAAAGTAAGGCAGCTAAGGTAGACTCATCCATAATCAGGAGTAAGGACGTGGATGTTGCATCGCTGGATAAGAACAAGGACGGGAAGGTTTTTCAATGTTCTATGGATGCGCAGGTTATTTCTGACACACCGGGGACATGCCCGTTGTGTCATATGGACTTGGAGGAGGTTACTATTGCAGAGGCAATAGAACATCTGAAGTAAATATTTTTATGTTATTTATATGTCCTTTTCTTGGCGCAAGAAAAGGACCAAAAGAAACATGGCTGCAAATAATTTTGCTAAAAATTTATTACGCTCCACTGCGAAGAATTAACTCGCTGTCGCTCAAACAGAATTCTTCGCTCTACGTTCCGCTTCATAAATTTTATTAACGCAAATTATTTGATGCCCCTTAAATAAGGAAAATTTGTATTACTACTGACATTCTATTAAGCTGAATTTTATTAACGTAGAATATTTGAGGCCGTTAAATATGAGCCAAATAAGGAACAAATAAGGAGAGAACAAGAATCAAATAAGGAGAGAACAAGAACCAAATAAGGAATGAAGAAGGAGGAAATAAGGAGTGGGGGAGGGTTTATATTAGTGAATGAGGGGGAGGGTGAAGTAGAAGGTAGAGCCTTCGTTCAGTACACTTTTTACATTGATTTCGCCGCCGTTTTTTTCTACAAATTCTTTGACGAGTAGGAGTCCTAGTCCAGAGCCATATTCTTTATCAGTACCGGGGGTTGATTGTACGTGTTCTTTGAACAGCTGTCCAATTAATTCATTATTAAGACCTACTCCGGTATCCCTAATAACGACCTGAAGCATATTTTTAGTATTCGAATCGGTTAATTTATTTACGGAGATATAGATATCCCCTCCTTTGGGAGTAAACTTAACAGCATTGGAAATCAAATTCTGCAAGATTGAGTTAAGCATATCCTCATCAGCGTATATTTTTATGCCATCGGGAACTGAAGAAATGACATTTATTCGCTTTTTGATTGTATTTCCCCGAAGGAGTTTTAATGAATGATTCAGCATAGCTTTTATATCCAAATCAGCAGGACTAAAGTCTACCCTACCCATCTGGAAGCGTGAGAACTGGAGCAAATTATTAGTCATTCCATAAAGGTTTTTGGAGGTATCGTATATAACATTCAGGTATTCTTTTATTTCATCACGGGTTAAAGTTTCATATTCCGTAGCAAGTATTTCCGAAAATCCGAGCAGTGAGTTAAACGGACTTCTGAGATCGTGTGAGATGAGGGAGAATAAGCTGTCCTTTGATTCATTCAGTTTTTTTAATTTACTAATTAAATCTTCTCTTTCGTGTTCGAGTAATTTTCTTTCGATTGCCCTTGAAGTCGGATAAGAGATCAATTCCAGAATATCTTTTTCCTTTTCGCCATAGGTATTTTCGTCTTCATAATCCTGAACGACCAGAACGCCAATAATATTATTCTGAATTTTAAGAGGGACACCGAGCCAGATTTTTGACGGGGAGCCTAATAACATAACTTCCCCTTCCTTTTCAAGATCTTTACTGACATCTTCATTGACAAGCAAAGACCTACCAGTCCCGATGACATATTCGGTCAATCCTTTTCCGAATCTTTTAATTGGGGCAACTTTATCATACTGATCAATAAAATAAGGAAAACGAATCTGATTATTTTCTTTTTCAAAGAGGGCTATATAGAAGTTCTCGGCAGGCATCAATTCCTTAATAGAAGAATGAATAAACCTGAAGAGTTCATCAATATTAACTTCAGAATTAGAGGCGGCAAGGATACGGGAGATAGTAGATTGTACTTTATCTTTCTTTTTTTTCTCTGTTACATCCTCACCTGATTTTAAGACATATATTATTTTACCATTATTGTCTCTTAAAAAAGCATCATGCCACTTTATGATTCTTTCCTGTCCATTTTTGGCAACATAAGGAAATTCTGAATAATCATTAGAATTCCACTGACCACTAAACTGTTTAACAAGCTGGGCATTTAATCTATCTTTATTATCAGGGGATACAAAATCGGCAGGATATTTTCCGATCACCTCATTCTTTTCATAACCGAGAACGGAGCATACCTTATCATTTATGAGACGAATAACATGATTTTGATCTATAACGACAAAAATAGAGTCCACCAAATTAAGGATAGAGTTATATTCCTCAATACGGGAATTGAATTTGTTGATTAAGCTATTATTGTCAAAATCCATTATAATATTCTAAATCTTAATAAATATAGAATTAAAGTTCAAATATAGGTTAAATATTCAAGTTTTGATAATAATATTTTTCATACTAAAAATAGGGGCATATTGTACTTGACAAACCGCACTGGTACCCTTATTTTTATATAGACTAAATCTTAATAATATTACAAAAATAAAGTACACATGAGAACAGCGGCTGATATGGAATATGGAGAAAGGTGTATAATAAGTGAAATAGACAGCTCACATCCTTCATCCAGAAGGATATTAGAGATTGGTTTTACACCGGGACAGGAAATAGAGCTGATAAACAAGTCTATATTTAATGATCCCCTTGCCTTTTCGTTAAGGGGCACTCTGATAGCGATCAGGAAGAATGAAGCGGGATGTATTAAGCTTGCATGAACGAACAAGTAATTGAAAAGATATCACTCATAACATTAGTAGGACCACCTAATTCGGGGAAAACGACTTTATTTAATTATCTAAGCGGTCAGAATTTTAAGACAGTAAATTATCCTGGTGCTACTGTTGAGTATTCGATATGCAAGCTGTTAGGCAAGTTCAATCTTAATGCGAATATATTAGACTCCCCCGGAATAATAAGTCTTATTCCCAATTCCCCAGATGAAAAAGTAGCTGTAGAATCACTTTACTGCCATCCACAATTAGGAATACCCGATTTAATTATAGTAACGGTAGATGCAAGCCAGATATCACGTCATCTTTTTTTAGTTAAACAACTGATAGAGGCTAATTTCAGAGTTTTAATTGCGCTTACTATGACGGATATGCTTCAGAAGAAGGGACTGCATATATCGGAAAAGGAATTAGGGAGAGAACTTGGGTGTCCCGTTGTTAAGATAGACGGCAGAACAGGGTTTGGGGTGAATGAGTTAATCGCAGAGGCAGAACAATCAATAGAGAAGTCGCAGAGTGAAATCATTAAACATCCTATTATATTTGACGAGAATATTGATAAGCAGAGACTGATTAAGATATATAGTGAAATTGCTGAGATTGAGAAGAAAGTAATTCATGAAACAATTGCTCCGCGAAAGATAGAGGCAGCGAATAAGAAGCTTAAGATATTTAGTGGCCCGAATGGGAAGCAGAACTGCAACAGCATAGATTACACCACTTTAAGGATTGACAGATTCCTGCTTCATAAAGTATGGGGGCTGGTATTCTTTTTTGTTATAATGGCGGCGACGTTTACATCCATATTCTGGTTAGCGCAGCCGATAATGCATTTTATTGATCAATCGTTTGGATACCTTGCCAAAGCTGCACATGATTCAATCGGAGTGCCATGGATAGGCGATCTTTTATCAAGTGGTATTATAAGCGGCATGGGTTCTGTGCTGGTATTTATCCCCCAGATTACAATATTATTCCTGATACTGGGGATACTTGAGGATACGGGTTATTTAGCACGGGGAGCCATGCTTATTGATAAGCCATTATCGAAGATAGGATTAAACGGTAAATCATTTGTACCTATGTTATCGGGATTTGCCTGTGCAATACCTGCGATGCTGGCAGCTAGGACTATTACGAATAAGAAGGAGCGCTACCTAACAATATTCATTATCCCTTTAATGAGCTGCAGCGCAAGGATTCCTGTTTATGCTTTACTGATGGCATTTCTATTTCCTCCTGAAAAAGCATGGATTGGCGGGCTAATGCTTGCGGGGGTTTATATTTTCAGCATTGTAAGTTCTGTTATAATAGCGGGTATTATAAATAAATTCAGCGCAAGAATAATAAAGACACAAGACAATTCATCATTTATTCTTGAACTTCCATCATACAGGGTTCCAAAGTTACGGGTAGTATTGACCAATACATATTACAGTGTAAAGATCTACCTGAAGAAAGCGGGTCCAATAATATTCTTTTTATCAATAATAATATGGGGAATAACATATTTTCCTAATTCATCACCTAAGGTAAATACGAACAACCTGAACAAAGAAGAGATAGGTCAATTAGAGAGAGCCGAAAGATTATCAGGTTCATATGCCTCGCATCTTGGGAAAATGATACAACCTGTAATGTCCCCTATCGGTATGGACTGGAGAGTCGGGGTATCTTTGATATCAGCATTTGCTGCACGAGAGGTTTTTGTTAGTTCACTGGCTTTAATATTCAAGGTTACGGGAAATAATACCAGTATTCAGAGTTCGATAGTTGGGGCAATGCGAAAGGCAGAAATAGGCAATACAGGCAGGAAGCTATTTACACCAGCTACGATTTGCGGCCTGATAATATTCTTTATGTTTTCACTTCAATGCATATCGACAATAGCGGTTTCAAGAAAGGAGACAGGTTCCTGGCGGATACCTATATTGCAGGTTATAATATTCACATCGTTAGGGTATTTTATGACCTTTATAACCGTGAATGGTTTAAGAGCGATAGGTATAAATTGAAGAATCACCAAGCAGCGGAGATATTGAGGGAATTCCTTAAGAGAGGAAAGAACAGGATTACACCAGAGAGATTTGATGTTCTTGATGCAGCACTTGAATATGAAGGTCATTTCGGTGCGGATGATTTATATATACTTATGAAGAATCAGAATTCCCATGTTTCGAGGGCTACTGTTTATAATACATTAGAGTTACTTGTACAATGTGATCTGATAAGGAAGCGCAATTTTGGGGAGAACATTACTAAGTATGAGAACAACTTCAAGAAACAGCATGATCATCTGATATGCCTGGACTGCGGCAGGATAGTAGAATTTAACAGCAGTAAGATAAAAGAGTTCCCAAGCCAGGTATGTAATGATTTAGGTTTTGAAGCGGAGAACTATTCACTTAATATCTTCGCCAGATGTAAGAACATAAAGGGGTGCAAGTACTATATAGAGAGGAAGAAAAGTCTTACTTCCTGCTGAGTTAAGTTCTCAATAAAACTTATAGATGTACTGGACAATTCCCACAGGTTTATCATTGCTATTAAATTCGGCTTCTTCGACTATATTACCTTTGTCATCATACCTGTAGGAATATCTGGAAAGAAGCTTTCCATCTTCACCATAGCTGAATGATTCCATCTTTTTTTCGTTGCTATCATATTTATTGACAATTTTATATTCAAGTTTTCCTGATACATCATACCATTTATCCTCAACAAGATTTCCGTCGCGATCATATTTATATAAATAATATTTTTCCATTTTATTATCCAGATCATATCTGACGGACTTTATCTTATTTCCATGCTTATCATATTCATAAGTAAACTTATTTAACGGTATGCCATTGGGATCTGTCCTATCGGTTTCAATCCTAGTGCCATTTGAATCAAACTTATAAGAATAGGAATCGCGGACAGATTCATTTTTCCCATAGATTATTGTAGAGGTCAAGAAACCATTCTTATCATAGTTTGTAGTAGAGACTTTGCCTATTAAATTTAATTTGCCATTTCCATCATAATCAAATCTTAGCTTATCGATCACCATAATTTTGTTATTACGGGCAAATTCCCTTTCTCTCATATCGAAGTTTAATACTTTTTTAGGAGGGACTACTTCCCTTTCAACCTTCTTTTTGACTTCCTTTTCTTTTACAACTTCCTTTGAAGCGCAACCTGCAAGTAAAAAAGAGAATACCACTATAGGCAACAGATAATATTTAAGATACATAGTGCTCCGATATGCAATTAACATATTAAAAATACAAAATTAAGGGAATATAAGATATTCTAAATCAGAGTACGATATGCTTCAATAAGTTTAGTTTTTGTTACTAGAAGATCCTGGGATATGATCTTTACTTCCCCAAGTACAGGCATAAAATTAGTATCACCATTCCATCTTGGCACAATATGGAAATGGATATGTTCATCGATACCCGCGCCGCTTACTTTACCAAGATTAGCTCCAATATTAAATCCTTCCGGATTGTAGACAAGTTTCAGGGCTTTGAGAGCCAGCTGAAGCTTATCCATAATTTCAATATTGACCGACCGGGACAAAGTTTCCATTTCACTAGTATGTTTATAAGGTACAATCATCAAATGCCCATTATTATATGGGAAAAGATTTAACACAGTAAAAGTATTGATACCTTTGTTAATGATAAGAGATTTCGGATTGTCGGTAGAATCTTCAGCCATAGCACAGAAGACGCATCCACCATCTTTTACATGAATAGATTCGATATATTTGGAACGCCAGGGAGACCAGAGTTTATCCATAGTATTAAAATAAAAAGGCGGAATTAAATTCCGCCATTTTTTTAATGTCCTTCTTCTTTCTGTTTTTTGTATTCATCGATGATTTTATTTTCAACCTCTTTAGGAACTTCCTCATAGTGGTCGAAAGTAAGCTTATGAGTTCCGCGACCCTGGGTTAAACTTCTTAACTGGGAGGAATACTTATACATTTCAGCCAGAGGAACAAAGGCTTTAATAAGTTGATAGTTTCCATTAGAATCCATACCTGAGATTTTTCCTCTCCGGCTAGAGATATCGCCCATAACATCGCCCATATATTCTTCAGGAATTTTTATTTCTATCATATAGATAGGTTCAAGGAGAACAGGTTTAGCTTCCTGGAAACCTTTTCTGAATCCCATTGATCCTGCAATCTTGAATGACATTTCATCAGAATCGACATCATGATAGGAACCGAAGTGCAAAGTAACACGGACATCTACTACTTTATTACCGGATATTACACCTTTTTCCATTGTATCAATGACGCCTTTTTCAACAGCCGGGATAAATCTTCCAGGAACAACGCCACCTACTATGGCATTGACGAATTCAAAGCCTTTACCTCTTGGCAAGGGTTCCATTTTGAAATGGACATGTCCATATTGTCCTCTACCGCCGGATTGTTTCTTATGTTTATATTCAACATCATCAACACGACCTTTTATTGTTTCGCGGAAAGGAACCTTTGGTTCGACGAGATCAACATCAACGCCGTAACGTTCTTTTAATCTTTTAACTGAGAGAGACAACTGGAGTTCACCCTGACCGGATATAATAGTCTGTGATAATTCAGGATCAAACTTAACGCTGAAGGAGGGGTCTTCTTCATGCATAGTATGGAGCCCTGATGCAATTTTATCTTCATCTCCCTTAGCTCTTGGCTGAATAGCTGCTCTGATAACGGGTTCGGGGAATACCATAGGTTTAATTACCACTGGGTAATTTTTCGTAGTAAGAGTATTATTTGTGTGAGTATCTTTTAATTTAACAACGGCACCTAGATCACCCGCGTATAATTTTTGAACTTCTTTCCTATTATGGCCATTTAATATAGACAACTGACTTAATCTTTCAGTTTTACCATTATTTTCATTTATTAAATCGAGTCCAGAAGCGACAGTACCGGAATACACTTTAAATAAAGACATTTCGCCAACGTGCTGTTCAGCGATTACTTTGAAAATAAACATTACAGGTTCACCTGATTTATCAGGCTTTACCATGACTTTTTTATCTGAATCCTTAAATGCAGCTTCTTCACCACCTCTATCCAATGGGGATGGGAAATACTTAGAAGTAAAATCGAGGAAGTTATTCAATCCAACTCCCCTTGAAGCCGACATACAAAATACAGGGGACAGAGTCCTCTTTATCATTGCGAGTTTAATACCATTATCTAGGTCTTCTGGGGATAAGTTACCATCTTCGAAGTATTTATTGATTAATTCTTCAGTAGTTTCAGCCACTTTCTCCACAAGTTCCGTATGATAGGCTTCAGCTTCAGACATGATATCTGCCGGAATATCGGTTTCAGTAACCTTCTTACTTCCCGGTTCACCATACTTGAAAGCTTTCATTTTAACTACGTCAATAATAGTATCACAATTAAGTCCTTCTTTAACAGGGAAAGACACAATGGCAACTGCCGGTGTTAATCTTTCTTTGGCCTGTTGAAGCGTTTTCTTAAAGTTAGAATGCTCGTTATCAATTTTGTTAATTATTATTGCTGAAGGAAGTCCGAATTCTTTTACAAATTCGCCTGTTGTTTCCGAGCCTACTTCCACTCCTTCAAATGATTTAAGAACCGTAACTGCGGTATCACATACACGCATAGAAGCTTTAACCTCACCTACAAAATCGGAATATCCTGGAGTATCAATAAAGTTTAATTTTGTGTTATTCCATTCGAGGTGAAGAAGAGAGGTTTGAATTGAGATTTGTTTTTCTATTTCGTTAGGAGTATAATCTGAAATTGTAGATCCTTCTGTTACAGATCCTATTCTATTTATCTCTCCGGCCGTAAAGAGAAGAATTTCGGAAATAGTAGTTTTACCGCTACCTCCGTGGCCGATAAACGCAATGTTGCGTATCGATCCAGAGTCATATTCTTTCAAAGGAAATCCTCCTTAAGTTGAGGTGTGATTAAGTATTTATGTTAATTATAACCGTCTTTTGTAACTGTCCCAAAAAGCATTTATTCCATTACTAATTCCAGAAAGAGAGTTGAAGATCTTTGTTAAAGGACCCTCAACGCCCTTTCTCAATTTTTCTTCAAAATCAAGAATTACATTTATTCTGTCTTTAATATCTTCAACCACTTCTTTGACAATAATGATAGGTTGTTTTGCTTCATCCGAGATAAAGTTGAGTTTTTCACTAAGGTTAGTAGTAGAAGCTATTAAGGGTTTAATCTGATCGGTAAGGTCCTTAATATCAGTTTCAATTTTACCGACAGAACGGGTTATCCTGTACAAATAAATTATTAATGCGATACAAAGACCCGAAGATAAAGCAAGAAGAATGATATAGAATATATTGATAAGTTCCATATGTTTAATCAAACCGGTTCATTATTCTGATTTTTCGTATCTTTATATGCATTTACACCGGCTTTAAAAGCAGTCTTTAGTTTTGAAGTCTCGCTATCAACAACTTCTTTGCCAGTAGAAACGATTGTTCCAGTTTTGCTTTTAGCTTCAGTAAAGATGCGTTCAGCATTTTTCAGAAGTTCTTCTGATCTAGATTTAGCGTTTGATATCAGTTGTTCTGATCTTTTCTTCCCCTCATTCATCATATTTTTAGCTTTTACTTTTGCATCAGCTATAAATTTTTCAGTCTCATCGTAATATTCATCAGTTTTACTCTTAATGTCTTTTCTAAGCTCTTGCCCACTTTTAGGGGCATAAAGCAAAGCTACGATTGCGCCAATTGCACCTCCCGTCAATAGACCGATAAAAAGGCCTTTTACATAACCATTTTCTTGTGACATATTCTTTCTCCTTTTATTTAAAGAATAATTACATATATTAAAATATAACGAGCCCCTCTATTAAAATCAAGAAAACAGTCTTCATATGTGACTATTACTTCATATTTTTAATGATCTCATCAGCGAATCGGGAAGTTTTAACTTCCTTTGCACCTACCATCTGCCTAGCGAAATCATAAGTTACGATTTTTGATTTAATGGTTTTCTTTAGGGCGTTTTCAATAAGTTCACCTGCTTTATTCCATCCCATATATTCAAACATCATAACACCAGAAAGGATTAATGATCCGGGATTTATTTTATCCAAGTTAGCATATTTAGGGGCGGTTCCATGTGTAGCTTCAAAGATTGCAGCAGAGTAGCTTATGTTAGCACCAGGAGCGATTCCAAGTCCACCTACCTGAGCTGCAGCCGCATCAGAAATATAATCTCCATTGAGATTAGGAGTTGCAAGAACATCATACTCAGAAGGGCGTAACAACAGCTGTTGGAACATGCTATCAGCGATCCTGTCCTTAATTACTATTATTCCTTCGGGGAGCCGGGAATTATATTTAGATGACAATTCTTCTTCGGTAATAAGTACATCTTTATATTCTTCCCTTGCAATCTGATAACCCCATTCTTTAAAAGATCCCTCAGTAAATTTCATAATGTTACCTTTATGAACAAGGGTTATGCTTTTTTTATTATTTGCTATTGCATAATCAATTGCTTTTTTCACCAATCTGCGGGAACCGAATTCACTCATCGGTTTTATTCCTATGGAGGAATTCTTTCGAATCATTTTACCTGACTTTTTCTCAATATATTTTCTAACATCTTCAGCTTCCTTTGTACCTGATTTGAATTCGATACCAGCGTAAACATCTTCAGTATTCTCCCTGAAAATAACGATATCAACTTCCTGAGGTCTTTTCATAGGGCTAGGTACGCCGGAATAGTATTTTACTGGTCGCACACAAGCAAAAAGGTCCAGTAACTGACGTAATGCGACGTTCAGGCTTCTTATTCCTCCTCCAACAGGAGTAGTTAAGGGACCTTTGATAGCAATCTGATATTCCTGAATTGCCTCAACGGTTTCATCAGGAAGCCATTTATCCTTACCATAGACAGATAAAGCTTTCTCGCCGGCATATATCTCCATCCAAGCGATTTTTTTATTACCCTTATAGGCTTTCTCAACAGCACAATCAAAGACTCTTTTTGAAGCCCGCCAAATATCCGGACCTGTACCATCTCCCTCAATAAAAGCAAGAATAGGATTATCCGGGATAATCAACTTCCCTTTTTCAACTTTAATTTTTTTCCCTTTGGATGGAACAATGATCTTTTTATATTCAGACATTTATACTCCTAACTTTTTTCAGGTTCAATGATTATTTTACCAAATCTTTTTTGATAAATAGAGACACTAATTACACCTATAAGGACGGCAAACCACAATGTAACTGCTCTGATAATAAAAGTAGATGCGACTGCATACTGATTGGAAACACCTTTTTGAACAAGCATAAAGGTTAAAGATCCTTCAGTTACCCCCAGTCCTCCCGGCAACATCGAAATAGCACCAATTATAATAGCAAAACAATAGCTGAATGCTGACCACAATAGTGAAATATGAATATTTATTGGGAAATTACGTAGAATTAAATAATATCCCAAACACTCAAAGAACCATGAGAACAAGCTAACCGCAGTCATCTTCAATAAAGGTAAAGGACGAAGCATGAGATATGAGCTTTCATACGCGTTATGAATCTTTGATAAATGTTTATTTAGGAAATTATTCTTTTCCATAAGTTTTAATACCGGAAGGGCTATCGTCCTATTACTTAAGAATACAATTATAACAAAGAAAAAGAGTGCAACGATGATCACAATCGTTCTTCCATAATTGTAATAATAAGCCCCTGCTAATGCAATAAGCATGAGGGAGACAAAATCGGTTATTCTTTCAACAAAGATAATAGGTGCTGTTTTACTAATTGAAGTACCTGTAAGCTGCTTTACCAGATATGCTTTTAAGAGTTCTCCCATCTTGCCAGGAGTTACACTCATAACCAGACCAGACATGAAAACAGACAATGAATCTATTTTAGATAGTTTTACGTTTATTATCCTTAGATAGTAGTCCCATTTGGAGAACCGAACCAAGTAATTGCAAACAGAGCATAATAAAAGTATAGGGAGAAACAGCCAATTAAAATTCCTGAATGCCTGAACGACATGTCCGAAGTCAGCATAGATAGTGAATCCCAGATATAGTAATCCTGCAAGAGCAATCGATATTAAAAGTTTTTTCTTTAATTTTTCAAGCACTTATATGATCCTAAGAAGAGTTTGAAATACTTTAGTTAAGGGTAAGCCCACTACATTATAATAGCAACCATTTATTTTCTTTATGAAAACAGCGCCATAATCATCCTGAATGCCGTATGCACCTGCCTTATCAAGAGGGCTGCCTGTTTCCACATAATTTTTTATTTCATTAGCATTCAGTTTCCGGAAAGTTACATAAGTCTTTTCATAATCAGTAATTGTTGTTTGAGTAACCGAGTTATGAACTGAAAAACCAGTATAAACTATGTGCGTATTTCCGCTAAGTTTTTTTAACATTCTTACTGCATCATATTTATCTAACGGTTTGCCAATAATCTTTCCGTGGATAACAACAATTGTATCGGCGGTTATAATAATCCCCTCTTTTATAATTTCTTTAGCGGCGTCAAGCTTTTCGAGAGCGATCCTGCGGACTACATTGACTGGTCTTTCCCCCTTTCTGAATATTTCAGGTGTTTCAACAGGAAGAATCTTAAAAGTTAAGTTTACCTGTTCCAGTAGTTTTTTTCTACGCGGGGATTTAGATGCAAGATAAATTGTAAGATTGCTCTTAATCATAAAATCTCAAGATCTTTGTTCCGGGGTAATAGTGTGAAAGTATATATACAAAATCCTTCCCCATTCTTGACAGATTTATTGCACCCCACTGACAAAGTCCAACTCCATGCCCATTTCCCTTGCCTGATATTACGACATTATTATTTTCATTTATACTTATATCGAAGAAAGTACTGTTAAGAATCGCCGTGTCGTCTGATTTTCTTATTATTTTTCTAATATCATTTCCATAAATTTTAACCACCTTATCTTTTTTCCCATCTCCTATAAGATTAATCTGCAGTTCATTAACTCTCCCCGATTTGAACCTACTATTAACGTTTAATTTATCCAATTTCCATTCAGAACCTGAAACTAGACCAGCAGTCCTCAATCTGTTTATAAATTCAAAATCAGGATACGTTTCTGTCCAAAGGAACTTAGGAGAAATAATACATAATGGTTCATCCCCATCTTTGATGCTTTGAAGATAGGGAGCATTTTTAACCTGGAAAACGTTGGTGCCATCTTCTGTATAGCCACCACATGTAGAATGATAAAATGTTGCAGCCGGACTATTATTGTAGGTGAGTATCAAACCCTGAGTTTCCAGAATTGCTTTATTTGATAAAATCCGTTCAGAACTTTCACCTCCATATACCTGGTCTCTTGTATCCCCATAAATATCATAATTATTATTCGAGTTAAGCTTCTTAATTGCATAAGTTCTTACGCAGATAGCAAATGCTTTTAATGCTTCGAAATTCTCAGTCCCTTTTCCAACGGGCATTTCCAGGGGAACCACACCCTTAATATATTCCTCAAGGGTAAGGGTATTAATGATTTGAATCTTATTATTTTTGGAAGCAATCCGGAAACCCCCATTATAGGATTTTTCACTAACCTTAATAGTTCTTGCATTTTCAGGAAGAGCCTGAAAGAACTTAGAAGAATAGGTTTTATCACCCAATATAAGTTTAACACTATTTCCATCTGCAAAGAACTGCAGTATATTACCTTTATCGACATGGGATATTGTTTTCTGTTCGTTTTTAAGAATGATATCATCGTCAACAGTATAGCTAAATGAATTCATTTTTTCATCAAGCAAGACACGGATAAGGCTGCTGTTATCCTTATAAATTTCATTTTTATATTTTTCATCACGTGTAAATTTTTTCGATGCGGCACATCCAGCAATCATAAAGAACAGCAAAACGTATATTGAATAACTGAATGGTTTCAACAAGAAGTTATATTGAAGTAAATTATTTTTAAGTAATAAACGAAGAGAAAGAGGCATTAAATTAACGAAACATCGCTTTAATACTACCCCAGGTTCTTTTAATACCAGAAATATTGGGGGAAACAGACACCTCACTGGAAAAAGAGGTCTGCATATTATTATCTATAATTTTAAGCTGATAAATAAAAATAATATCGTTTGTTTTATAAATTGACTGGTCTATAAAAGAATAGATAGAATTACTCCCTTTGGGTTGAACTGTGGCAATTTCAACGTAAGAAGTTTGTGGAGTTTTTCTTTGAACAGAATAGTGATTAACATTAGTTTCATCGCCGGTTTTCCATTCTACCTGAACATTATCCCCTTCAGACTTTGCCTGAAAATAATCAAGATAAGCACCAGCAAAAGCAACTGAAACAAAGATCAATATCAAGAATATTTTAACAGTTAAATATTTCATATATCGAATATATTTGAGTCAAACAAAAATGTCAAGATAAATCGTATTTAAGTTTTCCAATCCCCATATTTAAATTTAATGAATATAACAGTCGAATACAATATAATATATACAGGGAGCGCCAGCCAAGTGCCGATCAGACCTCCTTTCAAGTATATTCCAAAGAAATAAGCCAAAGGAACAAAAATCAACAGGTTTGTAATACTTTCTGAGAGCATTACATACAAAGTTTTCCCAGCTGCCTGTAAACCATTTGCAAGAACAACCCCAGTAGCATAAAAAATCTGCGCGAATCCTGCAATCCTTAGAGCAGGTTTTGCTACATCAATTATAGACTGATTAGTAGTAATAATTGTAAGAACATATTGTGGTATCAATATAAAAACAATTCCTAATAAAAAAGTGTAATATGAAGCAACTTTTGCTGCTTCAAGCCCATAAATCTTTGCAAGGTTGAATTTTTTAGAGCCTATATAGTTCCCTACCAGAGTTTGCACAGCAATACCAAACCCAAAGCAGGGTAAAAATGATATAAACAGAGTGCTAATAACTGCCTGAGTTGCAGCCTGCTCCTTAATGCCAATAAAACCAGTGATAGTAATGAAGGATAAAAAACCTAATAGTATAAATACATTTTGAAAAGACACAGGAAGAGATATTTTATAAATCCTTTTAATGACATTAAAATCAATCTTAAAATTCTTCAGAATTCTATATCTATGCCTATAACTTGGTAGTTGAGAGACAGTAAAATAGAAGAGAAAATCAAATGTAGTAGCAAGAGTTGAACCTAGTCCTGCTCCTGCCAAACCCATTTTAGGTACTACCCCGAAAGAACCAAAGATGAGGAAAAAATTAAAGATGATGTTTAAGACATTTGTAATAACACCAGAGAACATGAATATTTTTGTTTTATTAATACCAAAGAAAAATCCACGATAAGAAACTGAAACAAGGAAGGCAGGAATACCAAGAAACCGATAGAATATAAACTGAGCAGCATAATCCCCAACAACCGGATCAGCGGCTAATAAGTGAGCAAAGTGTTTGGCGGCAAAGACAGCAACAAACATAACTATGACACCGATGGTAAGAGCTATCATAATGGAATTATTCAGAGCCACTGAACATGCATCGTAATCCTTTTCCCCGTATTTTCTTGCTACGATTATTTGGGTACCAGTTGCAAGACTGGAAAAGAAACTGACCAATGCCCAGGTTGCGAGGACTCCAATTCCCATTGCGGCTAGAACATACTTGGTGTTTTCGAGTCGTCCTACCATAGCGGCATCGACAAGGGAAACAACCATTTGAGTTGACAGACCGGCAATAGCCGGTAAAGCAAGTCTAAATATATCCTTATAGTATTTCTTTTCAGGGAGAAAATTCATATAAGATTAAGATATGAATAGTTTTGAGGATAAAAAATCGGTTATAATTGCCATAAATGGGATAGTGATGATTAGTGGAGCTAGGGAGAATCGAACTCCCAACCTGTTGATTGCGAACCAACCGCTCTGCCAATTGAGCTATAGCCCCGAAAGTATTAATTATTTTTCCAACCCTTCATACATTTCTTCAATCAATGGACCGTATCTTTCTTCAACAAACTTCCGCTTAATTTTAAAGCTGGGGGTAATCTCTCCGGATTCAATAGAAAAAGTATGGTCCAGTAATGTAAACTTTCTAACTCTTTCATAGTTTGCAAGTTTCTTCTGAAACTGTGACATGTCTTTATCAAAAAGTTCATGAATCTCTTTTTTATTGACAAGATCATGGTTATTTACATATTCAATTTTGTGCGAGTCAGCATATTCCCTTATGGCCTCAAAATCAGGAACTATCAAGGCACTTAAAAACTTCCTTCTATCGCCTATCAATACAAACTGGTCAATAAATTTACTTTCTAAGAATAAATTTTCGATATGAGTAGGCGCGATATATTTTCCAGAAGATGTTTTGAATAAATGTTTCTTCCGATCGGTAATAAAAAGGAATCCCTGATTGTCGAAATGTCCGATATCCCCGGTGTGTAGCCAACCGTTTTTAAGTGACTCTTCCGTTTCTTTCTTGTTTTTATAGTATCCCAGCATAATATTAGGGCCTTTAGCAAGGATCTCCCCGTCCGTCGCAATTTTAACTTCTATTCCGGGGAATATTTTTCCTACTGAACCAAACTTATAATCATCCAATCTGTTTGCAGTAATTATTGGTGAGGATTCTGTTAAACCATATCCTTCAATGATAAGTATCCCGACGGCTTCAAAGAACTCTCCTATTTCCCGAGGAAGAGCGGCCCCACCGGAAATAAAATATTTTAATTTACCACCCATTTTTTCTCTTAGCTTAGAATAGACAAGTTTATCAGCAATTTTTCTTTTTACAGACAGTGCAATAGAGATATTGTGTTCCTTTTTTGCCAACATATATTTTCTACCGGTTTCAATTGCCCAGTAGAATATTTTTTGTTTAGAAGCAGATTGACTTTCAATATTTTTTATAATCTTGGCATAAATCCTTTCAAAGAGTCTGGGTACAGTAGTAAGAATTGTGGGTTTTACCTCAATAATATTCTGTGAGATTGATTCAATTGATTCAGCAAAATAAATTGCACCACCTGAGGAGAACCCTGTATAATAGCCACCCATCCTTTCAAATATGTGACACATCGGGAGGAAGGACAAGAATATGTCATCTGTACCAATAGGGAATATCTCAAGAGTTTTATTAACGTTTGACAGAATATTTTTATGCGACAACATTACCCCTTTTGGTTCACCAGTAGTTCCGGAAGTATAAATAATTGTACAAAGATCATTTTCATGAACCATCTTAATATATTCTTTAAAATATCCGGAATGGTTCTTTCCAAATAATTCCCCCATTTCCTGAATCTCTTTAAATGAATAAAGCCCTTGTGTTTTAGGGGTTATATCTTTTTCATTCATCACGATAACAAATTTCAGATAATGGCAATAAGGTTTGATTTTTAATACTTTATTTAATTGGAATTTGTTAGAAATAATTATTCCTTTTGATTCTGAATTATTGAGAATAAATTGTACTGATTCAGCGGTTAGCGAAGGATATAATGGAACATCAACAGCGCCTAATCCCAGGATAGCCATATCAGAGTATACCCATTCGGGACGGTTTTCTGCCATTATAGCAACCTTATCCCCTCTTTTAATGCCCAAGGCAGCAAGTCCTAATGCAAAATTTTCAGTTTCGAGTTTGAATTCCTTATAGGAAATCCCTTCATAAACACCATTGACTTTTCTGAAGAGGAATTTTTTATCAACCTTGTATTCATCAGTCAGAAATACAAAAAGCTCAGGTATAGTTTTATTTGCTTTCAGCAGTGCCATTAATAATCCTTAAAAAGAGGGGCATAAAATTAGTTTTCGAATTAATAAAATATGAAAATAATGCGGATATGGGATATATGCAATATCAAAAAAGATGAAATACTGTTTAATAATTATACACATTGTTAAATATTACCTATTTTCAAATAAAGAGCTATTGGTGTACAGAGTCGCTCATCTCTCGTTCATCTCTCGATCATCTCATACTCATCTTTCGCTCAATATATTTTCTCAATTCCAAGAAACTGGAGTGGAGACTTTAGCCTCCTGGTTCCTTTTACGGCGTATTAAAGGGGTAAATAAATGTAACCCTTGGTTCAATTCTTTTTTGAGGTTCATAGCCGATAATATTTTTATTTGCATCCATCAGAGGAGCAAATGTCCATTGGTAGATCATCGAAACAAGCAGATAAGGGTAGGGCTTATAACCTAATTCAAAATACAAGTAAGAACGATCATCAAGTTTGAATAAATCCTTTTCTCCCTGGATATTTATTTTATCATAACCAGTCCGTGCTACAAAAGGGAGTGTATTGGGAGCAATTTCAGCTACTATATGGAGGATACCACTATTAGGATCTTTATCGAGGCGCTGATAACTTCCAGTAACATCAAACAGACCCATGACATCAATAAATAATTCTCCGTAATAACCATTATCGGAAACAATAGTATCCAGTTTAGCTGCTTTGCTAGTGAATGTTCCATTGGATGAGTTGATCTGAAATCTTTCAATCTCATAAAATGAATTGAAATAGGAGGGTATGTATCGTGCATTGTTAAATCTTCTTTCTAGTTTGGCAGATGCATTAACTAATCCCAATCCATTAAATTCAGCAATGATACCTGTAGCTACACCGCTGCCGAAATTTATTATCTGTGTGAAATCGGAATATAGTTTCACTCCCACCATACTTGTAGAAAGGAGCGGGAGACCAAGGTCTATGCCTACTATCTGTAATGAACCATTGCTATTAACTTTATTGATCGTATTTGTGGTTGCATCGTAAGAACCTTTAATAACTGACGCATCCTTATTAAAATCGCCTGCGAAAGTACCTCCTACTTCCAGATTACCGATTATAGGAATAACGCCAAGAGAAGTAAACTTTAATGGCCTGACATGACCTCTTAATCCAACGATGCCAGCTTCTCCGAAAGTACTATATATAGACTCAAGCCCAAATGTTCCGAAATCTACATCGAAAACGAGTCCTATTTTTCTTGCATCAAAACTGGGACTATTATTATAAAGGTACATTATACTTCCATGTCCCAAAGTATAATAATCAAGGGCACCAAGTTTGACATAGAGAGGATCGTTCTTAACACCATAACGAGCATACCGAATTATTCTCAGATAATCGCCAACTGAATTAAAATCCTGTGTTCTTAGCTTACCCTGAGAATTAAAATCCAGTTGCAGATCGAGTCCAACACCAAAGTTCCCCAGAGAAACCTCTGGTCTGAACTGGATAGAATAGAAAGGTTGGCCGTTAATCCAGCTCATTCCCAATCCACCCGCCACATTTCCATTTCCGTCCATTGGATAAGGATTGAACTGACTGAACTGACCGACCTGAGGGAAGGCAGCAGACAGGGTGAATAAAAATAAAGCAGAGAGTATAATTCTTTTCATAAGTAGATCATGATAATTATAAAGTAAAGTTATAAAATATTTTACAAACCTTTTACATGGAAGTGTGTTTTTTTCCATATCATATCATAAGGTGTAAGACTAATTTATCAGAAGAAATATTACTAACGTTGAAAAGCAAATACCATAATGGAATTAATAATCGCAACGCCTAAATATAGGGCAAATGTATTACCGCAAAAGGCTGAAGTACTCCGATGTCTTGAATTAAAAGTAAAGGAATTGATATCTTCTCATATCGCAAAAAGGAAGTTATGGTTTTCCAGTGATTTCATTCCTTCAGAGGAAAGAATGAATGAAGAGCAGGCATCAATTAAGAATAAATTAAGGGAAAGAGCTAAGGGAATCGGAGATCAGGTGAGAGTTGCCTTAGCAATTAATCTTTTAACAGAGGAAGGGCTTCCGCATTTCCATTCCTTAATTACCAAATATCTTGGAGACGATAGTTTCTGGGCCAAATGGACAAATATGTGGACAGCGGAAGAAGATCGTCATGGGAATGTATTAAGGGATTATGTACGTGACAGTCAAATCTTTAATTTCAGAGAGATAGAAATGATGCAGTATCATTATGTGGAATCGGGATTCAATCCTGACTGGAATATGGATCCCTACAAAGTGTTTGTATATACCACGCTGCAAGAGCGCGCAACTCAGATCTCACATAAGAACACAGGAAAAGCTACAGGCGAGGAGGAACCTTTATTATTTGGAATCCTAAGCAATATTGCAGCAGATGAGGCAAAGCATTTTACATTCTATCGAAATGTATTTAAGGAAATACTTAAACTTGATCCTAACGGTGCTCTTATTTCTGCAGCCACCATTATGCCAGCTATTGATATGCCTGGAATATCAATGCCAAATTTCAGGGAATTAGCGGATGTAGTAAGGCGTTCCGGAATTTATACTCCATGGGATTATAAAGAGATTGTAGAAGAGTTAATAAAGTTCTGGGAAATTGGATCTTTTACAGGACTGAACGAAATAGCTGCCACTGCACAGGAGAAGATATTATCTATTCCAGCGAGATTAAAGAAGATTGCTGAATATATTGAGCAGAGGACAAAAAGCAAGACTTTTTCATTTGAATTTATTTACAACAGAATATTATCATTCGGTTGATAATAATCTATTCCCTATCCTTCCTTTTTTCGTAAAACACATTATTTGCTACCAACTTTAATTTACCACCGGGCATATGCTTTTATAAATAGTAAAGATTTTTCTTTTGCTTATATTTACCTCATATTCTTATATCCTAAATTTGACATGAGGAATTACTATTGAAAGAAGAATATTTTAAATGGTATACTAATTATCTTGACAGGGATTTCGAGATGCTTGTATTCGGGCATTCTGGTTATCCCATTATACTCTTTCCTACTTCAAAGGGAAGTTACTATGAAAACAAAGATTTCAAATTAATCGAATCCGCAGCTCATTTAATAGATCAGGGTAAAATTAAAATATACTGTCCTGATGGGGTGGATGCCGACAGCTGGTATAATTATTCTATCCATCCTTCTGACAGAGTAAAAACACATATCGGGTATGAGAACGTGATACTTAATGATGTTATCGAATACATCAAACATGATATGGGATATG
>OBLU010001286.1_pt1 | contig 23378 bp, 20 predicted proteins | sample 1518681 | NCBI WGS metagenome assembly OBLU01 (sample SAMEA3539304, study PRJEB22396) | soil metagenome | biome: tundra; feature: field; material: soil | place: USA | collected 2010-05 | depth 0.15 m
AATAAGGACTGGCAATCAGGTTTTCCCTCGCCGGATGAAGGCCTATACCACCAAACCGCTTTTGTCAAGCGGCACGTCAAATGGTTTTGCGAGGGCCCTAGGTCCGTGGTCATATTCGCAGACGAGGGGGCCGCATCCGGGTTGAACTGCATGCCGAGGACTTCCACATACTGGTCACTCTTTGTGTTGGTGTGACCACTCATTGCGGTCAGCTTCCCCTGTTGGTGCGGTCCAGGCGAGGCGGAAATGCCCTCCCACGTGCTAGAACCGCAACATCTCGTCCATCGAGGGCGAGGCGGGACGAGGCGAGCCTCAGAATCCATGAAGAGCCGCTTCATGGCAGCGAGCGTGCTTGCGAGCGACACCTCGCTCTGTGGGTTCAGTCGGCGAAGATCGGTGCTATCGGCGAACGCATTACCGACGCCGAGCCTCGGGTTCTTTTTGCGCACAGCCAATGACCATTCATTGGCTGTCTTTTGTTGAGACCTAGGAAGACACGCCGTTCCCACTCACTTTGCTCGTAGGTGTTGAGTCACCATCACTGCCGAGCGGGGACGGGTTTCGCTATTTGCTCCAACCAGCCCAAGCGACCATATAAGGACTGGGAATCGACGCTTCCCTCGCCTCGCGAACCTTCGCGCCGGAAGCCTCCTATGTCAAGTGCCTTTGTCAGGCACGATGTCATATTTAATGAGAAATCAGTCAGAATGCCAGGCATGGGATTCGGCTTCTTTTGTCTGGCTTGTAAGGACAGGTAAGCCTCAGCCCGGGCCGCCGGATCACGCTGGATTGGGGCGGCGGGGATCTCGAGAACGAAAAGGCGCTGGAGGTCCGTACCGGCAGAAGTCAAGAGAAACAACCCTTTCTATCTTCTCGATGGCCGATCGCGCAGTCGGCCACCACCGGCGCTTCCCTCCGGACCGGCTTGGACATCGCGGCTGCGACTCGGCTCGGAGATGACATTTCGCGGTTACTGGGTCGGCGAGACGTCCCTTCATTGATCGGAGAGAGCGGACAAATGAGCCTATTTCGCGGTCTGTATAGAACCACTCGCTGTGCTCATCGGCTCACTATTGGTGGTGGTAGCGGGACCCGAGGAGCGTCGCCGGACAATGGATACTCAACCGGTTCATGAGCGCGAGGGCCCTGCCGGGCGCGGAAGAGGACCGTGGCCAAGCGCACGGAGGGGTCGCGACTCTGGGCCGCGCCGCGCCGCTCCCGCGGTGGGGAGCCCCCGGTCGTCGGTCGCGGAGGCTCGATCCTGAATAGGTTGTAGCCGGGGGACAGGCGGAGCTGTCGGGCGTGAGAGTTGTGGAAGGGAGACCGGAGGATGTCTCGAGCCAGTGACCTCGAGCGGCGGGTGCGCGAGTACTGGGACCTCGACGCGGCGACCTACGACCATTCACCCGGGCACGATCCGCAGACACCGGTGGAACTGGCGGTGTGGGCGGCGACTTTGCGCAGGCTGCTGCCGCCTCCGCCGGCGCGTGTGCTCGACGCGGGCGCGGGGACCGGGTTCTTGAGCCTGTTGCTGGCGCGTGAGGGTTACCGCGTCACGGCGTTGGACCTGGCGCCGGCCATGTTGGCGCAGCTGAACGCGAAGGCGCAGCGCCGCGGGCTGAGCATCGAGATCGTCGAGGGCAATGCCTCCGAACCGCCTGGCGACGGCTACGACGCCGTCGTGGAGCGGCATCTCGTCTGGACCCTGCCGGACCCGAGGGCGGCGCTCGAGGCATGGCGCCAGGTGGCACCGACAGGGACGCTCGTGCTCCTCGAGAGCGCCTGGGGGGCGCATGCCAGTCCTTCGGAGCAGCGTGCTCGTGCCCGGGTCCTTGTCCGGCGACTCAGGAACGAGCCGTCGGAACATCACGCGGAGTACGGCGCCGACCTCCGTTCCGAGCTTCCGTTCGGGTCGGGCACGGGCCCGGAACTGCTGGTTCGGCTCGTCGAGTCGACGGGTTGGGGCCCGGCTCGGGTCGAGCGGCTTCGCGACGTGGAGTGGGCGACCCGGGAGGCGTTGGTGTCTGCGGTCGACCGCTTGTTGGGTGTGACGCCTCGTTTCGCCGTGAGCGCCGGTTGACCGGGTCGGTCAACGTGCGTCGCTCCAGGTGACCCGAGCCCTCCGCAGCGGACGCGGCCTTGAAGCAGCGCGGCCGTCCTGAAGCATGTGGTTGGTATTACCACTGAGAGTGGTCAGTTCAACCGCGCTAAGGTGTCAAACATGAGGCGTGGCAAGTGCCTCGCGGTTGGTGTCATCGCGACGGTCATGATTTTGAGCCTTCCTGCGGTCGCGGCGGCAACTCGGCCGAGGACTGGCGGCCCAAGCACGCCCACGACGGTCCTGACGACCCCGAACAAGCACCTGTCGACGACGACGACCAGCTTTCCGGGCGTCTCGTCCAAAGCCGAACCGGTGCTGAAACGCCTGTTGGCGATCGTGGGCGTTATCACCAAGGACAACCGGAAGGCAGCAGCGCTGTCGGAGTTCTACGACCTCGAGAAGTGCAAGCTGGCCGAGGCCCAACGCGAGGTCGCCACGCTCGACCGCCGAATCCGTGTCGCCGATCTTCGCGTGTCGGTGGCGGGCGCCGGTCTCCGCCAGGCTGCGATTCGTGCTTACGTCTCCGGCGAGCTGAACGAGGTCGGCTCGGAGCTCCTTACGGGCAGCACGACAGAGCGCGAGATGGCCGAGGTCTATTCGGGTGTCGCGTTGAGCGAGCTGCGCCAAGCCGTCGGGCTGTACCGGACGACGTCAAGTGCCGCGTACGCTTCCCGCTCGGCCGCCGTCCAAAGCTCCCGGCAGATCGCCCGGACCTTGGCCAGTCTCGCTGTCGTGCGCGCCCGGGCCCGGGCCCTCGTGCGCAAGGCGTCGGGCGAGTACGCATCGATCAGCCGACGACTGCTTCGCCTGGTCGGGCGCAAGGAGTTCGCCCGGCTCTTCTCGCCACTACCTTCGGGCAGCCCCTACAGGGGGCCGAACCTCGCCGGCACCGATGTGTCGCACGTCGCTACTAAGTCCCAGGGCCTGAAGGCCGCGCGGGCGGCCCGCGAGTTCCTCGGCGTTGCGTACGTGTTCGGAGGCTCCGCCATGACGGGCATCGACTGCTCGGGGCTGACGATGCGGGCCTGGGCTGCGGCGGGCTACTCGCTCGCCCACTCGGCGACACTTCAGTGGGAGGCGTCGCGTCCGGTGTCGCTGGGGCACCTCGAGCCCGGGGATCTGCTCTTCTACCACTTCGCCCATGACGGCGCGAACGCCATTTCCCACGTCGTCATGTACCTCGGTTCGGGCCCGTTCGGAGCCGAGACGGTGATCCAGGCGGCCGAGCCCGGGACCAACGTCGCCCTCGGCCCGATCTTCTTCGACGGCCTGGTCAGCGCCGGGCAACCCTGAACCGCCCGGCGGGGAGCCCGGACCTACCAACGTCCCCGGTGGACGACGTCGCCCATCGGGCGCCGGGCGCGGCGTTCCGGCGACCCGGCCGGGCCTGTGGCCCCCGACGAGCCGGAGGTCGCCTCGTAGCCGAGTGCGACGGCACCGATGACCATCCTGCCCTCGGGCACGCCGAGCGTGCCGAGCAACGGGCCAGGATCGCGGTGCAGCCGGAAGAAGAGCGCCCCGAGGCCCTCGTCGGTGGCTGCGAGGAGCAGCAGCATGACCGCGAACGAAGAGTCCACGAGCCAGTACGGCACCGGCCAATCCTCAGCCGGAAGGCCGGCGAGGCTCGAGCGGGCCTTGTCCGGCTCGGCGTAGCGGGCGACATAGGCGCTCGGATCGCCGATCGGCAGGACGATCACCGGCGCCCGGACAAGGCCTTGGAGCGCACCGGGTCCGGCGAGGAACTCCGGATCGCTGGTCATCTCGAAGAAGTGCCTGGTCTGCGCGGTGCCCTCCAGCACGAGCAGGTCGACTCCTTGGCTGAAGCCTGCCGAGGGCCCACGTAGAGCGACGCCCAGCACCCGGTCCAGGACTTCGGGCGGCACCGGTTCGTCCGAGTAGCCCCTCGTCATCCGGCGCTTGCGGACGACGTCACCCAGTTCCACTCCGCGGACGCTAACTGACCCCGAGCCCTGGACGCGAGGGCGCCGGCCCAACCGGAGCAGAATGCGGGAGCGCGGGCTCGGCTCGGAAAAGCTGATCGCGCTGGTAGCGTTTGAGGACTCAGGAGCACCGAGGAAGAGGTGGGGCGGGTGCCGAGCTTCAGGGACATGTTGAACCAGGCCAAACACGACATCGTCGAGATCGAGCCCGGTGCCGCGGATGACGTCTTCGACCAGGCGCTCTTCGTCGATGTCCGCGAGGCCGACGAGTATGCCCAAGGAGCCCTGCCCGGTGCCCTCCACCTGCCGCGAGGCCTGCTCGAGCTTCAGGTGGAAGGCCGTGTACCCGACAAGGACCGCAAGATCATCGTCTACTGCGCGGGCGGCACTCGCTCGGCTCTCGCCGCGCAGGCGCTCGGGCAACTCGGCTACTCGGACGTGGCGTCGATGGCCGGTGGGTTCAACAAATGGAAGGACGAGGGACGCGAATGGGTCGCCCCGAGGACGCTCGACGCCGCTCAGCGCAACCGGTACCAGCGGCATCTGCTTCTTCCTGAGATCGGAGAGGAAGGCCAACAGCGTCTCCTGGAGTCGAAGGTGCTCCTGTTGGGCGCCGGCGGCCTCGGCTCGCCCGCCGCGCTCTATCTGGCCGCGGCCGGGGTGGGGACGATCGGGATCGTCGACATGGACGTCGTCGACTCGTCGAACCTGCAGCGCCAGATCCTGCACAATCTCGACCGCATCGGCGAGCGCAAGGTCGACTCCGCGAAGAAGACGCTCACGGCCATGAACCCTGACGTGGACGTCGTCACCTACGACGTCCGTCTCGGGGCTGGCAACGTGCTCGAGATCATCGACTCCTACGACGTGATCGTGGACGGGACGGACAACTTCCCGACCCGCTATCTCGTCAACGACGCAGCACTGGTGAAGAGGATCCCTGTAGTGCACGGGTCGATATTCCGCTTCGAGGGTCAGGCGACGGTCTTTTACCCTTACAAGGGCCCCTGCTACAGGTGCCTCGTGCCCGAGCCGCCGCCCGCGGAGCTGGCGCCTTCGTGCGCGGAAGCCGGCGTGCTCGGTGTGCTGCCCGGGATAATCGGTTCCATCCAGGCGGTCGAGGCGATCAAGCTTCTGCTCGGGCTCGGGGAACCGCTCGTCGGTCGTCTCCTCGCCTACGACGCCCTCGAGCAGACGTTCAGGACCTTCAAGATCCGGCGGGACCCGGCCTGCCCGGCCTGTGGCGAGCACGCCGGCGAGATCGTCATCGCCGAGTACGACGACCTCTGCATGCCGCATCCCAGCCAGGCGCCGCACCTCGTCGTCGCCGGCTGAGGCCGCGCTTAGCCGGCCGGAGCTCGGGACCCGAGGTGACAGCCTCGGCGAGCGAAACTTACTCTTGGCCAATGGCGACAGGCGAAGGTGCGCGTTGGACCGACTCCGGCATCGAGATCCGCCGGCGCTACGTCGCTCAGGACCTGGAGGGCTTCGATCCCGGGATCGAGCTGGGCGAGCCCGGCGCCTACCCCTATACGCGGGGGGTCCAGCGCGACATGTACCGCGGGCGGCTGTGGACCATGCGCCAGTACGCCGGGTTCGGGACGGCCGAGGCGACCAACGAACGCTTCAAGTTCCTGCTGGAGGCCGGCCAGACCGGGCTGTCGTGCGCGTTCGACCTTCCCACCCAGATGGGATACGACTCGGACCACCCGCGCGCGGAGGGCGAGGTCGGCAAGGTCGGCGTGGCCATCGACTCGATCGAGGACATGCGTGCCCTGCTGGCCGGGCTTCCCCTCGACCAGGTGTCGACTTCGATGACGATCAACGCCACCGCCGCGGTCCTGCTGCTGCTCTACGAGCTCGTGGCCTGCGAGCAGGGCGTCGCGCCGTCGTCCATCAACGGCACCATCCAGAACGACATCCTCAAGGAGTACGTCGCCCGCGGCACCTACATCTACCCGCCCCGGCCGTCCATGCGCCTGGTGACCGACACCTTCGCCTACTGCGCGGAGCGGGTACCCGACTGGAACACGATCTCGATCTCCGGCTACCACATCCGCGAAGCGGGCTCGACAGCGGTCCAGGAGCTGGCGTTCACTCTCGCGAACGCGATCGCGTACGTGCAGGCGGCGCTCGATGCGGGCCTGGACGTCGATGCCTTCGGGCCGCGGCTCTCGTTCTTCTTCAATGCCCACAACGATCTTTTCCAAGAGGTCGCGAAGTACAGGGCAGCGCGCAGGATCTGGGCCCGGATAATGACCGAGCGCTTCGGCGCCCGCGACGAGAGGTCGAAACGTCTCCGTTTCCACACCCAGACAGGTGGGTCCACGCTCACGGCCCAGCAAAGCGACGACAACATCGTCCGAGTGACGCTGCAGGCTCTCTCCGCTGTCCTGGGGGGTACCCAGAGCCTGCACACGAACGGCTTCGACGAGGCGATCGGGCTCCCGACGGAGCACGCGGCAAAGCTCGCGCTGCGCACCCAGCAGGTCATCGCCTTCGAGTCCGGCGTGACCGACACCGTCGACCCGCTGGCCGGTTCCTATTTCGTCGAGACCCTCACCAACGAGGTGGAGCGCGCCGCGCTCGACTACATAGCGCGCGTCGACAAGCTCGGCGGCGCCGTGGCGGCGATCGAGGCCGGCTTCATGCAGGACGAGATCGAGCAGGCCGCCTATGAGTACGCGAAGGCCGTCGAGTCAGGCGACGAGGTGGTCGTGGGCGTCAACATGTTCGCCGAGCAGGACTCCGGCGAGCCGGAGGTCTTCCCCCACGACCCGCTCCTGCAGCAAGCCCAGATCGAGCGGCTGCGCGCGCTCAGGACATCGCGGGACCAGGCCGGCGTCGAGGCAGCCATCGACGACGTGCGGGCTGCCGCCCGTGGCACCCAGAACCTGCTCGTCCCGATGCGCGAGGCGTTGAAGCGCCGCGCGACTCTGGGAGAGGTTTCAGATGCGCTCCGCGAAGTCTTCGGGGAGTACCGCCCGAACCGGTGATCCGGCCGCGAGGACCCGCCGCCCGGCGAGGCGGCTCGGGCTGGGAGGCGACAGGCTCAAGAGTGCCGGTAGGCAGTCGCGCTGAGGCGCCGGCGCACGACCTCGTCGCTCGCGAGGTCGATCGTCGTCCAGGCCATGGCCACGGCGCCGTCGAGCACGGCACGATCGGCCGCCGGGCTCGCGGCAGCCGCCGCGAACTCGGCCTGATGGTTGACGGCGGGGAGCGAGTCGATCGCGAGAAGCGGGTGGATAGAAGGGATCGCAAGCGACACGTTGCCCATGTCGGTCGAGGCTCTCATGGCCCCTTCCGCCACGTTGGAGAAGACGCGGCCGATGGCCTCGGCGTTGCTGCGGTAGAGCGCCGCCATCGCCTCGTCGGTGAGGAACTCCGAGTACCGCGGGCCCTGGGGCACTATCTCGAGGGAGGCGCCCGTCGCGAGCGCACCCGCCTCGAAACATCTCACGACCCTCTGCTCCCACGCCACGAGGGCCTGCAGCGTCTCGGCGCGCACGTAGAACTTCGCCACGGCGAGCGCGGGCACGACGTTCGGGGCAGCACCGCCGTAGGTGACGATCCCGTGGACCTGATCGTCGCGGCCCGAGTGCTGGCGGAGGAGCCCTATTGCGACTTGGGCGACCGTGATCGCGTCGGCGGCGTTGACACCCCGTTCGGGGAACGCCGAAGCGTGCGCTTCCTTGCCGGTGTAACGGGCGTCGAAGTGGCTGACGGCGAGGCACGGCATGCGATCGAGCTCGCTCGGCGCCGGATGCACCATGAGAGCGGCGTTGACGCCGTCGAACCCGCCGCGCTGCATCATGAGGATCTTGCCGCCGCCGCCTTCCTCCGACGGCGTGCCGAGGACGCGGACGGTGATGCCGAGGTCGTCCGCGACCCTCGCCAGCCCGAGGGCGGCGCCAACGGCCGCCGATGCGATCACGTTGTGGCCGCAGGCATGGCCGATCTCGGGAAGAGCGTCGTACTCGGCGCATATGGCGACTGTCAGCGGCCCGGTCCCGGCGCTCGCAGCGAACGCGGTCGGCAACCCGCAGACTCCGCGCTCGACCGCGAAGCCGCCGTCGGTGAGCGCCTCGGCGCACCAGCTCGACGCCTGTTCCTCCTCGAAGCCGAGCTCCGGGTGCTCGTGGATCATCCGCGAGAGCCCGATCAGCCGGTCGGCGGCGTTCGCGATCGTCGTGCGGGCCTGCTGCTTGGCGGCCTCGGTCGTTGTCACCCGGGTCAACCTATGACCGCCACGACGTCGCCCGCGCCGAGCGAGTCACCGACCGAGACGCGCAGCTCTCTCACCGTCCCTGCTCGGTCTGCATTGATCGGGTTCTCCATCTTCATGGCTTCCAGCACACATATGGTCTGGTCGGCCTCGACGACCTCACCGTCGGTCACGAGAACCTTGATGATCGTCCCCTGCATCGGGACCGTGACGGTCCCGTCGGCTACGAGCACCGGTGCGGCGGCCCCACGCGGCCGGGAAACGGCGGGCGCTCGCTTGGAGCGTGGCGCCGCCTGGCTGGTTGCGGGGGTGTCGGGCACCCAGAGCTTCACCCGGTAACGGCGCCCGTCGACCTCGGCGTCGACTTCCCGCATCACCATGTTCTCGGTGCTGTCCGGGCTCCCGGTGTCTTGGGTGCTCCCGGTCCCATGAGGCGGTCCGCCTGCTGGCGGCACGGCTGCGATGTCGGTCAGGTCGAGGTGCTCCTCGAGCCAACGGGTCGAGTGGAGCGCTTCGACGAAGTCGTCATGTGCGAGGACCGCCTGGATCACCGCCCTGGTGGTCGCGACGCCCTCGACCTCCATCTCCGACAGTGCCCGCAGCAGCCTGCGGCGGGCAGCGTCGCGGTCGTGGCCCCAGACGATGATCTTCGCGACAAGGTTGTCGTAGTACTGGCTGACGGTGTCTCCGGACTCGAACCCGGAGTCCGACCTCACACCGAAACCCTCCGGGAGGCGGAGCCTGGTGATCCGTCCGGGGCTCGGGAGGAACCTGCCGGCGGACGGGTCCTCGGCGTTGATCCGTGCCTCGATCGCGTGCCCCCGGCTCAACGAAGCGATTTCATCCTGCGACAGCGGGAGCGGCTCGCCCGCCGCGACGCGCAGTTGCCACTCGACGAGGTCGAGCCCCGTCAGCAGTTCTGTGACAGGGTGCTCCACCTGAAGGCGCGTGTTCATCTCCAGGAAGTAGAAGCTCCCGTCCTCGTACAAGAACTCGACCGTGCCGGCGCCCTGGTAGCCGCACGCCTGGCAGATCTGGACCGAAGCCGCGCCCATGGCCCGGCGAAGCTCGTCTCCAAAGCGTGGTGCGGGGCTCTCCTCGATGAGCTTTTGGTGACGGCGCTGGCAGGAACAGTCCCGTTCGCCCAGCCACACCGCGTCTCCGTGGCTGTCGGCGAACACCTGCATCTCGATATGTCGGGGCCAGGTGAGATAACGCTCGACGTACACCTCCGCGTGCCCGAAGGACGACAGGGCCTCACGCTGGGCAGATTCCATGGCGGAAGCGGCATCGGAGGCGTCGGTCACGACTCTCATCCCGCGGCCCCCGCCGCCGAACGCCGCCTTGATCGCGACCGGCCAGCCGTTGGACTCGCCGAAGGCGATGACCTCGGCAGGGTCGGCGATCGGCTCGTTCCGGCCAGGAACGCTGGCGACGCCTGCGCGCGCTGCCGCGAGCCGGGCGCTGATCTTGTCGCCCATCGTCTCGATGGCACTCGGAGGCGGTCCGATGAAGGTCGCACCGGCGGCGGCGACCGCTCGGGCGAACGCCGCGTTCTCGGCGAGGAACCCGTACCCGGGATGCACCGCGTCGGCACCGCTGCGGGCGAGGACATCCAAGATGGCTTCGCTCATGAGGTAGCTCTCGGCCGCGGCCTGGCCGCCCAAGGCGTAGGCCTCGTCGGCGAGACGGACATGAAGCGAATTGCTGTCGAGCTCGGAGTAGACCGCGACCGTCGCAATCTGGAGCTCGCGGCAGGTCCGGATGACCCTTACGGCGATCTCACCGCGGTTGGCGACGAGCACCTTGTCGAACACCGGCCCTCCTTCCTAGCCTCGTGTCCCAATGGAGCAGGCGCCGCGAGCCGACGGACCACCCGTGCGGGAGTGCTCAGTCGAGCAGGCTACCCGCGAGCATCACGACGGCGATCCCGTCGTCACGGGGCACGTCCGGAGCGAGAGGCCGGTTCCCTTCGCTGTGCCGGAGCGCCTGCAGGTTGTCGACTCGACGAACCGGTACCTGGTCAGCCTCGTCGGTGCCGGGTTGCCAGGTGGCTTGGAGGTCCCCGAAGGCTATGGCGTGGTGGCCGATCACCAGACCGACGGCCGAGGCCGGCTCGGGAGGAGCTGGCAAGCTCCGCCCGGCACCGCGGTGCTGTGCTCGATCCTGCTCAGGCCGGATCTGGGCCCGGAACAGCTTCATCTCGCTACGTGGGCCGTGGCGCTCGCGGCAGTTGGAGCCTGCCGGGCGACCGCCGGGGTCGAGCTGTCGCTGAAATGGCCCAACGACCTCATTGCCGGGGCCGGTGGCGCCGGGGCCGAGGTCGAACCCCGCCCCGGGCGCGCGGGGACCGAACGGAAGGTCGCGGGCATCTTGTCGGAGATCTTGGCGCCCCGGGCCGGAGACGATCCGGGCGGGAGGGTCTCCCGGAGGCCCGGCGGGATCGTCGTAGGCATCGGGATCAACGTGAACTGGCCTGTGGACTGGCCGCCGGTGGACTCGGAGGACCCCGAGCTGGTCTCCATCGCTGCTGGCGCCACTTCGTTGAACCGCATCGCCGGACGCCGGATCGACCGGGGCCAACTTGTGGGAGAGCTGCTCAGGGCGACAGGCGCCTGGAACGCGATGCTTGCCAGTCACGAGGGACGCCGCACCCTCGCGTCGGAGTACCGTCTCGCCTGCGCGACGATCGGGCGCGAGGTCCGCGTCGAGCTCGCGGACGACACCGTCACTGGGAGGGCTCTCGCTCTCGACGACGCCGGGTGCCTCCTCGTCTCCACTGGTGCCTGCATCCGGACCATATCCGCGGGCGACGTCGTCCACGTCCGCTGAGCCGTGGCTCTCACGTTCAGGGGGGTCTTGTGGATCCCGCGTGGTCCCGGCCTCCCGGCTGAGGCCGGTTAGCCTGGACCGGTCATGGAAATGCTCATCACCGGCGGCGCGGGGTTCATCGGCTCCAACTTCGTGCGCTACTGGGCTGCGCGCCGGCCGGAGGACCGGCTCGTCGTTCTCGACGCTTTGACCTACGCCGGGGACCGTCGCAGCATCGCCGAGCTGGAGGGCGAAGGCCGGGTGGTCTTCGTTCACGGGGACATCTGCGACCAGCCCTTGGTCGAGTCGACGCTCGACCGCTTCGGGATCGAGACGATCGTGCACTTCGCGGCCGAGTCGCACAACAGCTTGGCCATCTTGGACCCGGCCCGTTTCTTCAGGACGAACGTGCTCGGGACCCAGGCGCTTTGCGAGGCCGCCCGCCGGGGTGGGGTCGCGAGGTTCCACCACATCTCCACCTGCGAGGTCTACGGGGATCTCGCGCTCGACAGCGACGAGTCCTTCAGCGAGGAGTCCCCGTACCGGCCGCGTACCCCCTACAACGCCTCGAAGGCCGGTGCCGACCACGTGGTCCGGTCTTACATCGAGACCTTCGGGCTCCGGGCGACGATCACGAACTGCTGCAACAACTACGGCCCGTACCAATTCCCCGAGAAGGTCATAGCGCTGTTCTCCACACGAGCCCTCGAGGGCCAGACGCTCCCGTTGTACGCCTCGACGAAGAACCGGCGTGAATGGCTGCACGTCGAGGACCACTGCCGCGCCATCGAGCTCGTGCTCAGCGACGGCGTGGTCGGCGAGACCTACAACGTCGGCTCCGGCCAGGAGGCGAGCATCGACCAGATCGCCGACGGCATCCTCGAAGCGGCCGGCCGGCCCGAGTCGCTCAAGACGATCGTCCCCGACCGCCCCGGACACGACAGGCGTTATCTGCTCGATTCGACGAAGATCCGCACCGAGCTCGGTTGGGAGCCGGTCGTGGACTTCGAGTCGGGCCTCAAAGCGACTGTCAAGTGGTACCGCGACAACCGCTCGTGGTGGGAGCCGCTGATCGGACGTTCGCCGGTCGTCGAGTCGTCCTGGGCGAGCGGGCCGCCGCCCGCCCAGCAGTCCTGAGGCCGGGCACCAGTGCGAGTGTTCGTGACCGGAGTGACCGGCCAGGTCGGGACAGAGATCGTCAGCGACTTGAACCGCCGGGCCGGGCAACGCCGCCGCGGACCCTCGCTGGAGATAATCGCCCCCGAGGAAACTGTCCTCGACATCTCCGATCGCGACGCGGTGTTCGCCGCCATAGGGACCGTCGAGCCGGATGTCATCATCCACCCGGCGGCCTGGACGGCCGTCGACGCCTGCGAGTCGGACCCCGATCGCGCTTATCGCGTGAACTGTCTCGGCACCCGATATGTCGCCGAGGCGGCCCGCATCGTCGGGGCGCACGTTTGCTACTTGTCGACCGATTACGTCTTCGACGGCACTTCGCCCCGGCCGTACATCGAGTGGGACGACCCGAACCCGTTGTCGGTCTACGGGCGCTCCAAGCTCGGTGGCGAGCGCGAGCTCGACGCGGGCCACACGATCGTCCGCACCGCATGGGTGAACGGCAGGACGGGGGCCAACATGGTCAAGACCGTGCTGCGCCTGGCCGCGCAGGGCGAAGTGCTTCGCTTCGTGGACGACCAGCGGGGGAGCCCGACCTCGGCGGCTGACCTTGCCGCCAGGGTGGTCGACCTCGCTCTCGGTAGGCATGCCGGCATCTTCCACGTGACCAACCAGGGCTCGACGACCTGGTACGAGTTCGCCCGCCTGGTCGTCGGTCTTGCCGGCCTGGATCCGGGAAGGGTCGAGCCGATCTCGACCGCCGAGCTCAGCCCGCCGCGTCCTGCCCCCCGGCCCGCCAACTCCGTGCTCGACAACGCCGCGATGCGGCTCTCGGGCTGGGACCTGCTTCCCAGTTGGGAGCAGGCGATCACAGGACTTGTCGCCGAGCTGACGGCCTGAGTTGCAGACGTTAGACATCTCCCGAAGAGTCGGGGCGGTCGTCGTCAACTACAACGCAGGCGAGGTGCTGGCACGCTGTTTGGCGAGCCTGCAGCGCAACGGGGTCACCGACATCGTCGTGGTGGACAATGGCTCGACCGATGGCTCGACCGCCCTGGTGCAAGGCACAGGGGTTCCATGCCGCCTCGTACGTTCGCCGCGCAACGGGGGCTACGGCGCCGGGGCGAACCTCGGTGCCCGCAACAGCCAACGCGAGCTCCTGTTCATCTGCAATCCCGACCTCGTCGCCGAGCCGGAGGCCATCGAGCGCCTCGTCGAGGCTCTCGACGCGCACCTGGACACAGCCGTGGCGGGCCCGATGCTCTTGGAGACGGACGGCTCGGTCTACCCTTCGGGCCGGACGTTCCCAGACCTCGGCGAGGCTCTCGGGCACGGCTTTGTCGGCCTGTTCTGGCGCGGCAACCCGTGGACGCGCCGGTACCGGCTGCTCGGCGACGAACAGCACCGGGCCCGCGACGCCGACTGGGTGTCGGGCGCCGGCTTGCTTGTGCGGCGCGACGGCTTCGAGGCGGTCGACGGCTTCGACGAGGCTTACTTCATGTACGTCGAGGACGTCGACCTCTGCTGGCGGCTGCACCGCGCCGGCTGGGGCGTGCGCTACGAGCCGTCGGCCCGGGTGGTCCACGAGCAGGGACACTCGACCTCGCGCGAGCCCTACAGGATGCTCGTGGCTCATCACCGGTCGATCCTGCGATTTGCGGGCCGCTCGACCACGGGACGCCGGCGGCTCTTGCTGCCATTGGTGGCGGTCGCGCTGGGTGCCCGGCTCGTGCTCGCGTCCTTGGAGCGCTACGTCGGCTCGTATCGCTCCAGCCGGCCGTAGGCGGCGGCCGTGCGCGACGCGGGGCGTCGCCGAGGCGTCAGGGCGCCGGAGGGGCCACGGCGGGAGGATGGGGGACCCAGCTGGGGCTAGAGTCGTGGCCCGTGCCCAGGAATTCGATCAGCCGCAGGGTCTCGCGTGCCGCGTCGATCGGCGGAAGCCGCAATTACAGGCAGCGCACGCCGATGGGGTGGTACTCGATCCTGCTGGCGGTCTGCGTCATCGGTCTCGGGCTGATCGTGTTCAGCCGGCACGAGCGCCAGCAGGCGGTCACGAGCTCCTCGACTACGACCAGCACCACCCAGGTCAACTCCACGCCGCCACTTGTGAGCGATCACTGGCAAGTGGCGCTCTCGGTCGATATCTGTGGCCAGGTCGAGAACCTGCCGCGCAGCGCCGACCAGAGCTCGGGCATCATCACCACCGGCAACGGCGTGGTGGACATCGAGCCCGCGAGGGCCGGTGCCAAGGCGGACCAGTTCGTAGGCGCGAAGGCAACGCTCGCCAAATTCCTCACGTCGGAGGGCGTGAGCTTGACGGCCAGCAAGCTCAAGCTTCCGAAGTCGCTCGGCAAGCTCGCGGGTACCTACGACAGCAGTCGCAAGTGCGGCTCGAAGCCTGGTCGGGTCCAGTTGCTCATCTGGTCATCGCCGAGCGCGACCACTTCCTTCGCGGCCCCGAGCCCAGTGGGGATCCGTTACGGCAACGGTGACATGTTCATGATGGCTTTCGTCCCGAAGGGGACCTCGGTCACCCGGCCGCCGGCGCAGAAGCTTGTCGCGGCGTTCCTCAAGTCTCAGACCACGACCACCACGACCAGCACCTCCACCACGACCACGACCAGCGCCTCCACCAAGACCACGACCAGTTCCTCCACGACGACGACCAAGCCGGTCAGCACGACGACCAAGCCGGTCAGCACCACGACGACCAAGCCGGTGAGCAGCACGACCACCGCTGGTTGATGGACGCCGTAGTCCTCGTCGGCGGCGAGGGAACCCGGCTCCGGCCGCTCACCTACGAGATCCCCAAGCAGATGCTGCCCGTGGTCGGGCGGCCGATGATCGCGCACGTGGTCGAATGGCTGGCCGGCCATGGCGTCGACCGGGCCGTGCTCTCGCTCGGCTACCGGGCCGACGCATTCGTCGAGGCATTCCCGGCCAACCGGCTCTCAGGGGTCGCGCTCGAGTACGTCGTCGAGCCCGAGCCTCTCGACACTGCCGGCGCCATACGATTCGCCGCGGACAAGGCCGGCGTCAGCGACACGTTTCTCGTCCTCAACGGAGACGTGCTCACGGAATTCGACGCGACCTGCCTTGTCGATTTCCATCGTTCGCGTTCTGCGGAGGCTTCGATCGCACTGACGCCGGTCCCGGACCCATCGAGCTTCGGAGTCGTTGCGACCGATGAGGCAGGGCGGGTGACCGCCTTCATCGAGAAGCCGCCGCAAGGCACGGCCCCGACGAACCTGATAAACGCGGGCATATACGTCCTCGAGACGTCGGTCCTGGACCGGATCCCGAGCGGGCGGCGCGTGTCGATCGAACGCGAGACGTTCCCCGAGGTGGTCGCGGCGGGCAGGTTGTACGCACTCGCGTCGGATGCCTACTGGCTCGATACCGGCAGACCGCCCCAGTACCTCCAGGCGCAGCTCGACATCCTTTGGGGCCGCCGCGTCTGCATGCCGCCCGCGCCCGAGATCCGGGCCGGGGTCTGGGTCGACCCGAGCGCACAAGTCGCCGGCCGGATCGGGCCGCACTGCTTCATCGGTCCGGAGGCATCGATCGCCGAAGGGGCCACCGTTGACGACAGCGTCGTCTGCGCCGGCTCACGCATCGGGACCGGTGGCGTCATCCGCGGTTCTGTGCTGATGCCCGGTGCCGAGGTCGGCTCGAATGCCGTCGTGGAGGACAGCATCGTCGGCCCCCGCGCCCTCATCGGCGACGGGGCCCGCCTCGGCGGGTTGACAATTGTCGGCGTCGGGGCCGAGGTGCCGGCGGGTTCGGTGCTCGACGGCTCGCGCTACCCGTCGTCCTGACTGCTCGAGACCGGAGGCGGACGCCATGCGAGCAATGGTGACCGGAGGTGCTGGGTTCATCGGGTCGAATCTCGTCGACCGCCTTCTCGCCGAAGGCCACGACGTCGATGTCGTGGACGACCTGTCGACGGGATCGCTCGCCAACCTCGCGGATGCCCGCGCCTGCGGCGGCGCGTTGCGCTTTCACCACCTTGACGTCCGCTCGGGTGATCTCGTCGACCTCGTGCGCCACCGCCGGCCGGAGGTGGTCTTCCACCTGGCGGCCCAGGCCGACGTCCGCGTCTCTGTCGAGCGGCCGGTGTTCGACGCCGAAGTCAACGTTCTCGGCACGATCCAGGTCCTCGAGGGTGCTCGCGCGGCGGGGACGGCAAAGGTCGTCTTCGCCGCCTCCGGAGGCACGCTGTACGGCGAGCCGGAGGCCGCCGACCTGCCTGTCGACGAACGTCAGCCGCATCGGCCACTGTCGCCCTACGGCGTGTCGAAGAAGGCGGCCATCGACTACCTGGTCGCATATCGCGAGCTGCACGGGCTCGAGTTCACCGCCCTTGCCCTCTCGAACGTCTACGGGCCTCGCCAGGACCCGCACGGCGAGGCCGGCGTCGTCGCGATCTTCGCCGGCAATCTCGTCGCCGGGCGGCCGTGCGTCGTCTTCGGCGACGGCAGCCAGACCCGCGATTACGTGTACGTGGACGATGTCGTCGACGCCTTCGCACGCGCCGCGCGTCGCGGGGGTGGCCTCGTGATGAACATCGGTACCGGTCAAGAGACGTCGGTGTCGAAGCTGTACGAGAAGGTCGCGAAGGCCTGCGGAAGCGACCTCGCGCCACGACCGGCACCGGCCCGGGCCGGTGAGGTGCAACGGAGTGCGCTCGACCCGAGGCGGGCAGGCCTGCATCTCGGCTGGAAGCCCTGGACCCCTCTTGGAGACGGAGTCGCGTCCGTCGTGAACCACGTTCGCCGAGCGAGCTTGTGATAGCGGTCCTTTGCGGCGGGGTCGGTGCCGCCAGGATGCTCGCCGGGATGCAGGCAGTCGTCGATCCCGGCGAGATCGTCGGCATCGTGAACACCGGGGACGACACAGAGCTCCATGGCCTGTACATCAGCCCGGACCTCGACACGATCACTTACACCCTCGCCGGTGTCGTGAACCCGGCGACCGGTTGGGGGCTCGCAGGCGAGAGCTTTCGCGCGATGCAAGCTCTGGAGCGATTCGACGCCGTCACTTGGTTCCGCCTCGGTGACGGCGATCTCGCAACCCACCTCTACCGGACGGGGAGGATGCGGGGAGGCGCAACGCTCTCGGAGGTCACAGCGGAGATCTCACGCGCGTGGGGCCTCGGTGTCCGCCTGCTCCCGATGAGCGACGACCCGGTGCGGACCAGGCTGCGGCTCGACGATGAGCTAGAAGTGGCCTTCCAGGAGTATTTCGTGAAGCTGCGCCATTCGGTCGTCGTGGAGTCGGTCCGCTTCGAGGGCGCGGAGACCGCGAGGCCGGCGCCCGGCGTGCTCGATGCGCTCGAGTCCGCCGAGATCGTCGTCGTGGCGCCTTCGAACCCGGTCGTGTCGATAGGCCCGATCCTCGCGGTGCCGGGCGTAGCGAGCGTGCTGACGGCGCGCCGAGACTCGGTCGTGGCCGTGTCGCCGATCGTGGCGGGCGCAGCCTTGAAGGGCCCGGCCGACAGGCTCCTCGTCGAGCTCGGGGGGCAGGCATCCGCGCCGGGCGTGGCCCGCTTCCTCAACGACTGGGTCGGGACGCTCGTGATCGACCAGGCTGACGCGGATGTCGCGGGCGAAGTCGAGGCAGCCGGAGTGAGGTGCATCGTCGCACCGACAGTCATGAGGACACCGGAGACCGCAGCAGGCCTCGCGCGCATCGTGCTCGGCGCTACCGGCATGGTTGTCGGGCCGTCGGGCTCCGCACCGGCCGCGCCCGGTGCATAGCGCATCCCGGGTCCTCTGGTAGAGACTGCGCCAATGGCGGTCGGAGAGTCACTGCTGGTGCTGGGCATCAAGGGCCTTGGCGAGATCGGCCCGGGAGACGACCTGGCGGCGCTCATCGCCGAGCATGCGCCTCTCATAGACGGCGACGTGGTCGTTGTCACCCAGAAGGTGGTGTCCAAGGCGGAAGGCCGGATCGTCCGGATCGATCCTTCCGATCCGGACGCGAAACGTGTCCTGGCCGAGTCCGAGTCGGTTCGCGTGCTGCGACGCAGAGGAGATCTGGTCGTGACCGAGACGCGCCATGGCTTTGTGTGCGCCAACTCGGGCGTCGACCTGTCCAACGTGGCGGACGGGTGGGCGGCGCTTCTCCCCGAGGATCCCGACCGCTCGGCGCGACGGCTGAGGGACGGCATCAGGGCACGCACGGGTCTCGAGATCGCCGTGGTCATCTCCGACACTTTCGGCCGTGCGTGGCGGCGCGGGGTCACAGACGTGGCCATAGGTTGCGCGGGCATCCGCGCCGTGGTCGATCTTCGTGGGACGACCGACGCGCTCGGCCGCGAGCTCGTCGCGACCGAGATCTGCGTCGTGGACGAGGTCGCCGGGGCGGCCGACCTCGTGATGGGAAAGGCGCGAGGTGTCCCTGTCGCGGTGGTCAGGGGAGTGGACGCCTCGATGCTGGGCCCAGGGGCCGTCACCGAAGAGGTGGTCCGGCCCTACGGCGAGGACCTCTTCCGATGACGGCCGGGCGCTTTGGAGCCGGCCCGATCGCCGTGGCGGGCTCGCCCCGTCCGGGGTCGCGTTGACCAGGCTCCGGGTGGCCTTCGACGTCCTGCCGTTCGCGGGCGAGCTCACCGGGGTCGGCCGGTTCTGCTGGGGTCTCGCCGGCGCGCTGGCCGGACGCGAGGAGGTGGAGCTGCGCGGCTACGCCGTGGCTCGAAACGCCCGCCGCGACACCTCCGCAGCCGCGGGCGCGCTCGGGCTCGAGGTCCGGACCTGTCGAGTCCCGACGCGGGTGGCCAACGCGGTGTGGGCGCGAGCTGAGCTGCCACCGATCGAATGGCTTGTCGGGCCCGTCGACGTGGTGCACGGGACGAACTACGTGGTGCCCCCCGCACGTCATGCCGGCCGGGTCGTGACGGTCTACGACTTGACCGCGATGCGCTATCCGCAGCTCTGCGCGCCTGCCTCTCTGGCCTACCCCCGGCTCGTCGCGCGGGCGGTTCGACATGGGGCTTTCGTGCACGTGCTCTCGAGCTTCGTACGCGACGAGCTGCTCGAGCTGCTCGGTGTCGGCGGTGACCGGGTTCGGGTCGTGCCGCCCGGTCTCGACGCCCCTCAACGCTACGTTTCCGCCCCGTCACCGGGGCCCGCCGATCGGCGTGAACGCTCAGCGCCCTATCTGCTCGCGCTCGGCGCGGTGGAGCCGCGCAAGGATCTGCCGACCCTGGTGACGGCGTTCGCGGAGCTCGCGCGCACACATGCAGACCTGCAGCTCGTCGTCGCCGGGCCCGACGGATGGGGAGCGCCGGCGTTCGCAGCCGCGGTGGCCGCTTGCGGCGTTGCCGACCGCGTGGTGCGCGTCGGGTACCTCGGAGAAGCTGAACGCCAGTCGTTGCTGAACGGCGCTTTGGTGCTCGCGTACCCGTCGTTGTACGAGGGTTTCGGCTTCCCGCCGCTCGAGGCGATGGCGGCCGGAGTGCCCGTGGTCGCCACGGCCGCCGGCGCCGTGCCGGAGGTTGTCGGCGACGCGGCCGAGCTCGTTGGGCCGGGCGACTTCGAGGCGATGGCAGCAGCGCTCGCGAGGGTCATCGACGACGCCGGCCTGCGTGCCAAGCTCGTCGAAGCGGGGCGCGTCCGTGCCTCGTCGTTCACCTGGGGGCCAGCGGCCAGTTCGATGACGGAGCTCTACGGCGTGGCCGCGGCCGACAGGCGGGCACGTTGACACCGGTCTCGGTGTCGGTGGCAGCCGAGCAGCTGCGACGGCGCGTTCCCGGTGGTATCGGGACCTACACCCGCGGGTTGTTGAAGGGCATCGACGAGCTCGCGACCGGTGAGCGTCCCGTGCTCACGATCGTCGCGAGCCGCCCGCCTTCGCGCCCGGACCCGCTCTCGAGCTTCGGATGTCCGCTCGTGTGCTCGCGGCTCCCCGGTCGGCTCATGACGCGTGCATGGGACCTGGGACTCACCCGCGTCGGGGGAGGCACCGACGTCGTCCACTCCGTGTCGCTGGCGGCGCCGGTCCCCGCCTCGGGCATACCTCTCGTCATCACGGTGCACGACGTGGCCTGGAGGTCGATGCCGGAGGCTTATCCCCCGCGGGGCAGGCGGTGGCACCAGGCCGCTCTCAGGCGCGCTTCTTCGCGGGCCGCTGTCGTCATCGTCCCCTCCCTAGAGACGGCCCGGGCCGTTCTCGCCGCGGGAGTGGGCATCACCGACGACCGGCTCGTGATCGTGAACGAGGGTGCGGACCATCTCGGCGAGCCGGACGGCCCGGCGGCTCAGGCATTGCTCGAGCGTCTCGGGGTCCCCGGTCCGTACCTGCTCACCGTGAGCACGCTCGAGCCACGGAAGAACCTCGGGCGCCTCCTTCAGGCCTACGCCCTCGCAAGGCCGAAACTGCCCGACGCCTGGCCACTGGTGGTCGTGGGGCCGAGCGGGTGGGGACCGTCGCGGTCGGCTGCGGCGCTCGGGCCGACAGCCGGCGTCGTCTTCGCCGGCGCCGTCGAAGGCGGCGTGCTGGCCGCGATCTACAGCGGGGCCCGCTGCTGTGCCTACGTCCCGATCGTGGAGGGCTTCGGCCTGCCCGTCGTCGAGTCGATGGCCCAGGGCACGCCGGTCGTCTCGAGCCCGGTCCCGAGCTGCGGTGGGGCGTCGCTAGAGGTCGATCCGACCGACGTGGGGTCGATCGCCGAGGCCCTTGTGGCCGCGGCCGCCGACGAGGTGACGCGTACGGGACTGGTCGCAAGGGGCCTCGCGCGTGCGGGGGCGCTTCGATGGGTCGAGACCGCGCGTGCCCACGTCGCGGTCTGGGAGCGAGCCGTCGCCGAGGGGCAGGCTCCGCGATGAGCACCGGCTCGGGAGGCGGTGCTCTCGAGGTCGCGCTGGATGTGAGCGCGGTGCCTGAGCGACCCGTGGGAGCCGGGCGATATGTCGTCGAGCTGGCCCGGGCCCTGGCCGGGCGTGACGATTGCCGGCTCACGCTCCTGGCCCGCCGTGACGACTGCGCGAGGTGGGCGCTCACCGCGCCGGGCGAGCGCGTCGTCGCAGTCGCTCCCTCGCGCCGCCTGACGCGCCTTTTGTACGAGCGGGCCCGTCTCGGCTCTGTGGTGGCGGGCCTCGATCCACCGGTGGAGGTGCACCACGGTCCCCACTACACCATGCCGCGGCGGTCCAAGGTCCCCTGTGTCGTGACGGTTCACGACCTGACCTTCTTCGATCACGCCGAATGGCACGAACCGAGCAAGGTGGCGTGGTTCCGCGCCGCCATGCGCTATTCGGTGGGGCACGCCGCGGTCATCATCTGCGTGAGCGAGATCACCGCGGGACGGCTCCGGGACGTCCTGTCTCCGCGGTGTCCGGTGGTGGTGGTGCCCCATGGCGTGGACCAGGCTTGTTTCGTGGCTGACGAGCCGAGCCCCGGTGCCGACGGCGAAGTCCTGGAGCGCCTCGGCCTTCACCGACCGTATCTGCTGCACCTCGGGACCTTGGAGCCGCGTAAGGGCGTCGCCGACCTCGTCGTTGCTTTCGACCGGCTCTCCGGCGATCGACCAGAGCTCGAGCTCATCCTGGCCGGCGGCACCGGCTGGAAGGCCGGCCCCGTCATGCAGTCGGTCGCGAAGGCGCGTTCACGCGAGCGGATCCGCCGGCTCGGCTATGTGCCCGACGCCGATGTTCCGGCACTTCTCCGGCGGGCGCGTGCGGTCGTCTACCCGTCGCTCGAGGAGGGTTTCGGTCTTCCGGCTCTCGAGGCGCTGGCGTGCGGCACACCCCTCGTCACGACCTCGGGCACGTCCATGGCCGAGCTTGCCGGCGACAGCGCCCTGCTCGTCCCGCCAGGTGAGCCGTACGCGCTCGCGGCGGCAATCGAGACGGCGATCTCCGAGCACGCTCCCGGTGAGCTGGGCCGCCGCCGGGCTGATGGGCTCGCCGTCGCGGCCCGCTACACCTGGGAGGCCTGCGCCGAGGGTCATATGGCGGCGTACCGCCTAGCCGCCGGAAGCTGACCGCGATCGCGCGCACAACGCCCGGACCGACCCAGTTCTTCGGGGAGGTCCCCAGATTGCCAGGTAGCCTGAGCACGTGCTCGCGTATTTGACCGGTGGAACTGGCTTCGTCGGCGATTGGCTCCTGCGCCACCTCTCCGATGCGGGCGACACGGCCGTTGCCCCTGGTCCCGAGGTAGACGTGACCGACCCCGCCCTGATCGCCGCTGACCTCAAGGCGGCGCAGCCGGACGTGGTGTACCACCTCGCAGCGCTGACCCACGTCGGCCAGTCGTGGCACGAGCCTGCCGAGACCTTCCGGGTCAACGCGATGGGCACGCTGAACCTCCTCGAGGCCGCCGCTTCATGCGAGGTCCCGCCGGTGGTCCTGGTGGTGAGCTCGGCGGAGGTGTACGGCCCCGCACCGGCCACGGCGAGGCTCGACGAGCACGCCGAGCTTCGCCCCGTGACCCCCTATGCCGTTAGCAAGGTGGCCGCCGAGTTCCTCGGTCTCCAGGCGTTCCTCGGACGAGGTCTGCGTGTCATCCGGGCCAGGCCGTTCAACCACGTGGGCCCGGGCCAAGTCGATGACTTCGTCGTGTCCGCGTTGGCGCGCCGGATGGTCGAAGCCGAGCTCAACAACGGCGGGGAGGTCCAAGTTGGCAACCTCGCCGCTTCCCGGGACTTCACCGACGTGCGCGACGTCGTGCGGGCTTACCGGCTCCTTGCGACCAACGGCGTCGCGGGCGAGGCCTACAACGTGTGCTCAGGACAGGCGATCAGCATTGCCGCGCTCGCGGAGCAGATGGCCGGTCTGCTGTCCTGCGAGGTGAGGTTCGTCGAGGACCCTGATCTCTTCCGTCCAGTCGAGGTCCCCGTGCTGGTCGGGGACGCCTCCAAGCTCGTGGCTGCAACGGGGTGGCACCCGACCATCGAGTTGGCCACGACGCTGTCGGACGTCCTGGACTATTGGCGCCAGCGCCTCGCCTGACTCAAGCAGAGAAACCGAAGACGCGCGTCCGCAGCTCGTCGCGTGTCTCGCGGGCCTGGCGAACGATGGCCTGCGCTGGTTCGGGAAGCCGCTCCAGCACCGGCTCGAGGGTTGAGTCGACGACCTTGATCACCTGAGCGACCGTGGCGTCGAAGTCCCTGGCCCGCTTGGCCATCACCTTGCGTGCACAGGCAAGCTCGCGGCGACGGACCTGGGCCTTTTGGAAC
>OBLU010001287.1_pt1 | contig 23338 bp, 18 predicted proteins | sample 1518681 | NCBI WGS metagenome assembly OBLU01 (sample SAMEA3539304, study PRJEB22396) | soil metagenome | biome: tundra; feature: field; material: soil | place: USA | collected 2010-05 | depth 0.15 m
CGCCGCCCTCCGCTTTCAATTCACTTGCGATCTTCCGGCTCAACGCGAGACGCCTTCCGACGAGCGCGACCTTGGCGCCCTCGCGCGCGAATAACCGCGCGGTGGCCTCGCCAATGCCGGAGGTAGCGCCGCTGATCCACGCGACTTTGCCTTCGAGTCTGCGCATGCAAGTCATTGAGCGGGTTTCCGAAGCCACTCCCAGGTCGCCTGTGATGGCGGGCTTTTTCATCCTTTAGGCCAGGGGGCGCGCGACAGTTTGGTTGCGGAGATAGTCCGCGAGCGTTTCCGGTCCCAATACGCCACCGCCGCATCCGCTGAGGTTGCAGCCGCCGTAAGGGATGCCGTGCACGAATACATTGTGGGCGTTGATCCAACTGTTCCCTGCGACCAGGTTCTCAGCCACGCGATTCGCGCGGTCGAGATTGCTGCTCCAGACACTATTGGCGAGACCGTAGGGGGAACTGTTGACCAGTTCGACCACCTTGTCCTCATCGTTGAAGGTCATCAAGTATGCCACCGGCCCAAAGATTTCCTCGCGCGCGCAGACGTTGCCGGGGTCGCCGGTCAGCAGCGCCGGCTTGACGTAATAACCCTGCTCGTGGCCCTTGACTTCGGCGCGTCCGCCTTCCAGCAGTAGCCTCGCGCCCGCCTTCACGCCTTTGTCCAGATACCCCAGCACCCGCGACCGCTGCTTCTCGCTGACGACCGGCCCGATGTTTGTGTCCGGATTCGCGCCGTAGCCGATCTTCATCGCGCTGAGCGTGGCCGTGGCTTTCTTCATGAATTCATCGCGGATATTCTCATGGACCAGCCAGCGCGTGGCCGTGCAGCAGACCTGTCCGGCATTAAGCGTCACTGCCGCCGCAAGCGATTCGGCCACGACATCCACATTCACGTCATCAAATATTACCGCCGCACCTTTGCCGCCCAGTTCCAACTTCAATGGCACAAGATTGCGTCCGCACGCTTCCGCAATGAGACGGCCAACTTCCGGCGACCCGGTGAACGACATGCGCTTGAGTCCCGGATGGCGCGTCAGGGCAGCGCCGGCAGTCTCACCGAAGCCGGTGACGACATTAATGACGCCCGCCGGCACGCCGGCTTCTTCCGCCAGCTTCGCAAAGTAGAGCGTGGAGAGGGGCGTATCCTCGGCGGGCTTGATGACCACCGTATTGCCGGCGGCCAGCGCGGGTGCGACGCCCCAGCCGACCAGCAGGAATGGAAAGTTCCAAGGGAAAACGAATCCGCACGCGCCATACGGAACTCGCACCGTGCGCGCATCGAAGCCAGACACCGCAATCGGTTCGCGGCGGCGCGTGTGCACGGCGAGGTCGGCGTAGTAGCGGAACGTCTGCGCAGAGTGGGGCACATCGAACGCGGCGGCCTGGCCACGCGGTTTGCCGACATCAAGGGATTCAATCTGCGCGATGATTTCCTGATGTTTGGTGATGAGATCGGCAAGGCGATGGAGAATCACCGCCCGGTCATTGACCGGCATCGTTGCCCAGCCGCTGTTTTGGAAGGCCTCTTGCGCGGCTGCCACTGCCGCGTCCACGTCTGCTGCATCACCCGCCGCAACTCTGGCGAGCACCCTACCCTCCCCCGGGTCGAGCGTTTCAAAAGTCTTGCCGCTTTGGGCTTCGACCCATCGTCCGCCGATGAACAGCTTGAGCGGTTGGGCCGAGAGGAACTGCTTCACCGCCGAGAGTGGGTCGTTCATGGATTTTAACTTAGTTAAGCAAATCGTCCGGGTCAACCAGCCGTTTCACAGCCGTGAGGAATAGCCCCCGAGGCGATGCGTTGGCGGTCACGGGTGGGTTTCAAAGCGCCTGTTCTCCGTGATCAGAGGGCAAAGGAGCGCCGCCCTTGTGGAGATCTGTGAAGCAGATGTTCGGCGGTAGGGCATTGAGTTTATGCCGGTGACCCTCGTCGTCTTCATAATCCAAATCATTGACCCAGCGAAAGCACTGGGCGGTTTTGTCGGGCAGGGTGCCGTTGAGGCGGTTGTCGGGCGAGAGCTTCAAGAGCCCCTGGAAATCCGCCCGGAAGCTGGGGGTGCGGCCGGGCTTGAAGGTCAGCACATAGGACCAATGGTTGTGTTCGCAAATGGTCAGCGCGGGGCCGCAGCCATAAAGGGAGTCCCCGCTGATGCACAAAGGGGTTTGGGGGAAATCGGCCTTGAGCTGCGGGGCCAATCGGGCGAACGCTTTGAGTTGGCAGTCCTGTTTGACCTGTTCATACTCGGTGAGCGTGGCCCAATCGGGCGGTTGCTGGGCCGCAATTTCCAGCGGATCTTCGATAAATCCGCTGCCGACTGAAAGGGCCAATCCCCGGAGGTCCACCAGTTAGGCCTCCAGCACCGGATGCAAGTAATAGACCGCGGAGCCGTTGCGCTGCACCAGGCAATGCGGGCAATGCCGCTCCTTGAAACAGAGAAAGCCGGTGCCATCGATCGCCACGACAAACCGGCCAAACAAACGGGAGGCCTCCAGCACCTTATTGCGGATGAGCCGGCGCACGCACTGGGTGCGCAACTGGGCAATCGTCCCGGAGCCGGCATGGCCCAAGAAATGGCTCAAGGTCTTGTTCACCGGCAAAGAGTCTTGCTGGCAATGGGAGAGGCGGTTGACGTTTTGCAGGACGCAGAGTTCCAAATCGCGAAACTGGAAATCCAACTGGCGACGGCTACCGAGCTTGCAGAGGAACAGCAGCAAACCCCACCAAAGCAGAAAGCGGCGGTGGTAGGTTACCATCGGCTGAAAACGGGTGTCGGGCACTTCCCCCAACCAGGGGTTAAACTCAGGCCAGAAATGATGGATCGTGCGGACCAGGCAACGGCCCAGTCCTACGACCTTCCCGCCTTGCGATGCCGGGCCGTGACATGGGCCTGGATCTGAGCCAGAGCCAGATTGGAAATGTGGCGCATCAAGGGTTTGATGCGTTGGTGTTCGTGGACCCATCGTTGGACCTCCGGGACTAAATCCTGCGGGTCATAAACGGAACGGGTTTTGCCCTTTAGTTTATAGGTCAGGTGGTGGGCCAGGTGGCCTTCACCGGATTGGCAGTGGCAGCCGGGGTGGCCGCATTTTCTGCGGAATGACACCAGGCTGGCGGCGACAAAAGGGCCATGAATTTTAAACTCCTTGAGGCGCGCCGCCAGGCGGCGGCGGATCAGGGTTGGATGTTTGGGTATATTCATGCAACCGGATGATTCTTGAGGCGGGAAAGCGCAACCCAAAGGTGCGAAGATTTGGCTATTCCTCAAAGCTGCCTGCCGGCCATCCCCCGCTTCCGAGGCCGGCATAACCCGTTGAACTGAAGCAACTCGAACTCCCGCCCACGCCGGGCGTGCCGTGAACGCCTAAGACCGGTCGCCGCCCGCCTTTATTGCTACCCTCTTGAGGGCACGGCACGCGACCTATCACGTGATGGCCCGTGAGACCCACGGGCAGAAGATTTTCCAGGATGATCAGGATCGCCAGCGATTTCTGAAGATGCTGGGCGAAGCGTGCGCAAAGACCGGTTTCCGGATTCACGCCTGCGTGGTGGTGGGCAACCACACTAACACCCTCTCAATCACGGCCTCGTGGCACGGCCCCTGAGAGAGGGCGGCGGCCCCGCCTGCGGCCTTCGGACACCACTGGCGTGCGCCCCTCCTATTATTTTGAAAGAGAAAATAGTTGATATGCGTCGCTGGAAAAGTATGCTGGCCGGCAGTCTGCATGAGCAAAATACAAACCAAGATAATGAGTTCGATTGCAAATCATAACCAGCCCAGGCTTGGGGTGATCTTCCTTGGGCGCCGACGCCCGGGTTTCGACATGGAATGGGGGAAGCAGCAGGAGGAGAAGACCCGCGGTTGGCTGCGCCAAGGGGACTTCGCGGTCGTCGAGCCGGCGGAAAAGGCCGTTGACGACGCGTCGCTGCGCCGGGCGGTGGCGGCCTGTGCCGAACAGGGTGCCCAGGCTCTCCTTCTGCTGCAGACGACGATGGGGGACGGGCGGCTGGCTCCGACCCTGGCCCAGCTTTGGCCGGACCCACTGCTGATTTGGGCGACACCCGAGAAGCCCGATGGCGACATGATCAGCTCGTGCTCGCTGGTCGGCGCTCATGCCTGGGCCTCGACCCTGCGGCAAATGGGGCACTCCTTCGAAGTTCTTTATGGCGATCCGGATGCGCCGGAGACGCGGCAAAAGTTGGATGAGGCGGTCCGCCTGGCGACCACCGCGCGGGGGCTACGCTCGGCGCGGCTGGGCCTCGTAGGCGGGCAAGCGCCCGGCTATTTTGCGATGAACGCCGACCCGTTCTCCGTCCACCACGGCCTGGGGGCGCAGGTGCAGATGTTCAGCCTGTTGGAGTTTGCCAATGTGGTCAACGGCTTGAGCGATGAGGCGGTGGCCGACGACGTGGCCAAGGTCAAGGCGCTCGGCCTGCCGCATAAAGATACCAGCGACGAGGACCTGCCGATGGCTTCGCGCCTGTATTTGGCAATGCGCTCCTTCCTGGACACCGAGGGCCTGGACGCCATGACCATCCGCTGCTGGCCGGAGCTGCCCAATACCTTCGGGCAGTGGCCTTACCTGGGCATTGCCCGGTTGACGGATGAGGGCCGGGCGGTGGCCTGCGAAGGCGACGCTGACGGCGCTATGTCGGCCTGGATCGGCGAGAGCCTGGGTATGGGACGCTGCTACTTGACCGATTGGCTGGAGCACGATCAGGAGACGATCACCCTGTGGCATGGCGGTGCCGCGCCGATGGGGCTCTGTGCGCCCGTCGGCGAACCGGGCGGCCCGCGCATTGCCCGGCATTTCAACATCAAGAAGCCGGCGGTGGTCGAGGCGACGCTCCGCGAGGCGATGCCGATTACGGTGATGCGTTTCTGGCGTTGCGACGGCAATTACTACCTGACGGCGCGGGAAGGCCAGACCATCAAGCCCAAACGTCACCTGATGGGCACTAATGCCCTGGCGCGGCTGGACAAGCAAGACCCGCGGGAGTGGTTTGACGAGTTGTGCCACGCGGGCATGCCGCACCACCTTGCGGTGTTTGAAGGGCATTCGGCCGACATGTTGAAGCGGCTGGCCCGGGCCATGGGCATCCGGTTCGTGTAATCGCAAATCGCGTTCGCAATGAGACGAGCTGCCCCTCACCCCGTCCCTCTCCCCTTCGGAGAGGGAGAGGGTGTCCGTAGGACGGGTGAGGGGAACGCAGACTAGAATAAAGACCCATGGGAACACACGCCGCGATCGCCATCGGGCTGGTTCTGTACGTTGTTCTGACGACGGCGGTATCGTTCTTCTGGATGTCGCGGGTCAGGAAGCCGGCCGATTACCTGGTCGCCGGACGGGGGCTGCCGGTGTGGGTCCTCACGGGAACCATCGTAGGCACATGCATTGGCACGGGCGTGATCATCGGCGGGTCGGGGCTGGCCTATAAGCATGGTTGGGCCGGGTGCGCTTATCCGATCGGGCTGGGGCTGGGCACGCTGCTCACGGGCATGTTCTTCGCCCGGATGCGCCGCTACCGCTTCATGACGCTGAGCGAGGAAATCGCCTGCTACTACGACGGCAACCGCGGGGTCGTGGAGTTCTCCAATGTATCCTTGTTTGTCTCGCAACTGTGCTGGCTGACGGTTCAGATCATGGGGGGCGCCGCCGTGCTGGGGGCCGTCACTGGACTGCAATACCGATTATGCGTTGTGCTAGCCGGCTTCGCCAAAGCCGTGATTACCATTCCCGGCGGACTGAAAGCCGTGGTTTATACCGACGTCCTGCAGACGCTGATTTTGTTCTGCGGCTTTGGCTGCCTTATGCACTCCGCGTTGGGCGGGGCGGGCGGGTTGACTGAGTTGCGCCAGGCGGTGCCGGCGGATTACCTTTCATTTCTAGGAGTGGCATCCCTTGGCGGCTGGAATGTGTTTGGTTTGATCCTGGTACTGACCTTGAACCCCATCGCCGATCCTGGGCGCCGGCTGACCATCTACAGTGCCCACACGGAAGCCGGGGCGAAGTGGAGCGTGATGAGTTCAGGGGTGATTGTGATGATCTTCTCGGTGGCCATTGGAATTACGGGCATGTACACTTACCGGCTCAACCCGCATCTGCCGGTTCCGGATCAAGCGTTGCCCTGGCTGGTGATGAATGTCCTGCCTCCCTGGCTGGCGGCCTTTGTGGTGGTCGCGGTGGTCTCGGGGATGTCCTCCGCCGCCAACGGAAATGCCGCCGCTGCCGGCACCTTTTTCGTGCGGCACATTTATCCGCTGGTGACCGGGCATTACCCCAAACGTCCCGTGGTGGTGGTGCGGCGGGCCCTGGCGTGCGCGTTTGTTTTCTCCACGCTGCTGGCGCTCTACACCGGCAGCATCGTCGGATTCGTGGTCAAGTTCCTGCCCCTCACAATGAGCGGCCTGGCGGTGATCATCCTGCTGGGTCGCTTTTGGAAGCGCTCGACCTGGCAAGGCGCGCTGGCCGCCCTGATAACCACACCGGCGGTATCGCTGGCCGTGATGTTCATCCCCAGACAAGCGAAGTTCTGGGAGAATCCCACCATCCCAGCCACCGTGGTAGGCCTAATCGCCCACATTGTCGTCAGCCGGCTTACGCCGCCGTCGCAGCGCAGCTTCGAGGAAGTCGCCGAGGCGCTGAGCCGCGAACGGCAGGCCATCGAGGGCGCGTCGCCAGACAAACCGGCGGTCGCAGTAACGAGTCTCAGTGCTTCCCAAATACAATCAACTCGAATGTAATATGAAACTATACAACGCAAAGCATCTCTGTGACCAAGCCGCGGCCAAAGGCTTCGGCATCCCCGCCCTGAATAACAACGGCGGCACTTACGACATCGGATGCGCCATTATCGAGGCGTGCGAAGAATTGCAATCGCCGCTGATCATCCAGTGCTACGAACCCAATCTTGAATACCGGGGCTTCGATTACGCGGGCCAGTTGATAAAGTTCCTCGCGGCTGACTCCACCATCCCTATGGCCATCGCATTGGATCACGGGAAAACCCCGGTCTCGGTCATGCGAGCCGTCAAGGCCGGCTTTACCCATGTGATGATTGATTACGCCGATAAGCCGCTGGAGCAAAATGTCCGCGGCACGCAGGAAATCATCAACCTCGTCCGTCCGCTGGGCATCAGCGTCGAGGCGGAGATCGGCCACATCATCAAGAGCTCGGACGCCTCCAACCAGCGCGCGGCGACGGTGAGCGTTGCTGAGGCGGAGGAATTCACTTCCAAGGTGGACGTGGATCTGTTGGCGGTGGCGGTGGGCACCACCCACGGCATCTTCAAAGAGCAGCACGGGATAGACTTCGCTTTGATCTCCGAACTGCGTGGCGCCGTGAAGCCGCCGCTGGTGCTGCATGGCACTTGCGGAGTGTCCATGGCGGACATCTCCCAGAGCGTGAAGGCCGGCATGACCAAGATCAATTTCGGCGAAGGGCTGCGCATGAACTACATCCGCTACTTCAACGAATTCACCCAGACCCTGAACCACGAGCATCACGTCTGGCGGATCGCCCGCGCCGCCAAGGACCGGCTCAAGGAAGACATCAAGGAAATCATCCGCGCCGTCGGTTCCGAGGGCAAGGCAGCGGCGATCAAGTGACTAGGCCATAACCATGCTGAAGAGAACCACAGATAGACACAGATGAACACCGATTCTGAAGGCTGGACTCCGATCTTGCTTCGCCTTGCGTTGGGTAACTGTGCGGTGAGCGGATTCTCGCCATGATAACGCGCGGCCTTGAGCGGTCCTTATCTGAGTTTATCTGTGTCCATCTGTGGTTGTATTACACTGTGACGTCTAAGCAAATTAGCACGACCGAACAAATATGAAACTGATTCCGTCCCTGCTATATGCGGGCTGCCTGGTGACCGGCACCGCGTTGGCGCAGTCTCCGGTGACCGTGACCATCGGGTCGGGGACTCCCGGCGCCGCCATCCCGACTGACTTCATCGGGTTGAGTTTCGGCATGAAAACCCTGCTGCCTGATGGGGCGGGCGGGCATTTTTTCAGCGCCACCAACAAACCGCTCGTTACTCTCTTCCAGAATCTAGGCATCGCGCATCTTCGCATGGGCGGAACCACGGTCGAGTCGCCGCCCACCGTCGCCATCCCCGGCAACGCGGACATCGACAACCTATTTGCCTTTGTCCAGGCAGCCCAGGTGAAGAAGGTTATCTATTCGCTGCGCCTGCTTGAAACCGACAATGCTCAGCACTACGCCGAAACCAACGCGGCCATCGCCAAGTATATTTGGAGCAAGTACCAGCCCTATCTTGACTGCTTCGCCATCGGCAATGAGCCCGACCGGCGCGCCGTTTATTCTCAAGACCCGACCATCACCAATTTTGTGACCTATCGCAACAAGTGGCGGCAATTCGCCACCGCGATTACAGACGCAGTGCCGGAAGCGAAATTCGGGGGGCCGGACGCTGGGAGCGGCAATGTCTCCTGGACAACCCGGTTTGCCAGGGCGGAAAAGAACGCGGGCATCCTTCGGGTGGTTACCGAGCACTTTTATGTCGGCGGGGCGGGCAAGGATGTGGCCGCTCAACAAGGCATTGACGCCATGCTATCGCCGGGCTGGATTGCTGCCAACCAGAAGCTTTACGATAAGATGGCGACACCGGTTTTGGCGGACGGGTTACCCTATCGCTTCACCGAAGCGAACGACCATTATAGCGGCGGAGTTCCGGGTGCCAGCGACACCTATGCCGGGGCACTTTGGGCGCTGGATTTTCTGCATTGGTGGGCCGCGCATGAGGCCAGAGGCGTTAATTTCCACAACACGCAGTGGGTCGTAAATGATGTCATCACCCCTGATGCGAACCGCCGCTTGACGATCAACCCGAAGGGTTTCGGCATCAAGGCATTTGATCTTGGCGGTCATGGCAGCACGGAGCCCGTTACGATCTCCAATTCGGAGGGGATCAATCTGACAGCCTACGCCGTGCGTGGCGCAGGGGAGCACTTTGTGACCCTCATCAACAAGGAGCACGGGGCAGGTGCCCGTGAGGCAAAGGTAACCGTTGCGGCGCCTGGAGCTGCAAAGGGCGCCACGGTGATGTTCCTTACCGCTCCGGACGGAGATGCTGCGGCGAAAACCGGTGTGACGCTTGGCGGCGCATCCATCAACGCCGACGGTCCGTGGCTTGGCAAATGGAAGCCGCTGCCGGCAGGCAAGCCCGGCCAATACGCGGTCAAAGTGCCCGCGGCCTCTGCGGCCATTGTGCGGGTTCCGGCGCAATAGAATCCGGAGGCATACCCTTACCTCGTTCAGTCGGCAAAAACAGCTTGAGCAAGCTCCTCGCTATGATCCCGCACCAACTCGCACGGATTCTTCTGCTTTCAGCAATGCTCTCCTCCTTGGCGGTCACGCCTGCGGACGCCGCGTTGCTCCCCGCAGAACCGGAGCACGTGATCTCCCGCAACGGCACCTGGCGTTTCAAGCTGGAACAGCCCGGCAATGTCAAGTCGCCCCAGGACCCGCTGAACGTCCTGCCCCCCATCACCACTCCCGCAACCTTCGAGCCGTTCTATACCCCCGACTACAAGGAAGGAGCCAGCTGGCACGATCTAACAGTCCCGGGCAATTGGGAAATGGCCGGTTACTCCCCGGCCACCTACAACCAACCGGACAAAGCGTCCGCGTTCTACCGCCGTTGGTTTGAGGTGCCCGCCGCCTGGCAGGGCCGCCAGGTCCTCGTCAACTTCGACGGGGTGCAGAATGGCGCAGAAGTGTTCTGTAACGGGCAACCCGTCAACGTCACTGCGTCCTCCTGGGGCAGGACGAATTATCATGAAGGCGGCTGGCTTCCTTTCCAGGCTGACCTCACTGGCCAGGTCAAATTCGGCGCCAGGAACCTGCTGGCCGCGTGACCAAGAACACCAGGTCCGCTGATCTGGACTCGGGCGATTACTTCTTCCTTGGCGGTCTCTATCGCGCCGTCACCCTGTTCTCGGTTCCTAAGACGCACCTCGATGAGCTGACCATCCAGACTCAGCTCGTGCCCAATGGCGGCGCGCAAGTGAAGGTCGCTGTCAACGTCGCGGACGCCGCCCCGGCGTCCGCTCGGCTTTCCAGCCGGCTGGAAGACTCCCCGCCGCTGGAGGCGCCGGTCACTCCAGCGGGCCTCGCTGAAGTCTCCCATCAGGTGGCGCATCCCAGGCTCTGGTCTGCCGAGCATCCCAACCTCTACACCCTCGTGGTCCAGCTCAAGGATCAGGCCGGCAACGTGCTCGAGACCGTCGCCCGCCGAGTCGGCATCCGTGAGGTTTCCATCCAGGACGGCGTCTTCTGCGTCAACCACGTGCCGGTCAAACTCACCGGGATTTGCCGCCACGACGTGTCCGCCACGCTGGGCACCGCGGTCAACCAGGAGCTTTGGCGCAAGGACATTACTCTGGCCAAAGCCGCCAACGTGAATGCCATTCGCACTTCGCACTATCCCTATGGCCCCGGTTTTTATGACCTGTGCGATGAGTTGGGCATCTACGTTATGGACGAAATCCCCTACTGCTGGAGCCCCAACAACGACGCGACGCTGAGGCCCGCCTACGAGCAGCGCGCCCGCGAAACCGTCCGCCGCGACAGGCACCACGCCTGCGTTCTGCTTTGGGCCATCGGCAACGAAGGCGTAGCCGGGACTAACTTCCAGGTCATCGCCGACCTGGTGAAGCAGCTTGATGACACCCGCCCGCGCATCGTCACTTGCTTCCCCTACAACAAGTACAACACCGAACTCTCGGATTCCCACTACACCATCCCCTCGGCGATGGCCAAGGCCGCCGCAAAGGCGGCTCAGGACAAGCATCCCCACATTTACCTCGAATGCCCTAACGTCTGGGACATCCGGCTCTCCGCCAATAACGGGACCGATGCCGGTTGCTGGGACATCTGGGAAGAGGTCCTCCGCCGCACTTGGGACGTCGTCTGGGCCAATGACTCGATTCCCGGCGCGTTCTTCTGGGAATGGCAAGACCGCGCGGTGGCCGATCATTGCTCGGTCAAGCTTTGTCAGTTCGACTCCGCCACCGGGATTAGCTACCTCAAGATCAAAGGCGTGGTGGACGCTTTCCGCCATCCCCGCCCGCAGTATTACCATGTCAAGATGATCTATTCGCCGCTCAAGCTCGGCAGCAAACTCGACACCACCGAAGCCGGCGCACTCTCCTTCCCGATAACCAACTATTACTCTTTCACTGATCTCTCGGAGTTGGCTCTCCAATGGACGCTGCTCAAGAACAATAAAAGTGTCGCTACCGGCATTAGCCACCCCGCTCTCGCTCCGCGCACCGCCGGCACTGTCCGCCTCGATTTGGGCGCCGCGTCGCTGGCCAAGGCGGACTCCCTGCGGCTGGACTTTGTCCACCCGGACGGGCGCAACATCGTCAGCCACCGGTTCGCTTTGACTGAGCCGCCGGCTGTCTCCGGCATGGCCTCCGCCCTTCCCGCCGCCTTAACCTTCCCTCGCTTCAACCTGGTCGCCAACCGCACTGAGAATGATAAGGTCACCTGGCGGCGTATCTCTCGCTTCCACGGCAGTCTCTCTAATATCAAGACGGACCCCGCCTCCTCGCAGGACCTGTACCAGCGCCCCCTGGCCGAGATCCGGTCTGTCGAGGCCGATGTCGTTCTGGACGACAAGCCCACCGAGGTCGTGGCTCACCTCCGAGCCGCCTGCCAAAACAATCAGTTTACCTACCACCTCGATTGGATAGGCAAGAAATCTGACATCCAGGAACTCGGTTGGATTTTCACCCTGCCCCACGCATGTGACCATTTCTCGTGGAAACGCCAGGTCCTCTGGTCCGTCTATCCGGACGACCATATAGGGCGTCCACAAGGCACCGCCTTGCCGGACTCGGCTAACGTTCACATTCTCAACTGGTCCCGACCGGATGCCTTCGATTTCAACTCCACCAAGTACAACTGTGAATGGGCGTCTCTCACGGATGCCCAAGGCCGGGGGCTGCGAGTTGAGTTCGCTCCTGGGCAAGGGCATGAGTGCCGCGGGGGCTTCGCCGACAAAGGGGCTTACTCCCTGATCGTCAATAAGCAAACCAGTCCGCCTCAGGACATCAGCACGCGCGTCGTTCCCAATCTCTACTTGACCCTTTCTCCCGGGGGCCACCTTGACGGCGCCTTCCGGCTTGGGTCCAATGTGCCGTAACGCGGGAATTGTTACCGGGCCTGGAAGCTGATCCTGACCGATGTCAGGCCCGGTGAGGCGACTGTAAGCTGAAGAACCCCAGGGTGCGAACCCGCCTGAATGACCGCCATACAGTGGCCGTGGAAGGCGTTTCGCTGATCGGCTTTGTCCGCGTCGTGATCGCTCGGGTTGCCATTGCCAACCCCCATAATCCGACCATCACCGGTGAGGTGGAAGTAAACGCGGTTAGTGGTGTTAGGAACCACCCGACCCTTGGCATCCAAAATGGAGACTGGCACCACCACCGCGTCTTCTCCGTCGGCATGGAGCGTCGTGCGGTCGGGTGAAAGCTGGATGCGGGCGGGCGCACCTGCGGTTTCCACCATGTCCGTAGCCACCACCTTGTTGTTGCGGTAGCCTTTCGCCACCAATTGGCCGGGCTGATAGGGCACCTCCCATTCCAGGTGGGCGTCCCCGGGCATGGTCTGGGCCCCCAAACTCCTCCCGTTAAGGAACAGTTCGACCCGTTCAGCATTACTGAAGGCAAGCACCCGGATGCTTTGTCCCTCCTTGCCCGGCCAGTTCCAGCAGCCGGGCACCAAATGCACCATGGGCTTGTCCGACCAGCACGATTCGAAATAATAGCATTTGTCTTTTGGGAATCCGCACACGTCCAACAGCCCGGTGTTATTGCTGATGTCCGGCCAGCCGTATGGGTTGGGTTCTCCCTTGTAGTCAAAGCCCGTCCACGTGAACGACCCGGCCATGAAGGGTCGCGTCACCACGGGCAACCATCCCTTTTCGGACAGGTTATAACAACTGCGCCACCCGTTTGTAGGGTCGTCAACATACTCGCCACGCGAGGTCTTGTCATTGGTGTCCTCGCTGCCGAACATCGCTTTGTCTGGATGAACCTGATGGATGCCGTCAAAGGCAGTGTAGTTGTAATTGACACCGATAATGTCCTCGACGTCCGCAATCCCAGGCAAGCGCCAACCCCTATTCATCGCGCTGGTGATGGGGCGGGTCCGATCATAACGATGCACCACCTCCACCATGGCCGAGGCAATTCGGGCGCCCTCCGGGGTCCCTTGCAGCCCCTCCTCGTTGCACATGGACCACATGATGATGCTGGGATGATTTCGGTCCCGCTGAATCATGCAGGCCAGATCGGTAAGGTTCGTGGCGGTAGTCCCTTTCGGGCTGTGGTGGCGATAGCTGTCGCCCAGATGCCGATTCTCGTCCATCACCAACATCCCGAGCCGATCACACGCGTCCAGCAGCGCCACGCTGGGCGGGTTATGCGCCGTCCGCCAGGCATTGCACCCCATCTTCTTAAGCTGCCTGACCCGCCAGGACTGGAGGCTGTCGGGCACGGCAATTCCCACGCCGGCAAAATCCTGATGGCAGGCAGTGCCTTTGATCTCGACATGGTGGCCGTTGAGGAAGAATCCCTTGTCCGCATCGAACCGAATCGTCCGAATGCCAAAAGTCGTCGTCGTGAAATCAACCGGTCGCCCATCGCGCAGAATGGTGGTATGTAGCTGGTAAAGCTGGGGAGATTCAATGCACCAAAGCCGCGGATGCTGAAGCACTGTCTGTTGAACCACCTCATGCTCGCCATCGGACGCCACGACATCCTCGTTCGTGACTGTCTTTATCCTGTGCCCGTCAGGTCCGAAGATCTCGGACACCACACTGCACCGCGCCGGAATCACTCCATCGTTCTTGACGGTGGTCTGAATGGTGACTTCGGCTTCGGCATCGGCGCTTTGATTGCCATTGGGCACGATCGAGGTGACGAAGGTTCCCCAAGTCGCCACGTGCACCGGGTCCGTTGCGGCCAGGGCCACGTGGCGATAGATGCCGCCGCCCTCATACCACCAACCCTCAAACTGCCGCGGATCCACGCGCACCACGATTACGTTCTCGGTTCCGCATTGGGCGGTTTTGGTGATGTCGTATTGAAAGGGAGTGTAGCCGCTCGGATGGCTTCCCAGGAAGCGCCCGTTCAGCCAGACCTGGCTGTCGCGGAAGACGCCGTCAAACTCCAGTCGCAGGATCTTGCCCTCGTCGGATTGGGGAATGATAAAGCGCTTGCGATACCACGCCATCTGAACCGGCAGGTAGCCATGGCTTCGATCGTTGGTGGAACTGTAGGAGCTCCCAGCACCATCCAGCACATAGTCGTGTGGCAATTGAACGGGTTGCCACTGCCGGTCATCGTAGCTTGCCGCGATGACCGCGTTACTGGAGACCACGTCGCCGGGATGAAACAACCAATCGGCGTCCAGCAGTGTCCGCTGCCGCAAGGTCGCTTTACCCGTTATCGTGTCAGCCGGTTGGACCGGCTGCGAAGAGCAAGAAGAAAGCCCAGTTAGCGCGACGGCCACCAGTATCGCGCCGAAACCCAGGAAAGCACCGCCATTCTTATTCGCAAACATATCGGCCCGAGCATACCGGTAATGACATGGCTGAGGCGAGTGTTACTTGGAGAGCGGCGCCGGGGCTAGGCGGGATGGAATGGCTTGGCGGCGTTGGGACAGGGCGGGAGGACGTAGGCGGAAGCTTCAAACAAGCTTGAAATCGAGTTGAAGGCGTCCTCCCACTCGATCTGCTCCCCGCCAGTGGAGCGCGGGGAGAGGGAGATCGAGTCGTCGGCTGGTGGCAGGGTCAAGCACCCCCTTGCTGCTGTTTTGACCTATTACATTTTCTTTCAGATTGTGCTTGCATTTTCACAAATATGTGGGAGTAAGTTCGCCTTATGAGAAAGCTATTTAGAGACAAAGGCACAGGCGAATTTCTCTGCGCCAACGGAGAGTGGACGCCCGACATGAAGCTTGCCTGTGATTTCTTACATAACGACCAGGTGGAATTAGCACAGCGAGCACGCGGACTCAGAGAAGTGGAATGGCTCTATGCTTTTGGCGATGGCCATACCACAACACGCGATTTCACAGTCGAAATCCCCCCCATCGTTCGCGGTCTGCCTAGATTGGAAAAGTAGTTTCGTTTCAGAAGTACATGGCCCCAGTTCAGCGGGCTGGCGTCATAGTCAGGCAGAGCGTCGCGCCTGCCCTTTCACGGAGGGAAGGATAATGATATAGTTACGCGGCAGCGTGAATCATAGCGCTATGAGCTGTTCGAAATACTGTGAAACGAAATTGCCGCAAAGACACCGGATTCACTTTGATTGAGCTATTGGTGGTGATTGCCATCATCGCCATTCTTGCTGCGCTGCTCCTGCCAGTCTTGAACAACGCGAAGGCAAAGGCGAAGCGAATAGCTGGAGTTTGGGGAGTCAACGATGCCAACAACATGGTCAGCTTCGCGAACGGCCACGTCAATTATGTCAGAATTTATTGGGACGCTAATCTTGATACCAGAGCGTTCAACTACGACCCACCTGCCCGCTACGATTACAAATGGAGTGGAGACTGATGACCCAGCCACCTGACTAATATATGGAGCCACACTCAGGCAAGCTGGCCATAGAAGCCATTGCCAAACTGCTGGGGGTTTCCAAAACCACAGTCCACTAACCCTGGCTGACAACCTCGCCCGCCCGCGGCGTCATGCCCAGAAGCTGCCGTGGACTTTCGTACAGGATCGCCTCGGCAATCTTCAGCGCCTCGTCCTGGGAATACTGGCGTTGTTCGATTCGCTCGGCGAGTGCCCATGCCGGGGCACGTCCGACTTCTCTCCCTGAGGCCGTGCCCAGAGAACAGCATTGTAGATAACGCGCTGAATGAGCGGGTTGTGGTAAATGGGGTAGGCCTCGTGGCCAGGGCTGAAATAGAAGATGCGCCCGCTGCCGCGCGTCCAGCAGTTCCCGCCTCGAAAGACTTCGCCGCCTTCAAACCACGAGACGAAGACCTGCTCATCCGGCGGCGGGATGCCGAACGGCTCGCCATACATCTCTGAGTTCTCCAGTTCGATGAAAGGCCCGATGCCGCAGGCGATCGGGTGCCCCGGATTGACGACCCAGACCCGCTCACGCTCGCCTGCTTCGCGCCAGCACAAATGGCAACTGGTGCCCATCAGTCCGCGAAACACTTTCGAGTTGTGCCCGGAATGCAGGACGATCAATCCCATGCCGTCGAGGACGCGCTGATGAACGCGGGCAACGACTGCGTCGCTCACCTCGTCGTGCGCAGCGTGGCCCCACCAGGTCAGCACGTCCATCTGCGCCAGCGCCTCCTCCGTCAGTCCATGTTCCGGCTCGCGCAGGGTTGCTATCCGGACCTGGAGTTCCGGGTGGGCCGTCAGCGCGGAGGCTAGAGCGCCGTGGATTCCCTGCGGATAAATCCGCGCTACTGCCGGGTTGGTTTGCTCGTGAACGAATTCATTCCAGAATCGGATTCATAGGCGCCCTGAGCGATTAACGGTCTCTCGCACGCCAGTCAAGGCGTTTCGGCGTTGACTTCCATCAGCACTCCGGTTAAATGCGGCCTGACTATGCGAAGGCTTCCTCTCGTTTTTATCGGCCTGTTCCTTGGCTGCACGGTGCCAGCTTTGCGCGCGGTTGATCCCATTCCCGAATCCGAGCAGGCGGCGCGGGCCATGAAGATCATAGACGCTTACCATGGGCCGCGCCCGGAAACGCCGCCAAAGAAGCTGCATGTGGTTTATTTCACGCCTAAAGACCGGGAGCCGGCGGCGAGATACGAACAACGGTTGGCAGCGATCATGGACGACATTCGCGCCTTTTACCGCGACGGCATGAAGCGGCTGGGGTTTGGCCCCAGAACGTTCACCCTGCCATGCGATGCAAAAGGCAAGCTCATCATTCACCTGGTGAAAGGCAAGGAGCCGGGGGCCGATTTCCCGAGGTGGGAGGGCAGGAATGGTGGGAATACGGGCGACCCAGCCGGCGGCGAGATGGTCCGTCGCGATTGCCAGCCGGCGCTCGAGGCAGCCGGGATTTCATTCGATCGCGACACGGTTTTGATTTTCTGCCACCTGGCGACGTATGATGAAAAGGCCCGTACGTTTCGCCATCATTCACCCTATTTCGGTAGCTGGACGCAGCAAAGCGGGTTGTGCTTTGCGGCGGATTGGGCCAAACAGGACCTGGATAATCTCACTCGGAAGGAACCACTGCTCAATGACGGCGAATATGGTGACATGTCGCTGGGCAAGCACACCACGATCTTCATCGGCGGCATCGCTCACGAGCTTGGCCACGCGTTTGCGCTGCCCCACTGCGGCGAGCGCTGGGATGAAAAGGCCCTGGGCACCTCGATTATGGGCGCGGGAAATCACACCTATCGAGAAGAGCGGCGTGGCGAGGGCAAAGGCTCCTTTCTCACGATGGCCAGCGCGATGCGCCTTGCTGCCCGCCCGCTGTTCAATGGCTCAGATAAGGACGAGGCGAAACCACCGCGGCTCGAACAATGCAGTTTGACCCTCTCCACAAACGTCACGCGCCCGGATCTTGCCGGCAGGCACGGAACGCTCCGTGTCGAGGGGACGGTTGAAGGCTCGCCCCCGATCTATGCCGTCATTGCTTATTTCGATTCCGCGCATGATGGCGGTTACCGAGCGCCGACGGCCACTTCCGTGCCGGATTCGCAAGGAAGGTTCGCTATCGAAGTGAGCGACCTGGCGCCGTACGGAAACGGCGAGTTGCGCGTCGAACTCTGCCATGTGAACGGTGGTTTATCAGAGCGACGGCTCGGCTTCAGCGTGACGCCGGAAGGTTGGGTGGACCTCTCCCAGTGGGAAATGCGGCAGGCCTTGGAGCCGGTTGCTGATGCCGTTGGCAACAACCAACTTAGCGACGCCCAAGCCGCACTACGGACACTGGAAGCAAGCAAGACACCGGAATTGGGAAAGGACATCGCCCGCAAGCTCGTAGCCACGCTCCAGGCTGCACCCAAACCGAATCCTGCCGACGCGCCGGCCAAAATCATCCAACTGCCGCTAGGCGATTCCCATCCGCAAACTGCCGAGGTGGGATGGCTCAAGCCGGCGGCCAACCGCATACCGCAGAACGGGGAGATCGAATCGCCTTTGCTGGATTCAGGGAAAGTCTATGCCACCGGCCTTTACGCGCACTCGCCGTCCCGTTACGTTTTCGATCTGGGTGGCAAATGGAAGCGGCTACGCGGCGAGGCCGGCCTGCACACGGTTCACCAGCCCCACGGCTCAGTTGTCTTCGTCATCAAAACCGATGGCAAAGAGGTATTTCGTTCCCGCATCATTCGCGGAGCCACCAAAGCCAGCTACGACGTTGACGTTACGAGTGTAAAGAGGTTGGAACTTATAGTGGACAAGGCATATAGCGGGAACGGCGGCAATTGGGGCCTGTGGCTCGACCCGACGCTTTTCCGGGAACCACGAACGGACACGCACGAATCCCAATAGATTTGGCGCGGATGCGCTTTGAGCTCTTGCGGCGGCTGCGGATTAAGTCCGACCACTTGGCGGGCCACCATGATGATCGCCGCATGAAGCCCCGTCGCAGAGGCACGGCTAAGACAGCGGACCCCCGGGGAAGGTTACAGGGCAGGGTCGCATTTTCTTGCATTTAGCGCGAACCTGTCGCCTCTCCCGAGCGTCCAACCCATGTATATTATGAAACATCTTAATCTTATGAAAACTAACGTGTGGACTGCGGGCCTGACGCTCGCGGGTATCGGGGTTTTGGTGACCGGTTGCGTGCAACGCCAGGTTGAATACGTACCGGTTTACCATGTTCAACCGGCCTACGCCGGCCAGCCCGCCTATCCGCCTCCGCCCCAGCCTCCGCCCAATGGGGTGACAGGAGCGGCTCCGGCGCCGCCGACCGCCGAATGGCAGCAACCTCAGGCGGCTCCGGTTCCTATGCCGGCGCAAGCGGCCCCGCCTCAGCAGGCGGTCGTCGTGGCTCCCTCAGCACCGCCTGCGCCTCAGGTCGAGGTCATTCCGGTAGCTCCGGGTCCCTATTATGTCTGGGCGCCGGGCTATTGGTCCTGGAACGGCGGCTGGGTATGGATCGGTGGCCGCTATATGGCTCGGCCAAGGCCCAACGCCGTTTGGGTGGGCGGCCATTGGGGGAGACACGGCCACGATTATGTTTGGATCGGCGGCGGCTGGCGGTAGCCGGATCAACACGGGTGCCCCGCCCTGGCTGACCTCAAAAAGCAAAAGGCGGACCGCGCCCGCTTTATCCGCGACGCTGCCGCCCCGGAATAGGCGGCACTCCTCGTCATTCGGTCGAGCGTCTGGCTCGGTGGTCTCGGGTTCATTGGTCAATATCCGAACTCAAATCCGCTCCTCCGAAGGAATCTTGTCAACTTGACGTAAACCTCCGTCACGCTCTTGCCCTAGATGGAATGGCTCTCCGGCATGTTGCAGCAAAACGGGTGTGGCGGCACAAAGCTCAATTCCAAACGTACCGGCGAAGCCCCCGAATCCAACACTTGAAGCAGCCCCCGATAGGTAATCCGCTCCTTGCTGCGCGGAAAGACTGCCTCAATATTCTCAACCGACTCGTGCAAGACGCTCATAAAACTTAATGGGGCACCGCTGCCGCCGAACGCAAAGCTGGCCACTGATGAGGAGCGCGCCAGTGACGCCCGACTTCGAAGCGGGACGTGACCGTGCTCTTCGGCATTTGGTCCAGTGTCTGGTTCGATCCGCTATTTTCCAATGGCTTGCTCAATCTCAGCCTTTCGAACCTGAAGTGCAGTCAGTTTCTTCTTATGTTCCGCAATCTCCTTTTTGACCCTGCGCAACTCCGTCTGGGTCTTGGTGTTCGTCAAATGGCTTGAGCCAAGCTGTGCGGCGATGTAGTGCTCGAGTTGGCTCCTCAAGACTCGCAAATAGGAGTTACCCCATATCGCCCCCTCGCGGTATTCAAGCTTCCCGGCTCGGATGCCTTTGACGATGAAATCCCGGCTCACCCCGTACTCCTTTTGAGCCGTTACGTCACTGAGGGTTGCCCCTTTGCGATTCCATTCACCGTATTCCGCCATATTTCATGTCCCTGACCGAACCGACCAAAGTTGAGCCACAGCCGCACAGAGGGACGGTGCCGCGTGAACGGCGCGTCTGAATGGCCGCGCCGGCCCGGGCGGAGCAGCATAGGGGCGGTTTGCTGGAGCGCAATTGTTCGATCCATTCATACCCGGCCCGCTTCCAATTCAGCCTCGCGGCTTTTGAGCGCCTGAAGGAACATATCGGGAATGAGTGCGTCAGATTTCAAAGCTCTGTATTTCGGTACCTTCTCAAGAAGACGTCTCTTATATTCCTCCTTGACCTGTCTCAGGAAAGCCAATTCAGAAGTCGAAGCGCTCGGCGCGGGGACATGGAGAGGCTCATCTCCGAGCAACCGTAAGAGCTCGTTCACTTCCACCGTCATCTTCTTCGTCTCGGTCATATCATCCAATTCTAGCAACTTGCGTTCGACCCTCACGATGGCAAGCGGGCCTCTATATTCACTCTTACTTCCTCAAGCGGCATACCTCAATAACGTTGGGCATCGCGAAGGGGGTGTCAACCGTTGAGTTGCTTGCGCCTCCTCGCCCGTTCGTCCGCGGTCCCGCACAAAATCATTTGCCTGACTCCCGTCAACCAGCAATGCTCCGTCCCAATCATGGCCCTGGAACCCAGGCGATCACGCTGGAGCCTGAAAGCCCGCGAAACACGGCTGCTGATCTACCTGCTCGTGTTGCTCGGCGTTGTCGCATGGAAGTTCATTCCCCGTCCGTGGCACCCATCCCTCACACTCGAAGTGCCGCATCACATCATCTATTCCACGGCCACACGCCCCCAGACGGAGGAAACCGCTCGCGCGATGGAGCTTCTTTACAACGCCTACTCGAACCGTCTCGGCAGCCTGCCGCAGTTTCAACCCGCGCATCCGAAACTCAAGGTGAAGCTCTTCAAGGACCGTGCCGAGCTTCGCCGGGTCAACCCGGGCTTGGGCTGGGCGGAGGCGTTTTACCGGCAGCCCTACTGCCTCGCGTATTTTTCGGCGAACGAAATCAATCCCTGCCATTGGATGCTCCACGAAGCCACCCATCAGCTCAACCAAGAGGTGGCGCACCTGCACCTGGATCATTGGCTGGAGGAAGGCCTGGCGGAGTATTTCTCCACCAGCCGCCTGACGCCGGATGGTCTCGCGGTGGGACGAATCGATCCCAACACTTACCCGGTTTGGTGGATGGATGAGCTCGCCACCAGCCCCGACCTGGCGGAGAACCTTCGCAACGGCAGTGTGATCCCCTTGCGCTGCATCATCACCGACCACGGCGGCCCCGGCTTGAACAGCCACTTCAACCTGTATTACCTCCATTGGTGGACGCTCACCTACTTCGTCTTCGAGACCCCGCAGCATCGGGAACGCGCCTTGGCCCTCGTGCAGCGGGGCGGGGGATTGGACGCCTTCGAACAGCTCATCGGCCCTGTGGACACCGTGCAAGTCGAATGGCACGCCTATGTCCGTCGCCTGAAAGCCGCACTGGCGGGGAGTGACTTGCAGTTCTTCAAGTCCCAGAGACGCCCTGGGTCCACCAACGCTCCGCCCAAACACTAAAGCTGGATGACTGGGCATCTGCTCGGGCACTGCCACAGGCTCAGACTTCCTGACACCGTGGAATCGGCGTGAGCCCCACATATGCCCTTGGGGAGAGGGAGAACCATTGGCCGCGCTGCGACCAAATCGAGGCGTGCAGGCATCTCCAGCGACGGGCGGCGGGGCACCCTCTCCCCAAGGGAGAGGGCTTGGGGTGAGGGGGAAAAAGACGCCTGACTTGGAAAAGGGCATGGACGGTCGAGCAACCGCACGACCCACGCGGTGGACCGTCACCCGTCATTCGTAAGCCTGCATCCCCGCCTTCAGCGCGCCTTCAATCGTTCCATCCACCAAGTCGCTGCCAGGGAAAAACCACTCCTCCGGGTCGTAGCGGTCAGCGCTGTACTTGTAGATGGCGAATTCTCAACGCCGCTTCCGGCTGCTGTACTCCAGCCGGCAGATTGGCCCAACGTTGCCGAAGTCCTCTCTGTCGAGGTAGAGGTACTTGCCCTTGAAGCGTGGGCACTTGCTCGCTTCCTGTCGGCTGCGAATCAGGTTGCTACGCGGTGAACCGACCTCTCGGAAAAGCCGAGCCGCCCCAAGACCTCCGGCCTGCGTTTCTGCCCTGCTTCGAAGGTGCGGGTCTCACCGCAATCGGTCCCGGCAGGTTTCAACCCGTTCTTTAAACGCGTTCAGCATCGCCGCGTCCGATTTGGCTGGCACGAGCGCCAGCGCTTTTTCGGCGGATTGCAGCGCTTCTTTGAATTGCCCGAGCTTTTCATAATCCACCGAGAACAGGAAGTGAAGCTCGGGGGAGTTGTCGATCCCGGGTTGAACCGACGTGGCAATGCGGTAATGCTGCCGTGCTTCGTCGAGCAGCCCCTGGGCAGCCAGCGACAATGCCAAGAGGTACTGCGCCCGCGCGTGCCGAGGAGCGAGGGCCACTGTTTTGCCCAGGGCCTGGGCCGCCTCTTTGGCCATTCCCTTCCTGGAGAACGCCTCTCCCAGCATGCAATTCATCTCCGCCGGACAATACCGCTGGTCGAACCCTTCGGGCAGCAGCCGCACAGCCTCGGAAAGATGGGTCACGGCCTCGTCCAGTTTTCCTTGATCCACCAGCGCCAACCCAAAATCGAACTGCGCGCACCCGTCGTCCGGATTAAGCCGGAGCGCTTCGGTCGTGTGCCGTAGCCCGGCTTTCGGGTCGTGCTTTGCGTGGTAGAGGATGAACCCGAGCCGTTGATGAGCGTGCTCATTCCCTGGATTGATCTGCAACGCCTGCTCGTATTCGGCGATGGCCTTCTCGGTATCCCCCGTGTATTCGGCCATATAGCCGGCCCGCGCATGTGAGTCATCATTCAGGAATCTCTCCTCGATCCGGGCGATGGCGCCCGCGGGGGCATCGACGAATTCCGGGATGTTGGCGGCGCGGTCGGGCGCGGTGAAGCGCGCCAGCACGACCGGCGGAGTGCTCTCACCCTGTTTGTCGATGTGCGTGAGAAAGAGCTGCGTGTAAGGCGAGTTCGCTTTCGAGGAAAAGACCAGCCACCGGCTGTTGGGCGACCAGCTATGCCAGGAGTTCATGCGCTGGGTGTTGGCGTCCAACTTGCGAGCTTCACCTCCTGCGGCCGGGATGATATACAATTCGCTGTCCGGCTGCAGCAGCATGTAGTTGCTGG
>OBLU010001289.1_pt1 | contig 23321 bp, 23 predicted proteins | sample 1518681 | NCBI WGS metagenome assembly OBLU01 (sample SAMEA3539304, study PRJEB22396) | soil metagenome | biome: tundra; feature: field; material: soil | place: USA | collected 2010-05 | depth 0.15 m
TTCAGGTCTCAGGAAAAACAAAATCAATTTCATTTCATCTTCGCGGCTTTTCTGAAACCTGAGACCTAGGACCTGAGACCTTGTTTTCTGCGGTTAGACATTCGCGGGCTCATCGTTCAAAATAATCAATCCACTTCGTATCGCACTTTATACTTCACTCTGCATCGCAGGAGACCTCATTGAGCCAGCTTCAGCGCGTTAAGATCAGCGCTCTCGGCACCTACGTTCCGCCTCGCCTGCTGACCAACGCCGACCTGGAAAAACTTGTCGACACCAACGACCAGTGGATCATGGAGCGCGTCGGCATCCGCGAACGTCATCTTGTGGACAAGGGAGTTGCGTCCAGCGACCTGGCGGTTGAGGCGGCGAAGAAAGCGCTCGCCGAGCGCGGCATCGAGCCTTCCGATCTCGACGCGATTATCGTGGGGACGGTTACGCCCGACATGTTCTTTCCCTCGACCGCTTGTCTCGTGCAATACAAGCTCGGCGCGAAAAATGTCTGGGGATTCGATGTCTCGGCTGCCTGTTCGGCGTTTGTTTACGCGTTGCAAGCCGGAGCGCAGTTCGTCGCTACCGGCTCCCACAAGAAAGTGCTGGTGATTGGCGTTGACGTGATGTCGTCGATCATCGATTACACCGACCGTGCGACCTGCGTTATTTTCGGCGATGGAGCGGGCGCGGTTCTGCTCGAACCCACGGAAGACGAGTCCATCGGGCTGATTGACTTTCTGCACGAAGTGGATGGATCGGGTGGGTGCGCGCTGTATATGCCTGGTGGCGGAAGCCTGAATCCTTCGACTCACGAAACCGTCGACAAGAAGATGCACTTCGTTCATCAGGACGGGGCCGCGGTCTTCAAGTTCGCGGTGCGCAAGATGGCGTCGCTCTGCGAAGAGATTCTTGAACGCAACCACCTCAAGGGCAGCGAGATCGACGCCTTCATTCCGCATCAGGCGAACAAGCGCATCATCACCGCGACTGCCGATCGTCTGAAGATGCGTCCTGAAGCCGTGATCATCAACATCGAGCAGTATGGAAACACCACCGCGGGAACGATTCCGCTGGCGATGGAAAGCGCGCGCCAGGAAGGCAAACTCAAGAAAGGAAGTTTGGTGCTGCTGGCTTCGGTGGGCGCGGGATTTACGGTCGGTGCGACGCTCTTGCGCTGGGCGTATTGAAGCAGGTTTCAGGTTCCCTCGGCGGCTAGAGCCGTCATTGATTTTGCGGCACTTACGGCGCGGCTGAAGCCGCGCCCCTTCAAAACGAGGTTATCGAAGGAGCGAACATGTACGCCAAGTTCAAGGGCAAAGCCCATGACAGCCCGACGGGAGAGCGTGACAAGCGCCTGCACACGCTGCTCCATGAGTAGAAGCGCCGGTCCGCATACTCGTATCCGGCCAAAAGCTGCTCCGGGCTCATCTGTTTGGGCCGGAAGACCACGTCAGCACGGCCATTGTACTTGCTCCAGTCGCGCGTCAGAATCCGGCCCTCGGCTTCCAGACGTTGGTACAGCCGAGTTCCTGGAAAGGGAGTAAGGATGTTGAACGTCGCATTCTGTACTCCTGCCGCCTCGAGGAAGTCCACCGTTTCGCCGAAGATCGCCGGCGCGTCGTTATCGAAACCGAAGACGATTCCCGCCTGCACCGCTATGCCATGAGAATGGATCCGCTCAATCGCGCGACCGTATTCGGACACGCGGTTGAAGCCCTTCTGCACTTCATTCACGCTGCTTTGCGAGATTGACTCCAGCCCGACGAACAGTTGCTTGCAGCCGCTGCTCGCGGCCAACTCCAGGAACTCGTCGTCCTGGGCAGCATGGATGCTGGCTTGGCTGCTCCACCACTTGCGATGGGGAGCGAGAGCCCGGAACAGCGTCTTGGCGTGCTCCATGTCGCTCGCGATGTTGTCATCCCACAGGATGATCACCTTGCCAGGGAAAGAGCCGTACTCTTCTGCGACAGCGTCCACGTGTCGCTGGCGCACGCGGCTCCGATACATGACGGCGAGCGTGCAGAAATCGCAACGGTGTGGGCAGCCGCGCGTGGCAAACAGAACTCCAGCTGTATGATCGCGCCGGTGAAACAGGTCCTTCCGCGACATCGGGGCATGTTCCAAAGTCGGGGGTTCAGTGGAACAGTACTTGTGGCTATGGCGCCCCGCGCCAAAGTCGCGCAAGAATTGCGGCCAGTGGGATTCAGCCTCACCGACGAAGATTACGTCCGCGTGCGCCTGTGCCTCATCCGGCATTAGCGTGACATGCGGCCCACCCAACACGACCGGAATTCCACGCTGCCGGAACCGGTCTGCCATGGCATAAACGTGAGGCGCACTCGGGGTGTGGAAGGTAATCGCCACCAGGTCCGCTTGCACACCGAAATCGACCGGCTTCACTACCTCATCGATATGGAGCACAGTCCAGTGCGATGGTGCAAAGGCCGCAAGATACGGCATGGTGATCTGCTGAAAGTTCAGGACACGGGAACGCCGTACCTTCTGAATTTCGGGTGAGGACGCGGTGATCAGAAGCAAGGTTGGCACAATACCTGAACGTGAGACCTACTTGATCGCCAGCGCTCCGACGAGCGACTCGAAAATCTTGAAGCCATCGGTGCCGCCCAGTTCGGGTTCGGCGGCGCGCTCGGGATGGGGCATCATGCCCAGCACATTGCGACCCGGGCTGCAGATTCCGGCGATATTTTCGAGCGATCCGTTGGGATTCGCTTCCGGTGTGATTTCGCCTTGCGGGTTCGAGTAGCGGAAGACGATGCGATGGTCGCGCTTCAGTTCCGCGAGTGTAGTCTCATCGCAAAAATAATTGCCTTCCATGTGGCCAATGGGGATGGTCAGCACTTCGCCTATGCGGCATGTGTTCGTAAACGGCGTGTCGTTGTTTTCGACTCTCACCTGCACCGGCTTGCAGACATATTTCAAGCCGATGTTGCGCATCAGCGCTCCGGGCAGCAACTCCGACTCACACAAAATCTGGAAGCCGTTGCAGATGCCGAGGACCAGTCCGCCCCCGGCGGCGAACTTGCGGACGGATTCCATCACTGGGGAAAACTTCGCAATCGCCCCGGTGCGCAGATAGTCGCCGTAAGCGAACCCTCCCGGCACAATGACCACATCGCAATCTTCCAGGTCGTGCGAGTCGTGCCAGAGGAACGTCGCCTTCTGCTTCGCCACATGTTCAGCCGTCCAGAAAGCATCGTGATCGCAGTTCGATCCAGGAAAAATTATGACGCCGAATTTCATCGAAATCCTCGTTGACTATATGGTAGAGGCGAGTTAGAAGGTCCTTTTTGTGACCTTTGGATGGTCTATGGTGACAAGCTCCTATTCTTAGGTCAAGGGAATAGTGCGCGCGCAGCCATGGGTAATTCGACCTCATGAGCGATCAAATGGGCCAGTTCCTCGCGAACCTCCTCGCGACCAGCGTCAATCCGCTGCTCTGACGGCATCAATGGTCTTTGGTCTGGGCTATTTCTCGCCATGCAGGTGCTGCGCGAGGTAGTTGGCAATGCCCATTTCCTTGATGGAATGAAGCTGAGCCTCCAAATAGTCCACGTGCCGCTCTTCGTCCTTAATCATGCGCTCGAACTGAGCCCTGGTGCCGTCGTCCTTGGCCTCGACGCAGACCTTCACGGCTTGGTTGTATTGGCGCACCGCATCCAACTCGTCCTTTAGGTTAATTTCCATTTGCTGCTGCACGTTGCTGCCGAGTTGAGGCTTCAATCCGACATCGACAGTGGGTATGCTGTCCAAGAAGATAATGCGCTCAATGAGGCCTTCCGCGTGCCGCATCTCCTCCATGGCCCGCCCCTTCGTGCGCTCGCCAAGCCGTTTGTAGCCCCAGTTCTGGCACATTTCCGACTGCGTCATGTACTGCACAATCGCGGTCAATTCCGAGCTTAGACCCGCGTTCAATTCCTTAATGACTTTCTCATCGCCGTGCATGGTTCTGCCCTCCGCAGTTCAACATTAGTTCATCACTTTAGTTCACCATTTTGCAATTCTGGACGACTGTCATGCTGTGATCCAGAGCACAAGGGCGTGGTAGGTGCGCGAGGGCGCCACCCATCGCGCCCGAACCTCCAATGACCACCGCCTCCTGGCCGCGAATGTCAGCCGACTGCGTCATTTTATCCCTGTCGTCATTATGGGTGACCGGGCGAACTGCGGCGCACGTTTTTCGAGGAAGGCGCGGATGCCTTCGACGGCGTCCGGAGTGGCCATCAGGTCATTCAGATATAACGTTTCTATTTGCGGAAGGTCCTCGTCCAAGGCGCGGCGCAAGGGGCGGCGAACGGCTTGGCAGGCGTATTTCAGCGCCGATGGAGAACGGGGAAGAAAATCGGATTCCAGCCAGGCATCGAGTGCGACGTCGAGATTGTCGGCGCATCTGGCGACCAGCCCGCAGCGAGCCGCCTCTTCGGCAGACAGCGCGGCGCCAGTCAGCAACAGCTGGGAGGCGACGGCTAGCCCGACCCGAACCGGCAGCAACGCGGAAGCCGCGGGAGCGAACACCGCCAACTTGATTTCGGGGGAGCCAAACTGGGCGGTCTTGTCGGCAAGAATAAGGTCGCAGGCGAGCACGAGTTCGAATCCTCCGCCCAGGCACTGGCCGCGGACGGCGGCGATCACGGGCGCGGGGGCCTCCGCGATCCGCCGCAGAAGGTTGTTCAGCGCGCGCAAGGTTGCGGCAATCTGATCGGGCAGGTGCTCCTCGACGCTGGCGCCAAAACTGAAGTGGGGACCGTCGGCGGCAATAACCAGGGCGTTCAGCTCGCGCCCGGCGCAGAGCGAGAGTGCGGAATCGAGTTCGCGGATCATGGAACGATCCAGGATGTTAGCCTTCGGCGACGCCAGCGTGATGCGCGCGACCCGCTCTTGATGAGTGAACTGGAACCGGATCTTCTCGAAATTCATTTCGGGGCTCCTTCGGCGTTAACGCGCAGCTCTATGAGAGTCTGCGTGAGAAGTCGGCCGTCCCTCCGGGACTTGAATCATTTCTTCCACTTTTCCCAGCGCTTCAAGCGCTGGGCTAAGTTCGTTCGCCCCTCCGGGGCTGATCACGCCAGCAGGCCGTGCTCGCGCAACTTCCTGTACAAATTCCGCTCGCTGATTCCGAGCATCTTGGCCGCGTTTCCGCGGTGACCCTTGCTGGCCTCGATCGCCAAGCGGATGTGCGTGAGCTCCGCTTCTTCGAGCGTCGGCAGCGGGGCGTCCGGCGCTGATGGACTGGCCGGCGGAGCCGGCTTCGAAGTCCGCAAGGAGGCGGGGAGGTGCTCGGGCAGAACCAGCGATCCCTCACAGAGCACCAGGGACGCTTCGACCACGTGCAGGAGTTCGCGCACGTTCCCCGGCCAGTTGTGCCGCCGCAGGAGTTGCAGTGCCTCTTCGCCGATCTGTTTGCTGGAGCCGAAGCGCTCGTTGAGCACGGTCACGAAGTGTTGTGCCAGCAGGTCCACGTCGGCCGCTCGGGCGCGCAGAGGCGGCACCTCCATCGTGATCGTGCTCAGGCGGTAAAACAAGTCCTCGCGGAAAAGGCCCTGCCGCACCATGGAGGGCACATCGCGATTGGTCGCGGTCAGAATCCGGACATCCACTTGAATTTCCCGGTTGCCCCCGACATGGCGGAACGTGGAGGTATCGAGGACGCGCAGCAGCTTGGTCTGCGTCGCCGGGCTCACCTCCCCGATCTCGTCGAGGAAAATCGTTCCTCCATGGGCGACTTCGAACAATCCTGGCTTGGCGCGGTCCGCTCCGGTGAAGGCGCCGCGCTCGTGGCCGAACAGTTCACTCTGCATCAGGGTTTCCTGAAGCGCGGCGCACTCGACTATCACGAATGGCCGCGATCGGCGGGAACTGCGCGCGTGAATCAGCTTGGCCACCCGTTCCTTTCCCGCGCCCGTCTCTCCGGTGATGAGCACGGTCGAATCGCTGGGGGCTACACGTTCGATGAGATTGATCAGACGGCGGAATTCCGGGCTGTCGCCGATGAAAGAATTGCCGGGATTGGGGGGAGTCAGAACGCGATCGAGAAGATTCGCTCTTTGGCGCAGCGATCGCCGTTCGATCGCCCTTTGAATGCGAATCTGGAGTTCGTCCAGGGGGCAAGGTTTGACGACGTAATCGAAGGCGCCGATACGGATCGATTCGATGGCGGTATCGATGGAACCGTGTCCGGTCAACATGATGACCTCGGCCGTCGGCGTGGCGGCCTGGATGGCCTTCAGCGTCTCCAGCCCGCCCATACCGGGCAAATGCAGGTCGAGCAAGACGACTTCGGGTTCCGCCGCTGCGACTCGCTGGATTGCCTCCTCACCCGAGCCCACCGCATCAACTTCGTAGCCGAGACGACTCAGTTCGCCCGCCATCACCTGCCGGAATGCGGTATCGTCATCGACCAGAAGGAGGGAGGGTCGCTTCATTGTCCGTGTCCGTCCTTCGGTTGCGGACCGGGATCGATGGCCGGGATCACGACTTCGAATATAGACCCCTTTCCAAGGGTACTCTCGACCAGGATGTTGCCTCCCCAACTCCGGACGGCGTTCAGCGACAGGAACAGACCGAGGCCAGTGCCGCCCTGGCGGAGGCTGAAAAAAGGCTCAAAAATCTTTTGACGGTATTCCGGGGCAATGCCGCATCCTTCATCGGTGACGCGAATGTGCACCGCATCGCCGCCTGCGGTGGACACGACGACCTTGCCGCCCGGCTTCGATGCCTGAATCGCGTTGAGCAGAAGATTGACCAGCAGGTTCTGCAACTCGGCCTCGTCGGCCCGGACGTGCAGGGTGGTGCCGAACGGCCGCACCGCGACGTCCACAGAATTGGCGCGGGCCGTCGGATCGACGAGCCTCTGGGCGGCCGCGATGGCCGCACCCAGGTCCACGATATCTCCGGCGTGCCGCTGTCCGCGCGACAGGCGCAGGAAGTGCTGAGTGATGCCGCGGCAGCGCAGAATCTGTTCGCGCGCGATGGTTGCATTCTCACGGACTCTGGCCTGATCCATTTGACCGTCCCCCCCGAGAGGAGTCTCGCGAAGGATTCCCTCCACGCACATCAGGGTCGTTGCCAGGGGGGTGTTCATCTCGTGCGAAAACCCGGAGGCCAGGACTCCTACCGACGCCAGGCGGTGAGACTCGGCCAGCTTGGCCTCGGCCGCTCGCCGCTCGGAGATGTCGCGCCACACCTCCACTACTTGAACCAGCCGCCCCGAGGCGTCCAGAATCGGTGAAGCGTGGATTTCTTCCCAAGCTACCGTATCGTTGCCGGTTTTGCGCTCGCAGATCCGGACCTGGCGCGCGCCCAGCCGCAGGCAGGCGAGGGTGGGGCAGTCGGACAGGTTGCACGGCCGGGGTCCGAGTTCGTAGCAGCAGGAGCCCAGAACCTGCTCGCGGGAGTTGGCGGCGCGCTGTAGAAAGGCGTCGTTGGCCGCCATAATCTTTCGTTCCGCGTCGAGGACTACGATCCCGTCATCAATACTGTTGATTACCGTTTCCAGCCGCTCCCGCTGGGTACGGACTTCGCCAACCAGGCCTGACACCGAGTCGGCCATGGCATTGAACTCCCTGGCCATCCACGCCAGCGTGTCCGAGCCTTCCGCGGGCACACGCCGTTCCAGATCGCCCTGGGAAATCAGGCGCGCAGTGGTTTCAAAACGCTGCAAGCGGCGCATGACCGACACCCGGATCACCAGGGCGATGGCGCCCACGATAACGAAGGTCAAGGCGCCGGTGCCGGCTACCATCCAGCGCAGGTCCCGCGTCATCGCGGTGCGGACCTCTCCGGCGTTGTAGTCCAGTATCAGGATGCCATTGATTTTCTGGCTGGGATCGTGGCAACGGTAGCACTGCTCGCGGTTGCGAATCGGCACCACGGTTCTCAGAATCGTTCCACCCCGGGTCTCGACCACGCGGCTGGATTCGCGGCGTTCCGGCGGATCGCGATGGCAGGCCTGGCAGGTGGGAGAGTCGATCCGGAAATCATTCCCCACGGTTCCCGGCTTACTCGAGTAGCGTTCCACGCCGCTGCGGTCCAGCACTACGAGTTGTTCGATGCGCGACTGTTTACCGAAGCTCTCGACCATTTGCGCGATCAGGGTGCGGTCGTTCCCCACCATCTGGTGCTCGAGCGCGGTACGGATCAATTCGCCTTCGGCCAGCGCCGTGCTGTGTGCGGTTTCGAGCAGGCTTTGAAAGTGATGGACGGAAAAGACGTAGGCCGCGACCGTGCAGGCCACAACCACCGCCGCGGTTACACCGAGCGCGAGGCCGACCGTCATGCTGGCAAAACGCAGCTTCATCATGATGGCACAGAGATGGCGGGATGATGGCACACGCGCTGACTGCCGTCAACGACTGACGAATAGTCAGGCTCGACCTGACATTATGGCAGTGCGGTGGTTTCGCGCATCCCACATCGTCTGAAGGAAAAGGAGTTAGACGTCGGCCAACGCTGGCATACCGCGTGCGATAGGAAGTGGTGAACTGAGAAGTGCTGAAGGAGGGTTTCTGCCATGGAAATGCTTTTGATGGGCATGTGCGTAGCCGTATTTGGGATGGGAGTCGCGGCGGTTGCGTTTGGAGCGGCGACCCGTTCGGAGTCACCGGATTCAGCTGTGCAGCCCGCGCTTTCACTGGTCAAAGCGGATGCTGCGGCCCACTTTTTCTCGGACCGTGTTGCTGCACCGCCAACCGTACCGCCAGCCCCGACCTGGGCGGTGCCGATTGAAGTCCTGTTGCTGCAGATTGAAAACCACGTCCGCATGGAGCAGGCTGCCGCGGAGTCGTTCGTGGCATACCCCACGCACGCCCTGTTGCACAGCAAGACGTCTTCACCGTTTGTGAACTGAGGTTTGCGAACTGCGGTTTGCGAACTGATGGTTTGCGAACTGAAAGAGTGGCTCATGACGCATGAACTGCTGAACGGACTCTCGTCCGACGAGGCCGAGCAGGTTCTGAAACTCGGCACCAGGCTGATCGTTCCAAGCGGAACCGAGTTGTTCCGGCTGGGTGACCCAGCCGATCGCCTGTTCCTGACCGAACGCGGCCGAATCAGGCTTACCCTGCCGATGCAGGTGCGGGGCCGGGAAGAGGATATTTTCGTGGAAGAAAGATCTCCCGGTCAGACCGTGGGTTGGTCGGCCCTGATTCCGCCCTACCGGTTCACCCTCACCGCCACCGCGCCGCTGCTTGAAGCGGAAGTTATCGCCCTGCCGCGGGAGGCGTTGCGCGAGTATCTTGCCGCTAATCCGGCGGCTGGGTATAAAATCGCTTTGAATCTGGCCGTCGTCATTGGACATCGCCTGCAAATGTTCCAGACGATGTGGCTGCGCGAGATGCAACGTACCGTGGAAGTGCGTTCTGTTTGACACGGGGAATCGGCCCACAGGGGGCGCAGTAGATGAGCGTTGACCAACTTTCCCAACCCGAACCTACGCGCCGCCGCATGGTTGGAATCTTCCTGGGTGGCGGCCTGCTTGCCTCTTTTGCTTCTTTCATCTATCCCGTGCTCCGCTATCTTGTCCCTCCGGCGGTGGTAGATCTCGGCGGGGACGAGGTCGTCGCCGCCAAGCTCGGGGACCTGAAGCCGAATTCCGGCAAGATTTTCCGGTTCGGCAGCCGTCCCGGCTTGTTGATCATGGAGAGCGACGGCACCTATCGTGCTCTCTCCGCCACTTGTACCCACCTCGGCTGCACGGTGCAGTATCGCAACGATCTGCGCGAGGTCTGGTGTGCCTGCCACAACGGCATCTACGATCTCAACGGCCGCAACGTTTCCGGTCCTCCGCCCAGGCCGCTCGATGTGTTTGATGTCCATTTGCGCGGCGATGACATTGTCGTCAGCCGGAAGCGGGAGGCGTGACCTTGTTCGCCGCCGTCCGCCGCTGGTTTGATGAACGACTGGATTGGGACGACCTCATAGCCCCGCTTCGCCACAAGACCGTCCCCACTCATCGCCTGTCCTACTGGTATTTCCTCGGAGGCATCACCCTTTTTCTGTTCGTGATCCAGGTGCTGACCGGGATCTTGCTGCTGCTCTATTACCGTCCGGGCGCCAACGAGGCCTTCGAAAGCGTGCAGTACATCATGACCCGGGTGCGGTTTGGCTGGCTGATTCGTTCCATCCACTCCTGGTCCGCCAATCTCATGATTTTTACTGCCTTTGCGCACATGTTCAGCGTGCTCTTTCTCAAGGCCTACCGCAAACCCAGGGAGCTGACATGGATCACCGGTGTGCTTCTTCTATTTCTTGTCATGGGATTTGGCTTCAGCGGGTATCTGCTGCCCTGGAACACGCTGGCCTTCTTCGCCACCAAGGTCGGCACCGAGATTACGGGGCAGGTTCCGATCGTCGGCAAGCCCATGATGATCTTTCTCCGGGGTGGTGAAGATGTGACGGGAGCCACGCTGACACGGTTCTTTGGATTCCATGTCGCCGTTCTACCCGGAATTGCAACCGTGCTGCTCCTGGTGCACGTGTTGCTGGTGCAACGCCTTGGCATGAGCATTCCACCGAAACTGGAAGTGCAGTGGACCGCGGATCCGTCCGCAAGGCGGGAAATGAAATTCTTTCCCAACTTCGTGCTGCGGGAATTGATGGCTTGGTACGTGGCCCTGGGAGTGTTGGGCGCGTTGGCAGCAGTCTTCCCGTGGAACCTTGGTGTCAAGGCAGATCCTTTTGTGTCTGCGCCAGCGGGAATCAAGCCCGAGTGGTACTTCCTCTTCATGTTCCAGACGCTCAAGCTCATCCCGTCCAAAGTGTGGTTCATCGATGGGGAGGTTCTGGGTGTAATTGCTTTCGGCCTAGTCGGCCTGTTGTGGCTGCTGCTGCCCTTCTTTGAGAGTGATCAACCCTCACATATGAAACGGTGGATCACTGGGCTTTCTGTCTTTGCTCTTGCGTACGTTGCAGGTATGAGTGTTTATGGCCTTCTTGCGAAATAAGATCCGACCGTTCAGCGCCGCCTGCGTCGGGCTGGCCGGCTTCGTCGTGTTGGCAGCGAGCCTGGGTTATGGGCAAAGTTATGGGCAAACCAAGAACACCTGCCTGGATTGTCACTCCACCTTGCCTGATCCCCTGGGCGTGAGCCAGGAGAAGTTCAGCCAGGACATACACGCACAAAAAGGCTTGACTTGCGCCAGTTGCCACGGCGGCGACCCAACCAGCGACGATGCAGACAAAGCCATGAGCCGAAAGGCGGGCTGGAAAGGCAAGATCGATCGCAAACAGATCCCGCAGCTGTGCGGAAGTTGCCATTCGGATCCCGCCTATATTCGGCAGTTCAACCCCAGTTTGCGCACCGACCAGTTGGACCAGTACCGCACCAGTGTGCACGGCAAGCGCTTCGCGGCTGGAGACACGAAGGTAGCCGTGTGCACCGATTGTCACAGCGTTCACGATCTAAGGGCACCGAGCGATCTCCGCTCCACGGTTAACCCGGTCAACGTGGCGAAGACCTGCTCCCGCTGCCATGCTGATGCCAGTTACATGCAGGGATATTCCATTCCCACGGATCAGCTCGCCAAGTACAGCACCAGCGTGCACCACGAAGCGCTGGCAGTGCGAGGCGATCTGAGTGCGCCAACCTGTTCAACCTGTCATGGAAACCATGGGGCCGCGCCGCCAGGCGTAGACAAGGTTCAGAATGTGTGCTCGAACTGTCACGCTTTCCAAGCCCAGATGTACGAAAAAAGTACGCACAAAAAGGCCTTTGAAGCGGCTTCTCTTCCCGGATGCGTCGTGTGTCATAGCAATCATGGCATCCGACATCCAACGGACGCGATGCTTGGCGCTGGTCCTGACGCCGTCTGCATGCGCTGTCATGCCCCAGGTGACCGTTGCGATCAAGCCAGGGCAGGATTACTGAATAACTTGCGCCGATTGGACGAGGCCAATAAAAGCGCTGACTCGGTTCTCCGTGTCGCCGAGTCTTCTGGCATGGAGGTGAGCGAGGCTCGGCTGGGACAGGATCAGGCACGGGATTCGCTGACCAAGGCGCGCGTCACGATCCATAGCTTCCGGACGGACTTGGTGGATCAGGATATTCAAGCTGGCCTGAAAATCGCGGCCCAGAACCTGCAAGCCGGGAAGGATGCGATGGTGGAACGCAACCATCGCCGTGTCGGGTTCGGAATATCCGTCATTGCCATCGGGATAGTGTTGGCTGGGCTTCGGCTGTATATCAAGAAGACAGAGAATTAGACCCACGCATGCGGCCAACCCTGCAGGCGCACGCTGCCTATGGCGAAGCACCATCGGCAGACGGTAGGCGACGAGGAAAGTCTTTTTCCAGGATGGGGATGCCGGGGGCCAAATCTCTAAGACGTTCCTGGTGGGCGGCCCCCGCCAGAATCAGAGCCGCCCAAAACAGGGTTTCAGTTATTTCGCTGCATCGATTCGATGTGCTTATTCAAGTTGTTGATGCGCAACTGTACTTCGGAGGAGTGTCCCTGGCTCATACACCAGAAGAGTTCGCCCCAACCCGGCATCTCCTTCGCGCCATCTGTCGGCAAGCGTACGTCACCCACTATCGCGCTTCTAACGCGATCATAGGGATAATTGTTTAGGTTCTTTCTGGCAAGAATCGTGAGATCCGGTGGTGGGACTTTTAGCGCCTCAGCAGCTGGACCGTTTCCTTTACCTTCCTTGCCGTGGCAGACAGCGCAATATGCGGTGTACATCTCTTGACCTGACGCAGGCGACGTCGGCTTCACCGGCACATACTTGATCTGCCTTTGCTGAGATTCACAAAATGCGGCAAGACAAAGGAAGAGAACAACGAGTGAAAAGACTCTGCGAATGAACATCGCTCCCTTCTTTCCCCGCGCCTAACGAGACGCGGTTCTAAAGGTTCAACTTCGGGAGTTTTGTGAAGGATCCCCGTCCCTCTACATTCATTATCCGCTTTTTGCGGGTGTTCGGCAAAAATGGTAGCTGCGTATAACTTATTGCCACAAAAAGGGTTGGCAGCTGAAAAAACTTCCGCCGAGCACCTCTCGCCTGATCGCGGCACCCATGGCAATGGTTGTCCCGACCGCGATCTCAGACTCTCACACGGCGTAGTGACATGTATCACCGCATCGGAACTGGAAATGAGTATAATTCGTGACGAGCGAGCAGCGAGAAGACACTGTCCGCCTGAACCCTGCAGCGGCGAAAAGAAACTCCTGCATTGGCCGCGATGTTCTGTGGCCCCCCATCAGCCTATTCGTGAGTTCCACCTCGAAGGGAGAGGTATGGCGCTCAAGGTCCCCAACCGTTTGCCCGTCGTCCACCGTCAGCAGAATGGAAGCGCATGCCCGCGCTGCTGTAGGCAGCAATGCAGGCCGCTGACGGCTCTGATGGTGGTGAAGGGCGTCACATTCTTGGAGGAGGTATTTTATGGCTGATCTATATACCTGCAGCTGCGGCAACCAAACCTGGGAAATCCACGACACGGGCGTGCGCTGCACGGCGTGCGAGGCGGAGTATGTCACGCTCCACACCCCAGTGTCGGAATTCAATTCCGCGGTCACGCACGAACTGGAAGAGGAATTGGCAGAGTGACTCTCCGCAGTCATACCGAGGTGCCACGTGATGTTTCTTCCCGCCCTCAGGCAGAAGGAGTAACAACACTCCGGATGCTTGCAGGCAACATCGAAGCTGGAGACTGCGGCGTCTGACAGAATTTTTGCCGGCACTGCGCCTCCGGCTTCAGAAGGAGGTTGTTATGCCAACTGTAACTGCTCCAACCCGCGTTAAACTGCAAAACATCCTGTTCGCCACGGACTTCACTCCATCCGCGCAATTAGCTCTGTCCTATACCCTCAACCTGGCTCACCGCTACGATGCCGAGGTGTACGTGGTGAACGTGCTGCCGCACCTGCCGTTTGTCGAAACGGTGCAGCCCGATCCGGAGCAAATCAGGTTCTTGGCCGAACAACAACTGGCTGCCCTGGTGGGCTCCCAGTCGTTCAAGGGCATTCGACACAAGGAACTGATCGAGGAGGGCGAAGTTGCAAAAGTGCTCGACACGTTGGTCTGGAAGCATGAGATTGACCTCATCGTCATTGGCACCTGCGGCCACAAGGGACTCGGGAAAGTGCTGATGGGCTCGGTGGCGGAAGAGGTCTTTCGCAATGCCCAGTGCCCCGTGCTCACGGTGGGTCCGCATGCTACCCACTGGGAGATCGATGGCAAACTGCGGCACATTCTGTATGCCACCGACTTCGGGCCAGAGTCGGTGCATGGTCTGCCCTACGCCATATCCTTGGCAGAGGAAAATCGGGCTCGGCTGACCCTCCTGCATGTGGCGCCCGAACCTGGTGTCGTTCTGCCAGAACCAGAACCCGGAGCTATGCCCGTGGTTGACCCGACAGAGGTGGTTGCTTCCACGGAGAAGCAACTCCGCGACCTGGTTCCCTACGGAACAACGCTTTGGCATGAGCCTGAGTACATGGTGCAATTTGGTTCCCCGGTTGAGATGATCGTGAGAATCGCTGAGCAGTCGGTCGACTTGATAGTGCTGGGCGTAAAACGGTCGGCGGCTTTGACCAAACACTTGGGCGCAGGCGTCGCTTATAAGGTGGCCTGCGAGGCGACGTGCCCTGTCCTTACGGTCGGCGCACGTTTCCGCGTCTAGCGAGAAGGGCGGACGGTCGGGCCTTCGCGGCACTCCTAACCGTCCCTCCTAACTGCCCTCCTAACTACGAAGGGTGCCCGTGCCAGCAGAGTTGGGCACCCTCAGAGTTCAAATGACTGCGCGAGGCCGGGGTAAGAATGCCACGCTACCTTCGTGCCAACTGCGCAAGCCTCCCCTCCTTTTTTGGGCCCTCCAATTGCGAACCACATGTTAGGCGCTGATCGGTTTTGTTAAACAAAGCCAATCTAATTGACGCTGCGAAGCTATGCGCGTTGCGGCCCAGCAACCTAGTGGAGCACGTAACTCGCTGCCTGAGGAACGGTAAGACCGAGGATCAGTAAGAGCGATGAATCAGTTCAAGTGGTACGCCGTCTACACTTACCCGCGCCACGAGAAAAAGGTTTTCGAGCAGCTTGTGCTTCGCGAAATCGAGAGCTTCCTCCCGTACTATCGCGCGCTTCACAAGTGGCGCAATGGCTGCAGGGTTGAAGTGCAGATACCGCTTTTTCCCGGATACCTATTCGTCCGCATTCGACTGCATGAGCAGTTGCGCGTTCTGCAGGTACCTAACCTGGTGAACCTGATCGGCTTCGGGGGCTCTCCTGTGGCGTTACCCACGGAAGATATCGAGGCGCTTAGAGCGGTTTTGTCGACCCTTAAAGCCGAGCCCCATCCCTTTTTGAAAGTCGGCGACCGGGTTCGGATCAAATCGGGATGTCTGGCTGGAATCGAAGGGATTCTTCTGCGCAAGGCAACTGGCTTTCGTTTCGTCCTTAATGTCGATCTGATCATGCAGGCAGCGTCGGTAGAAATGAGTGCCGAAGACGTCGAGCCGATTGCTTTCGTTTCCCATCCACGCGCCCCATCGCCAGCAGTGGGCATGGTTAGGGTTTCTTAATTCCACAACTACTTTTGGAGAGGTCCATGAACAAGGTATGTCCTCAAATCAGTCTCGCAGTTGCAGTGTTGCTGGTGTCGAGCCAGTTAGGTTTCGCCGTGCCCCAGAACGGCCCGGCAACGAACGGCCTGGCAACGAACGGCCTGGCAACGGGCGCCGGAGCAGAATCGTCGCCCGTCCCGGCAGCCTCAAGTTATCCGGACGCTCCGAGCACGGTAAAGCCGCCGGGCGCACCGGATAATGGCGCCGAGCAGGCTGGGTTCCGGGCGCCCGCACCGGCCGCGACCGGCGGCTTGAGTCGTGCGATTGACGGCAAGTACATGGTGGTGATGGGCGCGATGTTTGCCTCTTCGATTGTGAATGTCGAAAAAACCAATACCTGTCTTGAACAGCATACTTGTTCGTTCGTTCCGGTGGCATTTCGCAGTCGCGGGGCACTCTACGGCGCCGGCATTCCGGCGGAGCTCGGCGTCGCATATCTTAGCTACAAGCTAAAAGAGCATCGCTATCGCTGGTGGTTCGTTCCCGCCATGGTTGTGACCGGCGGCAATTCATTCGTCGCATACCATTCCGCAACACGAGAACAGCTATCCCAGGACAAGTAAATGAGCGACCGGCAGGCAGTCGTCTTGAGCAAAGGGAATGAAATGGAGCGCCTCAGTTTACCCGGGGCTCTGGCCACGACCATCGACTCTCAAGACCATCAGATTTCCATCATGCAGTTCTGGCGCGTCCTCCAGAAGCGGCGCTGGCTCGTCCTCGGGAGTCTCGCTTTCGTGGTGCTGCTGGCGATGGCATTCTCGCTGATTCTCCCCAAACGCTACGACGCTTCCGCTCGTCTCCTTCTCGACTTGGACGGAAACGACGACCTCAGTCTGGAACGGGTTGTCATGCCCATCGGATTGGACCTTAACACCAAACTCGAAACCCAAATCCGCATTGTCGAGAGCAACACGATCGCGATCAGCGTCATCAAGCAGTTGGGTTTGCACCACAAGAAAGATTTCGCGGGACGCCGCACCGTTCCGCCCGATCGGGACTTCGATCATGTGGACTTGAAGACGCGGGCTAAATTGACGGAGGCGTTCCACAAATCGCTCAAGGTACAGTTGATTCCGAAAACTCAGATTGTTGAGGTTCATTTCCGCAGCCAAGATCCGGGGCTGGCAGCGCAGGTTTCGAATGCCGTGGCCGCTACATATATTGAGTACAACTTCCAGACGAAATATCGGGCGACCCTGCAAACTTCCGACTGGCTGACCAAGCAGCTCGACGACCTCAAAAGGCATGCCGCGGATTCGCAGGAAAAACTGACCGACTACCAAAAGAAGACCGGGATCCTCGGTACCGACGAAACCCACAACATCATCCTCGACAAGCTGGAAGAGCTCAATAAACAACTCTCCGCCGCCGAGGGCGATCGCATTGTCAAGGAAGCCAAGTACCGCATCGGCCTGACCGAGAATCCCGAACTCATCGCCAACATCGCGCCCGAGAGCATCCTGGCAGCGCTCTACAAACAGCGCGCTCTATTCCGCGGAGACTATGCCCAACTCACGGCGAAGTATGGGCCTTCGTATCCCCGCGTGCTGCAGCTGCAGTCCGAGCTCAGAGAACTTGACGAGGCCATTCCGCCGGAAATCAAGAAAGTCGGCGAGGCCATTCACGCCGACTACCAGGCCTCCCTGAAATCGGAACAGATGCTGCAGGCTTCATTCGACCAGCAGAAAGGCGAGGCCTACAAGCTCAACGAGGAGGCCATTCAGTATGCCATCCTGCGCCGCGATGTCGAATCCAGCCGCGATCTCTACGACGGCCTGCTCAAGAAACTGAAAGAAGCCGGCATCATGGCGGGGTTGAAGTCCAGCAGCATAAGTATCGTCGACCAGGCCAGCCAGCCGATCGAGCCGGTCGAACCCAATATTCCTCTGAACCTTGCGCTCAGCCTGATGGGTGGGTTGCTCGGCGGGGCGGCACTGGCTTTCATGGTCGAGAACCTCGACACCTCGCTCCGCACTCCGCAGGACATCGAAACCTACTGCCAGTTGCCCTCGCTCGGCGTGATTCCGACACTGGCCGCGAACGGCAAAACTGGAGGCAAGCAGTTGGTTCGCGGGGAACGCCAGTGTGCCCCTCCCGTCACCCTGCAACAGCGCAACTCGGGCAGCGCCGAGGCGTTCCGCGCCTTGCGTACTTCCCTGCTGCTCTCGTCGCCAGGAACTCCGCCTCAGGTCATTCTGGTCACCAGCGCCATGATGCAGGAGGGCAAAACCTTCAGCGCTCTCAACCTCGCCGTAGTTCTCGCGCAGACCGGACAGAAAACCCTGCTCATCGACTGCGATATGCGCCGTCCCGCAGTTCATCGTTGTCTCGGAATTCCCATGGACAACGGTCTCAGCGCCTGCCTCGCGGGAACCGGGTTCCCGGACAAGGCCCCGGTGGCCATCGAGCAGATTCCCGGCTTGAACGTGGTCACGGCCGGTCACATGCCACCGTATCCATCGGAGATGCTGGCCTCGGAAGCAATGCCGCAACTGGTCGGGCGCTGGAGGGAACAGTTCCGCTACATCGTAATCGATACGCCACCCGTGCTGGCGGTTACCGACGCTGTGGTCTGCGCGCGCGTTGCCGACGTGGTTGTCCTCATCGCCCGTTCCGGACAATCCCGACGCCAGTCTCTGATCCGCACCCGCGACGTGCTGCGCCGGGTCCGGGCCAACATTGTCGGCGTCATCGTCAACGATCTTTCTTTCGATTCCGTCGAGTACAGCCAATACTACGGTCACTACGGGTCCGAGTATTCCCACTACTATCGCGACGACGTCTCCGGCAACGGAAATGGAAATGGAAACGGAAATGGAAACGAAGGCAGCAACGGGAACGGCCATCACCACCTCGATGGGCATCGCGTCTAAGGAACTTGCCATGAAAAGTTATCTGTGGATTGTGCTGATCTTCTTGCGGATCTTCGTGCTCATCTTCGCCGTGGGATGCGCCCTGGCGCAGCAGCATTCGCCGATGTCGATGTCGACCTCCGCTTCCGTTCCGCCCAGCACTCTCGGCGGCAGCGGCTTCGGCAGTGGCGCCGCGGGAGCAATCGGCAACGGCGACCTAATTGAGATGTCGGTCTTCGACACGCCGGAACTTAGCGGGAAGCTGCGCGTCAGCAATACCGGCGAGGTGGCGCTGCCCCTGGTTGGCAGGTTGCAGGTGGCGGGAATGAAGGCGGAAGACGCCGCCTCTCTCATCCGTCAGAAATTCGTAGACGGCGGATACCTTCGGGACCCCCAAGTCACCGTCTTCATCGCCGAATATGCCACCCAGAATGTCTCCGTCGCCGGTGAGGTCAAGAACCCGGGTATTTATCCGGCCTTCGGCTCGCACCATCTGCTCGACTACCTATCGGCCGCGCAAGGGCTCACTCCGCTGGCGGGTACGACCATCACCATCACGCATGCCGGCAAATCCGGGGAACCGCAACGCGTGAAGGTGACTGCGGGCGCAACCCCGAAACCGGAAAACAACCCAGAGATTCTGCCGGGCGATACCATCTTCGTGGAAAGAACCGGGATCATATACGTAGTCGGGGACGTGGCCCATCCGGGCGGATTCCCCATGGATCACGATGGCGAGCTAAGCCTTCTGCAAGCCATCGCGTTGGCCCAAGGCACCAACCCGACGGCGGCGAGGGGATCGGCCAGGCTCATCCGCACCACTCCTCAGGGCCGCCAGGAAATACCGGTTAACCTGAAGAAGATCCTCAGTGCCAAAGAAACGGATCTGGCCATGCGGGACAACGACATTCTCTTCGTCCCCAACAGCGCGGCCAAGAACGCCTGGAAGAACTTCGAGGCTGCCCTGCCGGCGGCGGCGGGCGCGAGCGTCTATCGGATCCCGTAAACCAACCGCCGGATTCCGTGAACCAATCGCATGGTATCTCTCTTGATAGGGAATGTGACGGCATCCCGCAATTGCCGGAAATGTGCAGGAGGCGCCTGATGGCAGCAGCCATGGGGACGACCATTCCGCGCGATCTCCCGGCCGTTCTTGCGCCTCCGCTGCGCGTCTCATTCAGTTGGACGCTCGGGGGCAACCTGATCTATGCCCTCTGCCAGTTCGGAATGCTTTTTGCCTTGGCCAAGCTCGGGAATGTCTCCATCGTGGGCCAATATGCACTGGCGCTAGCCATCGCCGCGCCGGTATTCATGCTGACGAATCTTCAACTGCGCGCGGTGCAGGCAACCGATGCCCGGCATGAGTACCGATTCGCCGACTATTTCACGCTTCGCGCCATTTCTACCCTGCTCGGCATAATGGCGATCGCCGGCATCGCCGGGGTCCTCCGCTGCGATCATGGAACCAAAGCCCTCATCGTACTCGTGGCCTGCGCCAAGGCGGTCGAGACCATCAGCGACGTCATCGCCGGTCATCTGCAAAAATTCGAGCGCCTGGACCAGGTTGCTCGCGCCCTCATGCTTCGTGGCATGGCAGCGCTCGGGACATTCGCTTTTGCATTTTGGTACACGCGCAACCTGGTGGTCGCGGTAGCGGCGCAAGTCATTACATGGATGGGCACCGTCGCGCTCTATGATTTTCGGATCGTCACCCCGATGCTGGGGGCGCAGCCAAAATTCTTTCATTTCTGCCGGGAGACGCTGCCGTCGATGATCTTGATCAGCTGGCCACTCGGTCTGGTCATGACCCTGGGCTCGCTGAATACAAACCTTCCCCGATACATCCTGGAGAGAAAGCTGGGCACCGCCGAACTCGGCATCTTCGCCTCCCTGGCATACCTGCTTACGGCGATCGGACTGATCGTAGTCGCGCTCGGACAATCCGTCTCGGCACGCATGTCAAGACAGTTTGCGGAGGGAGACGTCTGCGGCTTCCGTTGGTTACTGACCAGGCTGGTCGGGTTTGCAACCGTGCTGGGAGTCTCCGGGCTGGGATTCGCGCTGCTGGCCGGGCGGCCGGTTCTGACCATAGTTTACCGGCCGCAGTATGCGGAGCATGTGGATCTCCTCTTGGTGATGGTGGCGACCGCTTCCCTGAACGCCATCGCTTCGTTTCTGGGTTTCGCCATGACGGCGGCACGCTGTTTCCGCGCCCAACTTCCAGTCATGGGCGCAACCTTGGCCACCACCTTTGCGCTCACCCTGGCGCTGGTGCCGCACTTCGGACTGATGGGCGCCGGTTATGCACTTTTGATCGCCGCGGCCGTACAGTCCGCAGCCAGCTATCTGGTGTTGACCTCGGCCATCGGGCGGTTGGTTTAGCGACCATGCGCATTCTTCATGTAGTCGGAAAACTGGATTACGGTGGAGTCGAGACCTGGCTGGTCCAAGTGCTCCGTCATATTGACCGGCAGAAATATCAGATGGATTTCCTGGTGCACACGACCGACCGAGGACTATATGACGAGGAAGTACGTGCACTCGGGTCCCGGATTGTCCCCTGCCTAAGTCACACCCACCCGCTCCAGTACGCATTCAATTTCCGGCGCGCGCTGCGCCAGTACGGCCCCTACGACGTGGTGCACAGCCATGTCCACCATTACAGCGGGTATGTGCTGCTGCTGGCGGCGATGGCGGGTGTTCCGGTTCGCATTGCTCACAGCCACAGCGCCCCCAGATCAACGGAAGCCTTCCAGGGGCTCGGGCGCCCGGCGTATCTAAGAACCACATATCGAAGAACCATGCAAGCCATGATTGGCCTCTGCGCCACCCGCGGTCTTGCGGTCAGTGGTGAAGCTGGGGATCACCTCTTCTCGAAGAATTGGCGGAACTACCCAGAGCAATGGCAGTTGCAGCACCTGGGGATCGACCTTTCACGATTTGACATTCCGGTGGATAGAGATTCGTTGCGCCGGGCTGTCGGTATCCCGAGCGATGCTTTGGTGATTGGCCATGTGGGACGGTTTGTCGCGCCGAAAAACCATGCGTTTCTGGTTGAAATCGCGCGCGACCTGGTCAAGCTCGAACCCAAAGCTGTCTTTCTGCTGGTGGGTGACGGCCCGATTCGGGCCGAGATAGAAGCCAAGGTCAACCGCTATTCGATCGAGAAACACTTCATCTTTGCCGGTTCACGCTCGGACGTCCCAGCGTTGATGAAAGGCGTCATGGATGTTTTTCTTTTTCCTTCCCTATATGAGGGCCTCGGGCTGGCGCTATTGGAAGCACAAGCAGCGGGGCTCACCAGTGTTGTTTCCGACATAGTACCAGGGGAGTCGGATGTGATACCCACCCTGGTCGACCGGCTAGCGCTCGGGAATTCGGCGTCCACTTGGGCTCACGCCGTTCTGGCCGGAGCGAGGCACAGGGAGAGACCACACTGGTGTCAACTTATGGATGGGCTCGCTGGGCGTTCCATCGAGTCGTCAGTCGGGTTACTCACTTCGACCTATCAACGCAGCGAGCGCTCCGCGCCGGCAAGCGGCAGACTCTCATGATTCCATTCGTCCAGTTCGGAACTCTGGTATGGCTGACCTGTGCACTGATCATATCCCTCCGCCGAATCATAGCGGGAGATCGCAGCACAATCTTGCTGGTGTTCCTCGTCTTTTATGCATTTTTTGCACTGCCGTTGCTGTTCGATCTTGTTCTTGGCTCTTCCTCTTATCTGGCCGAACCCGGTTTTGTTTATGCCGAGCGCGACGATGCGGTGAACGTAATCTACTGTTTATTCATAGCTCTGGTTCCACTAATCTGGTCCGGATTCCTTAGAGCGCATAAATCTCGGCACTTTCGGTCTCAAGAGGCGCTAAGAAAGCTAAGAAGGCTACGTCTCCCCCTGGTGCTCCTGCTCTTTATGCCCATCGCGCTGATCTGGTGGGCGCCCGATCCCGCTATCTACCTAAGGTATGCCTTCGTTGTAACGGAGAATCTAGGGAAGACGGTGACGGATATCTCGCGGTTTCATTCCTACGTCATGGCCTCCTGCTTCATCGTGACGATTGCAGGCGCCGGGCTGGTAGCGGGAGCCAAGCGTCCATGGCGTTGCCTCATGCTGGTTACTCCCTTTCTGGCGGCGGCGGTTTGGCTGAATGGCAAGCGAACCGTGCTTGTAATGGCGGTAATAATGACGATGACCAGTTTGTGGCTCAGCGGCCGCCTCCGCGGCCGGAAAATGCTCATGGCAGCTGCCGTATCCGTGTTATTGATAGCCTCCTTCTCCTATTGGTACCAGCTCACGGTTCGGGACATCGGTCCTTCGGTCGCGGAGAGTAGCGATGTCTACGAAAACTTCCGTGTTGACTACGCTAGAGATTCGCGAGTCAAGATGGCGATTTTTGCCGAACTGCATCCTTCGACTATGTCAATCCTCGAATTCAGAGGGCAATCCCTGATTTTTTATGCGACTGCTTACATCCCACGTGCCATGTGGCCAGGGAAACCGATGACCTACGCGTGCTATTTCACATCGGCGATGTTCGGTTCCTCCCCGCAAGATTGGGGTTGGGGTATGACAACAAGCATCTTCGATGAAGCGATAGCCAATGGCAGCTGGTTCGGACTTTTGGCAGCTTCCTTAGTTATCGGTATTTTGTGCCGGATCGGGGATTCCTGCTCTGACGTCCTCGTGTTCTTGCTGACCGCAATAGTCGCATCGTTGCTGCTTACAGTTGAACTTGTTGCTTTCGCACCACTGGCTTTGCTTTGGGTGATGATGATCGTCAGAGCGAAAGTGAGCTTTGCATGACGCAGCGTGGCTTGAGGGGACGCGATCTGTTCCGGATGCTGCGCCTAGTTGTCCTAATTGGTACGGCATGCCCGGGCGCGAACCTTTCCGGAATCAAGA